>Ga0326726_10006069_pt1 | contig 10889 bp, 12 predicted proteins | sample MHFenrmetagenome_2_FD_207603 | JGI IMG/M metagenome (GOLD analysis project Ga0326726, IMG submission 207603) | Lab enriched peat soil microbial communities from Michigan Hollow, Ithaca, NY, United States - MHF15MN | ecosystem: Environmental > Terrestrial > Soil > Wetlands > Peat | place: USA...
GACGGAATCGAGCGGGGAATCGCGGTAAGCTCGGGTCATGGATCTCGGGCGGATGCTCGACAAGTGTGTACGGGATCAATGGTCGATCGACGACCTCGACTGGTCGGTCGCTCCGCCCGAGCTGCCTCGCGAGAAAGAGGAAGCCGTCGTCCAGTACTTCACCGACATGGCGGGCATCGAGCTGCTCGCCGGCGCGCTGTTCGACGCCCAGCGCAAGAAGACCACCGACAAGACGCTCGGCAAGATCTTCTCGACGTTCGTCGCGGACGAGAAGCGTCACTCGGCCGTCGCGACGCGGCTGGCGAAGCATTACAACGTCCATCACTACCGCGACTACGTCGAGTCGCCATCGCTCACCGCGTTCCGGCCGCACTTCCTGGCGCTGGTCGAGAAGTCCTCACCCGAGATCGCGAACGCGTACATCACCTCGGGCGAGCTGATCCTCGACGTCGCCCTGCTCCGCTCGCTCGACGACTACGTCGCCGACGAGATGAGCCACGCCGCGATGCACCTGGTGAACCGCGACGAGTCACGCCACATCGCGATCGACTTTCACATGACCGAGAAGTACGCGTCGCCGGAGTACCTCGAGGAGCTCCGCCGCCGGCCGCGGCCGAGCCCGCGCGAATTCGCGACCTTCATGGCCGCGCTCGCCAGGATGATGTGGTTCGCGAAGCCGTTCCTGCAGGAGGTCTTCCTCGCGCCGATGGATCGCACCGACCCGAGCGGCCGCCGCATCAAGGAGGCGTTCAAGCGCATCCAGCTCCTGATGCGCAAGCCCACCGTGTCGCGCACCCCGTTCGGACGCTTCATGACCGCGGGCCAGAACCTCTACAACCGGCCCATCCTCGGCAAGCTGTTCGGACCCGTGCTCCTGCGCGTGCTCGGCGCCGAGGATCGCGCGGCTCGGTTCCTGTTCACGCCCGAGGAGCTCGCGCGCAGCCAGCGCATGACGTTCGACGAGCTCGCCGAAGAAGCAGTCGCCGCGAAGTTCGCATAGCACGATTCCTTGGGACCCCATGGATCGCCGTGCGTGGACGAGCTACCGTCCGCGGCATGAAGATCGACGACATCCAGCCCGCTCACTGTCACGCCCGCGCGCAGCGTTTGCTCGGCGAGCTCGAGCTCGTGCGCGACGAGCTCGGCCGCACGAAAGACACTCGCCCCGTCCCCGAGGTCACCGGCGCCGCACCGCGCGAGGTCTACTTCGAGGCGATCGCGGCGTGGCACAAGGCCGACCGGCTCGCCGGCGAGGTCGGGGCGCGCACCGGTCGCGCCGCGCCACCGGCCCCGGTGCTCGGCGCGCTCAAGCCCGGTCACTGCCTGCAGCTGATCGACGGCGTGCTCGCCCAGATCGAGGACGTCAAGGCGCGCCTTCACATCACCGACAAGGCGGCCGAGCCGGCGGTCGAGCCGAGCCGCCAGCCGAGTGACGTGCTGGTCACGCTCGTGCGGATCAACCGCGAGCTGTCGCGCACGCTCGAGACGCCGTTCACGCCGGCCGACGTGTATCGCGTCGTCGCGCTCGCGACCGCATACGCGTCGCGGCTCGGTGCGCATGCCGACCCGGCGCCGTTCGAGCGCAAGCGCAAGCCCGCCGACTGCTACGCGCGCCTGGAGGCGTGCCTCGCTGCCGTCGGGGCAAAGCTCGCGAAGCAAGGCGGGACCACGCTCGCCGCGCGCGGCACGCCCGCGGACATCCAGCCGACCGACGTCTACGATCTCGCGAACCTCGTGCTCGGCGAGGTCGCGTACCTGCACTCGATGACGCCCAACGCGCAGCCCGTGCAGGCGTTCGAGCCCGGCGGTCGCGGCTTCCGGCTGCCCGCGGACGTCCACCAGCTCGCGAAGACGCTCGAGCTCGCGCTGCGCTCGTAGCAGTCCGAGTAATCGCGACGCGATCGCGGACTTCGCGAGCGAGCTCGCGAGCTTGGACCGCCACCGACCGCGAGTATCCGGGGCTCCCATGGCTGCGTACAACAGGGGCCATGAGGACCATCGCAATCGATTCGATTCGTCGCGCCGTGATCGCCGGTGTCGTGGTCGCCGCGGCGTGCGGCCCCGGCCCGCGGGCCGACGACGGGCCTGCCGTGGGCGAGCTGCGCGTCGAGCCCGATCACGCGGTCATCACGATCACGGATGGCGCGGTCACGGCCCAGGCCTACAAGGCGTTCGTGCGCCAGGCCGACGGTACCGACCGCGACGTCACGAGCGACGTCGTGTTCTCTGTCGCCGCCTCGTCGCTGGGCACGTTCTCGGGGCCGACGCTGGTCCCGAGCGGGCTCGCCGGTCCGTTCGCGGTGTCCGGAACGTACGGCGACGCGCACGCGTCGGTGGACGGCACGATCCTGGTCGTCAAACATACGGTGACGCCACCCGCGCCGTCGAACAGCCCCGGCCTGTTCGACGCCGCGGCCGACGACCCGGTGTTCTCGCCCGCGATCGCGTATCCGAGCCCCGGCACGATGTTTCCCCCGAACCTCGGCGACTTCGACGTGCACTGGACCGCGGATGCCGCGCACACGCTGTTCGAGGTCACCCTCGAGGGTCCGTACGCGACGATGAAGGTCTACGTCACGAGCATCCAGGCGTTCGTGTTCGCGCCTGCGGACTGGGCGGTGGTCGCCGACTCGACGCGCGGGCGAGATCTGAAGATCCGGGTCCGCGCGCTCGATCCGAGCCACCCGGCGTACGCCGGCAAGCGCGAGATCGGCGCGATCCTCGCCGACGGAGATGTGGTGGGTGGAATCTATTACTGGTCGTTGAGCTCGACCGCGGTCGGGATCTATCGGCATGACTTCGCCGACGCCAGCACGCCACCCGAGCCCTACTACACGACCGCGATCAGCCCGCACAACTGGTGCGTCGCGTGTCACGCGCTGTCGGCGGATGGCACGCGGATCGGTGTGAGCAGCTCGCAGACCGGCGCCGGTGGCATCGTCCAGATGGGGTTCACCCTGAATGCCGCGACGCGCACGCCGATGTCGCCGACGGACGAGAGCGTGGTGTGGGACTTCGCGACGTTCAACCCGGACGCGTCGTTGATGGCGACCGTGATGTCGGGCCAGCTGACCCTGCGCGCCGCCGACACCGGGGCCGTGGTGCAGCAAGTCTCGACCGCGCCCGCCTCGTGGGTCACCCATCCCGATTGGTCTCCGCTCGGGGACAAGCTCGCGTACACCGCGCTCGACGGCACCTACGGCAACGACCTCAGTGTCGGGCCGAACTGCCGGATCTCGATCCGGTCGTTCGATGCCGGAACGCGGACGTTCGGGACACCGGGCAACCTCGTCACGCCGAGCTCGGGGTGCGCGTACTACCCGAACTTCTCGCCCGATGGTGCGTGGATCCTCTACGACCAGTCGCAGAACGGCACGTACTCCGACAACACCGCGATGGTCTCGATCGTGCCGGCCGATGGCTCGACACCGGGCGCGGTCCTGTCGACCCCGAACCTCGCGGGCACGCGGAACTCGTGGCCGCGCTGGACTCCGTTCCAGCAGGACCTCCACTACACCGACACCGCGGGCGTGCTCCACACCGAGCCGGTCCTCTGGTTCACGTTCTCGACGACGCGCGCGTTCGGGACGCGTGCGCCCGCCGGCACCCCGCAGATCTGGATGGCGCCGTTCTTTCCGAATCGCCAGCACGCCGGCCTCGATCCGAGCGCGCCCGCGTTCCGGCTGCCGTTCCAGGATCTGCAGAGCAACAACCACGCGGCGCAGTGGACCCACCAGGTCGTCTCGATCCAGTAGCTCAGCGCGGCGCGTAGAACAACAGCGCCATCTCGGCGAACAGCTTGGTCACGCGACGGCCGCGTTCGGGATCGGCACTGTTCGCGATCGCATTGGCGATCCCGTCGGCGCCATGCACGAGGACGAACGCGAGATCGCTCGCGCGCTCGGTCGGGATCGATTGCGCTTCGAGCACGGTGGTCATGCCGGCGATCATCTTGTCGAGCATGGCGTCGATCCGCTCGTGCACCTCGGCCGCGCTGCGCAGGTAGCGCAGGCTGCGATGGATGTTCGGCTTCGCCGCGAGCGCTTCGGCGAGACCACCGCCGATCGCGGTGATGATCTCGTACGGCGACCGACTCGTGGCGACGGCCGCGGCGAACGCCGCCTCGTACTGGACCAGCTGGCGATCGAAGATCGCGGCGGCGAGCGCGAACTTGTTCGGGAAGTACTGGTAGAGAGTCCCGATGCTGACGCCGGCCTGCTCGGCGACGTGGTTCGTGGTCAGCGCCGCAAGCCCCTCACGCTCGAGCACGCGCTCGGCGGTGTCGACGATCGCATCGACGATCGTCGACCCGGCGGACGTACGCGGCTGCTTTCGCATCGTCGGCTTGGGCTCGCGCGGCCGCCTGCCTCGTCGATCGTCGCGTCGCGTCTTCGCGGTCATCACGTCACCTAGCGGATCGTGCCCTTCGGGAGCTCGGGCTCCTTCGGCGGCTTCTCGGCGCCGGGCGCCGCGACGATCGTGTAGCCGCGGCGCTGCCACTCGAGGATGCCCTCGTCGAGCACGGTCGCGTGGGTGTAGCCGCGCTTCTGGAGCTCGTCGACGACGATGCCGGACAGGTGGTGCGGGCACGCGCAGTACGCGACGATCCACGCGTCCTTCGGGATCTCGTCGAGCCGCTTCAGCTGGTAGTGCGGGATCGAGACGGCACCGGTGATGTGGACGGTCATCCACTCCGACTCGGGGCGCGCGTCGATGATCACGAGCTTCTTCTTGGCATCTAGCGCGGCCTTGACGTCGTCGGCGGCGACGTAACGACCTTCCTTGAGCTTCCAGCTCGGCGGCTTGCCGTCGGGGTTGACGAACAGCGGCTCCTTGCCGGTGGGTGCAGGCAAATGACCGATCTCGACGGGCTTCGCGAGCGACCGCACGTATGCCACGACGTCGGCGATGTCCTCGACACGGAGCTTCTTCTGGAACGACTCCATCGGCGTGGTCGGGCGGCCATAGAGGATCGCGTGCTGGATGAACTCGTCGCTCGCGACCTCGAGGAATCGCGGGTTCGCGAGCAGCAGGTACTCGCCGCGAGTCGCCTGGTCGCCGTGGCACTTGTGGCAGTGCTGGAGATAGAGCGGCTGGCCCTTCGCGGCATCGCCCATCGCGACCGGAGCGAGCGCGCGCGGGGCACTGCCCTGCGCGCGCAGCCACGCGGTGAGCCGCTCGACCGCCTGCGAATCGAGCGGGCCGCCGACGACCTTCGCGTACGCGGCCATCGACGTCCCCGGACGACCGCGCTCGATCGACGTGCGCAGATAGGTATCGCTCGCGCTCTCGAGAAACGTCGGGTTGACGAGCGACGGCGCGTGGTCGGCCTTGTAGCCCTTCGCGTCGGCGCCGTGACACTGCGTGCAGAACGTCGTGTAGAGCTGCGCGCCGTCGAGCGTGCCCGGATCGGCATCGGCGGTCACGGCCGCCGAGCCGGGCTTCTGTGGCTTCTGATTCTGAGGGGTCGCGGCGCCGCTCTCGCACGCCAGCAGGAGCAACGGCAACCAGACGACGCGCTTCACGCGCCGACTATGCCACGTGATCAGCGATGGTCGCGAACGACCGGACCGGGAGGCGGCGGTGGACGACGCTCGGGCTCGCGATGATCGCGGACCGCCGGGCCACCGCCCGCGTGCGCGTTCCAGCGACCCTCGACCCAGACGTGACGGTTGCCGCGATTCTCCCACCGGCCCTGCTCGTACATATAACCGGCGCGCTCGCGCTCGTAGTACCCGTCGCGCCAGACCCAGCGATTGCCGTTTCGCACGTAGCGGCCCTCGATGAAGATGAAGCCGGGGCGAACCTCCATCGAGACGACGCGCGGCGGCGGCGGCTCCTCGTCGACCTCGACCACGGCGACCGGCGCACCGACGTGACCATGCGCGGTTACGAGACATCCACCCGCACCGGCCAGCAACGCGGCCAGCGCGACACTTCCGAGAGCATTCTTGAGCTGCATACGATCTTCCTCCTGAGACCTGGACCAACGAGCAAACTCGGGACCAGGTAGATAGTTAAAGGTTACGCCCTATTCGCCGTCACCGTGAAGCAGCAGTCCTGTGAAAACCACACCACACACGCGACTTGGACGATCGATCGGACGCGGATCTTCATCCCACTTCTCCGACGGTGTCGGTTAAGATGGAACCATGGGCCGTTGTCTCGTAGCGCTTGCGCTATGCGGCGCGTGTAGCGCACGCCTCGGCCCGATCTCGTCCAATAACACGGGCGTCGACGGTAACGGTGGCACCGACGGCAAGACCCCCGATGGTCCGGCCGTGCTCGGCGCGTGGGGCCCGGCGATGCCGATCACGGGTGCAGCCTCGACCGTCAACAACGAGGATGACGCGACCTTGTCGAGCACCGCGCTCGAGATCATCTACGCGGTCGCGACGCCCACGGCGAACAAGGACCTCTACGTGATGACGCGCGCGAGCCGCAGCGACGCGTTCGGTGCGCCGACCGCCCTGCCCGCCACGATCAACACGACCGGCACCGAAGAGAGCCCGCGACTGTCGGCCGACGACCTGACGCTGTACTTCGGCCGCGATGGCGACATCTACAAGACGACCCGCGCGACCGTGTCCAGCACGTGGGGCACGCCCGCGGTGGTCACCGGCAGCGGCAACACCGCCAGCTACGAGAAGTGGCTCGCGGTGTGCGGCACGAACGAGTTCATGGTCAGCCGCGACAACGGCGCCACCGGCCAGGATCTCTTCGAGGGCACGCTCGGGGCGGCCGGCACGGCGGTCGCCGAGCTCGACTCGGCGAAGAGCGAGATCTCGACGTTCCTGTCGCCCGACTGCCTCACGGTCTACTTCGCGTCGAACCGGGGCACCCAGACCGCGATCTACATGTCGACGCGGGCGACGATGGCCAGCGCATGGGGTGCGCCGACCGCGGTGGCCACCCCGTTCGACGCCGGCACCGACAACGAAGACGCGTGGATCTCGACCGATCAGCGCATCTTCGTGTGGGCGAGCGTGCGTAACGGCGCGACCACGAAGGATCTCTACATCTCGACGCGCTGATGGTGGATCGCGCGCAGCTCGAGGCATGGATCGCCGAGACCGAGCGCCACCAACGCCGGCTCCGCGCTGCCCTGGTTCCGGCGGTGGTGGTCGCGCTCGTGCTCCTGGTGTTCAGCCGCCCGATCGGCGGCATGGCGATCGCGATCGTCCTCATCACCGCGGTGCTCGGGTTCTGGATCATGGCGAGTCACATCGCCGACTGGACGACGAAGCTCGACGACCTCGAACGCCCACGCCCCGACGCGCACGCGGTCAAGCGGCGCTACGAGCCCGACGGTTAGGGCTCGCTAGCGAAACCGGCACGCGGCGTGGCCGAGCACCTGCGGCCCGTCGACGGTCCCGGTCGGCGTCGCGGTCCAGCCGCGCTTGACGCGAGTGTCGAGCAGCTCGTCGGCGGTCGGTCGGTGATCCCACACGGAGACCGCGTTGACCGCACCGAGTCAGGTCGTATCGAAGACGAGATACGCGGTCGCGTGATCGACCGACGGTGCGGACATCACGACATCGTGCGTGAACTCGTCCTGGACGATCACCTCGACCATCTCGAAGGCCGGCCGATGTGCGAATCCCCACCGGATCACGTCCTCGAGGGACTCGAGCGTCTCGGCGGCGGCGAGCAACTCTCGCGTCACGAAAGACATAGTACAGTACCCCGGTGCGGATCCTGGTGATCGCCTGCGTGCCGTTCGCGGTCGGCTGCGTGCGCGATCCGGCACAGGCGGTGTGCCCCGACATCGCGGTCGGCTCGCTCGCGGTGACCGAGATCCGCGGCTCGAACGGCAGCACCGACACGCTCGGGATCTGGATCGAGCTCTACAACACGTCGGCGGCGACGATCGATCTCGAGGGCATCGAGGTCCGGTTTCGCAAGAAGGACGGCAGCTCGGAGACCGATGTCCTCGTCCGGCGCTCGCTGCCGATCGCCCCGAAGGCCTACGAGACGCTCGGGATCTTCGACGATGCCATGCGCCCCGCGTACATCGACTACGGCATGGGCGGCGACTACCACACCACGTTCCTGTCGGCCGCCGCGGTCGATGTCGAGGCGTGCGGCGTGCGGATCGATCGCGTCACGTACGACGTCTTGCCGACGATGGGCACCTACTCGCTCGGCGCGCAGCCGCCGACCGCCGACAACAACGACCTGCCCGCGATGTGGTGCACCGACGCCACGAACCTCGCCGGGACCTATCCGGGAACCCCTCAACACGCGAACCTCGCATGTCCATGAAGCGCTTCCTCACCCTCGCCCTCGTCGCGATCGTCGCCTCCGGGGCAGCCGGGGCGTGCAGCTCGGGACACGCCGATCGCTACACGCGCAAGCAGGCGCAGAAGTCGCTGACGCGGCTCGAGACGCCGGGACTCACGATCGGCGAGTTCAAGCTCACGAAGGTCGTCGACGGTGACACGATCCGCGTCGACGGCCTCGACTCGAGCCTGCGCTTGCTCGGGCTCGATACCGAGGAGACGTTCAAGCACGACACCGAGCGCCGCGCGTTCGATCAGGGTTGGCCCACGTACATCAAGGAGGTCCGCGGGACCTCGCCGCGCCCGGTGAAGTTCGCGACGCCGCTCGGCGACGAGGCCAAGGTGTGGGCCGAGAAGTGGTTCGACGGCGTCGACAAGGTGCGTCTCGAGCGCGATCACCCGGCCGAGATCCGCGATCGCTACAACCGCTATCTCGCGTACGTGTTCGCGCAGAAGAACGGCCAGTGGCTCAACTACAACGTCGAGGCGGTGCGCGGCGGCATGGCGCCGTACTTCCCGAAGTACGGCCAGTCGCGTCGCTATCACAACGACTTCATCGCCGCCGAGGCCGAGGCCAAGGCCGCGCATCGCGGGATCTGGGCGCCGGGCGCGATGTCGTACCCCGACTATCCGGAGCGCGAGGCGTGGTGGACGGCACGTGGCGATTTCGTCGCCGCGTTCCGCACCGAGGCCGAGGGCAAGCCGAACTACCTCGACATCACGCACTGGGACGCGCTGAACAAGCTCGAGGAGCTGGTCGGCAAGGAGGTCGTCGTGCTCGGCACCATCGGCGACGTGCGCATCGGCGAGAAGGGCCCGACACGCGTGACGCTGTCGCGATCGCAGATGGCCGACTTTCCGCTGATCTTCTTCGACAAGGACGTGTTCGGCACGTCGGGGATCGGCCTGTGGAAGGGCGAGTTCGTGATCGTCACCGGCACGCCGTCGATCTACGAGAACAAGAAGAGCCACAAGAAGCAGGTCCAGATCGTGATCGACCGCGCATCGCAGATCCGACTTTCTCCCGTCCCCGGCCTCACCGTGCCCACTTCTACCCCCGCGCCGGCCGCACCTTGATATCCTAGGGTCAATGCGCCCCATTCTGATCGCCGTGGTACTGGCAGCATGCGGGCCGTCGGACTCGGGCACCGGCTGCAAGGACCACTTCCTGCCCGGAGACCTCGTGATCACCGAGGTGTTCGCCGACTTCCAGGCACCGTCGGGCGGCACCGGCACCGATACCGGCAAGGAGTGGTTCGAGGTCTACAACAACACCGAACGTCCGGTCGATCTCAAGGGCCTGACGATCGTGCACTCGCGCCCCGACGGCTCGAAGGCTCAGTCGCACACGATGACGGACGTGACGATCGCGCCCGGCCAGTACTTCACGCTCGGCAACGCGACGCAGGATCTGGTGCCGGCGTATGTCGACTACGGTTACAGCGCCGACCTCGGCGACTTCTACAACACCGACGGCGGCAAGCTCGCGCTCAAGTGCACCGACTCCGAGATCGACTCGGCGCTGTACGACGGCGTCAAGGCCGGGCACTCGCGCGAGCTCACCGCGACCACGGCACCCGACTACACGCTCAACGACGATCTCGCGAACTGGTGCCAGGGCGATCAGACCGAGTTCGAGCCCAACAACTTCGGCACCCCCGGCTCCGACAGCGACTGCCAGCCGGTGGTGGTCGGCGCGTGCAACGACGGCGGCACGATGCGCGACACCGTGCCGCCCGCGATCGGCGATCTGGTGATCACCGAGCTCTTGCCCAAGCCCAAGACGCTCAGCGCGACGACCGCGCAGTGGTTCGAGGCCAAGGCGCTCAAGGACGTCGATCTCAACGGCGTCGGCCTCGATCGCGCGAACGACAACAACATCAAGCCCGAGATCATCACGTCGCCCGATTGCATCCGGCTCACCGCCGGTAGCTACGCGGTGTTCGCGCGCTCCGACGACCCGCTGATGAACGGCGGGCTCACCACGGTCGCGAAGTTCGGGTTCTCGCTCAACCCGACCTCGAACGCCGACGTCCAGCTCGTCTACGGCACCGACGTGATCGATCAGGTCACGTGGACGACCTCGACCTCGGGCGCGTCGCTGCAGCTCGATCCGGGCGCCACCGATGCCGCCGCCAACGACGACCCCACGAACTTCTGCAACGGCACGATGATGTACGAGCCGAACGGCAACCTCGGCACGCCGAACCTGGCGAACATGGCCTGCCCGGTCCTCGTCGGTCCCGGCCAGTGCCTCGACGGCGCGACCCCGCGCGCGATCGTGAAGCCCGCGGCCGGTCAGCTCGTGATCAACGAGTTCCTCGCGAACCCGTCCGGCTCCGGCACCGATGCCACGCAGGAGTGGTTCGAGATCACGAACACCGGTGCCGCGGCGTTCGATCTCAACGGTCTCGGGCTCAAGGGCAACGCCGCCGGGATCAACGTCATCACGTCGAGCGCGTGCAAGTCGGTGCCGGCCAGCGGCTACGCGCTGTTCGCGCACTCGACCGATCCGGCCGTCAACGGCGGCCTGCCCGCGGTCGACGCCACGTTCACGTTCGCGCTGGCGGCGTCGACCGGCTCGATCAGCGTGCTCGATGGCGCCGC
>Ga0326726_10006070_pt1 | contig 10888 bp, 10 predicted proteins | sample MHFenrmetagenome_2_FD_207603 | JGI IMG/M metagenome (GOLD analysis project Ga0326726, IMG submission 207603) | Lab enriched peat soil microbial communities from Michigan Hollow, Ithaca, NY, United States - MHF15MN | ecosystem: Environmental > Terrestrial > Soil > Wetlands > Peat | place: USA...
GAGCCGACCGGCTGCGGCGCTTCGCCGAGGGTGCTCCCGTCCTACCCATCCTCATTCATCGCGAGCCGGACCCCGACGCCGTGGCGAGCGCGCTCGGGATGCAGACGCTCCTGGCACGCGATGCGGAGAGCGCCCCCATCGTCACGCTGGGCGGACCCACGCGCCCGGAGAACCGGCGCATGATGGAGCTGCTGCGCCTGCGGGTGACGGAGATCGAGCCCGAGGAGCTGTACCGATTCGAGCGCGTGATCGCGGTGGACACTCAGGCGCGCGACCTGGATCCCTCTCGTGTCGGGCGGCTGGCCATTGTCGACCACCATCCCGACGCCGGGGGGGCCGCCGAGCTCCGCGACATCCGCCCGCGCCTGGCGGCCTGCGCCACCATGGTGACGGAATACCTGCGCGCGGTGGACGAGCGGCGCATCGGTCGGGGTCTGGCCACGGCGTTGCTCTACGGTATCAAGACGGACAGCGACAGCCTGACGCGCGGCGTCACGCCCGCCGACGTGCGCGCCTACGCGTTCCTGCAGGCACGGGCGCAGCTCGACCTCGTGCGGCGCATCGAGCGGCCGATGTACTCGGTGGCCCTCATGCGCACCTACGGGCGGGCCCTGGCCTCCGTCGCGGTCGACGACGCCGTGGCCGCTGCATTCGCCGGGACGCTGGCTGAGCCGGATTCCCACATCCTCGCGGAGCTGGCCGACTTCTGCCTGGCCGTGGAGGGCGTCTGTTGGGCGGTGGTGGGGGGCGTCGTGGGCGACGACGTCGTCCTCAGCATCCGGCGACTCGCCGCGGGCGCGGACATGGACGACTCCGCCGGCGCGGGTGCCCTCGCCGAGCGGCTGGCAGGGGAGAACGGCCATGGAGGGGGCCACGCGTCCATGGCACGGGCCAGCTGGCCCCGCACCAGCGCCGACGAGCGGCTCTTCGCTCCCTCCCTCGAGGAGGCGGCCGCACTCCTGCTGCGGCGGGTCCAGAAGGAGCTGGATGCGATGCGGGGCGGCGTCCAGGACGTCGCCCCGCAGGCGCAGGCCCAAGCACACCCGCACTCCCCTCACTCGTCGTAGACGGCCTCCCCCAGCTCCGCCGGTGTCCGCCCTTGCAGGATCTCCTTGATCACGCGCCGGGCGTAGGCATCCGACCGCACGGTCGAGTCGCTGCCGCGAATGTGCGCGAGCACCAGGCGCTCGCCGTTCGCGCACTCCAGCCCCACATAGGCGGAGGGGAACACCTCGTCCGTGCCGATCGCGTTCTCGGAGTGATACGGCATGCCGGCGACGCCGAGGCGGGCGTCACCGCTCGCGAGCGCGGTCTCCACGCGTTCCCAGGTATCGTCCAGGGGGAAGCAGGTGGCGGCCAGCATCGTGGGGAGTCCGCCGATCAGCAGAGCCACGTCCAGCTCCACCTCGGACAGCTCCTGGTCGATCCGCGCGCTGTGCAGCACGGGGAAGGGGCCGGCCAGAAAAACCGGAATGGCGGATGGATCCATGGACTGCTCCCACTCGTTCCAGCGTCGGCGCGCGTGAGGCCGGGGCGGCAGGCTTCGCCTGAGTCTACTACACGGTAGGCAGGACGCTGGTTTCCATCTGTATCGGCAAGTTAGTGCGCTTTCGAGAGCAGGTCCAGAATGCCGTGGAGCACGCGCACGAAGCGCACGACCTCGCGCATCAGGCCGACGGGACCCAGGTTCGGCGTCGTGCCGCCCGAGTGGGAGAAGAGCGAGGTGATCATGACGGAGCGCAGGGTTGCGGGTGGCAGAGCGCGACTCAGCCGAATGCTCTCGGTGAAGGGCACCAGCCTATCGTCCCGGCCGTGGGCAATCGCCGTAAGAGTATGCAACGCCGGGAGATCCGGGGTTGGGTCCAGCAGCGGATCGGCGCGCACGGCCGCGTTGCCCAGCTCCTGGGAGAGCGCGGCGGCGCGCGCGGGATCGGGGTGCGACTGGGTGGTGAGCGGGGCGAACAGGTCGAAGAGCCCCCGCAGGTGCTCGGGCAGACGCGCGCGCGCCTCGAGCTTGAAAGGATCCATTTCCTTGTCAGCCGCGTAGATACCTGCTTTTCCCGCCGCAATCGCCAGCTGGTGCAGCGCCTTTGCCAGCGGCTCCGCATCCTCGAACCCGGGCATGCCCGTGACGTAGTTGCCGCCCATGACCCAGCGGCCGTACGGGTCGGGGTCCTCGTGGTAGACGACGCCGTCCAGGTCGTGGTTGCCGGTGATGCCGAAGCGGAAGAGTCGCTTGACCTCCGCGTATCCGCCCCATGCGACGATGCCGCGAATCTGCGCAGCCAGCTGGGGGTCGCGGGCGAGGGCGGTCAGGGCCTGGGTGGCGCCGAAGGAGAAGCCGAGCACGCCGATGCGCTCCGGGTCCACGTCGGGGCGCGCGCGCAGTGCAGCCGCGCCCGCGGCAATGCTCGGACCGGTCACGCCGGGCGCGACCCGCAAAGCCTTCCACTCCGGGATGTCGGGGACGCAGACGATGGCTCCGCTGGCCGCCACCGCGCGGGCGAACTTCAGGAGAGAGGGGTGCTCCTTGCCGTGGTAGGTCAGGCCGTGCAGGACCACCCAGGCGGGGAGTGGCCGGCGCGCGGACGCCGGTCGGAAGATGGTCGCCGGGAGCTGCTGGTCCCCCCGGGGGCACGTGCTCGACTCGTCCAGCACAGCCCCCGGCCGCGGGCGCAGGTAGTACCGGAGAAACGCAAGGGTCGAGGGCATGGCCGGGCAACGTAGGGGCGGGCGCGAGGGGAGGGAAGGGTGGCTGCCCCCGTCCGGCGACCGCGGTCGTTGCCGGCCTGCCGGGCTTGCTCGGCTGCGCGACTGTCCGCGATGATTCCCGAATGCCGAGCGATCGACGCGACTTCCTGGCGCGCCTGGGCCTGGGCGCCGCCGCCCTGGCGTGGCCTGCCCGACTGGCCGCACTGGCAGCGCGCCTGGAGGGGCGCGCTGGCCGCGAGGCCGGCCCGCGTGCGTCCGCGTGCCCGCCGGAGGAAGACCTCTGGGACGTGGTGCGGCAGGAGTTCCTGATCCCACCGGACCGCCTCTACCTGAACGTGGGCACCTTGGGGCCGCAGCCGCGTGTCGTGCTGGACGCGGCCGTCGAGCACATGAACCGCGTGGCCATGACCTACCCGCCGGGCGTGGACTGGACGGTTCTCGAGACCCGCCTGGGCGCGCTCCTGCACGGCGACCCGGCAGGCTTCGTCTTTCCGCGCAACACGACCGAAGGCATGAGCTTCGTCGCCAACGGGCTGGAGCTGCACGCCGGGGACGAGGTGCTGACGACGACGCACGAGCACATCGGCGGGCTGTGCCCCTGGCAGCTGGCGGCCAAGCGGCACGGACTCGTCCTCCGGCAGCTGCCCTTGCCCGTTCCTCCGCTGGACGAGGAGCAGCTGGTCGACGTCTTCCGCCGGGCGCTGACGCGGCGCACGCGCGTGATCTCGGTGTCGCACGTGACGTTCACCACGGGCGTGGTCATGCCCGTGCGCGCGATTGTCGACCTGGCGCGCCCGCGCGGCATCATCGTGGTCGTGGACGGCGCCCACCCGCCCGGCCTCGTGCCGGTGGACCTGCGCGCGCTGGACGCCGACTTCTACGCGTCGTCGCCACACAAATGGCTGCTCGCGCCCCAGGGCACCGGGCTGTTGTACCTGCGGGGCGAGTGGCGCACGCGCCTGTGGCCGAGCGTTGCGTCGGGCGACTGGGACAGTCTCAAGCTGGGCGCACAGCGACTGAATCACCTGGGGACGATCGACGAGTCCAGGCTAGCGGGGCTGCTGGCCGCCATCGGCTTCCACGAGGCGATCGGCGCCGGACGCGTCTACGCACGCATCGCCGAGCTGCGCGCCCGGCTGGACGATGCCCTGCGCGCGACGCCGGGCGTGCGTGTGGTCTCGCCTCGTTCGGGGCCGCTCGTCGCGGGCATGGTCGCGTTCGCGGTCGAGAGGCTGCGCGCGCTCGAGCTGCAGCAGCGCCTGGAGAAGAAAAACGTGCGCACGCGCGTGATCGGCGAGTACGACTACGGCTGGATGCGGCTCTCGCCGCATATCTACAACTCGCCCGCCGAGGTGGACCGGGCCGTGGCGCTCATTCGCGGAGAGCTGGCATGAAGCCGGGCGACGTCGTCGACGTGACCGTCACGTATCTCGAGATGCTGGAGTCACCGCGGGAGCCGGTCCCCCCGGCCCCTCCGGGCGTGGAGGTCCGCACGCTGGTCTCGATCCCCGCGGCGGTCTACCGGCGATTGTACGGCACGGTGGGCCGCGACTGGCATTGGGTCGATCGTCACGCGCTGAGCGACGCCGAGCTGGAAGCGCAGGTGAACGATCCGGGCATCGAAATCGATGTCCTCGAGGTGGACGGCGCGGAGGCCGGCTACGCGGAGCTGGACCGGCGTACAGCGGGCGAGATCCGGCTGGTCTATTTCGGGCTGGCCCCCGCCTTCATCGGGCGCGGACTGGGCTCGTGGTTCCTCCGCTGGACCGTCGAGCGCGCCTGGTCGTGGCGGCCGCGGCGCGTGCACCTCGATACCTGCACGCTGGACCACCCGCGCGCGCTCGGGAACTACGAGGCCGTCGGCTTCCGGCGCTACGACGCCAGGGTGCGCTCGGTCACGATCCAGCAGCCGGTGGGTGGATCGTCGGCACGGGCGTGAGCTCGCGGTCCACGATGCGGGCGATCGTCTCCTCCTTTCGCCATTGCTTCTCCAGTGCCGCAGCCTCGCGCGCGAGAAGCGCGCGCTCGTGCTCCTCGTTGAGCGCGACCTCCAGCGCCAACCCGGCGTTCGGATACATGGTGAGGCGTAGCGCCGCCAGCTGCAATTCCCAGCCGGCCACTTCGGCCACGAGCCCGGCCGGCGAGCCCACCGCCACGATCCGGCCGCAGGCCGTGTCGATCGCTCGGGCGTCGCCTCCGCTGAAGTTCTGGTACGCCAGCACCGTCCGGAGGATGCGCTCCGCGTCCGTTCCGGTCCAGCTGGCGCCGCCCTGCTCGTGGCGCCGCTGGCAGTAGCGACACTCGAGGCGCAGCCGGATGCCGCCGCCCTCGCCCGGTTGGAGCAGCAGGTCTTCTGCCCGGCGCACGGAGAGCGCGCCCGCCGAAAGCGACGCTCCGCACCGCTCGCAGCGGCGCACACCGGTGGGCGCGCCGTTCGCGAACGTCGTCCCCCGCACGATGTCGCGGGCGAGCGGCATCCCGAGCGTAAGCGCGAGTGCCACGTCCAGTACGAGAAGCCGCTGCACACGCCCATGGCGGCGCGCCAGCTCGCGGCCGTAGCGCCACCACGCCTCCTCGCGCAACTCGGCTCGCCCAACCCGGACCAGCTCCAGCTCGCCGGCGCGAAGCAAGCCGATGTTGTCCGTCTTCGTGAGCAGGCGGGCGCGGTCGCGCGTGAGCCTCTCCAGCTCCTCGAGCGCCTCCCAGCGCTCCTCGATGGGGGCGAGGTTCCAGCGCGCGCAGGCAGGACAGACAGCCCACAGCCGGCCCCGCTCCGGGTCGTAGGCCACGCGCCGGCCGACGGGGAACTGCTCGAGGCTCGTGTTGGAGGGCAGGACCCGCTGACAGAAGAAGCAGACTCGCGTCACGGACCGACCCCCGGGATCGAAGGCGATTCCGCGATCGCGCCAGGCGACCGCTCGGCAGAGGGGCAGGGACAGCCCGAGGTCCGGACCCGGCGCGTCGAAGTCGTGGGCGAAAGACCGGGGCGGACCAAGCGCCCGCGCACAGACCTAATATGCGTGCAGCTCGCGGATGGCGGCGAGCACGTCGTCGGAGCTGGGCAGGATGGCTTCCTCGAGTCGGGGCGCGTAGGCCACCCAGGTGTCGGCGGAGGCGACGCGGCGGACGGGACCGTCCAGCCAGGGGAACAGCTCGTCGGCGATGCGCGCGGCGATCTCCGCGCCGATGCCCCAGGAGAGCGCGTCCTCGTAGGCGACCACGACCTTGTTCGTCTTCTTCACGGAAGCGGCGATGGTTCCCATGTCGAGCGGCGAGAGCGAGCGCAGGTCGATGACCTCGACGTCGATGCCCTGCTCGGCCGCCGCGTTGGCGGCATCCAGCGAGCGCTTCACGAGCGCACCGCACGCGAGCACCGAGATACCCGCACCCCCGCGCACCACCCGGGCCTTGCCGAACGGGATCATGAAATCGGGCCCGGGATCGCGGGACTTGTTGTAGACCTGCCGGTAGAGGTGCTTGTGCTCGAGGAAGATGACGGGGTCCGCGCAGCGGATGGCGGTGCGCAGCAGGCCGTTGGCATCGAGGGCCGTGGCCGGCAGCACCACCCGCAGTCCGGGCGTGTGTGCGAAGATGGACTCGCCCGTCTGCGAGTGGTAGATCGCGCCGCCCCTGAGATAGCCTCCGTAGGTGACGCGGATGACGACCGGGGCCGACCAGCTGTCGGCGGACCGGTAGCGCATCGTGGCCAGCTCGTTCCGGATCTGCATCATCGCCGGCCAGATGTAGTCGAAGAACTGGATCTCGACCACCGGCTTGAGCCCGCGCACGGCCATGCCGATCGCCCGCCCGACGATGTTGGCTTCGGCCAGCGGCGAGTTGAACACGCGGGCGGAGCCGAAGCGCTTCTGCAGCCCGTACGTGACCTTGAAGACGCCGCCCTTGCCCTTGACCAGCTCCTGCTCGAGGTACTGCTCGCGCGAGCAGTCGGCCACATCCTCGCCGTACAGCACGACCCGGGAGTCCCGGGCCAGCTCGTCGCGCAGACAGGCGTTGAGCAGGTCCACCATCGTGGTCTCGGGCCCCTGGAACTGGGGCTCGGCCTCGGTGTCGAACGCGGCCGAGGTGGGATCGACGCTCGGTGAATACAGGAAGTGCGTCGCGGTCTCACGCCGCGGCTGCGGCATGCTGAGGGCGCGGTCCGCGGCGGCGCGCACATCCGCGCTCACCTCGCGCTCGAGGGCGGTCAGTTCCGCCTCGGTCGCCAGCTCCTGCTCCAGCAACCGGTGCCGGAGTCGCCGGATGGGGTCGCGCTCGGCATCCTCGGTGCGCTCCGCATCCGGGCGGTACATGCGCTCATCGTCCGACATGGAGTGCGAGTAAGGACGGATCACGTGCGCGTGCAGCAGCGCGGGTCCGCGCCGCTCACGCGCATAGCGCACGACGCGCCCGGCGGCTTCGTGGCTCGCCACCACGTCCGTGCCATCGCACTCCTCCACGTACAACCCCGGGAAGCTGCGCACGAGTGCGCTGATGCTGCCTCCCGGGGTGTTGACCTCGACCGGAACCGAGATCGCGTAACCGTTGTCCTCGATCAGGAAGACGACGGGGAGCGCAAGCGTGCACGCGGAGCTGAGCGCCTCCCAGAACTCGCCCTCGGACGTGTGGCCGTCCCCCCCGCAGACCAGGACGATCTCGTCGTCCGCCACCTTGCCGACCGTTTCGCGGAGGGAAGGAACGAGGTCCGCCCGCCAGCCCGCCTCCGCGGTGCCGACCGCCTGCAGGAACTGGGTGCCCGTCGGCGAGGAGGTGGTGACGATGCGGGCCTCCCGGCTGCCCCAGTGGGCGGGCATCATGCGCCCGCCGCTGGCAGGGTCGGCCTCCGCGCCAACGGCCTGCAGGAACTGGTCGTAGGCGGTCAGGCCGAGGGCGAGGGCGAGAGCGCGGTCGCGGTAGTAGAGGTAGAACCAGTCGGAGCCCGGGCGGAGGTGCTCGGCGATGGCGACCTGTACCCCCTCGTGACCGGCGCCAGAGATCTGGAAGAAGATCTTGTTCTGCCGCTTGAGCAGGATCTCCTGGTCGTCCGTGCGGCGCGCCTCGAACATCGTCCGATAGAGGCGCAGCAGCGTCTCCCGGTCGAGTCCGCCGCGCTTCCCGCTCTCGCCGCCGCGCACGGCCTTCGCCCTCGTCGCCATGGTCTCCGGGTGCCGGTGCATCTCGCGCCCCCGACGGAATCGACCCCGGGGGCCCCCCAATGCGGCCGGCATTATACCGCCGGGGCAGGAAACCGTGCCAGATGCGCGCCGCCGCCACAACCTCGCCGGCCGTGACGGCCCCCGCCCGGCCGACCTATCTTGCAGCGATGCGACGTCTTCACGCGGGACTGCTCGGCCCGATTCCCGGGTCTACCGGGCGCGGCTACGCCCGAGCCGCCGTGGCCGGCCTGGCGCTGTGCCTGCTAGGCGCAGCCGCACTCCCGGGAGCCGCGCGGGCGCAGGTGGTCGGCGGCACGGTGCGCGAGCGCGACAGTCAGGCGCCTCTCCGCGCCGCGCTCGTCGTCCTGCTCGACTCCGCCGGCAAGGAGAGAGTCGCGTCCCTGACCGACGACCAGGGCACGTTCGTGCTGCGGGCGCCGGTGCCGGGGCGCTACCACGTGCGCGCCGAGCACATCGGCCACGACACGGCCAGCAGCGACCCGTTCGCCCTCGGCGCAGGCGCGACCGTCCGCGTGGCCCTGCAGCTGGGCATCGCACCCATCCTCCTGCAGCCGCTCCAGGTCGCCGCCGAGAGCCGCTGCCGCATGCGTCCGGGCGCCGCCGAAGCCACCGCGCGCCTTTGGGAGGAGGCGCGCAAGGCCCTGAGACTCTCGCGACTCACGCGCCAGTCCCAGTCGATGTCGATACGCAAGTACCGCAGCACCGTGGACGCGACCAAGGGCATCGTCCTCGTCACGGACACCCTGACCCAGTTCGGCCGGGTAGAGCGTCCATTCCACTCGGACGAGGATGAGGACTCGCTGCACACTGCAGGCTACTTCCGTGATCTGCCCGGGGGCGGCTACGGGTACTTCGGGCCCGATGAAGACGTGCTGCTCTCCCCCGGCTTCCTCGAGCACCACTGCATCGCCCTCCAGGAAGACCGGGACACCGCCACCGGCCTCATCGGCGTGAAGTTCCGCGGCGTGGGCGGGAAGAGCGAGATCGATGGCGTGGTGTGGCTCGACCGCGCCAGCGCCGAGCTGCGCAGCCTCGACTTCCACTACCGCCTGCCGTGGGACATCGACGAGGACTCGCAGGGCGGACACATCGAGTTCACGCGCCTCAACTCCGGGGTGATCGCCGTCACCTCGTACTGGCTGCGCATGCCCATCAAGCTGGCCCAGGAGCGCGACCGCCCGACGATGCACGTGACGCAGTACGTCGAGGAAGGCGGCTACGTGGTCGGTTCTCCGGCGGCCCGGCCGGCGAGCGGTTCATCGGATCGCGACCACTGATGGCCGGCGGTGTGATCCGGTGCCCCGGGGCTGCGTGGTGAAGTTGGCCCGGCCGCCGGCGGCTCCGGTCCCGACGGCCGGCGGGGCGGTTCGATACCGGCGGCTGCTATCGCGGGGCGCGGCGGTCTTTGCCGGCGCGGCAGTTGGGTGGTATCTTGGGGGCGAGACTCTCCCCCAACCTTTCCCCGCTCGTCGCGGTGCCATACACCGAACTGATCGTCCGGCTGGTGGGCCGGTACGCCCTGCACCCGGTGAGGGCGGTGCGCGCGGTGCGCGCCGGCATGAAGTTCCGGGCGCGCGACTGGATGAGACGTCGGCCCTTCCTGCCGCTGCCGCCGCGGGAGTACATCGAGTGGCGGTTGCACACGGCGTACGGTCCGACCGGTTTTCCCGTGGCCCGCGAAGTGGAGCGGTATCTCCGGTGGGTGGACCGCATGCGCAGGGAAGTGGCTGCGCGGGAGTAACTCCATGCTCAGAGTCCTGGTGTACGGGCTGATCGCGCTCGGGGCGATCATGTCGGTGCCGGCGCTGCGGAGCCGGGCGTCGGGACCGGCCTCGGCGGTGTACGCGCACCTGCGGCCGTACGTCCTGGAGGTCGTGGACCCGATCAAGCAGCAGATCGCGGAGCGCGAAGCGAACGCGATCATGGGCGAGCTCAAGGAGGTGCATGACTCGGGTCATCCGCTGCCCACGCCGGAGCAGTTCCAGAAGTGGCTGAACGACAATCTCACCGTGGGTCGCGACCCGTGGGACAACCAGTACTTCCTGATGACCCGGGAGAAGGTGCTGTACGTCGGGTCGAACGGGCGCGACCTGTTGCGCAGCACCGACGACGACATCCTGCTGAAGGCCACCTGGTGACGGCGTGCTGCGCGTCGGCCTGACGGGCAACATCGCGAGTGGCAAGAGTGCGGTCGCGGAGGTCTGGCGCGGCCTGGGCGCGGCCGTCGTGGATGCGGACGAGCTGGCGCGGGATGCAGTCGCGCCCGGCAGTCCCGGCCTGCGGGCGGTGGTGGATGCATTCGGGCCGCACGTGCTGACGTCCGATGGTGCGCTCGACCGGGCGGCGCTGCGGCGCATCGTGTTCGCCGATGCCGCGGCACGCGGCCGCCTGGAGGCGATCGTGCACCCGGAAGTTGCGCGCCTGCGGGTGGAGGCGGAGGCGGTGCTGGGGGCGCGCGGCGTGGACATCGTGGTCCATGAGATACCTCTGCTCTACGAGGTCGGGGCCGAGCGCGGTCTCGACCTCGTCGTGCTGGTGGATGCTCCCGAGGACGTGCGCCGGGAGCGGCTCGTGCGCCAGCGTGCCTTGCCCGCGGCGGAGGCACGGGCCATGATCGCTGCGCAGGTGCCGGCGGCGGAGAAGCGCGGCCGCGCGGACCTGGTGATCGACAACGACGGCACGCCGGCGGAGCTGGCGGCGAAGGCGGAAGAGGCATGGGCGCAAATCCGGGCGTGGGCGGAGCGGCCGGGGCGGCCGGGGCGGGGGGGAACACCGGAGGAGGGCAGCGCGTCCGGGTAGACATGCACACGCATACCCGGCGGTCGGCGGACTCGCTCAACGATCCGGAGGCCGTGGTGCGGTCGGCGCTCGCGCGGGGCGTCGACCGCGTTTGCATCACCGACCACAACGAGATCGCCGAGGCGCTGGCGCTGAAGGCCCGGTTCCCCGCGCACATCATCGTGGGCGAGGAAGTCAAGACGGCGGAGAAGGTGGACATCATC
>Ga0326726_10006072_pt1 | contig 10884 bp, 8 predicted proteins | sample MHFenrmetagenome_2_FD_207603 | JGI IMG/M metagenome (GOLD analysis project Ga0326726, IMG submission 207603) | Lab enriched peat soil microbial communities from Michigan Hollow, Ithaca, NY, United States - MHF15MN | ecosystem: Environmental > Terrestrial > Soil > Wetlands > Peat | place: USA...
TCCGCCTCAGTAAAAATTACACCTGCGCTATCCTTAGTGGAGAGTTGTGGGTCACCTTGAATTGGCCAGGTAATACCGAGTTTTCGATCGCTCCATATAATGGTGCGCTCAAATTGGGGTGCCCAGTAATCAGTGGTCTTGTACAGGACCTCAGCATGTTCTGATAGGACGAGGAAGCCGTGGGCGAAACCCGGCGGGATCCACGCCATGCGTCTATTTTCCGCGGACAGATTGAAGCCTGCCCATCTACCGAACGTTGGCGAACTCCGGCGGATGTCTACCGCCACATCAAATACTTCGCCCACAATTACCCTGATCAACTTACCCTGCGGTTGTTTGATTTGGTAATGCAGACCACGCAACACATTTTTTATAGAGCGGGAGTGGTTGTCCTGCACAAAATCTCCCGTAATGCCTGCTGCCTGCATAAGCTTTTTATTGAAGCTCTCATAAAAGAAGCCGCGCGCATCGGCGAAAACTTTGGGTTCCACGATAAGCACGCCAGAAATGGTGGTCTGAATTACATTCATTAGAAAACCTGCTCCTGCAACACCCCAAGCAGATACTGGCCATAACCATTCTTGCTCATGCGGCCAGCCAGTTTTTCCAGTTGTTCAGCCGTTATGTAGCCCATACGATAGGCAATCTCTTCCGGACAGGCTATCTTGAGCCCCTGCCGTTTCTCGATGGTCCCAATAAAGAGAGAAGCCTCAAGTAGGGATTCATGCGTGCCTGTATCCAGCCAGGCTATGCCTCGCCCCATCACCATGACGTCAAGCCGGCCTTGCTCGAGGTAAATTCTGTTTACATCAGTAATTTCCAATTCTCCCCGGAGGGAGGGCCTCAGAGATTTGGCAATGCTCACTACGTGATTGTCATAAAAATACAGGCCAGTCACCGCATAGCGGGATTTGGGCTTCTTGGGCTTTTCTTCGATAGACAGCGCCTTCTTTGAAGGATCGAATTCCACAACGCCATAGCGTTCCGGATCGTGAACGGGGTAAGCAAAGACGGTCGCGCCTGCCTGTTTGCTCCTGGCCTTCTGCAGGTCAACGGTCAATTCATGGCCATAAAAAATATTATCGCCCAGTATCAGCGCACATGCGTCATTACCAATAAACTTCTCGCCGATAATGAAAGCCTGTGCGATGCCTTCTGGATTTGGTTGTATCGCATAGGAAATGTTCAACCCCCATTCGTTGCCATTCTTCAGCAATTGTTCAAATCGGGGAATATCTTGCGGGGTAGAGATGACAAGTAAATCTTTGATCCCCGCCAGCATCAACGTGGACAGGGGATAATAAATCATCGGTTTGTCGTAGATCGGCAATAGCTGCTTGGAAACGGCCTGCGTCACAGGATACAACCTTGTCCCCGACCCTCCCGCGAGAATGATGCCTTTCATAAAGTTCCCCGGTTATTGTAATTGGTGTCCACCCATTTTTGATATTGCCCGCTGGTAACATTCTCCACCCATTCCATGTTGTCCAGGTACCATTGCACTGTTTTCCGGATTCCGGTTTCGAAACTTATGGCCGGTTGCCACCCAAGCTCACGCTCGATTTTCCCGATATTAATAGCGTAACGCCGATCGTGTCCTGGACGATCTTTTATAAAGGTAATGAGCGACTCGTAATGCCTTATCTTGGAATTTGGCCGTAGTTCGTCAAGTATGGCGCAAACAGTCCGGACAACCTCAATATTAGTTTCTTCATTACGTCCACCGATGTTGTAGACCTCTCCGGGCTTTCCCTTTGCCAGGACAGTACGCAGAGCCTTGCAATGGTCGCCGACATATAGCCAGTCGCGTATATTGAGGCCATCTCCATATACGGGCAAAGGCTTCCGGTTCAGCGCATTGAGAATCATGAGAGGGATGAGTTTTTCCGGGAACTGATAAGGGCCATAATTGTTCGAGCAATTCGAAGTAAGAGTAGGAAGGCCATAGGTATGATGATAGGCACGAACCAGATGATCCGACGCAGCTTTGGAAGCAGAGTACGGACTGTTTGGGGCATACGGCGTGGTTTCAGTAAATGGTGAATCGCCCGGTCCAAGTGAACCATACACTTCATCCGTGGACACGTGTAAAAACCGGAAGACAGATTTTTCCTCACTTCCGAGACTCTCCCAAAATGCGCGGGATTCTTCCAACAGCTGGAATGTCCCGTTTATGTTAGTTTGAATGAAATCCTGCGGGCCATGAATTGAGCGGTCCACATGGCTCTCTGCTGCAAAGTGAATAATGGCACGAGGCCTGTAGCGATTGAGAAGATTTCTAACCAAGGATTGGTCATTGATATCGCCTTTTACAAAAATATAACGTGCGTCATCTTTCAGGCTGTCCAGATTCCGCACGTTTCCCGCATATGTGAGTTTGTCGAGGTTAACTGCCCGTGAATCTTCATTGGCAATCCAGCCCAATATGAAATTCGATCCGATAAATCCTGCTCCGCCGGTTATTAAGATCGATTTCTTGTTCATTTTTCTAACTGCCTGAAATAATTCGTTGAACCTGGGCGGTGACATGCATCTGACGTTCCTGCATCAGGGAGTGTCTCTGTGTGTGAGCCGCGTTCATGTCTCAAGGCGCAAACGGCGCCGCCAACGGCTCGCCGATAAATATTCCCTCACCAGGCCATGCCACGCTCTTCCAGTAGGCCTCTAGCAATGTTTCTCCATTGAGATAGCGGCTGATTACAATCCCGGGATGTGGGAACTTGCCCAAATGGTTGCATGGCTCAACTACCGTGCCATAGCTGCCTGTGGCGCCCCTCTCGAGCCAATGCAAACTGCTCATCTGGTCGCTTTTGCCAGCTAGATCGCCACCTGCAGACGTAAGATGATCCGCGATGGCTCCCGGAACAAAGCGTATCGTCTTCAACGCTGTTACGGATTTGATCCCGGTGAAATAAAACAGAACTCCGCTTCTGTCTTTAATATAGTCCGCTCTGACAAGCCGCAGATCCAATGAGCTGCCCTCGTATTGTTGGATAATATCGGGATAATTGACTGCCCTGACATTACGCGCCATGTCTGACGTGCTCACCAGATACCCAGCGCCTCTGGGAAAGGTGTGGTCCGACGCCACTCCCCTGTCAATGAGTCTTTTCACTTCGCTATAACTTCTGCCGGCCAACATCATGGTCGGTCGCATGCGATAGTCGTCATATGGCCGGTGACTGCTCGAGTTATAGTAGGGGTTTAGCTTTGTCGGCCCGCATGTTTTTGAGCAAAATCCTTCATCGAAACCAGCCGCAAAAGCAGTGGTAATGGACATGCACTCAACGCGATATGGCATGGTCCAAGTTAGCGCATAGGCCTGCACTCTCCGGGGAGTGATTGCGTCAACCACGTTCTTGATGTTCTGAAATTCCGCACGTGGCATGGATGCCCGGTCCGGCCTGAAGTTTAGATGTATCACGTTAGTTTTTGGTATCCGGCGACTGGACTTGTAGTATTCTGCAACTTTCACGCTGACAGGGTCTGCATCATTAACTAACACAGCCAACTCTTCGGGGCCAAGGCCTTTTCTTTCCCGGCGTATATCATGTTGAATAGCACTGTCCGCTGCCGATTCTGCCGAAACCAGCATGACTATAACGGCAATAGATTTAAGCATGCTGCGTTTGGTCCGAAAAACCAGCATCTTAATCAAAAATATAATAAAATAATATGTTCTATTTTAATCAGTTATAAACGTAACTAAATGTATAACATTAGAATAATGGCGATTAAAATTATCGACCTCAATGCTCGTATCGATTCATGGTCAGTGTTGTAGAGTATGTCTTGACTAATATCACCCAGCTAAGCATATTAGCATTCTGGTGGGTACACATCCTAAAATAATACCTTAACCGTCAATAAGATAACGCGTTATGCAATCTGTGGGTGGTGCGCACGTTCAATCGGGCGTGAATATAGACATACCAAACACGTAGCCCACGCTCAATCAACGTACTGGAGGAAGGTAAATGTCAACGACTACGATGCCTAAAATAGAAGCGAATCTTGAGCAGTCAATCAATCAGTACCTCGACAAGGTTCTGCCCAAGAAACTGGAAGAAATCGAAGCCAACAAAACGCCGAGCATGGCGATCATCGCCACCAAAGGCACGCTGGATTGGGCATACCCCCCGTTCATCCTCGCCTCCACCGGCTCAGCGCTTGGCTGGGATGTTTCGATTTTCTTCACCTTTTATGGTCTGCTGCTTCTGAAAAAGGACATCGATGCGGAAGTCAGCCCGCTCGGTAATCCAGCCATGCCCATGAAAATGCCGTTTGGTCCGAAATGGTTCCAGAACTTTGTGTGGCCGATGCCGAACCTGCTAATGGCAGGTGTCCCTGGGTTCGAAAAAATGGCCACGGTACTGATGAAGAAAACCTTCAAGAACAAGGGCGTTGCAACTGTCGGGGAATTACGCGATCTGTGCCTCGAAGCCGGCGTCAAGTTTGCCGCCTGCCAGATGACAGTCGACGTCTTCGGGTTCAGCAAGGATGACTTCATTCCCGAGGTCAAGGACTACGTTGGAGCCACCTACTTCCTGCCAGTAGCGGCAAAGTCTGACGTCTGCCTGTTTATCTAAGAGGAGAGCGCCTGCTCACATAACCCACCGTGACGCTGGTTACGGTGGGTTATTTTTTTGCCTCGCCTCTTTCTGGGCCCACATCCAGGCTGTTTCGATGATCCGCGATAAATCTTCATAGCGCGGTATCCAGTTCAGCTCACGTCGAATTTTTCCTGAATCGGCAACCAGCACGGCGGGATCCCCCGGCCGTCTGTCAGAGACGATGGCGGGAATGGCGTGGCCTGTCAAACGGCGAGCGGTTTCAATAACCTCACGCACGGAATATCCCTTACTGTTTCCGAGATTGTAAATGGCGCTCGCGGCGCCCTTTTGCAATGATTGCAAGGCCAGCAAGTGGGCTTGGGTCAGATCGCTGACATGTATGTAATCCCGTATGCAAGTGCCATCTGTTGTAGGATAGTCTGTGCCATATATCCGGATCTGCTCCGTTTCTCCCGTAGCGACGCGAAGAATCAGTGGAATCAGGTGGGTCTCCGGATTGTGGCGTTCACCCATCATACCCGAAGCATCCGCACCGGCGGCATTGAAATAGCGCAGCGAAATATACTGCAAATCGCCGTTGCGAGCGCAATCCTCCAGAAGTTGTTCCACAGCGAGCTTTGACTCGCCATATGGATTTGTCGGCCGACATGGGTGCTCCTCGGCTATCGGCACGCCTTGAGGTTCGCCATAAACGGCGGCGGTGGAAGAAAAAATGAAACGCTGTACCGAATGGCGAATCATCGCCTCTAGTAACTCTATGGTGCGCGATATATTGTTTCTATAATACGCGAGAGGCTTTTCTACTGATTCGCCAACCAGTGAATACGCTGCGAAGTGCATGACAGCGTCGATTTTGTGTTCTGTGAATACCCGGTCAAGCAAGCGGGCATCGCCGAGATCGCCTTCCGCAAAGATACCGCCGGGTATGAGATCGCGATGGCCACGAGAAAGATTGTCCAGAACGATAACTTCGTGGCCTGCTCGGAGCAGGTCAAGCACCATGTGCGAGCCAATATAACCCGCCCCGCCTACAACAAGAATGGTATCACCGCCCATAATGGCGCGACATGTTATCCAGGGAACGCCCTGTTAGTTTACGGCGAAAGTCTGCGGCAATAGTGCTATTCTTGAACCAGGTTCCAATCATCCCCTCATCCAAATCGTTTCCCAAACAGGAATTGAATATAAACTTTTCTGCACTATGAACAGTATTTCTGGCCAGTCATAGGGAATCTACTCCAACAGATCAGGATGGGTCAGCTTACCGGCAATTTCCGCGATCGTCCTGCATCCTATTGACTAGCCGGTCCAGATCCAGCTGCAGTAAATCTGCTTGCTACCGATACTGTTTCCTGATGACTTTTTGATCTACGGCTACCGGATTCACCATTTGCAATCCAGACAAGTCGAGTATCATTATTAAGATAGCTTAGTTGTCGCTCCGAATCTGAGGCGATGACAATGTGGAAATTTCACCTCGGTCTTCCAGGAATAACGTGGCCCTTTTTGCCGGTTGGTTGATCCGGTGCTTGGTCATGTGCCTTTGCGGCAATCGCAGGTGCCGACTGCCGCAAAGGCAATATACGGCTTTGCTGCTTGTCTCGCGCAACATCTTCGATGAGTTGCGCGCCGATTCTAGGCGTCTGTTCGGCATAACCGTATACCAGCGCCGTATCGCACAGCAGGTTGACTAACCGGGGTATGCCGCCGCTATAGCGAAACACAGCCTCACAAGCTTCATCATCGAAAATATCGGGGTTCCCGCCGGCGACACGCAATCGGTGACGAATGTACTCGCGAGTCTCCTCGGCAGTGAGCGGCGTGAGGTTGTAGTCCACGGAGATACGCTGCGCGAATTGTTCCAGGCACGGATCTCGAAGATTGTCACGTAACCCGGGCTGACCCGCGAGTATCACCTGCAGCAGCTGGTCTTTCTCGCTGTTGACATTGGAGAGCATACGCAGTTCCTCCAATGCCTGGGGCCCCATGTTCTGTGCTTCATCGATGATGAGGATGGTGCGACGGTTAGCGGCATACTGCTTGATCAGGAAGTCCATGAAGGTCTTGTACATATCGACCTTTTCTTTACCTGGGCATTCAAGATTGAATGCCAGCAGAATCCATTGAAGCAGTTCGCCGAACGAGGGATGTGTGTTGGTAATCAGACCCACCACCATGTCGCGCTCCATCTGGTTCAGGAGATGGCGGATCAGCGTGGTCTTGCCAGTGCCAATATCACCTGTAATGACGCTGAAACTGGCCTGGTTCATCAAGCCGTACTCCAGCAGCGTCAGCGCCATCTGGTGCTTTTTGCTGGGATAGAGGAATTCCGGATCGGGGAGCAGCGAAAACGGCTTGTTCCGCAATCCGTAAAAAGCTTCGTACATAATTAGCTCTTTTTCCTGCGCAGACGGCTGAAGCCGCTCATTACCGCGGCACGAACTAATTGCGCGTTATTCCACAGACGATCAGGCCAATTCCCGGATGTGCTTTCGACCTCCTGCCTATTGTGCCAGGATTTGTTCAATACAGTTCCGATCACATTGGTGCCCTGCAGCAGTTCGATGGCTCGTTTGGCATCCTCTGCCTGGGTTTTGCCATCCTCGATTACCAGCAGGGCCGCATCGACATACGGGGAAAATGCCAGCGTATCCGCCGCACTCAATAATGGTGGCAGATCGAATAAAATGATGCGCGATGGGTAACGCGATTTCAATTCTTGCACAAGACGCACCATCTTCGGTGAACTCAGCATTTCGGCGGAATTTCCCACCGGCTTGCCACCCGGCAATATCACAAAACCCGGTATTTCCTTAGGATGAATCAACAATTCTGACAAGGGTTTGTTCGTCAAGAGGTAATCGCTCAAACCATATTCCGCGTCTATTCCAAAATAGCTATGCACGCTGGGATGACGCAAGTCAGCGTCGACGAGTAGTACCGTATAGCTGATTTCCATGGAAAGGCTTATCGCAAGGTTGATCGCGGTCAGTGTTTTACCTTCGTTGATGCCCGGGCTTGTGATTGCCAGAGAATTCCAGTTCTTTTCGCTCAGACGTTGCAACACCTGCGTGCGCAGGATTTTGTACGCATCGGTAAAAGTGTCCTGGTCAGATCCCGAGACAATGCGCCTTTCCTGCATGAAATTTTTCGCCACCCCAACTGTGCGGGTGTGGGTATAAGTTACCGGCTCGGAAATGCCCGCATCCGATGATGCGGACGGCACGTATGCGCCTCCCGTTTGTTGCCGTTCTAATCGTGCTTTTTCAAGCGCCTGTTTGATGCGTTCCATATTATTGCCAATACTAAATAGTAAATTCGGTTAATCAGGGCACTAATGGATAGCGGCGACCGCGCTAACTACCAATAACGGTGTCAACTTTTCGCAGTCCTCTAAACCACAGCACATCGAGGGGGGTCCATAAGAAATGAATCAGTAATAAAAGTATTACAAAGCTGCCCGTAACAGCAGCAATAACGATTTGCTTGGTTTTTTCAGCACGCGCCAGGTCCTCGCTGTTTTGCAAATACGGTATTACCGACAACGGTGGGAATTCCAGAACAGCCGTTACACCGCGTTCGCCACGAACCGAACTATCCATGCTTTCCGCCATAGCGGCAAATCCCACGCCACCGGCCATGGATAACAGGAGCCCTAGAATTATAATCACAGGACGTTTTGGCTTAACAGGTTTTTCTGGTAGCTGGGGCGGATCAATCAGAGAGAACCGCTCGCCCTTGCGTTCTTTCTCAAGCTCCTGTCCCACTTGAGCTTCACTTTGCTTCGCTTTAAGTTCCTGGTAGCGCCTCACAGAATTTTCATAATCCCTGTTAAGAACTAAAAAGTTACGTTCAACTTCCGGGGTCTGCTGAAGATGTTTTTCGTATTCTGCCAGCTTGACCTTCAATTTTTCACGCTGAGCAATATATGCCTGCATTTGGCTCTTGATCCCTTCAAGTTGTGCCTGAAAGTTCAGATAGGCCGGATTATCGGGTTTTTCCTTGGCAACGGCAGTCTCTGGCGCCGGCTTTTGCTTGAGCGCTTCTTCCTGTGCGGCTACTGCCTTTGTCAGCCGGATAACATCCGGATGTTCTGCCGAATATTTTTCCCGTGCCGCTGCCAGCTCCGTGCGCAGCGTGGCAAGTTCCTTGGCTTGTTCAGTAGACGAATTGACGGCGCCGGTCTGTTTTTCCAGGCCCTCTATTTGACGCCGCAACCGAACCACATCTGGATGGTCAGGCGAATATTTGGCGGTGGCATTAATATAATCCGACCGTAATGCTTTCAGTTGTGTGACAGGATCCAATGACATTTGACCGCTCTCACCAACCATGGGACTCAAAGGATTAATCGACGCCAATTGCCCTTCCAGATAGAACTTGCGGTCATCCAGTGCCCGCAATTGATTCTCCACGTCGCGCATCTCCGCCTCGGTACGCTCCAATAGTTGCCTGTTAAGTGTGGCCAATTCCGGAAGGCTGCCCGCATGCTTCTCCTTGAAGGCGGCCATCTGTGTTTCAAGCTCTGTAATATGCTCTCTGAGCTTGTCCGCCTCTGCGCTGAGAAAGGTGTACGTTTCTGCCGACTTTTCCGTCCGGTTCTTGAGGTTTTCGCTGAGATACAGGCTGGTCAGCTCATTGGCAACCTTTTGGGTCGTCTCGGCATTTTCGCCGTCATATGACAAGGTGAAGGCAATGGTTGCCGGCGTCGGCCGGCCGCTGCGTGGATCGATAACATCCGCATTTATCATCTCCACATTAACTTCCTTGCGCATGCGCTCCAGAATTTCATCGGTCGTTTCCAGTCTGCGCTTGTCGTGGTAAAGATCATACTTCTCAATGATCTGCATGAGATTAGCCCGTGTCATCACGGTTTGACTGATCGTCTGAATCCGCTGCGTTGCAAAACTAGTAATGGTCGAACGGATCAGATCGGGGGGGACCTCCTGTTCCTCGATTAGAATCGTGGCGGTGGAGCGATATGTCGGCGGCCACAACATCGCCACCAACACGCTGATAGTAAAGATGCATGCGCCTGTTATCAGAATGGATGTACGACGCCGACGGAAGGCGTCAAGATAATCTCTCAAATCTTTTGTCTGTTCTTCCATCATTTTGTGGCTGCTCAAATTTCCGGTGCATAATGCACTTGTAAAGTATAGATTTTGCCTAACCCACGATGCACATACGATTCTGCGTAAGGCATCTTACAACATCATATAAATATTAACATATTGTTTCTTAACGCGAAATTGACATTTTCAGCGGATAATACGCCAGCGTCAAATAAACCACTTTGCTCGTCGCAGATGTTGTTTCATAGTCACGCCGTATGGACGTATAACGATAGCCCCCGTCCAGATGCCACTCGCGAGCCATCTGCCAACGCAAGTGCGGTACGGTCTGATAGATCTTGTAGTCATAGGCAGTTGAAACACGGCCCGGTTGCGGACTAATCCTATAGTTATAGTTATAGCCGTCAGTATCCAGGTATCCGGTTATTTTTTCCGTGAACGGCCTACTGAGACTGAAAGATACAGAATCAGTTATCACTTGCTGACCGCCCCCCGAAGGATTAAATGAACGACTCGCGGCCGCAGTAAAGTCTACCGTTTCAAACTTTTTTTCTAGATTCACGTTATATGTTCTGCCTGAGTCTCGGGCAGACATCGTTTCCTGTGCTGTTTGCACACAGAACTGTCCAAAGTACAATTTACATACTAAAACCTGCGTCTCACCCGATGTGTTACGTTCACCTAGAGACAATGTCCCGTTCATCGTTTCAGAGAACGTGCGCGTGATTCCAACCTGATACGACGTAGTTTTGGATTCAGTGGCGGTTGCAGGTACCCGATAAATGGAGTAGCCTGTTAACAGAAAAATCTGGGTGTCGATATCAAATTGATTGCTGAGCGTTACAGACAGCGATGAATAGCCATAATCAAAAAGACCTGAGCTTTCGCCATTCACGTACGAAACGTCACTCTTCGAATACGTCAGTTCCAGTCGTGTCCTTTCTGTCATTAACCACTTCCATGACGGACTGAAACTTTTCGTTTCGGTTATGGTGTTTTGCGTAAACAGCCCGACATCAGGGCTGACCTTCGGGCCAGCGAGATAGGTAATCTTCGAGGACGCTGCATTCAATTGCAATATGCTGCGTTCCGTCATGTAAGAATATCCAAGGCTATAGGACTGAGAGTCGCTATCCAATTCACTATTTCCAGAAAAACGTCTAAACGCTAGTTCTGCACCACCATTCACTTTCCAGATGTCGGAGGCGATACCAAAATCCAGTTTTGGCACAACC
>Ga0326726_10006073_pt1 | contig 10883 bp, 8 predicted proteins | sample MHFenrmetagenome_2_FD_207603 | JGI IMG/M metagenome (GOLD analysis project Ga0326726, IMG submission 207603) | Lab enriched peat soil microbial communities from Michigan Hollow, Ithaca, NY, United States - MHF15MN | ecosystem: Environmental > Terrestrial > Soil > Wetlands > Peat | place: USA...
ATCGCAGGCTGCGGACAATCAGGATCGGCGCCTGACTCTGCCGCTGAGAATGGGGGCAAGGCCGCAACCGAAGCCGCGGCCCCGGCGCGTGCTCCCGAACCCAAAGTGCAGGAAATCGTCGTGCCGGCCGGAACGTCGATCGAGGTGACCGTGGACCAGGCGGTGAGCTCGAAGACCAATAACGCCGGTGACCATTTCGCGGCCTCGGTCGCGGCACCGGTGATGGTGGACGGCAAACAAGCCATCGCGCGGGGTGCGAAGGTGTCCGGTATGGTGACCGATGCCAAGTCGGCGGGCCGCTTCAAGGGCAACGCGGAACTGAGCCTGGCTTTGGACTCGGTGACCGTTGGCGGCAAGAGTTATGACTTGAAGACTTCCACGTTCACGGACGCCACCAAGAGCCGCGGCAAGCGAACCGCAATCAGCACCGGGATCGGCGCGGCCGCGGGAGCGGCGATCGGCGCCCTGGCCGGAGGCGGTAAAGGCGCGGCCATCGGCGCAGGAGCCGGAGCGGGAGCCGGTGTAACAGGCGCTGCCCTGACGGGCGAACGCGACGTCGAACTGCCTGCGGAGACCAAGGTCGATTTCAAATTGTCGTCGCCTCTCACAATTCAAGTGCCGGCGTCCTGACGTTTTCATGAGCCCTCGCCCTGGGGCAGCCGGGGCGAGGGCCTGCTTTTTTCCGCTTGTGTTGCCCGTGGCATTGTGTCAATAACGTAAGCGAGTCTATGCGCCGTCTGCTTCATTCCGCGTTTCTGTTGCTGGTAGTCGCAACTCTGGTCGCCCCTCTTCCGATGGGCGAAACCGCGGCCTCTCCTGTACCGATCTGCTGCCTGGGCCAAGGGGAACACCATTGCGCGGGTCAGATGCTGGGTGGTGGGCCCGAATCCCTCGGCTTCTCCGCCTCCAACAAATGCCCATACTCGCCTCTGGCGTTGTCGGCGATGCATGGGCCGAATCTGGCGCCGCCCGCTCGTGCGCAGTTGATTGTGGCCATCGCGCAATCGTCTCCGCTCGCCTTGGTATCGAACGATTCAGCGTTTTCTTCTGCAAACGACACTCGCCCCGAACGCGGTCCTCCTGCCTCTCTCTAAGCTGACGCTCTTCCACCCATTGGCAATTTGAGCTTCGGTCGCGCGTGGCCTTGCGCTGCGCGGGATTAGAGTCGGCCAGAGTTTCTTGAAAAAGGGAGGCTGCATCTATATGCGGTCATTGTCATCACGTATTTTTAGAAGTGTTTTTGTCTTTGCCATAGTGAGTTTCTGGACAGTTACAAGTGTTCGAGCCCAGGGGACCATCAATTACGCCAGCGTGAGCGGAGAGGTAACCGACCCGAGCGGCGCCGTCGTGGCGGGCGCGACGGTCAGCGCCCGTCAGACGGAGACAAATCTGACGAGCATGACCATGTCCGATGGCGAGGGCCGCTTCCGGTTTGCGTTCCTCAAGGTGGGGCCTTACGAAATCAAGGTGCAACAACAGGGCTTCGCGGATGCCATCCGGCCGGTGACGCTGACGGTAGGCGCCGCCTTCGACCTGCCGATTTCGCTCGCCGTGGCATCGTCGAAGGAAAGCGTTACAGTGAATGACCAGCCGGCCGTGATCGAGGCGGTGCGCACGCAACTGGCTGGCACCGTGATCCAGGAGGAAGTCAACCAACAACCGCTGAACGGACGCAGCTTCCTCGACTTAACGCTGCTGGTTCCCGGCGTCTCGCCGACCAATACCGCCAGCACGCAACTGTTTCCGGAAACCTCGGCGGTGCCCGGCCAGGGTATTTCCGTCAGCAGCCAGCGCAATTTCTCAAACAATTTCATTGTGGACGGCGTCTCGGCCAACGACGATGCCGCCGGCCTGGTGGGCACTTTCTACGGACTCGACGTGGTGCAGGAGTTTCAAGTGGTCACCTCCGGAGGCCATGCCGAATTCGGACGCGCGCTGGGCGGCTACATCAATATGGTGACCAAGAGCGGCACCAACCTGACGCGTGGTGACCTCTACGGTTACCTGCGAAACAAGAATCTGAGCGCGACGAATGCGCTCACCGGGACCCGGTTGCCGATGACCCAGGCGCAATACGGCGCCAGCCTGGGCGGACCGATCGTCCAGGATCGCACATTTTATTTCGGCAACTTCGAGCAGCGGATGTTGAATCAAGCCGGCAACCCGCCCATCACCATCCCGCAAACAGCGGTCGACCAGATCAACACCAGGCTCAAAGCCGTGGGCCATGCGGGGCCCCTGATTACCACGGGGCTTTACTCCAATCCCGTGCACATGACCACCTTTCTGGGAAAGCTGGATCATCAGCTCCGGGCCAAGGATCAGTTCAGCATTCGCTACAGCCTGTACGACGTTCGCAGCGATAACTCGCGCGGCGTCGGCGGCGTGAACGCGGCCAGCGCATCCGCCGGGCTGTCCAATCTGGATCAGACCGTGACGGCCAGCGACATCCACACATTTTCGCCGCTCACCGTGAATGAAACGCGCGTGCAATTCATCAACAGTAACTTGAAGGCGCCGCCCACCGATCCCATCGGACCGGCCGTCAGCATCACGGGCACGGCTACCTTCGGCACGCTCTCGGGATCTCCCACGGCGAGGCTGGACCGCTCGTACCAGGCGGTCGACAGCCTGTCCCACCAGGCGGGCGCTCACGCGATACGAACGGGCGTCGATTTCCTGTATAACGACACCACCATTACGTTCCCTCGATCCGTCCGCGGCAGCTATTCGTTCGGCTCGCTGGCGAATTTCCTCAGCGGCACCAACGGAACATACACCACCTTCACGCAAACTTTCGGCAACCCGCTCATCTCGCAACACAATCCCAACGTCGGCTTTTACGGCCAGGACCAGTGGCGCGTGCGCCCCGGCCTCACGCTCAACGCCGGCCTGCGCTACGACTTGCAGTTCCTGAAAACGATCAGCACCGATACCAACAACCTGTCGCCGCGTGTCGGCCTGGCCTGGTCGCCGTTCGCCTCCGGCAATACCGTCGTGCGCGCCAGTTTCGGGCTTTTCTACGATCGAGTGCCGCTGCGGGCGCTGGCCAATACCCTGCTCTCGGCCGGCAACACCACTGACATCGCCTCCGCGCAGCAACTCAGCGTGAGCCTCCAGCCCACGCAGACCGGCGCGCCGCTATTCCCGACGATTCTCCCATCGGTCTCCTCCGGCGTGCTTCTCAACTTCACCACCATGGACCCCCACCTGCAAAACGCCTATTCCGAGCAAGCCAGCCTCGAGATCGAGCGGCAAATCGGCAGTCGCAGCACTTTCGCCGTCAACTATCAGCACGTGCGCGGCACTCATCTCATTGTTTCGGTCAACCTCAACACGCCCGCGTGCACAGCCACATCCACCAATAACGGCTGCCGCCCGGTTGCCGCCTACGGAGACAACAAGCAGTATTCCCCGGCCGCGGATTCGCAATACGACGGGTTGACCCTCTCCTTCGTGCAGCGTCCAACCAAGTGGGGCAACTTCCGCATTTCCTACACTTACTCCAAGGCCATGGACGACGTCGGCGAATTCTTCTTCAGCGCGCCCCTGAACAACTACAACATTCACCAGGATTGGAGCCGGGCCGATGACGACCAGCGGCACCGATTCGTCTTCGACGGCTCAATCCATTCGTCAACCGACCCGGCGCGCACCGCCTGGCAGCGCCTCAGCCACGGCTTCCAGTTGAGCACGACGCTTCAGTATTACTCCGCGCTGCCGTTCAACATCGTCACCGGAGTGACCAACGTTCAAACCACCACCAGCCGTCCGTGCCTGGGGATTGCGGCAACCAACGCCAACTGCACGATCGCCAACATGATCGGCCGCAACGCCGGCATCGGCTTCGACTTTTTCAACGTCAATACGCGCCTGAGCCGTACGTTTCCGCTGGGTGAGCGGCTGCGCCTGCAGGCCATCGCCGAGGCCTTCAACGCACTCAATCACCGGAACAACCAGGTGCCGAACACTCGCTTCGGCTCTGGAGTGTATCCGACCAATCCGGTGACCACGCCCGTCCCTGGTTTCGGAGATCCAACTGCCGTGGCGGACCCACGGCAGGTGCAATTGGCGCTGCGGCTGAGTTTCTAGTTGTGCGAGCGATACAGGATCACGCGGACGCGCTCGAGCGTGACCAGGCCGCCGCCGATCATCTCATCCAGTTTGGGAAGCACGCGCTCGATGTGCTCGGCGTCCTCGACGACTTCGATCACGATCGGCAGGTCCTGCGACAGGCGCAGGAACTTGTCGGTGTGATACCGGCTGGTGGAACCGTAGCCGGCCACCCCGCGCAACACCGTCGCGCCACTGAGACCTTCGCTGCGAAGCAGTTCGACCAGCGCACTGTATAGCGCCCGGCCGTGCCACTTGTCCGATTCACCGATGTGGATGCGCATCAGGGTGCGTTCGCCTTCGAATTTTTCGTGTTCCATGGTTCCTCCTAGAGAACGTTCCCGGCCCGCATGCCCAGCATCATCGCCGCCAGCCCGCCCAGCACGCTGGCGCCGATGTACACCAGCGCCCGCGGCCATTCGCCCGACTCCAGCATGCGCACGCTGTCCCAGCCGAACGTGGAAAACGTGGTGAAGCCGCCCATCAGGCCCGTGGTCAGCCCGATTCGCAAGTCCGGCGGCATCGAAAGATGATTCAGTCCGAATTGCCCGATGGTCCCCAGGAAAAAGCAGCCGAGTACGTTGATGGTCAGCGTGCCAAACGGGAATTCGGCCCCGGCGCGATACTGAATCCAGCCGTCCAGCCCGTAACGGGCCAGCGTGCCGGCGGCGCCAAACACCATCAGTAGTATCAAGCGCACCTGTGTCTTCCTTTCCGCATTTGTATCGTCGCAACAAAAAAACTCCTGAGCGCCTCGCGGCACGCAGGAGTCATCAGTCCTTACCGGACGGTTTCGGCGAACTCCATCGCCTGATTATGTCAGGGCGATTCTAGCATGACTCGTTGCCGACGCCGCGCCCGGGGGCGGCGCTGTTTACTCTCCGAACCCAAGTAATATTGACCGTTCCGCCTCGCCACACTAGCCTGAAGGATGGAGGAGAACGCTCGGGATGGGTGGATTCTCTCGCGGTTCGGCTGCGGAAATGCAGCAGTGCATTCATTGCGGAAGGCGCATTCGCAAGCATGTGAAGCAGTGCCCGCATTGCCGCGAAGCGCAGGCGGAGCACCGTCCAGCGGCGGCGACTCCCCCCACGATCCGCACCACCGGCCATTTTCGCAGCGGTCTCCTGCTGATGCTGCTGGCGCTCGCCGTGCACTATTTCGCCGGCGGCTACAGCCCCCTGGCGCTGCCGGACGATATCAGCTCTCCCCTGGTCACCTACGCGGTTCCTGTCCTGTTCGCCTCCGGCCTGGCCATGAGCTTGTGGGGCTTCTTTCTCCGCGTCCGGGCCTGACGCCGTTCCCCAACTTGTTTCCTGCCCCATTACGCTGGATAATCGTCTTCAGACGTCCATGTCCAGAAACCTACGCATGGGATTGCTGCTGGCCGGAGGAATTCTGCTCATGGCCGGTTCGACGTTCTTGGTATGGCGCGCCGGGCACACCACGCAGGCAACGGCGCCACCCGCACCTTCCGGGCCGCCGGTCCTCCGCTTTGTGAATAATCCGGAGCCTGCGCCGCGCCTGGTGATCCACGACCTCAACGGAAAACTCACTTCCATGGACGAACTGAAGGGCAAGGTCGTGCTCGTGAATTTCTGGGCCACCTGGTGCCCGCCCTGCCGCGCGGAGATTCCCGCACTGATCCAGTTACAGGAGCAGCATCGCGATCGTCTGCAGATTATCGGCATCTCCGAAGACGATGAAATCGAGGACGTGCACCAATACGTCAAGAAAATGGGCATCAATTATCCCGTGGTGATGGCCACTCCTGAATTGATTACCGCTTACGGCGGCGTGGCCGCGCTGCCCACCACTTTCGTTGTCGATACAGAAGGACGCATCGTGCAGCGCCACATGGGCCTGCTCAATGCCGAAAACACGGACCTGGAAATCCGTTCCTTGAGCGGGCTGCCCGTAGATGCCAAGGTCGAGCACTTCGAGGATACCGGGCAGGTCTTCAGCAAAAATGTCGAGAAGGCCACCGAGCTTCCCGACGTCGATTTCACCGGCTTGACGCCCGAGCAGAAAAAACAGGCGCTACGCCGGCTCAACTCCGAAGACTGCGTCTGCGGATGTAAGTTCACGCTGGCGCAATGCCGGCTGGACGACAGCTCCTGCCCGGTGAGCAAAGCGATGGCCGCCACCGTGGTCAAGGAAGTCCGCGAAGGCATCACCTCCAAACCAGCGCCACAAGCGGCTCCGGCAAGCAACTGACGCGGCTAGTTGCAGGGGTACAGCCGGGCGGGATAATTCAGCACAACATTGTTCATCTGGTTTTCGTCCAGTCCAGTAAGGGTCAGCCGCCACGGCTGCGGCCGGAGGAGCGTTTCAGGCAATTCCAATTCCAGGCGATGGAAGCCGACGATCTGCCCGTGCTGCGCGTAGAGCGCTGAACCGATGGGAGAAGAATTTCGGGCCGCCCGGAAGGCGCGCCAGTCGCTGGCGCTGCCCGCCGCCACGATGCCGCCGGTGTCCTCAACGATGCGCTCAAGCTCGCCTGTGCCGTAGGCAAAGCCCTGATTGGCGATGGCGAAGGCAAACAGGCGGATGCCGGCTGCGAGAAACGTTTCGGTGACTAGTGCTGGCCGGGTCTCGCTGAAGTTGTCCACGCCGTCGGTGACCACGTAGACGACGTCGCCCGGCTCGAGCGGGCCGAATATCTTTGCACTGTCGAGCAGCGCGTCCCACAATGCGGTTCGCTGGCGGCGCCCGCCCGGTGCCTCGCGCGGTCCGGCGCGCAGATGGTCGACTTCTTCCAACAGGCGTTCGCGAACGGTGGTCGGCTCGACCACCGTTTCGACTTCCTCGGCGAAAAGCGCCAGGCCGATCTCCATCGGCGGCAAAGCGGCTAGCAACTGCGCGGCCACTTCCACTGTTGCTTCCCATCCGGCAGTGGTGCCCCCGCGCACGCTGCCGCTGGCGTCCAGCAGGATCACGAGGCGGTGCGGCTTATGTTCAGCGCTCACCGCGACGACGCGAATGGGTTTGTCCGCGGTCGTGGCCTGAAAGTGTGTGGCGGTCAGCTGAGGGGGAGCAGCGCCGTCGCGGGTCGTCACGTGCACGGCGACCAGACGCTGGCGGCACTCGTTCTGTTGCGCCCGGGCCGGGCCCGAAAACGCAAGCAGCAGGGCCATCGCAAAAACGCAACGCGGGAACATCGTCTGATTCTTATCCTTTTAGTCGGCGTTTGCAATCACCTCGGGACCACGGCCGGTGATTGCGCGGCCCCTTGCGCTGGAATAGAATTTGCGCCGAGTCTTGCGGGAGGTCCCATGAGAAACTTCATCGTGCAGGCGTTGGCGATCGGATCGTTGTGGGTTGTGGCCCATGCTTGGCCCCTGGCTCTGGCCGCCATGCCGCTGCCACCGAACCCTCAGCAGGAGCAGGCTCCCGATCGCAGCGACCTCGATCCCCTGGCGCTGGATCGAACCTTCGTCCAGGCGATGAGCGGGGGCGGCAGCGCCGCTTTGGAACTGATCGCCGATCCCGACTTCATTTGGATCAATGCCCAGGGCGTGAGCCAGGCCCGGGCAGATGTGGTGAAGGCGCTGGCCTCCGGCAAAGGTCCGAAACTGCTGATCGGCTCGCCCGACGTGAAGCCCACGGAGACTTTATACGGCGCGCAGATGGCCGTCATCCAGCGTCACAAGGACAAGACCCATAGCATGCATGTGTGGGTGCGGCGCGGTGCGGCCTGGCAACTGCTGAACATCGCCGAGATCATCGAGACCGCGCAGGTGCCCTACGGCGGCACCACGATCAACGCCACCTGCGTCAATCCTTGCAGCAAGGTTCCCTTTGTGGCCGGCAACGCCGTGCAGCAGGCGGTCATGACGGCCTGGCAGGAGCAGCAGACCGGACCGGACGGCTGGCTGCGGCGCGTCGCCCCGGAGCAGATTGCCTACAGCAGCAACGGCACGCGCACGCACGCCAGCCGCATTGAGGTGATGAACCAGCAGAAGGCTTCCGGCGCGTCCATCGCCGCACCGCCGCTGATATGGGCGCGCATCTGGGATTTCGGCGATTCCGCGCTGATGCTTTCAATCCAACAAGGCAACAATGCCAAAGCGGTATGGTCGAGCCGCGTGTTCTCCAACAAGAGCGGAATGTGGCAAATGACGGAGAGCTTTCAGATGTACGTGCAGGACGCGCTGGTCATGGTCAACGCGCCGGCGAAGTGACGCTCCGGGAGCCGCCTGGGCAATAGATTGCACACTTGTGCCAATTCTTGGCACGCGGCTGGCTAGCCATTCGAAGGTGCCACAGGGTGCTGCCACGACTGTAACTTCCTGCATCACAATGAGTTAACTACAGTCCCCTCACTCCTGGCGACGCGATTGCTCTCACAATGTCCGCTGCTCTCCGTCTGTCCGGACGGAGTCGTGCCCGCAGCCGGAAGGAACCGTGTCGTCCGTTTCGACCCATCCCGCGACGGATTTCGCAGCCACCGAGCGCCGCGCCCACCAGCGCAGGCGGCTCGACCAATTGGCCTATATCGGATTTGGCCCTGACACCGGCGGCGTACTCCTCGACATCAGCGAAGGAGGCCTGCGCTGCCAGATCGTGGGCGCGGTCGTCGAGGGCGATCGCTGTCACCTGAAATTTGCTCTCCCCGGACGCCATTCGGCAATCGAAGCAGACGGCCAGGTTGTTTGGTCGAACCACTCCAGGCAAGGTGGGGGCGTGCGTCTGGTGGACCTCGGCCAGGACGCCCGCCAGGAACTTCACCAGTGGATCCTCGAAGACCTGGCATCGAATGGCGCGCGCAGGCCGCCTGCGCCAAAGCCCGCAAAGAGCGTGGGCGCAGTCCACGTGCCGCCGCCCAGCGCCACTGAGTTTGTCATTCCGGGGCCCGTCGCGAACCTACCCGCCGCTCAACTGGCCGTCGATTCCCCAGTCGAGCCGTCCATTTCAATCGACTTACGCACCGCTGCCGAGCCGCCAGAACCACAGGCAGTTGCCGATGCTGCGCTCCTCGCAGAAGCAACGCCACCCAGCGCCACGACAACGGAGCTTGAGTCACCGACCGCAAAAAAAACGCCCGTCGCCAAATTGCCATCCGCTCCGCCGGCCACGCGGCCTGGTGCAACTCCGCGCGTTGCCGCGCGGCGACTCCCCATCTTTGTGTCAGGCGTCCAGAGCCGAAACCCGCTGCTTAGCAAAGCCTCCTTACTGGCCGGAGGCATCGCGATTGGTATCGCCGCCGTGGCGTTTTCGGGATTCAATCCCGCGAGCCTGTTTTCGACCGGCACCCAGGCAGCCGGCATTGTCGCGCCGGTTGTCCGAGTGCCTGTACCGCCCGACATGACCACTATGACTTCGCAGGCGCCCTCTGAGCATCCTGCCACAGACGCCAAGCCAGCGATGGCGAGCGACCCCACCGATCATCCATCGCAGAACGCGCCGCAGAAGCCCGCGCCGGCCAGCCGACCGGAAACGGTGGCCGCCAGTGCGGCACCTGTGGATCGCCCGACTCAAAACGCCGTGAACACGCAGCCCAAGAATCGGCCGCCGCTGGCTCTCGTACCGCCGCGACCGCGCGCCGCAACCTCTGCGGCTCCCGCCGTTGCGGTTCCGGAAGCCTCCCTTGCGCCTTCTCTTCCCGGGCCCTTGATCGACATGCCGATCCTCGATAGCCGCGCGGCGGAACTTCCGCAGCCGGTAGGCCCACCGGCCGCTTCCAGTTACCGGCCGCCGCAGGTGCTCTCCAGTGTGCAGCCGGTGTACTCGGCCTATGCGAGACAAACCCGGTTGCAGGGCACGGTCAGGGTCAACGCAACCGTCGGAGCCGACGGGATCCCGCATTCGCTTGTCTGCGTGAGCGGCAATACGGCGCTGTGTCAAATGGCTTTCGAGGCTATCACCCGGTGGCGCTATCAACCGGCCATGTCCAACGGAAAGCCCGTCGAAGCGCAGACCCTCTTGAGCTTCAACTTCCAGCTGCGTTAACGTTCCGCGGGAATCGCCCCAAGCCGCATCAACGGGCCGAGGCCGCCGCTCCGCTCAATCCCAGCGCGCGCGATTCAAACATCAGCGACTCGGGGAGGTGCTCGGCGAAATAGAGCCAGTTGTGGCCCCCGGGATAAATGTGGAATTCGTGGGTCACCTTGCGCGACGCCAGCAGATTGTGCAGCGCCTGTGCGCCTGAATCGAAGCCGTAGTCGTCCTGTGAGCCGCAGTCGAAATATATTTTCAGGCCGGCGGGATTGGCCGTGCGCGCCAGCGCCAGCGGGTTGTTGCGGTTCCAAAACGCGCGGTCCACCGGCGATCCGAAAGTCTCGGCAAATAGGCGCAACGCGCCGCGGGCATTGCTGCCGGTTTCCACGGCCGGCAATTGGGCCACGATGGCGGCGCTGTGCGTCGCCACGGAACCGAACAGGTCCGGCCGCCGGAAGGCCAGCCGCAAGGCGCCGTATCCTCCCATGGAGATGCCGGCGATCCCGCGCGAGGCGCGGGCAGCGCGGATGCGGTAGCGGCCCTCGATCAGCGGCAGAAATTCCTGCAGCAGAAAATCCTCATAGCGGTACCGGCCGTCGCGCGAATTGAGATAGAAGCTCGAGCCCGCGGCCGGCGTAACGATGATGAATTCCCCGAGTTCGTGCCGTCCCCAGAGATCCTGGATCATGCTCCATCCGCCGGAACGCAGCAACATCTGCTCGTTGTCTCCCAGTCCATGCAGGTAGTACAGCACGGGGAAGCGGCGCGTCTTGTCGGTGTCGTAGGCCGGCGGCAGCAGCACGCAGTAGCCCACGGGACCGCCCAGGATG
>Ga0326726_10006074_pt1 | contig 10881 bp, 8 predicted proteins | sample MHFenrmetagenome_2_FD_207603 | JGI IMG/M metagenome (GOLD analysis project Ga0326726, IMG submission 207603) | Lab enriched peat soil microbial communities from Michigan Hollow, Ithaca, NY, United States - MHF15MN | ecosystem: Environmental > Terrestrial > Soil > Wetlands > Peat | place: USA...
CGCCATGGTCGGTGCTGAAGACCGTTGCGACCTTCGGCGCGTTCTGGGCGAAGGTCCTGTTCTTCATGTTCGCCTACATCTGGGTGCGCTGGACGCTGCCGCGGTTCCGCTTCGACCAGCTGATGGACCTCGGGTGGAAGGTGCTCCTGCCCATGACGTTGGCGTTCGTGATGGTGGTCGCGGTCGCCGTGTGGGGGCTCGAGGCGGCCGGCGTCCGGTTCGGTCTCGGGTACGCGCTCGTGCTGACCGCGCTCAACGCGGTGCTGGCGGTGCTGCTCTTCAAGGTGCTGGACGCCAACCGCGTGATCGGCGGGACGGCCGCGCGCCAGCACGACCGGTGGCGCGCGCAGGCCTCGCGCGTGCGGGGAGCCGCGTGACATGGCGATAACGGTCAAGACGCTGCGCCGGCCCGAGGCCGAAAGCTCGTACATGCGCGCCACGCTCAAGGGGATGGCGCTGACGTTCCAGCATCTCTTCCAGAAGAAGTGGACGATGCAGTACCCGGAGCAGACCGCGGCGCCCGACTGGAAGCTGTCGGGGCGGTGGCGCGGGACGCACCGGATGGCGGTGACCGAAGACGGGAAGGCGAAGTGCGTGGCATGCGGCCTCTGCCCGCAGGTCTGCCCGGCCAACTGCATCCGGCTGATTCCGGGCGAGGATGAGCGGGGCAACCGGTACCCGCTGGTCTACGAGATTGACGAGTTCCGCTGCGTGTTCTGCGGCTACTGCCAGGAGGTCTGTCCGGAGGAGGCCATCCACGTCGGCGTGCACTACGAGAACGCGGAATACAGCCGGGACGGCTTCGTCTACGACCTGGAGCGGCTGATGCGCCAGACCCACGAGGTGTCCAGCCTGTGGGACCCCGCGGACCCGAAAGGCGAGTGAGGACGTGACGGTGCTCTTCTGGCTGTTCGCCGGGGTCGCGATGGGATCCGCCCTCCTGTGCATCACGCGCAAGAGCCCCGTGGCTTCCGCGCTCTGGCTGGTCAACACCCTGTTCAACCTGGCCGGCATCTACGTCCTGCTGGACGCGCACTTCATCGCGGCCGTGCAGGTCCTCGTCTACGCCGGCGCGATCATGGTGCTGTTCCTGTTCGTGATCATGCTCCTCAACCTGGGCCGCGAGGGCCCGAGCGACATCAAGGGGCCGTGGGGGAAGGTGATCGCGTTGATCGGCGGCCTGGTCCTGGTCGGCGAGCTGATCGCGCTGCGGCGCGTGACGCCCCCGTTCTCACTGCAGCTGCCGCCCGGCACCGTGGCGAACTCGGTGGCCGCCCGCGGCGCGGTGCGGGTGGTGGCGGAGCCGCTGTTCCAGGGATACCTCGTGCCCTTCGAGATCACGTCGGTGCTGCTGCTGGCCGCCATCGTGGGCGCCGTGGTCCTCGCCAAGCGGAGGCTCTAGCGTGCTCCTCGGACCCTCCCTCGCGGTCTCCGCGATCCTGTTCTCGCTCGGCGTGGTGGGCGTGCTGCTCCGGCGTAACGCGATCGTGATCTTCATGTGCATCGAGCTGATGCTCAACGCGGTGAACCTCACCTTCGTCGCCCTGTCGCAGCAGATCGGACTCGACGGCCAGGTGTTCGTCTTCTTCGTGATGACCGTGGCCGCCGCCGAGGCCGCCGTGGGCCTTGCCATCGTGATCGCCCTGTACCGCCATCGGGACACCGTGAACCTGCAGAACATCAACTTGTTGCGCGGATGAGCCCGCTCGCCGGGACCGCCGCCGACTGGGTGGGCCTCGCCATCCTGCTGCCGTTCGCCGGATTCCTCGTGAACGGCGCGCTGGCGTTCTTCCGCCCGCGGGCGCGTCGCGCGGTCTCCATCGTGGGCGTCGGCTCCGTGGCCGCGGCGTTCGCGGTCGCAGTCGCGGTGTTCTTCGCCGTGCGCGCGGCGCCCCCGGCCGCGCCGTACGTGAAGACGCTCTGGTCCTGGATCCCGGTCGGGGACCTGTCGGTCGGCGCCGCGCTGCAGGTGGACCAGCTCTCGGTGGTGATGCTGCTGGTGGTGACCGGGGTCTCCTCGCTGATCCACCTGTTCAGCGTCGGCTACATGCACGAGGACCCGGGTTACGCCCGCTACTTCGCGTACCTGAACCTGTTCGTGGCGTTCATGCTCGTCCTGGTCCTCGGCGCGAGCTTCCCGGTGATGTTCATCGGCTGGGAAGGCGTCGGGCTCTGCTCCTACCTCCTGATCGGCTTCTGGTTCGAGGAGAAGGAGAAGGCGGACGCCGGGCTCAAGGCGTTCCTGGTGAACCGCATCGGCGACGTCGGCTTCCTCATCGCGATGTTCCTGATCTTCTCGCACCTGGGGACGCTGGACTTCCGCGAGACCTTCGCCCGGGCCCCCCAGGGGCTGGCGGCGGGCGGGGGGACGGTGACGGCGATCGCGCTGTTCCTGTTCATGGGGTGCGTGGGCAAGTCCGCGCAGATCCCGCTCTACGTGTGGCTCCCGGACGCGATGGCCGGCCCGACACCGGTCTCGGCGCTCATCCACGCCGCGACGATGGTCACCGCGGGCGTGTACCTCGTGGCCCGCACCAACCTGCTGTTCGCGATGGCACCGGTCGCCAGCGCCGTCGTGGCCGGCGTGGGCGCGCTGACGGCGCTGTTCGCCGCCACGATCGGCCTCAAGCAGTGGGACATCAAGAAGGTGCTCGCCTACAGCACCGTCTCGCAACTCGGGTACATGTTCGTCGGCGTCGGGGTCGGGGCGTACGCGGCGGGCATGTTCCATCTGGTCACCCACGCGTTCTTCAAGGCGCTGCTCTTCCTCGGCGCGGGCAGCGTGATCCACGTGATGCACCAGGCCTACCACCACAGCCACCGGCACGCCGACGCGCAGGACATGCGCAACATGGGCGGCTTGGCCACCTACATGCCGTGGACCTCGCGGGTGATGTGGGTCGCGACCCTGGCCATCGCCGGCATCCCGCCGCTGGCCGGGTTCTTCTCCAAGGACGAGATCCTCGGCGCGGCGTTCACGCGCGGGGCCTCGCAGCCGTTCTACCTGATCGTGTGGCTGTTCGGCATCGTGGCCGCGTTCCTCACGGCGTTCTATATGGCGCGGCTGATGCTCTACACCTTCCACGGCCCGAACCGCACCGGCGACCTGGAGCGCCCGCATCTCAGAGAGGCCCCGTGGGTGATGACCGGGCCGCTGGTCGTGCTGGCGGCGCTCACCGTGCTGGGCGGCGCGATCAACCTGCCCGAGGTCGGGGCGCTGCACCGGTGGCTCGAGCCGCTGACGGCGCAAAGCGCCGCGTTCCTTCCGGACCTCGCCCCGACCACCGGCGTCGAGATCGGCCTGATGGTCGCCGCGGCGCTGATCGGCGTCGCCGGCCTCTGGCTCGCGAGCCGCGTCCTGAAGCCGGAGGCCCTCCTGCCTCCGGACCGCGCGCCGCGCGAGACCGGCTTCGCGAAGCTGCTGCTCGAGAAGTACCGGGTGGACGAGCTGTACGACCGGTTCATCGTGCAGCCGCTGCTCTGGCTTTCCCGGGTGGTGCTCTGGAAGGGGCTCGACGCCGGCGTCATTGATACCGCTGGCGTGAACGGATCGGCCGCGCTGGCCCGCGGGCTCGGATGGATCGGCAGCCGGCTGCAGTCGGGCCAGGTCGGCACCTACGTGGTCTGCTTCGTCATCGGGGCGGTGGCCGTGCTGGCGACGCTGCTCAAGTAGGGACAGGTGATCGCCTTCCTCGCCGCGATCAACTACGCGCACTGGGCCGTGAGCGCGCTGCTCGTGATTCCGCTGGCCGGGGCGCTGGCGATCTGGGCGGCGCCGGCTCCGGCGGCGAAGAAGATCGCCTTCGCCGTCGCCCTGGTGGAGTTCGTCGTCTCGGCGGGGCTGTGGTGGGCGTACGACCCCTCCGGGCCGACGATGCAGGTCGGCGGTTTTCTCCCCTGGATTCCCGCCTGGGGCATCGAGTACCGGATCGGGGTGGACGGCATCTCGCTGTTCATGGTGCTGCTGACGACCTTCCTGATGCCGCTCGCCGTGCTGGGCAGCTGGTCGGGCATTACGAAGCGTGAGAAGGCCTACTACGCGCTGCTGCTGGTGCTGACGACCGGGATGATCGGCGTCTTCGTTTCCCTGGACCTGTTCCTCTTCTACGTGTTCTGGGAAGTGATGCTGATCCCGATGTATTTCATCATCGGGGTCTGGGGCGGCAAGGGGCGGCTGTACGCGAGCATCAAGTTCTTCATCTACACGTTCCTCGGGTCGCTGCTGATGCTGGTGGCGATCCTGGTCCTGTACTTCAACGCGGGACGCGCAGCCGGCGGCTGGTACTCGTTCTCCTACGAGCACATCCTCCGCTACGCGACACTGCCGGTCTCGGCGCAGACCTGGCTGTTCGGCGCCTTCTTCCTGGCGTTCGCCATCAAGGTCCCGATGGTCCCGTTCCACACCTGGCTGCCGGACGCCCACGTGGAGGCGCCCACCGCCGGCTCGGTGATCCTGGCCGGGATCCTCCTGAAGATGGGGACCTACGGCTTCCTGCGGTTTGCGCTTCCGTTCTTCCCGTCGGTCGCGACCAACCCGGTGGTGAGCGCGGTGGTCATCACCCTCGCGGTGGTGGGGATCGTGTACGGGGCGCTGGTGGCGATGGTGCAGCCCGACTTCAAGAAGCTGATCGCGTATTCGTCGGTGAGTCACCTCGGCTTCGTGGTGCTCGGCATCTGGGCGCTCACCGTCCAGAGCACGCAGGGCGCCCTGATGGTGATGATCAACCACGGCATCTCGACGGGGGCGCTGTTCTTCCTGGTCGGGATGATCTATGAGCGCCGTCACAGTCGCCTCGTGGCCGACTTCGGCGGCATCGCGCGGGTGATGCCGGCGTATGCGGCGGTGCTCACGCTGGTGAGCCTCTCGTCCATCGGCCTGCCGGGGACCAACGGATTCGTCGGTGAGTTCCTCGTCCTCCTCGGCACGTTCCGAACCCATCCGGTCGCCGCCGGCATCGCCGCGACCGGCGTGGTCTTCGCGGCCGCCTATCTCCTGTGGGCGCTGCAGCGGGTCATCTACTACCGGCTCGACAAGACGGAGAACCAGGGCCTCACCGACCTCGTGCCGCGGGAGTGGGGCGTGCTGGTTCCGCTCGTGGTGGTGATTCTCTGGCTCGGGCTCTTCCCCGGACCTGTCCTGCGGAGAATGGAGCCGTCAGCTCGGCACTTCATCGAGTCGGTGCAGGGTAGGCCGGCGCCGGCTGTGGCGGACGCGTCCGGCGCGAGGACGCCGTAGCCGTGCCCCTCGACCTCGCCCGCGGCCGGGACCTGATCCTGGCGCTGCTCCCCGAGACCGTGCTCACGGTCTGGGCGATGGCGCTCCTGCTCGACGCCGCCTGGCACCACCAGCGGCCCGACGCCCAGCGCCGCACCGGCCTGCTCGCGCTGATCGGGATCGCTCTTGCCGCCGCCGCCGCGCTCGGGCTGTGGCTTTCGAACGCCGCTGCCGTGGGCCCCGCCGCCAGCGTCGCGGTGGACGCCTTCCGCTGGGCGGTGGATCTGATCGTGCTGCTCGGCGCCGCACTGGCCGTGCTCTTCTCGATCGACTACCTCGAGCGCGAAGGGATCCTGATCCCCGAGTACCACGTGATGGTGTTGTTCGCCGCGGTCGGGATGATGCTCATGGCGGGCGGCTCCGACCTGTTCGTCGTCTTCCTCGGCCTCGAGCTGATGTCGGTGTCGGTCTACGTGCTCTCGGGCATCGACCGCCGCAGCAAGGTCGGCGGCGAGGCGGCGCTCAAGTACTTCCTGCTGGGGGCGTTCGCCTCCGCCTTCTTCCTGTACGGCATCGCGCTGCTGTACGGCGCCACCGGCTCGACCAAGATCCCGGTGATCGCCGAGCAGCTCGCCCCCCTGGGCCTCGGCGGTCACCCGATGCTCTTGGGAGGTATCGCCCTGCTGTTCATCGGCTTCGGCTTCAAGGTCGCGGCGGTGCCCTTCCACATGTGGACGCCGGACGTGTACGACGGCGCCCCGACGCCGGTGACGGCCTTCATGGCGGCGGCAGTCAAGGCCGCGGCGTTCGCAGCTCTGGTGCGCGTCCTGCTCCAGGCGTTCGGCGCCATCCACCCCGCCTGGGAGCAAGTGATCTGGTGGCTCGCGGCCGTCACCATGCTCGTGGGCAACCTGATCGCGCTGGCGCAGCGCAGCCTGAAGCGAATGCTCGCCTACTCCAGCATCGCGCACGCGGGATACCTGCTGACGGCGCTGGTCGCGGGCTCCGTGGCGGGGGCAGCGGCCTTCCTCTTCTATCTGCTGTTCTACACGCTGATGACCGTCGGCGCGTTCGCCATCCTGTCGTTGAAGGGGCGGGGCGGCGAGCGGGACGTGCTGGTGGAGGACCTGGCCGGACTCTCGGAGCCGCACCCGTGGATCGCCTTCGCGATGACGATCTGCATGCTGTCGCTGCTCGGCTTCCCGGGCACCGCCGGCTTCATCGGCAAGTGGTACATCCTCGCGTCCGCGACCGGCGGCGGGTACCCGATTCTCGCGGCCGTCCTCGTCGTGACCAGCGTGATCTCGGCGGGGTACTACCTGCCGGTGGTGATGGCGATGTACATGAAGCCGCCGGCGCACGATCGGGTCCACGCCGGTGTCCTGGTGCCGCGGCTGGCCGCCGTCACTCTGGTCGTCATGGTCGCCGCCCTGCTCGTGTTCGGGCTGTGGCCCAACCTGGTGCTCGACGCGGCCAAGAGCGGCTCGCACGCCTTCCTGCCGCAGGGCGTGACGTCCATCGCGGCGCCGGTCCCCGCCGGCAACTAGCCGCGGCTGGACCGCCGGCCCGGCGCAAGACACCTTCCACGCATGCGCATTGATCCCGTCATCTTCCGGCAGTACGACATCCGCGGCACCGTGGGCGTGGACCTCACTCCCGACGTGGCCCGCGCGGTGGGGCAGGCGATCGGCTCGGAGGCACGTCAGCGCCTCGGGCACGCTCCCTCGCTCGCCGTCGGCCGGGACAACCGGCCGAGCGGAGAGCGGCTCGCCGCCGCGCTGATCGAGGGACTGGTGGCGACGGGGACCAAGGTCCTGGGGGTGGGCCTGGTTCCTACGCCGACCCTCTACTTCGCCATCCACCATCTGCGCGCCGACGGCGGCGTCCAGATCACCGGCTCGCACAACCCGCCCGAGTTCAACGGCTTCAAGATGGTTCTGGCCGGGCTCCCGTTCGCGGGCGACGATATCCAGGGGCTGCGCGAGCGCATCGAGCGGGATGCGTTCGCCACCGGCCGCGGCAGCATCGAATCGCACGCCGTCCTGGAGGCGTACCACCGGGAGGTCGTGGGACGCATCGGGCCCCTGGATCGCCCGCTCCGGGTGGTCGTGGACTGCGGCAACGGCACGGCGAGCCTCGCCGGACCGGCGCTGCTCGAGGCGCTCGGCGCCGAAGTGGATCGCCTCTACTGCGAGTCGGACGGCACCTTTCCGAATCACCACCCCGACCCGACGGTGCTCGCCAACCTCCGCGACCTTCAGGCCCGTGTCCGGGCGCGGCACGCGGACCTGGGGATCGCCTTCGACGGAGACGGCGACCGCATCGGGGCCGTGGACGAGCGCGGCGAAGTCATCTTCGGCGACCAGATCCTCGCCCTGCTCGGCCAGGACGTGGTGCGACGCCTCGGTCCGGGCAAGGAAGTCATCTTCGACGTCAAGTGCTCCGACGCTCTCGCCGAGGCGCTGGAGCGGGCCGGCGCCAAGCCCGTGATGTGGATGACCGGACACTCGCACATCAAGAAGAAGATGAAGGAGAGCGGCGCCGTCCTCGCGGGCGAGATGAGCGGCCACATGTTCTTCGGGCCGCCCGACTACCTCGGGTACGACGACGCGATGTACGCCGCGGCTCGCCTCCTCAAGATCCTGGCCGGGCAGAAGCAGCCGCTCTCGGCGCTCACGGGGGCGCTGCCGCAGTACGTCTCGACCCCGGAGATCCGGGTGGACGTGGCCGAGGACCGCAAGGTCCCGGTGGTCGAGGCCGCAGCGCGCTACTTCGCCGCGCGGTACCCGACGGTCACCATTGACGGGGTGCGCTGGCGCACTGCCGAGGGGTGGGGCCTGATCCGCGCGTCCAACACGCAGCCGATTCTGGTGCTGCGCTTCGAGGCCCGGACGGCGCAGGGGCTCGACAGCATTCGCCGCGAAGCCGGGCAGGTGTTGAAGGCCCAGGGAGTCGGCGGAATCGAGTCATGAGCCGGCGGCGCGTCGCGGGCTATGCCGTCGCGGCCGTGTTCGTCGTCCTGTTCGGCGGTCGCTGGGTCGCCATCCGCTTCACCGAGGCCTCCTGGTTCGCCGACTTGGGCCTCGCGCGACAGTACTGGACACGCCTGCTGCACGACGTGGGCTGGCAGCTCGCCGTCACTGCAGCTGCTACGCTCTGGTATGCCGCCCAGACCTACGGGGTGTACCGCTCGATCGGCGCGGTGCATCTGCCGCGCCGCGTGGGCGACCTGGAGATCGCGGAGGCGGTGCCGCACCGCACGCTGCGCTGGATTGCCGTCGGGCTCGCCCTGTTGCTCGGCATCGTGACGGCCGTGACCTTTGCCGACGTGCCCGACCTGCTTACGCTCGCCCGGCACTCGGCCCCGCTGGGTTTCCGCGAACCGATCCTCGGGCGCGACGCCTCGTTCTACCTGGCCACTGTACCGCTGCTGGAGACCCTGCACCTCGTCGCGCTCGCGCTGGTGCTCTTCGCCGTCTTCGTGGTCGGCACGCTCTACGCGCTGACCGGCAGCATCACGTACGGAGCGCGCCGCCTCCGGGCGACACCTCACGCCCGGGCCCACATGGTCGTGCTCGCCGCCTGCCTCGCGTTGGTCCTCGCCTGGGGGTTCCAGCTCGACGCCTACGGGATCGTGGGGGGCGGCGGCGGCGCGAACGGCGCCCTCACCCCGGCCGACCGCGCGATCAGGCTGCCCATGTCCGCCGCGCTGGCCGCGCTTTCCCTCGTCGTGGCCGTGGGCAGTGTCGCCACGCTCCGCTTCAAGCGGGGCGGCGTGCTGCTCGCGGCGTGGGCGACGCTTGGGGTGGTCGCCGTGCTGGGACGCTTCGTGGCCCCCTCTCTGTGGGAGGCCTGGCGCAGCCACGCCGATTCGGAAGTCGTCCGGGCTCTCGCGCAGTACACCGACCGCTACTCCCGCGCAGGCCTGGACGTCTTGGACGCTGTGACGGATGAGCGTCTCGCTGCGCGCCCCGACGTTCCGGGCGACAGCATCGCAGCCCTGGGCCGCGAGCTGCGCGGCGTTTCCCCGTGGTCCCTCGAACCGAGCCTCCTCGAGGCCGCGCTGAACGCCGCGCTGACCGACAGCACGCGGCCTCGCGCCTGGACCGTGACGGTGGACGCGTACCAGGGAGGGGGAGCCGGGGCGGAGCCGCGCTTGGTCGCCATCGCGGTGCCGGAGACGGATCTCCTGGGGCTCGAGCGCACACCACGCCGCCCCGACTGGACCGCGCTGCACCGTGGGCCGCTGTCGTGGGCTGGGGAGCCGGTCGCGGTCGCCGCCGAAGCGGGGGCGGCCGAAGGCCTCACGTTCCTGACCGGCCTCGACGTCCCCGTGGGCACCGCCACACCGGCGCCGCTCACACGCGCGGCCGGGCGGATCCGTTACGTCGCGCACCCGGCGGACCCGGCGCTCGTCGGGCCCGACGAGGCCACGCCTCCCGGAGGTCCCGCCGGCCTGAGGCTCGGCGGATTCCTGCGCCGGCTCCTCATGGCGTGGGCGCTGCAGTCACCGCCGCTTCTCGACCGGCGCACCAGCGTCGCAGACCGGCTGTTGATCTGGCGCGACGTCCCGCGCCGCCTCGAGCGCCTGTATCCCTTCGCGTCGTTCGAGGCACCGCGGGCGACGCTCGTGGCCGGCCGCCTGCTCTGGGTGGCCGACGGCTATCTCGCGTCCGCGCGCTTCCCGCTCGCGGAGCACGTGTCCTGGAACGGCGACGCGGTGAACTTCCTGCGCGCCGCCTTCGTCGCGACCGTAGATGCGGTCAGCGGCCGGACCCGCCTCTATCTGCGCCCGCCGGATCTCGCGTTCGCGTCCGCCCTGGCGGCGGGCTACGGCGCCACGGTGCTGCCGTCCGACAGTCTCGCCGCGGAGCTGGGAGCACGTCTCGGCTACCCGGCGCAGCTCTTTGCCGCGCAGGCCGCGATGCTGGCGCTGCACCGCGGCGACGCGGGAGGCGGGCGATGGGTCGTCGGGCAGCGGGAGTCCGAGGAACTCAGGGGCAGTGTGCGGGCCCAGGGCGACGAGCCCGCGCAGTTGCGGGCGCTGGTCTCGTTGCTGGGCGGGCCGCCCGCGCTGTGGCGGCTGGCGCCGCTCGCGGACTCCGCGGGTGACGCGCTGGCGGCGATCGCCGCGGGTACCACGCGCTCCGACGGCACGCTCCGCCTGCACCTGCTGCGCCTGGCGGCAGGCCGGTTTCCGACGGTCGCCGCGGCGGAAAGCCGTTTCGCCTCCACCCCGGCCGTCGTGGCCGCCGCGGTCGGGGCGGCGGGACCGGAAGGCGCGGTGCGGCGCAGTGCGGTGGCTGCCATACCAGCCGCAGGCACCATCGCGTACGTGCAGCTCATGTTCGCCTCCGAGCACCGCGCCCGGGATCCGCTGCTGCTGCGTGGCGCCGCGCTCCTCGCATCGGGCCGGGTGGGCGTCGGAGACGGCATTGCGAGCGCCGCCGACGCCCTCGCCGCGGGGCGGGGATCGCCGACCGCCTCCGCCATCGCGGCCGCCGCGTCGCTCACGCAGGCGCGCGCCGCGTTCGGGGCCCTCGATTCGGCCTCCCGCCGCGGTGACTGGGCGGCGTTCGCCCGCGCCTACGAGGCGTTGCGCCGGGTCCTCGGCGCTCCCCCGCCAGGAGGGCGACCTTGAGGCGGGCGGAGCGCGGGTCTAGCTT
>Ga0326726_10006075_pt1 | contig 10879 bp, 10 predicted proteins | sample MHFenrmetagenome_2_FD_207603 | JGI IMG/M metagenome (GOLD analysis project Ga0326726, IMG submission 207603) | Lab enriched peat soil microbial communities from Michigan Hollow, Ithaca, NY, United States - MHF15MN | ecosystem: Environmental > Terrestrial > Soil > Wetlands > Peat | place: USA...
AACATATAAAAGTCAAGCCATAATAATCTGAATATTAGTATTTTAACTGATTATTAATAAAATAAGTATTTAAATGAATTTGAAGAAACATCCCCCTGACCCCCTTCAAAGGGGGAATATTGTACTCACAATTGCTTTGGTGCAATTCTTTTTGATGATATCCTGCACACAAAAAAAAGCTGAACTTGAATTTGATCCGGTCGAAATGGTCAACCCACTAATGGGTACGGACTCAGAATTCAGGCTTTCGACCGGAAACACATATCCCGCAATTGCCTTGCCATGGGGTATGAATTTCTGGACTCCCCAGACCCGGAATATGAACAACGGATGGGCTTACACATATAATGATTTCAAGATCCAGGGGATTAAGCAAACACATCAGCCAAGTCCGTGGATAAACGATTATGCGGCATTTTCACTTATGGCCATAACAGGAAAAATAAGAACAAACGGTGAGGATCGTGCTTCTTGGTTCTCACATAAGGCAGAAATTGTAAAACCGTATTTATACAGTGTTTATCTTGCCGATTATGACATAACTGCAAGCGTAGCTCCAACTGAAAGAGCTGCAATCTTCAGCTTCACCTTTCCTGAAAGCGACTCATCCTTTATTCTTCTGGATGCATTCGATAAGGGTTCCATGGTTAAGATAATTCCTTCCGAACAGAAGATCATAGGTTACTGCCGGAATAATCACGGAGGAGTCCCCGGGAATTTTCACAATTATTTTGTTGCCATTTTTAATAAGGATTTCAATTCATCACACACATGGAACGGTAATGACCTAAAGTTAAATGATACCGAAGAAGAGGGCGAACATGTCGGAGCAGTTATCGGGTTTAAAACCAAAAGGGGAGAAAATATTAATGTCCGCGTTTCATCTTCATTTATAAGCCAGGAGCAGGCTCTGTTAAATCTGACGGGCGAGACAGGCGGAAAAGATTTTGAGACTATCTGTGCAGAAGGGAAAGATGCCTGGAATGCCCAGTTAAGACGGATAAAAGTTGAAGGTGGCACCTCAGATCAGATGAGGACATTCTATTCATGCCTTTACAGGACACTTTTATTTCCAAGGAAGTTTTTTGAGATCAATGAGAAGAACGAAATCATACATTACAGTCCTTACAACGGGGAGGTTCTCCCAGGATATATGTTCACCGATAATGGTTTCTGGGATACTTTCCGGTGCCTGTTCCCTTTTCTTACCCTTATGTATCCCGACCTGAACAGCCAGATCATGGAAGGACTTGCCAATACTTATAAGGAGAGCGGATGGCTGCCTGAATGGGCAAGTCCCGGACATCGTGACTGCATGATAGGATCTAATTCTGCATCGCTTATTGCCGACTCATATCTTAAAGGGATAAGAGGATACGATATAGAAACTCTCTTTAAGGCAATCCTTAAGAATACAGATAGTGTAGGGCCGGTGTCATCAGTTGGCAGACTAGGTGCAGATTACTACAACAAACTCGGATACGTTCCATATAATGTCGGGATCAACGAAAATGCCGCACGTACGCTTGAGTACGCCTATGCCGATTTTTGTATCGCCCGACTTGCACAATCACTGGGTCGTCCGCCGGAAGAGATCGACCTGTACAATAAAAGGGCGATGAATTACAAAAATGTATTTGATCCCGGACGCAAACTCATGAGGGGAAGGAACCTTGATGGTACTTTCCAGTCGCCTTTCAGTCCTTATAAATGGGGTGATGCATTCACTGAAGGAAACAGCTGGCATTACACCTGGAGCGTTTTTCAGGATGTGGAAGGCCTCGTTAATCTGATGGGTGGAAGGGATTTTTTCATTTCTAAAATTGATTCTGTGTTCGAGGTTCCGCCGGTATTCGACTATTCATATTATGGCATGGTTATCCATGAGATCCGTGAGATGCAGGTAATGAATATGGGGAACTATGCACACGGCAATCAGCCGGTCCAGCACATGATTTATCTTTACAATTATGCCGGTCAGCCCTGGAAGACCCAGATGCATGTCCGCCAGGTAATGGACAAGCTTTATAATTACTTACCTGATGGATACTGCGGTGATGAAGATAACGGGCAAACATCAGCCTGGTATGTGTTTTCTGCCCTTGGTTTTTACCCGGTTACTCCCGGCACAGATGAATATGTATTTGGTTCTCCGCTGTTCAAAAAGGCTGAGCTGAAGTTTGAGAACGGGAAGGAATTAATGATTGAAGCACCGGCTAATAATAAGGAAAATATTTATGTAAGCGAAATAAATCTGAACGGGAAACCGCTGGAAAGGAATTTCATAAGGCATTCTGAATTGCAGAAAGGAGGGAGGCTTCACTTTGAATTGCAAAATATACCTGATAAAAAAAGAGGAACTGAAGAGTCTGCTTACCCTTTCTCAATGAGCAAAAGAAAATAGATTTACACTGGTATTTAAAGGCTCGCAAATGAGAAATGGATAGACTAGGGTACCGATAATTACGCCGGTGTTACCTGGTCAGGTATACCTGACACAGACGGCCGCAGACTATTTATCGGATATTCTTTTTTCGCAAAGCAGTTTTATATCGACAGAACAAATTCAGGGATTTCTGATTTTTCTGAAGGATTTTCCGGGATCTCAACAGCACCTTATACAGCTGGGAAAAAGATGAAAATGCATTTATTTCTTGACGCATCATCGGCAGAGCTATTTGTTGATGACGGAATACTTGTTATGACGAGTCTTTACTTCCCATCAGAAAACTTTACCAGGCTCAAACTTTCGTCAAAAGGCGGGAGTACGCGGCTGGAGAATGCTGAATTTCACGAATTGGACAGAATCTGGCCTTAAGCGAGAAGCTATTTCTAACTATATCTGCTTTTATTTTGCGAAAATCAGAGTAATCTGCAGGAGATTCTTTTGTTTCCAGCTGATTGCACAGATTAACGGAGATATGCAGTAAATAATGGGTTCTATATTTTAAGTCTTATATTGACCCGGGCAAGCAGGGCAGTGAGCCCCACCATAAGAAGAGCCCAGAGTATTGATCCAACAACAACTATCACTGGTTCTGTCGATTGTTTATAAAAGAGGACCGGTATACCCGTCATCCAGATAAGGTAATACAGGATATCCGGAGCAAGGTACGTGGTCAGGGAGTTTTCACCTGCCGGTTTTAAAAACGATGCCCAGCCTGTAAATTTCTTCACATCGAGTAACCAGTAGAATAGAATGAAGACAAGGAAGCTTATGCCGCTGCATATCATTCCCCAGCTAGGAGTGGCCTGTATCTTGGAAATTATGAACCATTTCCGCAGTATAAATCCGGATAATAGACAAAATACACCCAAACCCAAAAATATCGGAATTACCTTTTTATATTCAGTTACCGGCATTTTCTTCAGGATCAGGCCGCCAAGCAATCCTGACAGAACGATAAACGGAACATTACCTTCTATAATAACACCAAGGAATGGCTTTACCGGATTGAGATAATCGAGCATTTTCAGACCTGAGAAAATATTCATTGCCAGGAAGAAAACGGTAACAATAGCTGTTTTAAAAATGGAATCGCGGCAAAGAACATAGGTAAAGGCTGAAACAAGATAACCCCAGCCAATGAGCCCAAGGATGCCCCACCAACCTGTTATAAGAGACCCGTTGTTCTCCGGTTCACCGGATCTGAATTTAAATACCAGCAGAACAAATATTACGAGTGCAGCCAACTTAAATCCCGTTACAGTAAAAATCCTCTTTTCAGGGTCTTTGTAATCATTCCAGAAAAGAAAAACAGCGAGGTACATCAGCAGGGCCCATAAGTTTCTTCCTATGCCAGTCAGTTCCGGATTCACCCTTCCCGTATTAAGCATAAGTACTCCGATAATCAAAAGGCTTAATGATCTCGTTACGATATGACGGCTTATATCATACATTGAATCTCCTCTCGTAAATCTTTTTGAAAATGCAAAGGGAATTGCCATTCCGACAATAAACAGAAATCCGGGAAATACCCAGTCAGCCAGTCCCATACCGTCGAAATCAGCTTTCATATGCCCCAGCCATGCCGGGGCAACATCCATGTTGAGGTCATTTACGAAAAGCATCAGCAGAAGGGTAGCTCCCCTCATGATATCTATCGACAGGATTCGGTTATTGTTAGTCATAGTACAGGCTTAATTATAGTGTAAAGGTTAAAAAAATTATGTTCAGTTACCAAAAAATATACTTCAGCGATTTGAAAGTGACTAGAACGGGTGAGCAGTCAGGGCGGCGATATTTTACAGGTAAATTTACAGCTTATGATTTAAGTTTATTCCATAACCAGCACATCTTGAACTTATATATAGTTACTCTTGTTATTGAGAGTATAATTCTCCAAAGACACATGAACTATACCAGGATCTATTCAGACTCAGAAGGTGAAAGCCATTTTGAGATAGTCGAGGTTCCGCTGAAAGAAAATAGTAATATTGGCTATCTTTCGGATGGTTTCGCTGTACGATCCCTTCAATTCAGGGAAAATAAAGCTGATTATAGCTGGGATTTCCACCATGCCCCTGAAAGACAATTCATTATTCTTCTCGATGGTGAGATAGAGATCACTACAAGTCTGGGGGAGACCCGGAGATTTTCTACCGGTGATATACTCCTCGCGGAAGATACTTTTGGAAAGGGTCACAAAACCAGGAACATTAAAAAACAAATCCGTAAATCAATTTTCGTTAAGATATGAAGAATATCATAACCGGTCTGCATCACGTTACTGCAATTACTTCAGATGCCCAGCAGAATATTGATTTTTATGCCGGAATTCTGGGACTCCGTCTTGTCAAAAAGACTATCAACTTCGATGCACCAGATGTGTATCATCTTTACTACGGAAATGAAATCGGTAGTCCCGGCACTATTCTGACATTCTTCCCTTTTCATGGAATTCCCCTTGGCAGAAAGGGAAAAGGACAGGTCACCGTAACATCATTCTCTGTTCCGCAGAATAGTCTTGGTTACTGGACAAAACGTCTAAAGAAATTCAATATTCCATATGAGGATCCGTCAGAACGTTTTGATAATGAGATGTTTATTTATTTTGAAGATTTTGACGGACTTGGGATTGAACTGATTGCCAACACTTCTGATAAACGTGAAGCCTTTACCTATGGACAGATACCTCCGGAAAATGCAATAAAAGGTTTTTACAGTATTTCATTGAGCGAGGAAGGTTACGAAAGGACAGCCGGCCTGTTAACTGATCAGATGGACCACAAGCTGGTTATAGAAAAAGGTAATCGTTTCAGATTCTCACCCGATAGTCAGCCGGGAGGTTTTGTAGACATCCTGTGTTCACCCGAATCACTTCGTGGGGTCGGCGGAGCCGGTACAGTTCACCATGTTGCCTTTGCAACCAGGGATGACAATTCACAACTGGAATTCCGCGAAAAACTTTTGAGCCGGGGAATTGTTAATCCCACTCCTGTTATTGACCGTCAGTATTTTCATTCGGTCTATTTCAGGGAACCGGGAGGAATTTTGTTTGAAGCAGCAACCAGTGATATTGGTTTTACCCTTGATGAAACCCGGGAACATCTGGGAGAAGATATTAAGCTCCCTCCGTGGGAAGAATTGAACAGACATGAGATTGAAAAATTGCTTGCTCCGGTTAAATTGAATATTGATAAATTCCGGGACTGATGCATGAATATAGGATAATTGAAAAGGGGAAACCACTTGAACAGGCACAGAGCGCTATTATTCTGTTGCATGGAAGAGGGGCTGACGCCTATGATATTCTTCCTCTTGCGGATGAGTTTTGTGATGACACTTTCTATATTGTTGCACCTCAGGCAACCAATAATGTCTGGTATCCGTTCAGTTTTCTTTCACCTGAGGTCAGGAACGAACCCTGGCTTACTTCTGCGGTTGGGACTGTCAAGCATCTTATCGATAATATTGGCAAACATCTGACAACTAATAAGATCTACATAATGGGCTTCTCCCAGGGAGCTTGTCTGGCCTTGGAGGTGTCTTCTCAATTTGCAGTCAAATATGCCGGAGTGGCGGCCTTTACCGGAGGATTGATCGGAGAAAAGATAAGAACTGAGAAGTACAATGGTAACTTTGAAGGGACCCGGGTATTTATCGGTAACAGCGATATCGATCCGCATGTACCGTCAGAGAGATCGGAAGAATCCAGGAGACTTATGCAAATGAAAGGAGCGGAGGTGACTTATAAGATCTATCCGGGAATGGCTCATACCATCATTCAGGATGAAATTGACACGGTTTTACAATTAATGTTCTGATTTTCCCCTCAAGTATGGACTTCTGCAGGTTCCTTAAACGTGACTGTAGTAATAGCCGACTGAGGTATACCCTCTAACTGTGCCTTTTGCGTGACAGATCTATTTATGGATCGCAGCATGATAATAGTAACTATTATCGAAACGGACACAATATATCCAATTGTGTTATAATGACTCAATTTCCCGCTGCTGGTTTGAATTACAATTAAACCTGCGATAACAGAAGCAATCCCTCCGGATATCTGCTGAACCGATGAATTAATACTCATAAAAGCCCCACGTTCACTGGGTTCGGGAATGGCAGTAATGAGCGCCGATGATGAAATAATACGCGAAAGAACCCCCAGCATGAGCACTGTGTTTAAAACAGTTACGAGCCAGAATGGAGTAGGTCCCAGGTTACAATAATACAGTATAATGACTATTGCTAATACTGATCCCAGACTGAATACTTTATATTTTCCGATTACATCGCTGAGCCTGCCCAGGAAAGGTCCGGCTACCATAGAGAAGGCTCCGGTAACCAAATAAAGTATTGGTAGTTGTGCCATGGGTATACCCAGATTATTAACACTGTAAGCGCTCCCGAAGGGCATTAACATATAGCCTCCTGTAACAAGCAAAGTACTGAAACCAAAAGCTAAAAGGTAGTTTGAATGTGAAAGAGTCTTAAGCAAATGTTGAAATGGATTAAGGTCAGAAACTAATCCCAAATGAGCATCGATTGGTTTCATGTAAGCCATAATTGCCACAAATTCCAGAATGCTTACACCCGTGATCATGAGGAATGGAGCATGCCACCCGACTCTGTTGGCGAAATAGAGTCCCACTGGAATGCCCATTACCTGACTTGTTGCAAAAGCCATCTGCACAAAGCCCATTACACGTCCCCTCACTTTCAGCTGGAATAAATCGGAAATAATTGCATAGCTTATTGAACTTATGACCCCTCCGAAGAAACCCGTAATTATTCTTGCCGCAAGCAGAAAATAATAGTTTGGGGCTATCCCGCACAGAAAAGTACCTGAAATGAAGCCAGTGTAAAAGAAAAGAAGCAATTTCTTCCTGTCAAACTTATCTGCGAATCCTGCTGCAAGCAATCCCGACAGTCCTGCACTAAAAGCATAGCCTGATACAGCCAGGCCAAATTGCGAGGTGGTAAGATGGAGTACATTCATTAATTGTGCACCAAGTGGAGACAGTACCATAAAATCGAGCACAACGGTGAACTGTAATATTGAAAGAAGAGCAATAATGAATAGTTGGTATCTGGTAAAAATTTTCTCTTTCATCAGGTGAAAACTATAATGGATAATTTGATTTTTATTCCTTAGAAACAAGCAGATCATGAATTTGTTTCCTTATGGAACGGGAAGCTTCCTGGCATCATTATCGATTACAAGCACCCAATCACCTTGGGAATCAGGAGTAAAACTGCGGGTACCTGAGGTGGGGTATATTCCGATTTCTAAAGCTTTGCCATTCGAAGGATCATACCACCAGCATTTTGCCAGTGCTCCCCGGATACTGGTCATATTCACATTAACCGTCCTTTTTGATGGGAGATAGGCAATTATTGTATTTCCGTCACTGGTCCTGGAGCTGGCTACATGATCTTTTGTTCCAGGGGTGCCATGGACTGAGACAACTAACTTATTTTCAAAATCCGGGACAAGTGTCTGCCATGAGCGTGATCTGAATAATCTTTGAAGATAGTCCATGCTAACAGAACCTGCATTATTCAATTCTTTTTTCCAGTCTGTTTTGTGACACCATGTCTTCGCCGCACCGAAATGCCATATCGGACAGTTCCCGAAAACAAAGCCCATGGCTCCTGATAAAATTGCCCAGTAAGAATTGGAGCGAATCTCCTGAGGAGTTGAGTTATGCTCATTCTCATAAGCCGATTCAACCTGATAATAAGGTCTGACAGGTTTAAGATCGTAGGCCTTCCTGTAGAACTTATATATTGCTGAATCATAGCTGTATACATTATTAACTGACAACCATGTTTCACCGGGCCAGGGATCTGAAGCCAATGTTTCCGGCTGATTATGAGCGGAAAAAAGATGAACAGTATCGCTCTCACGGATCCCCTTCACCATCTTGAGCACTTTTTCCTTCACCGGAGAAGGATCAGTGTCGCCTCCGATCAGCCAGACAATGTTGCTGAACTTTTTGTAGCGGCTACCCACGTATTTACCCCAGCAATACAGATCCGCTGTTGAGGCAACTTTCACTTCGGCACACCATCCTTCATCCTTGCAGTCATAGCCAAGATATAACGGGGCAAGCAAAACCACGATATTGTGTCTGGAGGCTGCTTCGATTACAGAATCCGCATGGGCAAAATATTTCTCATTCGGCGTTATGAAAAGTGATCCGATGAAGGGCAGTTCGCCATAAATATTCGCAGGAGGATTGGTGCAGAATTTGTGTTCTATCAGGCTTACCATCACTACTGTAAAGCTTTTGTCTTCTCTGTTTTCAAGATAAAGATCTGCATCCCGCATTTTCAGCTGTGCAATGAGTGACCATGCAGCATCACCTGACCAGAAAAACGGGTGGTCATTCTGATCCACAAGATAACGGTTGCCGGGAGCCACCTTCAATGGAAGTGCATATGGATAGGCTCTCATCTCGCTCTGGCCCCTGCAAATACCCGTTAAAAGCTGAATCAGCAATATAAAATACAGGTGTTTCAAACTCATATCATAAAGGTAATAAAATTGTCTTGCAGGTTCCCGCTATACGGGATTTCCTCCCTGCGGTCGTAAACGTGCAGGTCACCCCACCGTTAAGGGGCCAGGGGGGCAAAACGTATCCCTTTAACTTCTTGGATTTTGTATTTATCTTTGTTAACCATAATATATAACACACTCCCATGACAGCAGCCGAAGAATTCTTCAATGGACTGATAAATGAGATTCCGGATGTTAAACCAGGAAAAATGTTTGGTGCTCTTTGCATGAAGACACCGAACGGGAAATCAGGAGCAATGCTATGGCACGACAATATAGTTGTGAAGTTGCAGGGTGACTCTTTTGAAGAAGCGATGAGATTGCAGGGATCACAAGCATTTGAGCCCATGGAAGGAAGGCCGATGAAGGAATGGGTCCAGATCCCTTTTAGTCACAAAGATAAATGGAAAAAATTTGCGTTGATTTCTTCCTCCTCTGCTACTCTTCTTAAGAAAAAATAAGTAAGACTCCATCAGCCTTACCATCAACTCCTTCAACCCCTCCAACCTTTTAAACCTCCTCTAAAGGGGTTAAAAGTTTAAAAGTTTAAGAGTTTAAGAGTTTGAGGGTTTATGCAGAAACCTTTCAACTCTTCGACCTTTAGTTGGCACCATGCCTTTAGGGGACAGGCGGGCTAAATGGTAACTACTCAGGACAATAAATTTCATTTTCCGGAAGTTTAATGAATATAAAGGAAATTTGTGGAGACAAATAAGATTCATATCGCAACTTTCAGGAAGATCTGCTCAGGGTTGTTACTGGCATTGATCCTGTTCCGGTGTGGAGGCGATCGTTCCACCCCGACAGTTGAATTCATAAATCCTCTCGCAAATCCGCAGAACGGACCACCTGCAGGAAATCCGAATGGCAATTCACCGGTTCCTGTTGAAGCAGGCCCTATAGATGTTACTGATCCGGATTATATCGTTGGCAATGGAACACCTGAGAGTTGTACTGCGGAAGCTTTCATAAAGGCGGTGGCACATGGCGGTAAAATAGTTTTTAACTGTGGCAACGAACCTGTTACAATCACGCTCGACAAACCCGCAAAGGTTTATAATGACTCTCTTCCGGATATAGTTATAGACGGCAACGGATTAGTAACGCTCAGCGGAGGCGCTAAATCACGGATCCTGTATATGAATACCTGTGACAAAAATCAGCACTGGACAACTTCCCATTGTCAGGATCAGGATCATCCCAGGCTGACAGTGCAGAATATCACCTTTGCAGACGGGAATTCGAGATCAGAAAACGAGTTCGACGGAGGAGGAGCCATATGGGTAAGAGGAGGACGGTTCAAAGCTGTTAACTGCCGGTTCTTCAATAATACATGCGACAGTCTGGGTCCTGATGTCGGTGGGGCGGCTATCCGCGTTTTCAGTCAGTATCATAATTTACCGGTATATATTGTAAACTGCACCTTTGGTGGTGCCCCCGGGTATGGGAATTTCGGAGCAAACGGAGGCGCGATAAGCAGTATCGGAGTATCGTGGTATCCCGTCTATCCGGGGATCTCAATGCACAGCGATACAAAATGCGTGGTAACTAATTCAACTATTGAATAATCTGCCACCAGGGCGCCACCCCCTAATCCCGCCCCTGCAGGACTAACTCAGTGCTCTTTTCAGGTATTCGGCAGATCTGATCCACTGGGTCAAATACGCTGGTAATCCGATTGTGTCGGGTGATCATTCCAGTCCGATACTGGTTTTTGACGGCAAGAAGTACAGGCTTTATACTATGCATCCGGCTGTCTGTTTATACTTTTCAAAATAAATCCATAAAGGGTTTAAGAGTTTGAACATTTCTACCCCATTAAAAGCTGGTTAATGGGTTCCTATTTACTATCATGATTAAAAAACCCATGA
>Ga0326726_10006077_pt1 | contig 10877 bp, 7 predicted proteins | sample MHFenrmetagenome_2_FD_207603 | JGI IMG/M metagenome (GOLD analysis project Ga0326726, IMG submission 207603) | Lab enriched peat soil microbial communities from Michigan Hollow, Ithaca, NY, United States - MHF15MN | ecosystem: Environmental > Terrestrial > Soil > Wetlands > Peat | place: USA...
TACCGCGCAGCTCGCGATCGCGCCGCCACGATGCCTTTTCCTTCTTGAGGCGATCGAGCGTGGCCAGCTGCTCCTGATAGCGCTGCGCGATCTTCGTGCGCGACGCCGCGATCGCCGCGAGCTTCTGCTCGTCGGTCGCGACCACGCCCTGCGCCTTGGCGGTCTCGGGCGCGGACTGGCCCCACGCGCTGGCCGAAGCCAGCACCAGGACACACGTCAGCCAGAGACTCCGCAGCACCGCACGTAGTGGTAGCACTGGCCGTGCCACGTCCAAATAGCCGTGACCAGCCAGCTCGCTCGACATCCCACCCCCAGATCGTGAAGCCCGTCCTGCCCCGGCTCTCAGATTTCTGAGGGGGTGGTCAGCGCTCGGCGGCGAGGCGCATGACCAGATATCGAAGCGCCGCGGTGACGTGGGTGGCGATCGCCGCGAGCGGTGCCTCGCCGGATCGTTCCCAAACGAGGTAGTCACGCCCGGTGGCGTCGACCGGTGCGTGATGGCGGAGTCGCCGCAGCCGCCGGCCGTCGCCGAGCTCGAGCGCGTCACCGTCGAGCCGGATCTCGGTATCGAGCGGCAACCCGTACCGCACCATCACGCGATCGAGCGCCGCGATCGACAGCGTGCCCGAGCTGCCCTCGTCGTCATCGACCCGCAGCTTGCCATCGACAAGGGTCGCCCACGTCGACACGTGGCGGCCATCACCGAGGATGCGTTCGTCGAGGAGCAGGGGCTGCAAGACGGCATCGTGCCCCCTGCGCCGTGCTAGATCAACGGGCAGTGATGCGTTGGTTCGCACTGCCGATCGCCGTCGTGTTCGTGGGAGCGTGCGGCGGTCCGCAGCTCAGCCAGCACCCGAAGCCGGATGTCACCAAGGGACTGCCGAGCACGCTCGAGGCGGCGCAGCCGAAGACCGGCGAGCCGCGCACGGTGAAGGTGCACGTGTGGGCCGACGCGTCCGTGCGCGCGCTGCCGCGGTGGAAGGAAGAGCTCACCGATCAGCTCGACTACGCCGGCCAGCTCCTCACGCCACTGCTCGGCATCCGCATCGAGATGGGCGCGATCAAGGACTGGGATCACACGGGCAGCGACGCGCACGCCGCGCTGCAGGCGCTCGCCGCCACCGATCCCGGCACCGACGTGACGTGGGTGATCGGGTACATCACGGCTGCCGATGTCGCGAGCAAGGCGATGTCGGAGCTCGGTGCGGGCGACCCGCTCGGCAAGTACGTCGTCGTGCGGAGCTGGGCCGACAAGCCCGAGACCGCGCAGCTGGCGTCGTCGCTCCCCGATCTCGATCAGGCGCAGCGCGCCGAGACGCTCGCCGCGCACAAGCGCCACAAGCAGACCGTGGTGCTGCTGCACGCGCTCGCGCAGACGCTCGGCGCGATCGCCGAGGCCGATCCGTCGTGGATCCAGCACCCGCTGTACTCCCCGAAGCAGTCCACGTTCTCGCAGCGCAACCGCGAGCTCCTGCAGATCGCGATCGACGCTCGCCTCGGCGCCGGCACCGATCAGACGATCGCGCACGATCTCCTCGAGGCGATCGAGAAGCAGGACTGGGGCGGCTGGATCCCGACCGACCACGACGAGGTCGTGAAGACGCTGCGCAACGTCGTCGATGCGGGCAAGGCCGGCAAGACCGCCGCGGACGTGCCGGCCGCGGTGTACGCGCAGTTCGATCGCGTGCGCGAGCTCGCCAAGCGCGGCGATCCCACCGAGGCCCTCGCCGAGCTCGACAACATCATGACCGCGTATCCGGGCAACGCGACGATGCAGGAGCTCAAGTGCGAGATCCTGCTCGCCGGCCCACCGCCACCGAAAGCGCCACCGCCGGCGCCCGACGGCAAGAAGCCGCCGAAGGCGACACCCAGACCGCCGGCGCCCGCCGGGCCGGTGCCACCCGACAAGGCCGCTCGCGCCGCGTGCGCGCACGTCTCCGATCTCGCACCCGGCGATCCATCGCCGCACCTCGCGGTCGGCGAGGCACTCGCGCGCGTGAACGATCCGGTCGGCGCGCGCGCCGAGCTCGTGCTCGCGGCGAGCAAGATCGAGAACCTCAAGCTCGGCCAGGCCGAGGCGTGGCACAAGCTCGTCGCGATCTACCAGGGCATGGGCGCGCTGACGTGGATCGAGGAGACGCTCGCGGCCGGCAAGCTCGACGGCGATCCGGCCGCCGCCGAGGTCGCGCAGATCCGGGCGCGCTACGGCGTGCCGCGCGGCACCAAGCTCGTGAAGCCCGAGGACGAAGCCGCGCTCGTGGCCACCGTGAAGTCCGCGCTCGCGCTCGTGAACGGCAACAAGCTCGGCGAAGCCGAGCGCGCGCTCGCGGCTGCCGACAAGAGATATCCGAACGCGCCCGGGCTCGCCGCCGTGCGCTGCAATCTCGCGCTGAGCCAGAACGCGATCGACGCCGCGCGCGCCGCGTGTCAGCGCGCGATCGCGGCCGATCCCGGCGAGTCGTGGGCGCTCTATCTCGGCGGCGTGATCGCGCTCAAGGACACGTCCGGGGCCGGCACCAGGTCCGGCATCGAGAAGCTCAAGCACGCGATCGCGGTCGACCCCGAGCTCGGTCAGGCCTGGCGCGCCCTCGGCAAGGCCTACGCTCGCGTGAAGGACAACGCCGCCCACGACGAGCTCGCGAAGCAGTACCAGGCGAAGTTCGGCCAGGCCCTGCCGTAGCCGCAAATCCTCCATATACTGACGAAGTCGTGAGCTTCTTCCGCAAGGTGTTCTCCGCCGACTATCGCGCCGCGGTCGCGGCCGAGGCGGCGGGGAATGTCGACGTGGCCGCCGAACGCTACGCGCTCGCGGGCGAGGCCGAGGGTGCGGTGCGGATGCACATCGCGCGTGCGGCACGCGCGCCGACGCGTCACGGCGAGATCGCGGCGTTGCGCGATGCGGTGCGCTGGGCCGGCGACGATCCGGCGCTCCGCAAGTGGGCGTCGCGCTCGCTCGGGCGCGCGCTGTGGGAGAACACGAAGGTCGAGGGCATCGCCACCGAGCGCGATCGCGCCAAGGTCCGCGAGGCCGCCGACCTGCTCGTGATCGGCGACGATCACCAGACCGCGGGCGAGGCGCTCGAGATGATCGGCGATCTCGCGGCCGCCGCGCAGGCGTACTCCGATGGTGGCTTCATCGACAAGCTCGAGGCCACCCTCGCGAAGGATCACGCCGCCGCCGAGCGCGTGCGCGACGAGGCCGACGCGTCGAAGAACTACGAGACGCACATGCGCGTCGGCCGCCGCGATGACGCGCGCACGGAGCTCGCACGCGCGCTCGCGCATACCGAGCACGCCGGCGACTACCGGCGCTTGCTCGACCAGCTCGATACCGCGCTCCTCACCGGCGGTCGTGTCGAGCTCAAGCGCCGTGGCAAGCCGGCGATCGTCGCGTGTGCGGCGCCGAAGATCGTGCTCGGCCGCGATGCCCTCTGCGACCTGCCGTTACGGGCAGGTGGCGTGTCGCGGCAGCACGCCGAGATCGACCGCGTCGATGACGAGTTCCAGCTCCACGACCTCGACTCGCGCAACGGCACGTCGCTCGCGGGGCTGCCGCTCGTCGGTAAGGTCCCGCTCGTCGGCAGCGGACGGTTCGGCCTCGGCGACGAGTGCGCGATCGACTTCGAGGTCACCGACGGGATCCTGATCCTGCGGATCACGAACGGCCTCGACCGGGGCGTGTCGCTGATCGCGGGCGATCCCGGCGTCCGCCTCGACCTGGCCCTCGTCGGCCCGGCGCTCGATCTGACGTTCCAGAACGGCCGTCCCCTGCTCGGGCGTGGCGCCTGCAAGGAAGTCACGTTCAACGACGAGCCTCTCGGCGAGTTGCGGGTCCAGCTCATCCGCGGTGATCGGATCGTCGCGGATGGCGACGAGATCGACGTCGGGTAGAGTCCCAGGATGGCAACGCGAACGTGGTGGCGGCGGATGTTCGGCCGGCAGACCCTGCCGCCGGAGTTGCCTGCGCCCGCGCCGCCGCCGAGCCCGCAACCGCAGACGCTCGGCAGCGAGGACGAGGTGTTCCTCGCCCAGCTCGTCCACGACCTCGGCGATGGCAAGCGCCGCGACGAGGTCGGCAGCGCCGAGGTCATCGCCAAGCTCGACGGGCTGTGGGCCTCCGGTCACGAGCGCCTGGCGATCGAGTGGATGGAGAAGCTGCTCGGCGTGCCCGAGGTCCCCGAGGCCAACACCGCGCCGGTCCGCGCCGTGCTCGCCGAGCGTTACGAGCAACGCGGCGAGCTCGACTCGGCGCTCGCGCACCTCGAGATCCTCGTCGACGAAGAGGCGTACGCGCTGCGCGCACACTACCTGCTCGCGGAGCACGCTCGCCGCCGCGAGGATCACGAGCGCGCGCTTCGCCACTACGAGGCGGTGCTCGGGCGCGATGTCGACTATCCCAACGTCCGCGTGCGCGTCGAGAGGCTGCGCCAGCTCACCGGGCGCGTCGCCCCGACCGCCGGCGAGACGATCGCGGCCGCCGATGTGGTCGGGGTCCAGGCCGGGGCGCGCTACCGCCTGATGCGCGAGCTCGGACGCGGCGCGACCGGCGTCGTCTACCTCGCGCGCGATGCCGAGCTCGAGCGCGATGTCGCGATCAAGCTCCTGCATCCGCACCTCGCGGGCACCGAACGCCAGGGCGCGCTCGCACGGTTCTTCCACGAGGCGCGCGTGATGGCGTCGCTGCGCCACCCGAACGTCGTCGCGGTGCTCGATCTCGACGAAGCCTCGCGCCGCATCGTGATGGAGCTCGCCGCCGGTGGCACGCTGCGCGACGTCCTGCGCGAGCGCGGTCCGCGGACGCTGCGCCGAGCGATCGAGCGCCACGGGCAGGTGCTGTCGGCGCTCGCCGCCGCGCATCGCCGCGGCATCGTCCACTGCGACCTCAAGCCGGGCAACCTCATGTTCCGCCGCGATGCCGATCAACCCGGCGTCGAGGTGATGCTCGGTGACTTCGGCGTCGCTCACCTGCCGGACGCGAGTGGCGCGATCGCCGCGACCACGCGCCGGCCCGAGGCCGTCGGCACGCTCGCGTACATGGCGCCGGAGCAACGTCGCGGCGAGGTCACGCCGGCCTCCGACGTCTACGCGAGCGCCGTCGTGCTGTACGAGATGTTCACCGGCCGCACGCCGTGGTCGCGCGAGGCGGTGATGGCCGGCACGCGCCGCCCCGGCGACTTCCAGATCCCGCGCCACATCTTCACCGACGCGCCGTCGCTCAGCGACGAGGTCCAGGCGCACATCGATCGCCTGTCCGAGCCCGACGCCAGCAAGCGCCCGACGACGGCACAGGCCCTCGCCGAGGCGCAGCGCCTGCGCGAGCGCATCATCGCCGCCGGGGCCGCGTAAGCCCTACGCCTCGTCCTTGACCGGCGTCGCCTTGAGCGCGGCCTTGCCGTCCTTGACGTAGACCGTGAAGCGAACTTCCTTGCAGCCGGTCTTGGTCATGAGGTCGTCGCGGTTCTTCACCAGCTTCTCGCTGAACTTCTGGTAGGTGAGCCCGGCGGTGTTCTCGTTGCAGCTCTTCTTGACCGACACGAACTGGTCGTAGACCTGCTTGAAGTACGGATCGACCTTCTCGGCCGCGGCGGGCGCCGCCGGCGGAGCCTGCTGGATCCCGCCGAGGATGTCGTCGTCGAGGCTGAGCGGCTGCGTCTTTTCGGGCTTGGGCGGCGGAGGCGCGGCACCGGCCGCGGTGTTCGTGCCGCGCGGTGGTGTGGCCGGCGGCACGGGCTTCGAGGACGGACGCGGCGTGGGCATCGGAGCCGGAACGGGTGTCGGGGTCAGCCGGACGGTCGACGGTTGCGACGCCGGCCGCGCGGGCGCGGGGGGCGCCGGATCGTGGAACTTGAAGTCCGACGGCGGTGGCGCCGCGGCCGGGCTCATGCCGCCGGGCCGCGCCGCCGGGAGCGCGCCCGCGAGCAGATCGATCGTGCCGAGGCTGCCCTCCGGTGCGGGACCGAGGAGCTGATCGAGGTTCGTGCGCGCCGACTTCGCGTCGCGACCGAGCTTGTCGATGTGGATGTTCACCGAGCGCGCGATCGAGCCGAACTTGCCGCCGTGCGCATCCTCGGCGAGCCGCTCGCTCTCGTTCTTCGCGAGCCGCACGGCATCGGCGGCGAGCCGTCGCACCGGGCGATCCGATTCGATCCACATGAAGGCGATGCCGAGCACGAGCGCGATCAAGAAGCCGATGCCGATCACGATGCCGCTCGTGAACGACAGGTCGCTCTTCTGCACCGCGTTGAGCGTGCCCATGAAGCCACGCACCTCGGGCTTCTTGAAGTAGACGGTGAAGAACGCGCCGCGGGACATCGCCTCGCCGGGGAGGCGCGAGATCGTCGCGCGCATCTCGTCGGGGCCGCCCTTGAGATCGAACTGGACCTTCATGTCGCAGTCCTTCCCGACCTCGTTGCCCGTGAGCTTCTTGAGCCCGGCCTGCATCGGCGCGTGATCGAGCGAGATCGTCTGCGAGCCGGCGACGTCGTCGTTGCCGAGATAGAAGCCGAGGTCGACGTCGAGGTTGGACACGAGCGTCTTGGCCAGATCGGTCGTGACCTTGTGGCCGAGCACGACGGCACCGACATAGGCGACCGGCGGATCGCGCTTCACGACCGGCGCGGCCGACACGAAGTACATCGTGCCGTTCTGCGCCCATAGATCGTCGCGCAGGTAGCCGGCGAGCGCGTCGTCGACGAGCGGCCGCCCGGCGACCACGTCGCCGAACTCGTTCTCGTCGAGCCGCACCCGGGCGACGACGCGTCCCCGGCGATCGATCAGCATCGCGAAGTCGGGCTTGCGGCCGGAGACGCCCTTCAGGAGCTCCTCGCCGGCGTCGCGCGTCAGCTTCATGCGGTTCTCGTCGAGCTTGTCGGCGTTCGACGCCGACTCGAGCGACTCCACGATCGTCTTCGCACGCGCGAACGTGCCGGCGAGCGCGACGCGCGTGTGGGCGTCGTCGGCGAGCAAGATGTCGATGACGCTGCACGCGATGGTGAGCCGGTTGTGCTCGGTGGTCTCGATCTGCCGCTGTGCGGGACGCGGCAGCGTCAGCGCGATCGTCAGGCCTACGGCACCGGCCAGCGCGACGAGGAAGAACCAGATCTTCGACAGGAACACGTCAACCTCACTTCTTCTGGGCCGCCGCGGGCGCGAACGCACCTGCGGGGAGCTTGGGGTTGAAGTCCGTCTTGCCCTTGGTCGCCACGGTCACGTCGTCGTCGCTCCGCTTCATCCACCCGTCGCGGTACCAGATCTTGAGCTTGTACGCGCCCGGCGGGATGTCGTTGATCTCGAAGTGGCCGGCCTCGTCGGGGTACGCGATGTACGGCGAGGCGACGACGACGAGCCGACCCACGAGGTGTGGCGCGTCCTTGTCTCCGATCGTGAACACCTTGCCGGCCTCGGTGACGCGAAACGACTTGGTGCCGGTCGGGTTGATCGGCCCCGAAGGGATGAGCTTCGGATCTTCCTTCGCGACCAGCGTGCGCGCGGTCTTCGACAGGTCCTTGATCACCACCTCGGAGCCACTCGGGGCGGCGATCACCGGGCGCGTGAACGACTCGCCTACGAGGTCCCAGTTGATCTGCGGCGGCGACACGGACTTGTCCGAGCCCTCGAGCACGATGACCATCTGCTGGGTCACGTTCTGCCCCTTCACCGGCGCGAACGGATTCTCGACCCGATCGAGGAACCCCTTCGTGGTCGGCGGTGGCCGCTCCGGCAACGTCGCGGGAAGATCGACCTTGCCCAGCAGCACACCGGCGTGCGCCGCTGCGGCGAAGGGGAGGAGTCCGAGCCACGCCACCAAGGCGCGATGCATGCGCATGCGGTGGCGATCGTAGGCCGGGGCCACGCTCGACAGCAAGCTACGTGGCCGGAATCGTTGGCGCCCTACGAGGAAACCTTGGTCCGGGCCGGCCGATACCTCCGTCCATGCGACTCCCGAGCCCGCTCCCCGTCGCGATCGCCTTCACCACCGTGCTCGCCGCGAAGCAGTGGCTCGCCGGTCCGTCCGCGGCCGTGCCGCCGCCCGGCACGATCGCCGACGATCGGATCGACGATCGCATCGAGGGTGTGGTCGACGGCGCGCCGATCGAGACCCGGCACGGCTACGGCGCGCTCGTCGATACCGGCGCCACGGACGTCTGGGTGTGGACCGACGTCGCGGTCGTGCCGGGCGAGCGCATCGCCGCGATCGGCAAGCTGCGCACGCCGCGCGGCATGCTGGATCCGGGCGCGCCGAGGCAAGCGACGCACGCGCCGTTCGAGCTGGCGGCAACGAGCCTCGAGCGGCGCGGCGTCGAGCCCGGCGTGCGGGCGCGCGTGTGGCGATGGGCGATGGCGACCCAGGCGCGATGGGCGGCGCGGATCGACGACGCCGTCGGGAACCGCCGCGATCGCGGCGGCGCGGCCTTGCGCGGCATCGTCACCGGCGATCGCGGCGATGTCCCCGACGAGCTCGATCAGCGCTGGCGCGTGTGCGGCATCTTCCACGCGCTCTCTGTCTCGGGCTTGCACCTCGCGGTGGTGGCCGGGCTCGCGTTCGCGCTGCTGCGCCGGCTTGCTGCCAGCTCACCATGGGGCGGCCGGATCCGCCCGGCGCGCTGGGCCGCGCCGCCGGCGCTCGTGCTCGCGATCGCGTACACGCTGGTCACCGGCGCGCAGATCGCCACGCTGCGCGCGCTGCTGGTCGTGGCGATCGTGCTCGTCGCCCAGATGCTCGACCGCCCGGTGCGGCTCGTCGACGCGCTCGGCATCACGGCGATCGTGGTGCTCGCGTGCCGGCCCGCCGACCTCGGCGATCCGTCGTTCCAGCTCTCGTTCGTGGCCGCGCTCGCGCTCGCGCTATCGCCGCAGCTCTCGCCGGCGCTCACCCGCCGTGGTCGCGTCACCCGCTGGCTCGCGCGCGGCATCGCGACGTCGCTGTGGGTCGCGATCGCGACCGCGCCGGTGACCGCGTATCACTTCCACCAGGTCGCGGCCGGCGGCGTGATCGGCAACCTCGTCCTGACGCCGATCCTCGAGCTGGTCGCGTTGCCGCTCGGGCTCGTCGGGCTCGTCGTCGGCGCGGCGTGGCCCGCGCTCGGCGCCGTGCTGCTCCGCATCGCCGCGTGGACGGTCGGCCTCGTCGACCAGCTCGCCGGCGTGCTCGCGCGGATCACGCCGGTCGGAACCATCGCGGTGGCGTCGGCGGTCGTGATGGCCGCGCTGGTCGCGCTGTCGCTGTGGCTGGTCGCGCGACCTCGCGGGCGTGGCAGCGTGCTCGCGTGGATCGCGATGTGCGTGGTGTGGACCTGCGCGACCTCGCGGCCGGCGCCGGGCGTGCTGCGCGTGACGTTCCTCGACGTCGGTCAGGGCGATGCCGCCATGATCGAGCTCCCGGATGGTGCGGTGTGGCTCGTCGACGCCGGTGGGTTGCCCGGGCGTCGCGACCTCGCGGCCGCGTCCGCGACCGGACGGGCGATCGATCGCACGCTCGAGGCCTACGGTCGCGACGCGATCGAGCTCGCGATCATCTCGCACCCTCACCCCGATCATTACCTGGGCCTCGCCGCGCTCACCGTGCCGGTGACCGAGCTGTGGACCGCCGCCGGTGACGAGTCACCGGCGATCGAGCCTCGCGCGGCCCTGCCCTCGTTCGGGACGATCGCGAAGACGCTCGGCGCACCGATCACGCACCCGCCGCTCGGGCGCGCGCGGACCGAGGCCGGCGTCGAGCTACTCGTGTGGGCGCCGCGCTATCGCGATCTGGACGGCGAGCGCGAGGCGATCGATCCGGTGCGCACCGTGAACGACAACTCGCTGGTCGTCGAGGTTCGCTACGCCGGCCGGTCGATCGTGTTCGCCGGCGATCTCGAAGCCGAGGGCGAGGCCGAGGTGGTTGCGGCCGGGCTCGGGCACGTCGATGTCGTCAAGGTCGCGCACCACGGCAGCCCGACGTCGTCGTCACCCGACTTCGTGACGGCGACACATCCCGAGGTCGCCGTGATCTCGTGCGGCGTCGCGAACGCGTTCGGGTTTCCGTCGGCGGCGGTCGTCGATCGCTGGCGCGCGGCCGGCGCCTCCGTCGAACGGACCGATGTCGCCGGGGCCATCACGGTCACGATCTCGGCGACGGGACGGCTCGCGCTCGATCGCGCTCGGTGAACACAACATGTGGACCTAGCTCCGTGACATCACGCGCGAAATCGTGAAATCATCTGCCTCGGTGGCCACCCCCACAGCGGATCGAGAAGCGATCGAGCAAGCCGTGGTGCGGGGCAGCGAGCTGCTCAAGCAAGGCAAGCTCGACGACGCGCAGAAGGCGTTTCGCGCCGCGCTGCTGCTCGAAGCCGATAACGCGCGCGTGCTCGCGCTGCTCGGGCTCGCACACTTCCGCGGCAACCAGTTCGAGCCCGCGCGCCTCATCTACGAGGATCTGGTCGAGCGCCTGCCGACCGACGCGTCGCATCGCCTCAACCTCGGGCTCGTGTATCTCAAGCTCGGCAACGCCGCGAAGGCGATCAACGCGCTCGAGGCGAGCCGCGCGCTCGATCCGAGCCAGGGTCGCGCGGTCAGCTACCTCGGGCTCGCGTACGCGCGCGCCGGTCGCTACGCCGAGGCGTATCGATCGTTCCTGCTCGCCGGCCAGAACGAGCTCGCCAGCGAGATCGAGGCCAACCTCACGACGGCCGAGCGCGACGGCATCCATTCGCAGCTCCAGCGCTCCGGCGCCACGCCGTCGGGTCGCAACATCGAGTCGCGCGATCAGGCGCCGGTCGCCGCGCGCACCCCGTCGAAGGAGTTGCCATCGGCGTTCAAGACCACGCCGCTGAGCATCCCGATCACGCCGGCCGAGCCGCCGCCGGAGCCCGCGGTGGTCGCGCCGCAGCCAGCAC
>Ga0326726_10006078_pt1 | contig 10875 bp, 12 predicted proteins | sample MHFenrmetagenome_2_FD_207603 | JGI IMG/M metagenome (GOLD analysis project Ga0326726, IMG submission 207603) | Lab enriched peat soil microbial communities from Michigan Hollow, Ithaca, NY, United States - MHF15MN | ecosystem: Environmental > Terrestrial > Soil > Wetlands > Peat | place: USA...
AACATGAGCAGTTTCCCGTCCGGCGATACCTCCACGTCACTCACCGCCCCGACGCTCGACACGAGAATCGAATCCCGGGCCACGGGTGCGCCGGCGCCGTTCACCTGCCAGATCTTGAGGAGGCTGGCGCCCAGCCCCGTCCGCTGGAAATGATCCCAGGTGCCGGTATAGACGTAGCCGTTCGCGACCCAGAGATCGGAGCTGTAGCGGGTCGTCTCGTTGTTGCCGCCAAGGGCCGCATCCAGGGTTCCGAGATTCGTGTTGAGCCGCCACAGTCCCGACAGCATATCGATCACGTACAGCGAGCCGCTGTACAGTTGCACGCCCCAGGTGTAGGTGCTGCCGGCGCCGAAGCTGAGCGTGTCGATCATGCGGGACGAGATGTCGCCGGACAGCGTCCCCGAGACGTCGATCGCGACGACTCCGCCGTTGTAGTACGCGGCATACAGGATCTGGTTGGGCTCGTCCATCCAGAAGTTGTGCGTCCCCGCGCCTGCGCGGTGGAAATGGGCGACTTCGTGCGGGCTGGTCAGGTCGGAGACGTCCATGACGTGGATGTCGCCCGACGACGACGCCCCGATCGTGCCGGGTCCCTCCTGTCCGACGAACAGATACCGGTTCTCGCTCGTCACCGGATTGTGGAACCACCACGCGTTGTGCGCCTCCCCTCCCGAGTCGACGACCGAGCCGACCAGCATCGGGTGCGCGGGCAATCCGCCCTTGATCCCGTTGCCGACGTCGTAGATCAACACCCCGGTGTTCCAGGCACACACGAACGCCAGACCGTCGCGGACGAACTGGTCGTGGATGCCGTAGTTCTGCGGGATGGGTAGGGAATCGACCAGCACGATCCCGCTGGGCGGTGGCGGCGGGGAGATCCCTTTGCCGCTGTCGCCGCATGCGGCTGCCGCCAGACTTCCGATCACGACAAGCACGCACTTCCGCATCAATGTCATTCGCTGCGTTTCCCGTGGTCCATGGGCATGTTCATCGGCGCGCTGCCTTCCGCCGGCACCATGTCGTAGCGGCCCATCCGGTGCATCGTCATTCCGAGCGCAAACCGTATGCCGACGGTGACCGAAGCGCCGTGCTCGCGCCCGTACAGGGTGACGGGAACGAATACCCCACCGCCGACTTTTGCGATCCCGATCCAGGAACCCTCCAGAAAGGGCGCATACCGCACCACGCCGCGCCGCAGCTCGAGCGCATCTCCGGCGGTGACGATGGTCCAGCGGGTGATGCCGAGGATCGTGTTCTCGAACAGGGGTCGGCGCGTCCGGAAGCGGCTGGCAAACACGCGCTCCTCCTCCGGCCGGTCGCTGCGCTCGATCCGCACGTAGGGACGGTGCCGAGGCAGCTGCAACGCCCCTTCGCCGAGGACCGAGTGAAAGACGAAGAAGCCATCCGCGGTGGCGGTGCGGGCCCACTCGAGCTCGCCGTACCAGCGGCCGCGCTCCCAGCGCGCCGAGATGCTCGCTTTGCGGTCGTCGGGACCCGCACCCGGCCGGTTCTCGGGCGAGTGGACCCAGGCATACGACGCCTGCGTCTCGAGCCCCCCAACCGGACGCACGGTGAGGCGCAGCGCCCAGGAATCGCCGAAGCGATCCCAGGCCGGCCATGATCCGGGCGAGATTGGCTCGTCGCCGTTGAACGCCGCTCCCTCCAGTGACGCCCAGCGGACCCGCACGCCCGCCATCGCCACCGCCCGTTCGAGGATCTGGCTCAGATGATGACTGACCGGGAAGAGCACGGCCGGCCGCGTCATCGGATCGTCGGTGCCGAAGGGGACGAAGCCTTTCCCGGCCGCGACGTAGAGGTGTGGCCCGCCGCCGATGAGCATCAGCTCGTGCACCACGGTGTGCGGGTGGCGGCGGTCCTCGAAGCTCTCGCCCCAGTTGCCCGGAGCGAGCGCGCCATGCGGGATGGTGTACTTCTCGAAGTTCGCCGTGGCGACGAGACGCAGCCGGCCACCCAGGGCGGTCGCGTGGAGCATCGCCACTGGGAGGAGCACACGGGCTTCCCCCAGCGTGCGGTCGCCGGGGACGACGTTCGTCTCGGTGAGCGCCGGGATCGCCTGCACGCCCCACAGGAGGGCGGGCCCTTGCGCCTCCGCCCGGCCGGCGAGCCCGAGGGCCGCTACCAGCAGGCTCGCGCGGCACCGCGTCACGAGCGGGTGAAGCTCAGTCGGATACCGTCGACGATGAATTGTACGGCGATGGCGCAGAGCACGAGTCCCATCAACCGGGTGAGGATACGCATACCCGTGCGGCCCAGCCGCCGTTCCACGAGCGAAGCCCCGGCCAGCGTCAGGTACGAGACGTAGGCAGTGAGGGCGATCGAGACGTACACAGCGACGGTGGTCACCCAGCTCTTCGAGCCCAGGGCGAGCACCATTACCGTAGAGATCGCTCCCGGCCCGGCGAGCATCGGAACGCCCAGCGGCAGGATCCCGATGTCTTCCTTCTCGATGCCCTCCGCGGTCTCGGCCGGGGTTTCGCGCTGCTGGCTGCGACGCGCCTGCACCATGTCGAGTGCGTTGAGCCCGATGAGCACGCCGCCTGCGATCTTGAACGCGCCGATCGTGATGCCGAAGACCTTGAAGATCAGGCTGCCCGCGAGGGCGAACAGCGTCAGGGTGATCGCCGCGGTCCACGCCCCGCGCCGGGCGTGCGCGCGCCGCGTCTGCGGCTTGTCGCGCGCCGTCATCGCGAGAAAGCTGGGAACCGCGGCGAACGGGTCCACGATGAACAGCACCGACGTGAAGACGAGCAGCAAGGCCTGGAGGTCGCGGATCATCAGTACGTCGGCTCGGTGATGTGGTGCGGATCGTCGAGCACGAGGGCGGACAGCGTCTCGCCCGCCGGAACGCGCGGCCGGTCCTCGGGGACGATCAACAGCGCGTCGGCGCGGGCCATCGACGTGAGGATGCCCGAGCCCTGCGGCCCGGTGAGCCGGGCGCCGAGCGTGCCATCGGGGCGTGGCGCGATGATCGCCCGGAGGAAATGCCGCAGCTTCGGTCCGAGCGAGATCTCCTCTTCGACGACGACCGATACGGTGCGGCGGAATGGGCGGGTGTGGCCCAGCATGCGGCGGATCAGGGGCCGCACGAACAGCTCGAAGGTGACCATGGTGCTCACCGGATTGCCGGGCAGCCCGATCCAGGGCAGCGGCCCGCGCGCGGCGGGGAGCACCCCGAAGCCCAGCGGGGCGCCGGGCCGCATGCGCACGCGCCACACCTGCATGGCGCAGCCCAGCTCGGTCAACGCGGAACGAACCAGGTCGTGCTCGCCCACGCTGACGCCGGCGGTGGTGACGAGCACGTCAGCCCCATCCGCCCGGGTGATGTGCTCGCGCAGCGATTCCATCGTGTCGCGCGCCAGCCCAAGTTCGCGGGGAACCCCGCCGGCGCGCCGGATCATCCCCGACAGCGTGTAGGAATTGGAGGTCGCGATCTTGGTGCCGGCGAGGATCTCCCCGCGACGGTCGAGGTCGACGATCTCGTCGCCCGATCCCAGGAACGCCACCACCGGCCGCCGGTGCACGAGCACCGGCTCGTGCGCGATGGAGGCGAGCACGCCGAGCTGAGCGGGGCCCAGCGGGGTTCCCGAGGGCAAGACGAGGTCGCCGCGCCGGATGTCCTCGCCCGTCCGGCGGATGTTCTTCCCGGCGTCGCGCGGATCGCGAATCGTCACCCGGTCGTCCGCGGTTTCCGTGTCCTCCTGCCGGATCACGCCGTCGGCCCCGCCGGGCAGCGGAGCCCCGGTGAAGATGCGGGTCGCTTCGCCCGCCGCGAGCGTCCGCTCGGGAAACTGGCCTGCGGCGACCGTCTCCACCACGCGCAGCACGGCGCCCGCCCGGACGTCGGACGAACGGCAGGCGTACCCGTCCATGGCGGAGTTGGTCCACGGCGGAAGGTCGATCGGGGAGACCACCGCCTCCGCCGTCACGAGGTCGAGCGCCTCGCGCAGCGGCCGCGGCACGGCCGGCAGGGGCGACGCACCGGCGATGATGAGCCGGGCGGCCTCCGCTGGGGCCAGTCCGGTCAGGGCGGCAGGATCCGGGCGCGGTCCCACGCGAGCGTGGCGAGCGCCACGAGCCAGCTCGTGTCGCTGAAGCGGAACACCGGGAACGGGGCGCGGAACGTGGGCTGGTCGGTGATCAGCGCGACCCACTGGTCGGCGTTGTCGCGCGCGGGGTCGTAGATCGGCGCGTCGCCGCATACGGTGCGAAACACCTCGATCTTGGGCAACGGATGCGCCGAGAACCCTTCGACGAGGACGATATCGGCCCCGTCGAGATAGCGACGGGCCAGGGTGATCGGGTCGTCCTCGTGATCGGTGCGCTCGAACAGGACGCGGGCGCCGGGCGCTTCGAGCAGCACGCGCTCGGCCTTGCCTTCATGCCAGTGGCGCCAGGTGTCCTTGCCGCGCTGGTCGAGATCGGCGGCGTGGGTGCCGTGCTTGATCGTCATCACGCGGAATTTGCGGCGCAGCTCCGAGGCCAGCGCCACGACGAGCGACGTCTTGCCCGCATCCTTCTTCCCGATGATCGAGATTATCCGCGTCGCCGCCACAGCGCCTCCGCCCGCTCGAGGTCCTCGGGGCGATTAATGTTGAAAAACAGCGTCTCGGGGTCGCCGAATGCCCGGACCCGCTCGAGCGATAGTGTACCCGTCCGCACGGCGTCGTGGAAGGCGATGGCCCGCAGGTCGCCCCGATCCAGCGCCTGCTCGATCGCCGGGCGACACGCGGGGCCATACACGGCGCAGAGCGGTTCGACGCCGCGCCGCCCCCCGCTTTCGGGGAGGAAGGCATCGCATGCGGCGCTCTCCGCCACGAGCGTCCGGAGCAACGCCTCGCTCACGAACGGCATGTCCCAGGCGACGCACAGGACCGGCCCGGAGCCCGCGCAGACGGCGGTGTAGATGCCCCCCAGGCTTCCCGCGCCGGGTCGCACGTCGGGAACGCAGCGCAGCCCGGGGCACCACGTCGCCGCGTCGGGCGCATTGGCGATGAGCAGCGGGGGCGCTCCCACCGCGGCCGCGACGCTGTCCACCACGCGATCGAGGATGCGGCGACCACCGACCTCGAGCAGTCCCTTGGGACGGCCGCCGTAGCGGCTGGCGGCGCCCCCGGCGAGCACCGCGCCGCGCACGCTAGTAGCGCCGGCCGCGGCCCTTTTCGAGGATCACGTCGAGCCCGGCGGTCAGGGCGACGCGATGGAAGTACGACGACTTTCTGGAGGGAATGAGGGTGTCATCGGCCGGACCCGTGACGCGTTCCAGCGGTGCATAGACATCGCGGATTTCGAGGCGAAACTGGTAGCCCGGGCCGAATCGGGAGGTGAATCCAGCCGCGGCTTGCATGCTCAACCCGATGCGCTTGGGATTTGGGTCCAGGTAGATCGGCACCGACTCCAATGTGCCCGTCGTCGCGGTGAAGAACCCGATCGTCTCCACGGTGCCGCCGGAGTAGGTGGCCAGGCCCGGACCCGCGCGTACGTACGGGCTGATGGCACCGTGGGGCGCGGCCCGCAGGACGAGGCTGCCGACAAAGGAGACCGCACTCGTCGACAGGCCGCTCGAGTTGACCCGGGCGCAGATCTCCGCGTTCTTCGCGACCGGGCTTGCCGACAGGTCGCGGCAGTGATCGTCGAACGCAAGACCGACGTAGTAGATCTCCCCTTGGAAGCCGACATGCGGGCTGACGAAGTAGGTGGCGCCCAGTCCGGCGATCACCCCCGACGCGATGTCACGCGACAGGCTGAACGTGTCGCGAGGCGAGAGGGCGTCGCAGACCGTCTCACTGCAATAGGGTTGGCTCCCGAGACGCCACAGCGAGTGGCCAGTCGAGACCCCCGCGAAGATCGTGAGAATGAGACTCGGCCGGGACGGAGTCTGCCCGGCGGACGGAGCCGCGGCGAGCAACGCGATCGGCAGCAGAGCGAACGGAAACCGATTCATGCGACCTCGAGCAATTGATGGTCCACGGCCAGGCAACGGTCCATGACGAAGGGAATCTGCACCGCGCGCGCCCGGGCCGCCGCGGACGGATCGACCACTCCCTGCTGCAGCCAGATGAGCCGGGGTCGGAGCGTCAGCGCTTCATCCACCACGGCACCCGCGAACTCACTGCGCCGGAACACATCGACGACGTCGATCGTGTGATCCCGCGCCGCCGCCGTGAGCGACGGGTAGCAGTCCTCGCCGAGCATCGCGGTGTGGTGAGGATTCACCGGCACGATCCGATAGCCGGCGTGCTGGAGATAGCGGGCCACCGAGTGACTGGGCCGGGTCGGGTCCGGGGACAATCCCACGACGGCGATCGTCCGTGCCTCGCGCAACAGCGTTCGCAGCGCATCCGGCGTCACCCCGCCGGCCGATGCACGTGCGGCGCGCCGCTCACCGCCCGTCCCACGAGTACCATGCCGGAGCGCTGGGCGATCACCACGGCGAGCGTGGAGGGCACGCTCGGCGTCGCCACCCACGCGAGGCCCGCGCGCGACGCCTTGAACGCCAGCTCGGCGGAAATGCGTCCCGTGACGAGCAGCCCGAGTCCCGTGATCGGACGGCGGGCCAGCACGGCGGCACCGATCACCTTGTCCACCGCGTTGTGCCGTCCGATGTCTTCGGCATGGAATTCCAGCGCCGTCCCGTCGGTCAACGCCGCCGCGTGGATGCCGCCGGTCTCGTTGTAGCGCTCCCCGCGCGCGAACAAGGCCTTGAACAGGACCCGCAGCTGCTCGGGGGGCGGAGGCTCTCCGCGCACCACGGCCCGCGGGACCGCCTGGGGATCGGCGAGCAGCGTCGTCACGGCCCCACAGCCCGACGCCAGCACGCGCCGGCGGTTCTCCGCCGCGACGCGCGCCACGCCTTCCGGCCGCACGTCCGCCCAGAATCCGAGATCGGTCGCGCAGGGGCGCAGTTTCAGGAGGTCGTCCACGGAATCGATGTAGCCCTCGCCGTGGAGCCACCCCGCCGCCAGCTCCTCGAGCTGGTCCGGCGTGCACATCCACGTGACCACGGGCGCGCCGTTCACCTCGAGCCAGACCGGCCACTCCTCCACGACGGCGGAGTCGGCGGCCATCCGCCCGCGGCGTGAACCCGCCGCGGGCGTCGGCACCGGATGTTCAGGCTTCGCCGAAGTACTCGGAGTAGAGATGGGACCCCTCCTGGACACGAATCGCATGCAGTCGCACTCCGGGCGGCAGAGCGTCCGCCAGCCGACCCCAGAAGTACACCGCGAGCGCTTCCCCGGTCGCCAGCTGTTTCCCGTCGGCGAATTCCGGCAGGACCCGGTTGATGTGCTGGCCCTCGAGCCGGTCGGTGATTTCCCGGGCCAGCAGGGCGTCGAGTGCCGCCAGGCTCACGACGCCGCCCTGGTCCGCTGCGAGCGGCCCTTTGACCGTAACCCGGCACTCGTAGTGGTGCGAGTGATCCTGCGCGGCTCTTCCGAAGGTGCCGGTGTTGCGCTCCTCGGTCCAGTCCGCCCGCGCGATGCGATGCGTCGCCGTAAACGCCACTGTCCTGGTAAGATAAGCGATGGGCATCGTCAGAATACCCGCACCGCGCTGGCTTTGAACGCGCAGGTGACCGGACCGCCGGGGACGAGGTCCAGCTCGCGCACCGCTTCTTCGGTGACCGCCGCCACCAGCTCGATCCCCACGTCCGCCGTCACATGCACCAGGCCGGGCCGCGGCCGCACCAGGCGCGTCACCCGGCCGGAGAAGACGTTGCGCGCCGACGTCGCCACCGGCGCGCGTGAGAGGATGATGTCGCTCGGCGGCACGGCGAGAATCGCGGGGCCTGTACGCTCGGTCGCCACCGCGATCTCCACCGGCCCGACGCGCACGTGCCGCGCGACCTCGGGCGATCCCGCCGGCAGCTCCACCCGGAACAGATTCTCGGGGCTGATGGGCACGATCCGCCCGTCCGCCAGCGCGCGCAGGTCGTCCGACCAGCGGTAGGCATCCTCGAGCTGGTGGGAGGCGAGGCAGATGGTCAGCCCGCGGCGGCGGCGCTCCTCCTGGAGCGTCTGGTAGAGCTGCAACGCGGCCGCCCGATCGGCGGAGCTCGCCGGCTCGTCGAGCAGCAGCACGTCGGGCTCGAGCACGACCGCCCGCGCCACCGCCACCCGCTGAATCTCCCCTTCCGAGAGCTCCCGGCGCGCCCGGTTCAGCAGGCCCCCGATGGCGAATTGCCGGGCGACCGCCTCCACTCGGGCCTCCAGCTCGGCGCGCCCTGTTCCCCTCATCCGCAATCCGAATTCCAGATTCTCGCGGACGCTCCCGCGGAACAACACGGGGCGCTGCTCGACCAGCGTCACGCGCCGCCGCGCCGCCGCGGTGCGCGGCGCCCGCCGCCCATCGAGCCAGACTTCGCCGGCGCTCGGCGCTTCGAGCAGGGCGGCGAGGCGGAGGAGGGTGCTCTTCCCGGACCCGTTGGGGCCGACGATCGCGACGATGGCGCCGTGCGCCACGGTGAAATGGTCGAGCTCGAGGACGGTACGTCCCTCATAGCGCTGGCGCACGCCCCGGAGCTCAAGCACGGCCGGGACCCTGGAGCGCCTGCAACGCGACGTTGACGAGCAGCGCGAGGAGCAAGAGGATGCACCCCAGCGCCAGCGCGAGGCCGAAGTCACCCTGTCCGGTATACAGGGCTACGGCGGTGGTCAGAGTGCGGGTCTGGCCACGGATGTTCCCGCCGACGATCAGCGCCGCGCCGACCTCCGCGGTGCACTGTCCGAAGGCGGCGGTGACGACGGTGGCGAGCCCGAACCGGGCCTCCCGCGCCACCGTCCAGGCGCTGCGCCACGGGCCGGCGCCGAGCGTCTCAGCCGTGCGCCGAAAGCGGGGATCGACTCCCTGGACGGCGGCCGCGGACAGCGCCGCCGCGATGGGGAGTGCGAGCAGCACGTCGCCCACCACGATCGCCTGCCAGGTATAGAGCAGGCCGAGCCCCCCAAGCGGTCCCCGCCGAGACAGCAATCCGAAGAGAAGCAGCCCGACCACGACGGTGGGGAAGGCGAGGGCGGTGTTGACGACCGTCAGGGCCGCCCGCCGCCCCCAGAACGGCCGGGTCGCGAGCACGAAGCCCGCGGGGATGCCCAGGACGCACGCGATCGCGGTGGCGACCAGCGCGATCTTGAGGGTGAGCAGGGTGATGCCGAGCACTTCGGCATCGCCCGCCAGGAGGAGATGTAGAGCGCGACGCAGGCCGTCGGCTAGAAAGTCCACGCGACGCCGACCGTCGCCCAGGGATGGGCGGTCCACTCCGTGAGCGGCGCGTTGATGGGGATGAGATGGATCCGGTAGGACAGCGGGTATTGCAGCTTGTAGTAGACCAGCCGGCCACCCAGCTCGAGGGTGAGGCGCCGAGCAGGATACCAACGCACACCGGCCTCAGGGCCGTAGGTGAACTTCGTGCCGAACCTGTACAAACTCGTGTCGGCCGGAATCGACGAGCCGTGCGCCAGCCCCAGCGTGGCGCCGACGTAGGGTTGAAAGCCGTGGAACGACTTCCCCCCCGTCAACGACAGCTGTAGCCCGGCGTCGGCGAGGACGAGATCGTTGTCGATCGGTCCCACCGTGCGGGGGACGTCGTCGTAGGCCGTCACGTAGAACGCATCGGTCTGGGCATAGGCGATCCCCGTCGTGAGGACCACGGCGTTGGAGGCCTGATACTCGAGGCGCAGCCCGCCGGTCTTGCCGTGGGACGGGCCGACGCGAAACCTCCCGCGGCCGCCACCGTAGACGCCGCCGACCACCCGGACCATGAGCCCACGACGGACGTCGTGAAACGGGGAGGCGCCGGGATCGTGTCCCACCTGGGCGGATAGCCGGATGGGCGGATGGGCGGATAGCAGGCCCACGATGCACACTGCCGTCCGCACGATTGTGCTCGATCTGCCCATCCGCCGATTCGCCAACCCGACCATCAGTTCACCTCTCGAAGGTCCGTTCCAGTCATGTCCGCGGGCGGATCCACGCCCAGCAGGTTGAGCAGCGTGGGACCGACGTCCCGCAGGCTGCCCCCGGGACGCAGGGCGCGCACGCTCTCGGCGCCCACTAACAGAAACGGCACGGGGTTCGTCGTGTGCGCGGTGTGCGGGCCCCCCGTGGAGGGGTCGATCATCAGCTCGCAGTTGCCGTGATCGGCGGTGATCAGCAGCGTGGTGCCGGCTCGCTCGGCGCTGGCCAGGACGCGGGCCAGCGCGGCATCGACCGCCTCCACCGCTTTTACCGCCGCCGGTAGTACCCCGGAGTGGCCCACCATGTCGCCGTTGGCGTAGTTGCAGAGAATGAAGTCGTGGTCGCGCTGCTCCAAGGCCCGGCACAGCACGTCCGTCACCCCGGGCGCGCTCATTTCCGGCATCTGGTCGTAGGTGGCGACCCCCTGCTGGGACGGCACCAGCCGCCGCTCCTCGCCCGCGTAGGGCGTCTCGACGCCGCCGTTGAAAAAGTACGTGACGTGCGCGTACTTCTCCGTCTCCGCGGTGCGCAGCATCGTCTTGCCGTGGGCGGCCAGCACCTCGGCGACGATGCGGTGCAGCACCATCGGGCCGAACGCGACGGGAAACGTGAACGTCTCGTCGTACTGCGTCATGGTGACGAGCGAGACGCTCGGTCGCTCGGGATCGGTGAACCCGTCGAACTTCGGGGCGGCGAGGGCCCGGCACATCTGCCGCACCCGGTCGGCGCGGAAATTGACCACGAACACCCCATCCCCGGACCGGATGCGCGGCGCGCCCGTGATGACGCGCGGCTTGACGAATTCGTCGGTCTCGCCGCTCTCGTAAGCCCGCTCGATGGCGGCGACTGGATCCGGCGCCGCGATCCCCGTGCCGTGCACCATGGCATCGTAGGCGAGCCGCGTGC
>Ga0326726_10006081_pt1 | contig 10873 bp, 9 predicted proteins | sample MHFenrmetagenome_2_FD_207603 | JGI IMG/M metagenome (GOLD analysis project Ga0326726, IMG submission 207603) | Lab enriched peat soil microbial communities from Michigan Hollow, Ithaca, NY, United States - MHF15MN | ecosystem: Environmental > Terrestrial > Soil > Wetlands > Peat | place: USA...
ACGCTGAAATTCCCCATAAAATGCCCAATTTGTTAAAATAGGTGCAATTTGAGGTGATTATAATGCTTTCCAATGCACCTTAACGTGGTTTGGCAGACATCTTTTTTGTTCGTCCGCCATTTGGTGACGATCGGTTTTGATCGAGGCATAGAACACCTGTTTCAAAAAAGTCAAAATGGGCTCTTTTTGAGATTTCAATTCCATTTTGAGCCGTGATGGGATCCGGGCATTTTGCGGGGTTTTCTAAAATCGCCCGGATTGGCAAACCGGGGATTTTAATGGGTTTTTGAGGATGGAACTCCCTATTTGGTATATTCCCTTGTGTATGTTGGGAGAGTCCGGAGATTCAAGTTTAAGTGCTACCATTGTAACAGAGAGTGGGGAGTCCGGAGAGGCAGTATCCTGGAAGGACTGAAAATCCCATTCACAAAATTTCTCGTGGCTACCAAATTGCTCGATACATCTGTCCGAGAAACAGCAAAACATCTGGGTCTGGCCTATAACACTGTCTATCATCTCTACCAAATGTTTCGGCATGCTATCCTTCTCACTGAAGCTGACAACGGATCATTCTCCGGCGAGATCGAGATGGATGAATCCTATTTCGGAGGAAGGAGAAAAGGAAACCGGGGCCGAGGAGCTGCCGGGAAGGTCCCGGTATTTGGGATCCTGGAACGAGGAGGGAAGGTTAAGGTCGAAGTTGTTGGTGATGGAAGGGAGACACTCTGTTGGAATTGGCTATCAAGAAGGTTAAGAGAGGCAGTCTGATCTACACCAACCGGTTCAGAAGTTACAACGGACTCGTCTCATATGGATTCAAACACAGACGCATTGACCTCGGTAAAAAGTTCGCTAAAGGTAAAGTGTACATCAATGGTATCGAAGGTTTCTGGTCCTTTGCAAAAGAACGGTTGATGATATATCATGGCGTGGATCCTTTGAAATTTCCTCTCTACTTGAAAGAACTGGAATTCAGATACAACCACAGAGACCGTGATTTATTTAATGATCTGCTCCAAGTCTTAGTTGGTTATAGTCCCGTGGCTTATACTGAGTAATCACCTTAACTTTAATTAAAAAAAATATAATATTATCTTAAAAGTCCGTCATCACACGGAACTGGTCAATCTCTTCCTTATCGAGTTTGTCGAGGAACTCATCGGCTGAGTGTTTTATGTCCTTGCTTGCAGTAATTGCACGCCCGACAACAAGAATGTCCGCTCCGGCTTTCAGTGCGTCTTTTACTACGTTCACCCGCACGCCCCCGGCAGTTGCCACGAGAAGTTTCCCACCCGCAGCTTTCTTGATCGCGCTGATATCCCCCCAGGCATGGGCTGTATCTTCGGTATCGATCGCACGGTGGAGTTCCACGATGTCGGGTTTGACTTTCAGTTTCTCGATCACCTTTGCAGGGTTCTGCACATTCAGCATATCCACGACAGAGTAGATGCCGACTTTCCGGGCTTCTGCAATTGCTTTTTCCATTGTTGAAACCGGAGCAAGTCCGGATACGACGACTGCATCTGCCGATGCATCCGCCGCCATCCGTGCCTCGAGATTACCGGTGTCAAGGATCTTCATATCTGCAATGATGAATGCATTGGGACGCAGCTTCCGCAGCTCGGAAATGACACCCAGCCCGAACTTCTTGATAAGCGGGGTTCCTGCTTCAATGATGAGATGGTCATTCTGAGGAAGATCCGTCAATACGGCTGCAACTTTACTCATGTCCACCAGGTCAAGGGCTACCTGCAGGTAGGGCGGATCCCAGAGCCGCTGGACTTTAAAGCCCATGATGGCATGAGCAGCCCGATCTTTTTCAAAGATGAGCGTCTTTGCATCCGGGAACTTCTCCAGGGAACGGTGAATCGCAAGTTTGGTCGCCCCATAATTGTACCGGTAAATCTTATTATAATCCGCTGCATCCGGATGAACGAACGCGGATGCAAGGATAACGACTTTTTCGATATCCACCTCTGAAAAAACACCCTCTTCAACGCAGTCCGCAACTGCCTTTGCGACCGCAGCCTGGACTGGTCCGAACATCTCGTTCACCTGCGTCATAGTCTTAAGGGTAACCTTTGGGATAACAAGGGTCACAGGTTTTGTCAACAGGTTCGGGCGGATAACCGCAAGAAGGGGTGTATGACCAGCGGATAGTTGCGATACCGCGTGAGCAAATGCGGTTCCGATGGGACCTTCCTTGTCCCCCATTAACAGATCAATGTGTGCAACTTCTGCACCTTCGCCGATGAGTGCTTCTCCTACAAGATACATGAAACTCTCCGTTCGTTGTTATTATGTGTCCGTCAGCTATGATAAATTTATCAAACTTGTTTGATCCATCTGCAGACCAGGCAGGGCGCTTGTCTTTATCTTCCCCAGCAGAACAGTGCCGGATAACGTTATCGACAAACCCTGACCAATAAGTGATATTCAGGTATTTGCGGGTTAAAAAAGTCTGAATGATACTTCTGTTACACCTGTTGATATAGTTGCACAGAAATTGGGAATCTGTCCTGCCCGGTTCATGAGAGAGGCAGGACTCGAGTGAAAAACGTGATGACTGAATCAGGAGAATCAGAAAATGTGGGGTTGGTGAGATTTGAACTCACGATCGACGGGTCTCTCCGACATGCATCAGTGCTCCAACGGGTCATCATCAACCATCTGGAACAAGTCCCGATGTTCTCTCCGAGGATATCAGAAAGATCAATTCAGCAGACCCATTGTTCATCATCTGCAGCACAGGAACGCAAAGACCGCTGGAGCCCGTCGCCATTCCGGGCTAGGCCACAACCCCCAGTCATGCGGGGCATAAATTTGCCCTTTACTGACTATACAGAATTGCGCTAAATTAATTTAATAGTTTTCATTTTTCAGTACCCAGGGGGGTAAATTTCGATGTTTTCAACAGATACTCTCTGAAGATTACGTTTCTTTTTATCGTGCAACCTGACAGAACAGAGAACCGGATCTTCGACGGTGAGGTACATGAAAAAAATTACGACGTATCTTGTAAGGCGGCAAAATCACATCATTAATCATATATCCTGTTCTCACCCCATATTTTAGGATGATTGAGGGCAGCTACGCAAGCGGGACATCTACATTTCCTCTGAGGGGAATGACACTTGGGGAGATGCTGGAAAATATTGCAGCAAAATACCCGGATACAGAGGCAGTAGTCTCGGTTCACCAGAATATCCGCTGGACATACCGTGAATTTCTTAAGCAGGTACATGATGTCGCCCGCGGGCTAATGGGGTTAGGTGTAGAGAAAGGCGATCGTGTCGGCATCTGGGCAATGAACCATGCGGAATGGCTGGTCATCCAGTACGCAACCGCAAAGATTGGTGCGATTATGGTGAATATCAACCCGTCATATCGTACCTACGAGCTGGGGTATGTTCTCAAGCAGGCAGAAATCCAGACTATCATCATACAGGGAAGCTTCAAGACCTCCGATTATGTGGGAATGTTCTACGAGGCCTGCCCTGAAGCATTCGAAGCGAAACCCGGCAGGATCTCTTCTGAAAAATTCCCGTTCCTGAAAAATGCCGTTTTCATTGGCAATATCCCCTATAATGGCATGTTTACGTGGGAGGAATTGTTAAAAAAAGCAGAAGAGATTACCGACGATGAACTTGTTGCAAGGAGTGATGCGCTTTCTTTCGATGACGCGATTAACATCCAGTATACAAGCGGCACAACCGGATTTCCCAAAGGTGTCGTTCTGACTCATCACAGTGTCCTCAACAATGGTAAAATCATTGGTGACGGGATGGGCTTTACGGAAAAAGACCGTCTTTGCATTCCCGTGCCCTTCTACCACTGCTTCGGTATGGTGCTCTCGTCTCTTGTAAGCGTAACCCATTGTTCAACGATGGTCCTGCCAACCCCTGCTTTCGATGCTGAAGAAGTCTTAAAAACCGTTGAGAAGGAACGGTGCACTGCACTTAACGGCGTGCCGACCATGTTCATTGCTGAACTTACCCACCCGGATTTTAAAAAATATAACCTGAAATCCCTCCGAACCGGTATCATGGCAGGCTCTCCATGCCCGATTGAGGTGATGAAACAGGTGAACATAAAGATGCATATGAGTGAAATTGTTATCGTGTACGGGCAGACCGAGACATCCCCGGGGGTTACCATGACAACAACACAGGATCCTGTTGAGCGGCGGGTTTCTACAATAGGGCGTGCATTCCCGCACACCGAGCTTAAGATCATTGATCCAAAGTCGGGTAAGATCGTTCCTCTGGGGGAGATCGGGGAAATCTGCGCACGCGGTTACTGTGTGATGAAGTGCTATTACAATAACCCGTCTGCAACCCACGCCACCCTTGACGCAAACCGCTGGAATCATACAGGGGATCTCGGGACCATGGATGAGGATGGATACTTCCGGATCGTGGGACGCCTCAAGGACATGGTGATCCGGGGCGGTGAAAATATCTATCCTCGCGAGATTGAAGAATTTCTGCATCACCATGAAAAGATAACCGATGTATATGTGGTGGGAGTACCCGATCGAAAATATGGCGAGGAACTCTGTGCATGGGTAAAAGTAAAAGACAGCCACCAGCTGACCGACCAGGAGGTCAAGGATTTCTGCAAGGGAAAAATTGCGCATTATAAGATCCCGCGTTATGTTATGTTTGTAAACGATTTCCCCATGAGTGTATCCGGCAAGATACAAAAATTCAGGATGCGGGAAGAATCAGTCAGTATCCTTGGGCTTCATGAAGAAGAAAAGATCGAGACAGCATGATCTAAAAAAAATATTTTAATCGATACTACGCAAAAGAAGATAATTTTCCCATTATTTCCATTATAGTGCTCAAGGTCCCTGGTTAATGCGGTATCTCCCCAGAGGAGTGGGGAAAACATCACATCTCATATCCCTGAATGCAGGGTGTTGTAGTTTTGTACATAAAAGGGTATGGGGGAAAGAGCCCTGTTTTACTGGTGTCAGCTGGAGGATATTAAATGCATAAATTTTTACCCTGATTACCGCGGATCTTGCTGTCAAAAAACCAAAGAGGAGGGAGTTGAAAGAATATGTTATCATTAGCAAATTAGGAATAATTATATCTGGAAATACGTGAGGTAGCCTGATGGAAACTATCGGAAAATTGTCGTGCTTCATACTCATTCTCTGTGTGTTATTTATTGCTCCTGTAATGGCGGGCACAAAATACATGGCCGGGAGTCCGCAGCTTTCAGCATACATATCAGGAACAAATGAATTCAGGCCGGGGGGTGAGATGAACCTCACTATTGTTATTGAAAATGCCGGGCTCAATGAGTTCAAATTTGTCCAGTCCGCAATCGTTGACCGTGAAGATCTTCCTAATACGGCGAAGTTCCTGACGGTGAGCCTCAATCCCGGGAACGCACCCCTGGTGATCAAATCGGATCCCCAGATGGTTGGAGATGTTAATGGTGCAGGCAGTGTAAGTGCAGTATTTACAACAAAAATTAACTCCAATGCCCAATCTGGCAGTTATACTCTTCCACTAACGTTGAATTACACGTATTTATACCAGGCAGAACAATACGGTTTTGATACTATCCAGTATACCTATAAACAGGTAAATGAAGATATCGCGATTCCCATAAAAATTAAATCCGAGATTTCCATCGACGTGTTGTCAGCAACCCCTGAACACCTGAATGTCGGGACTGAGGGTTATCTCAATATGAGAATTAAAAATATCGGTTCAGAAGATGGAACAAAAGCTATAGTGAAAATCCTGCGCAATGGTAACAGTCCGATCGTCCCAATCGATAGTAGTATCTACATAGGAGATTTTCCTTCGGGAAGTATTGTTGAATGCAGGTACAAGGTTTCAATATATGGCAATGCCGACCGTCAGACTTATCCCGTCGATATCGTAGTTTTTTATAAAAACAAGGACGGTGATTTTGTAGCGTCACGAGGCGATACTATTGGAGTACCGGTAGGCAGCAAAGTAGATTTTGAGGTTGTTTCACCCCCGGCTGAAATGAATCCCGGGAGCAGAAAAGTCATAAATATCGAGTACAGGAATACCGGTGAGACTACCGTCTACAGCGCACAGGGCAGAATCAGCGCCGTGGATCCTTTTACGAGCAATGACGATATTGCTTATCTCGGAGATCTCAAACCTGGTGATTCAATTGTTGCACCTTACGAAGTGAGTGTCGATCGCTCGGCTACAATAAAGGAGTATGGACTCGATTCAGAAATACGGTACCGGGATGCTCTCGATAAAACCTATATCTCTGACACCATGAAGATAAAAATTAATGTAAAGTCTCCGGCCGGTATTGCCTCATTACTCTCAAACCCTGTTGACATCTCAATCATTGTTGCAGGAATCGTCGGAATTATCTATCTCACCTACCATTACCGCAAAAAAAGTGGGTAATGGGAAATATTTAATTTTTAAGAGTGTGTGTTTTAAGAAATTTTAAATACCAACGGACATAACATAATTATACAAATAATTTTGAATTAACACAAGTAGATTTTATTTGCTGTAACCGATTGAATAAAAGGTGGTATCATGCACATAATGGAAGGATTTCTCCCCTTGCAGTGGTGTATTGCATGGTGGATCATCGCACTACCCTGCCTCATGCTTGGCATGTATCAACTGAAAAAAGTACTGGCCGCTGACCGTGAATCTCTCCCCCTCCTCGGTGTAACAGGCGGGTTCATCTTCATCCTATCATCATTAAAACTCCCGTCAGTCACCGGGAGTTGCTCCCATCCTACCGGAACCGGGCTCTCGACCATATCATTCGGGCCATGGATTACTGCCGTTGTGTGTGCAATCGTGCTCCTCTTCCAGAGCCTGTTTCTTGCTCACGGGGGGCTTTCAGTTCTTGGAGCCAATATCGTCTCCATGGGTATCATTGGACCAGTCGTGGGTTATGCGGTGTACCGGCTGCTCCGTGACACTTCCATGAATATCTACCTGACGGTATTCCTGGTTACAGCCCTTGCCGATATGTTTACCTACGTGACGACCTCTCTTGAACTGGCCCTCGCATACCCGGCAGAGACCGGGGGATTTGTCAGTTCATTTATCCTGTTTATGGGTATATTTGCTGTTACGCAGCTTCCCCTTGCAATTGTAGAAGGCATAGTTCTTGCCCTAGTATTCAAATATATTGTGGCACTCAAACCCGATATTCTGATCCGGCTGAAAATATTCTCTGAAGAAAAGATCAATGCGGCTCGGGATGATGCTTCATGAAATTCAAATATACCCTGGAAACCTTAACCCTCATTGCCATCATAGTGTTCTCTGTCATATTCCTCTATACGAGTTCGACCATGAGCGGGGCGGAATTTGCCGGTTCTGATAATGCCGGTTCCGGGCTTATCGCAGAACTATCCGGTAGACCTTTAGAATATTTCCAGCCGTTGATCCCTCAATGGGAGCCGCCAAGTGGGGAAATTGAGTCCTGCCTTTTTGCATTACAGGCGGCAGTTGGAGGTGTCCTGGTCGGGGGTGTATTCGGGTTCTGGATGGGCTCGCAGAAGAAAGCATAATCAGTATTAAAGAGAAGTGTATTCGTATGTTTGAGGAACTTCTGGAAGATATTGCCCAGAAGAACGGACTCCGGGAAGTGAACACGAACCTTAAACTGGCAACAGGTCTCGGTGCGATCCTCCTTTGCCTTCTCTCAACAAGCTATATCCCCCCGCTTTTTATTGCCCTTGTTCTTACAGGTGCGATCCTGTTCCTCGCCCGGGTGGATGCAAAAACCTATGCTGAACTTTTTATCGTGCCTCTCTGGTTTGCTATCATGAGTGTTGCTGGTATCATCCTCATTTCCGGAGGACATGATATATTCTGGAGATGGGACATCCTGCCATCTTTCTCTCTGTCCATTACGAGAGAAAGCATAAACCAGGGCATATTTGTATTCAGCAGGGTTCTTGGAGGAATGTCCGCGCTATGCTTTATATCACTGACAACACCCATGACCAATATTTTTACGGTATTCCGGCAATGCAGAATTCCGGAAATTATCATTGAACTGATGATGATTATCTACCGCACTATCTTCATCTTGATGGACCAGGTCGTGCAGATCTATACGGCACAGGTCATGCGCCTTGGGTATTCAACGGTAAAAGAGTCCATACACTCCTGCGCATCCCTGTGCGGAGCTGCTTTCATTGCCAGCTGGGATGCGGGTGAGGACCTGGTACAGGCTATGGATGCACGCTGTTATACCGGGAAATTTGCAGTCCTTGGTGAAAACAGACCGGTTGAACGAAAACCGCTGATTGCCCTCGCGACATTCCTGTCCCTCTCTACTGCGATGGTGATCCTTTCAGGAAATATTACCATAATCTAGGTCAGAAACGATGAGCAGCATTATCCTTGAAGCCCGGGAAATAAGGTATCGTTATCCTCGAGGCATGGAAGCGATTTGCGGGATTAGTTTCCATATCCGGAAAAGAGAGAAGATCGCTCTTGTCGGGCCTAACGGTGCGGGGAAATCGACTCTCCTTGCAATGTTTAATGGAATGATCCGCCCCGACTCCGGCGAATTACTCTTTGATAACCAGCCGATCCAGTATGATACCACATCCCTGAGAATGCTGCGTAAACGTGTGGGATTCGTCCTCCAGAATCCTGACCGCCAGATTATTGCACCGACAGTATATCAGGATGTCGCATTCGGACCAACCAATCTGGGGTATCCTGAAAAAGAGGTTAAAAAGATCGTAGCTTTATCACTCCGTCATGTGGGGCTCGAAGGTTTTGAACGCCGCCCTCCTCACCAGCTTTCCGGTGGAGAAAAGAAACGGGTTGCTATTGCCGGAGTTCTTGCGATGGATCCGGATGTTCTCGTACTTGACGAACCAACAAGCGGTCTCGATCCATCCGGATCAGAAGATATTATGGAACTTCTCGATGAATTGAATCATGAAGGTAAGACAATCATTATCTCCACGCACAATGTCGAACTGGCGTACCCGTGGGCTGATCGTGCGATACTGATGCTTGAGGGAAAGATCCTTGAGGAGGGTATTCCTGAAAAAGCATTTGGTAACCCGGAATATGTACGCAGGGCACACCTGTCCCTCCCGACACTTCTGGAACTGCATATGGAGCTGCAGAAAAGGGGCTTTTGTCTGCAGGGAAAAAACCCCCGCACGGTCCTCGACATGATGCAGGGTATCGAAATTATGTTTGAGAAAACATATTCCTGTGCAAAACCTGGAATGATAACGATTTATAACGTTGACCGTCACAGCCCTGAATCATTCTCAGCATGGCGTTTGGAGCAGCCTGTAATCTCGATTGGAGCTATGGGGACCCGGGCGAAACAGAGGGCAGAAAACGAACGGATCCAACTGGATTTTACCTATGGTGTCATTGACAAATGCATTCTCAAGGCACTTCTTGGTGAAGATTCCTTGATCATGACAACCGAAAATATGGTAGATCGCGTATATCGGCGGATAGGTGCCTACGTGAAGGAAAGCGGGATTCCTGTCGTCGTAAAAATGATGGATGGAGGGTCAGGATGATTGTTCCGCGTATTGTCATTGCCGGCACACAAAGCGGATGTGGCAAAACCACGGTGGCAAGCGGTCTCATGGCAGCGCTGACAAAGCGGGGTTTAAAAGTCCAGCCTTTTAAAGTTGGTCCGGATTTTATCGACCCTTCTCATCACACCAGTATCTGCGGCCGGCCTTGCCGGAATCTTGATCCGTTCATGATGGGGGAAGAGGGAGTTGCCCGGACATTCGAACACGCAACAGATGAAGTTGACATCGCAGTTATCGAAGGTGTCATGGGGTTGTATGACGGCGTGGATGGAACAGATTTTGCCAGTACCGCTCATGTTGCACGCATCCTGAACGCACCAATTGTCCTTGTTGTCAATGTACAGGGAATGTCCCGCAGTGTTCAGGCACTTATCAGGGGATTCAATGATTTTGATGCAACAATATCCATTGCCGGAGTAATCATGAATCGTGTGGGAAGCCTGCGGCACCGTCAGATGATTGAAAATTCTCTTGCAATCCCCTCAATGGGCTGGATTCCAAGAAGTGAAGATATCGTGATTGAAAGTCGTCATCTTGGTCTTAAGATGGCACATGAAACAGGATCGATGGTTGATTTCGGACGTTTAGTCGAGGAGTATTGTGATCTGGATGCAATTATTGCATGTGCGAATAAAAGTCCGACTTTAAATCCACAAAAAAAGAGTCAACTGCCTGGAAAAAAGAACCGGATTCGTGCCATCATTGGGGTGGCGCTGGATGATGCGTTCTGTTTTTATTACCAGGATAATCTGGATCGTCTTCGGGACGCTGGTGCTGAACTGCTTTTTTTTAGTCCTCTGCATGACCCAATTCCCGATGTTGATGCCCTTTATATTGGAGGAGGGTATCCAGAGCTGTACCTTCCTTTACTGGAATCATCAAAATGCACCATGGAATTGAAATCTGTTGTCGGTACAGGGATGCCAGTGTACGCAGAATGCGGGGGCCTTATGTATCTTACTCATGAAATTGTAACTGACAGGACGTATAAATTATGTGGAATACTACCCGCAAGCGTGGAAATGACGAATAAAGTCCAGGCGCTTGGTTATGTCAGGGGTGAAAGTATCCGGAATTCGTCGTTTCTTCCTCAATCGCAGAGAATAACCGGTCACGAATTTCATTATTCCTTTATGCACCCGGATCGCGATGCTCAGTTCGCTTTCAGATTGACACGAGGAAAAGGCATCGAATCCGGAAAGGATGGGCTTGTATCGGGAAATGCACTTGGTACCTATACCCATGCATATTTTAACGATTCATTTGCCGCCATTTTTGTCGATGCAGCTTGTCGTTTTCGAT
>Ga0326726_10006082_pt1 | contig 10873 bp, 7 predicted proteins | sample MHFenrmetagenome_2_FD_207603 | JGI IMG/M metagenome (GOLD analysis project Ga0326726, IMG submission 207603) | Lab enriched peat soil microbial communities from Michigan Hollow, Ithaca, NY, United States - MHF15MN | ecosystem: Environmental > Terrestrial > Soil > Wetlands > Peat | place: USA...
CCAGCCCGACCGCCGCCACGAGGCCGCACACCGCGATCCACACCGCGAACAGGGGCAGCGCCGGCAGTCGGAAGGGCATCTCGAAGAGACGGGTCATGACGGCCCACCCTGCAACCCCTGCCAGCAGCACGCCGGTCATCGCCGCGAGCGAGCCCCAGGCACAGTACTCGGTCAGGAAGATGCGGCGGACCTGATCGCCGCTCGCGCCCAGCGTCTTCAACAGCACGGCCTCCCGAACGCGCTGCAACCGCGACGCCGTCAGCGCGCCGATGAGGATCACGAGCCCGCTCGCGATCGAGAACAGCGCCATGAAGCGGATGGCGAGCGTCACTTTGGAGACGACCCCGTCGAGCGTGCGCTGCACCAGGGTGAGATCGAGCGACGCGACGTTGGAGTAGGCCAGGGTGACGTCGCGCTGCAGCTCGGCGCGCGCGACCGGATCTTCGGAGCGCGCCATCACGACGAACGTCTGCGGGGCTCGCTCGAGCACTCCCGGCTCGAAGACCACGAAGAAGTTCGGCTGGAACCGCGCCCAGCTCACCTGGCGCAGGCTCGCGACCCGCGTCTCCACCGGCACGCCTTGCACGTTCCAGGTCACCCGGTCACCTACACGGAGGCCCGCCTCGGCCGCCAGCTCCTCCTCGACGGAGATCCGCGGCAGCTCCCCCTCTCGCCGCGCGGCGCTCCACCACGATCCGGCGATCAGCCGTTCCGAGCTCACCAGCGTATCGCGGTAGGTATTGCGATACTCCCGACGCAGCGCCCATGGGCTGCGCCGGCGCGCGGAATCGACCGCCAGGGAGTCGATCAGGCGCCCGTTCACGCGGGCCATCCGCGCCGGCACGATCGGGGTGAGGTCGAGTGGCGGGACGCCACGGGCACCGAGGATCCGGACGAGGCTGTCCTTTTCGTCTACCTGGATGTCGAAGAATACGAGATTGGGCCGGTCCGGACGGGCATCGAGGGCGATCTGATCGATGAGGCTCCGCTGCACGACGTACAACGTCGTGATCAGAAACACCCCGAAGCCGATCGCGAGCACCACGGCGACGGTCTGGTTCTGGGGGCGGAACAGATTGGCGATCCCCTGCCGCACCACATAGCTGGCCCGACGCGGGAACCAGCGTCGTGTCGCCCAGATCAGTCCCTTCGCGGTGAGCCACAGGGCGGCGGTGCTGACGAGCACGGCGACGACGAACGCGTATCCCACGAGGGGGCGGGGCGCCTGCCACCGCGCGAGTCCCACGAGCCCGGCGAGCATCGCGCCGTACACCGCCAGCCGCCAAGGCCGCGCCGCGCGCGCCGCCGCGCCCAGGTCGAGCTCGCGTCGCAGGACCCGGAGCGGGCTCACCTCGCGCAACCGCAACAGCGGAAGCAGGGCGAACAGCGCCGCGGTCCCGGCGCCGATGCCGAGCCCCGCCAGGATGGTGGACCACTGCAGCGTGACCGAAACGTCGAGTGGCAGGAAGCCGCCCAGCACCGCGGGCAGTGCGGCCTGCACGAGGACCCCGAGGGCGACGCCGGCCCCCGCGCCCACCAGGCCCAGGGCGATCGCCTGCAGCAGATAGACCGTGAGCACCGTGCGCTGCCGCGCCCCGAGGCAACGCAACAGGGCGGCGCTGTCGAGCTTGTCGAGGACGAAGACATTCACGGCGCTGCCCACGCCGAGCCCGCCGAGCAGTAGGGCGATGAGTCCGACGAGCCCGAGATAGCGTGCCAGGCGGCCCAGGTCGCGCGTCAGATCCTCCTCCTGCTCCGCGACCGTTTCGCTGGAGATCTGGTTCCGCTGGAACAGCTTGTTGTGCCGATTGAGGAATCGCTGGACCGCCTCCTCGGGCAGCTGGAAGTACGCGCGGTACTGCGCCAGGCTGCCGAACCGCAACAGGTGTGTTTCGTCGAGGTATTCGGCGGGAAGATAGACCCGCGGTCCGATCGCCGACCACAGCGCCACGTCGCCGGGCGCATCGGTCACGACGCCCGCGATCACGAACCGTGCGTCGCCGATCTGGAGGGTGTCGCCCGGCGCCGCATCGAGGTACACGAGCACGGCGGGATCCACGAGCACTGAACGCCGGTCGCGGAAGGTGGCCCACTGGCCGGGCGGGGCGGTGGCGATCGTGCCGTAGAAGGGAAACCCGCCGGCCACGGCGCGCACATCGACCAGGCGCGTGCGGCCGCTCCGGGAGGCCAGCGCCATGGAGGCGAAGCTCGTCACCCGGGCGAGCGGCGCCCCGGAGCGATGCAGCGAATCGAGCACGGACTCGACGGAGTCGGGGAAGGGGACGCGGGATCGGAGCGCGAGGTCGGCGCCGAGCAGCGTGCGTGCTTGCGCATGAACCGACGCGGTCACGTTGGCGCGGAACGAATTGATCGCCACCAGCGCGGCCACGCCGAGGCTCACCGAGCTGAGATAGAGCGCCAGGCGCCGCCGGCTGCCGCGGCTCTCTCGCCACGCCATGGCAAGCGCGAACGGCGCGTTCACGTGGGCTCCGTCCGGGTGTCGGAGACGATCGCCCCCGCGGACAGCCGGATCACCCGTCGGGCGCGGGCGGCGAGCGCTGGGTCGTGCGTGACCAGTACGAGCGTCGTGCCGGCGTCGCGGTTCAGCTCGACCAGCAGGTCGATGACTTCGCGGCCGGTCTCGGCGTCGAGACTACCGGTGGGCTCGTCGGCGAGCAGGATGCGCGGCTCCGCCGCGAAGGCGCGGGCGAGTCCCACACGCTGCTGCTCGCCGCCCGAGAGCTGGATGGGGTAGTGGCCCAGGCGCTCGCCCAGTCCCACGCGCTCGAGCAGCCGCTGCGCGCGCGCGCGCGCGGCGTGCCCGTTGCCGGCCGCACGGCCGCGCAGCTCGATCGGCACCAGGACGTTTTCGAGCGCCGTGAGCGTCGGCATCAGCTGGAACGTCTGGAACACGAAACCGACCTTCTCGGCGCGCAGCCGGGCGCGGGCGTCTTCGGACAGAAGGCCGAGGTCGGTGCCGTCGAGCCGGATGGTGCCCCGGGTCGGCCGGTCGAGCCCCGCGAGCAGACCGAGCAACGTCGTCTTGCCGCTCCCCGATGGGCCCATCACGGCGACGAACTCTCGGGGGGCGATCGCGAGGTTAATTTGCCGCAGCACCGTGAGCGGCCGGCCGCCGCTCTGGTAGGTCTGCTCCAGGTCCAGGGCTTCGATCATCATGCGGCGAATAATAGTAGGCGCGGTGCTCGCCGGTCTCGGCGCCGGTTGCGGCGCGGGACAGGGCGACGCCAGCCGTCGGGAGAACGCGGTAGCCGATACCGCACCCGCGACGGTCGCGCCGGCCGACGACCGGCCGGTGGTGTTGTGCTTCGGCACCAGCCTCACCGCCGGACTGGGCCTCGCCCCCGATTCCGCTTACCCGGCGCTGCTGCAGCGCAAGGTGGACGCCGCGGGTCTCCGGTTCCGGGTGGTGAACGCCGGCGTGAGCGGCGAGACCTCGGCCGATGGCCTCCGACGCATCGATTGGCTGCTGCAGCAGCCGCAGCGCGTCGCCGTGCTGGTCCTCGAGCTCGGCGCCAACGACGCGCTCCGTGGCCAGGACCTCAAGGCCGCCGCCCGCGACCTGCAGGCGATCATCGACCGGACGCGGGCGCGGTTCCCCGGCGTTCGTATCGTGATCGCGGGGATGGCCGCGCCGCCCAACCTGGGCACGCGCTACACCCGGGAGTTTCGCGATCTCTTCGTCTCGCTGGCCCGCGAGAACCAGGCGGCCCTGATCCCGTTCCTGCTCGAGGGCGTCGCGGGCCGCCCGGCGCTGAATCAGGCCGACGGCATCCACCCGACGGAAGCCGGGGCGCGCATCGTGGCGGGCAACGTGTGGACGGTGCTGAAGCCGGTGCTGCGGCGCGTCACGCCCGGAACAGGTACGTGAGCTTCGCGAAAAACTGATCCCGCAGCCGGTGCAGGCCGCGGAACGCGCGTCGGAACCACCAGGTGGAGAAACATCGGGCCTAACCTACCGCAATTGCGCAGAGGGCAAACGCGGCGACCGTCAGGCTCTTACCATCTTCTGACAGTCGCCGCGCTCACCAAACCATCACATCTGCGCCAGCACCTCCGCGAGCGTGCCGAGCCGTTTCGCCCAGTACTCCTTCGTTCGGGCGACCGCCGCGCGATCGGGGAGCCGGCCGTGCTGGAGCGCGACCTGACTCTTCGCCCGACCCTTGGCGGTGAAACCGACGTCGACCCGCGTGCCGTCCGGCCAGGTCACGCGCATCGATTTGTTACGCGTCGCGGTGCGAATGACAGGACTGACATCCGGCAGCCAGCGGGCTCGCAGCCGCGCATCGCGCCACGCCCGGTACAGGCGTGAAATCGGGGCGGCGATGATCTTGCTCTTGGTGGCGTTGAACCCGCCGTCGCGGCGTTGGCCGATCACGCGCAGCCCCCTGATGCGCTCGTAGCCGACGGTGACCATCTGGCTCCACCAGCCCGGGATCTTGTACGTCTTGTGCACGTAGGCCGCGATTTCGCCGTGCGACCACGTGTGCGCCTGTTTGTAATCCAGGGCCTTCACCCACCGTTCCCAATTGCACCCGGTCTTCGCTTTGACCACGGCGTCCGAGTATCCCGCCAGCGCCGCGTACTGCGCGGGCGCGATCGGCGCGGGTGCGGACGTGGGGGTCGGTGCGTCCTTCTTCTTGAGCAGATGAATGCGGGCGGCGGTGTACGACTCGCCCGTCTTCCGCATACGGGCGCGTACGATGCGCTTGAAGTCTTTATTCGCAGTCATGGTCCGGTCCTTTGGTCAAGCCACGGGCTGCTCCCCAGCAGCGACGCCCAGTGGCGACGCAAAGGCTTACGCGAAGGGATCCGGGAGTCTGCCCCCCTTTGCCTCACGAGGACCCCCGCTGGGGGAGGGTCGATGAGGTTGGGCGTGGATCGCCGCCCGCCCGTAGAATGCAACGTCGGGGCGCTGGTGGCAAGACACCCGTTTCAGCTCGGCGCGCTCGACCACCAGGGGTGGGTGAACGAGACCGAGCCGCGGCCGACGAACACCGCCGCGACGGTGCGCCCGGCGAGTGGCGTCGTCAGATACAGCTGACCCTCGTCGAGATGGAGAACGATTGTGCGCCGGCGGGCACGGTGACGGCCGGCACCAGCAACAACGCGAAGACGACCCGACGGCGAGCCATGAGACCTGGCATGCGGCATTTCGCGATTTCGGGCGAGGGTGGATTTGCGGCAGCGAGGGGCGCAAACGCGACACATCGCCCGTGACACCGTGCTTGCGTGTGGACCGTATATTCCAGCTTCGTGACGGAGAACATTCCGGCCGGTCTCGGGACCGCCCTGGCCGGGCGCTATGAGCTGCGCCGCCTGCTCGGCCGCGGCGGCATGGCGAGCGTCTACCTGGCCTTCGACAAGAAGCACCAGCGGCAGGTCGCCCTCAAGGTGCTGCTGCCGGGACTCGTGGCCCATCTGGGTGTCGAGCGGTTCCTCAAGGAAATCGCGATCGCCGCCCACCTCACCCACCCCCACATTCTCGCGCTGTACGACTCGGGGGAAGCGGACGGGCAGCTCTATTACGTCATGCCGTATGTGGACGGGGGATCGCTGCGGCAGACGTTGCAGGACGAGCGCCGGCTGAGCCCGGAGCGCGCGCTGGCGATCGCGACGCCGGTCGCGGGAGCGCTCGCGTACGCGCACCGCATGGGCATTCTGCACCGCGACATCAAGCCCGAGAACATCCTGTTCTCCGAGGGACACCCGGTCGTCGCCGACTTCGGCATCGCGAAAGCGGTCACTTCGGCCGGTGGCGTCAACCTCACGCGCACCGGATTCCCCATCGGCACCCCGGGCTACATGAGCCCCGAGCAGGCCGCCGGCCTCACCGAGCTCGATGCGCGGAGCGACGTCTATAGCCTGGCGGTCGTGATCTATGAAATGCTGGTCGGGGAGCTGCCCGGGCGCTGGCCGACCGAGGACGAGGTACGGGCGGGGAAGTTCGCCGGCGCGATCGCGGCGCACCGCACGCGCCTCGCCGAAGTGGGCGGCCGCGTCGAGGCGGCGCTGGTGCGCGGGCTGGCCATTCGGCACGACCAGCGGACCGCGTCGCCCGCGGCCCTGATCGAAGACCTCACCGGCCCCCACGCGGCCGTCCTCCCTCAGCGCCGCCGGTACAGTGAGGGGGAGGTGCAGGAGATCGTCAAGCGCGCCGCCGAGCGCGAAGCGACAACCCCGACCGAGAGCGGCGCCATGACGATCGGGGGTGTCGAGGCGCTGGCGGCTGAAGTGGGCATCGCGCCAGACGTCGTGCGCTCGGCGGCCGAGTCGCTGGCGCGCCGCACGCCGGGGAGCATTGCCGTCGGCTCTCCCGGGGTCCAGCGGTTGATCGGCGGTCCCACGCGCCTGTTGTTCGAGCGGGTTGTGCCGGTGGATGTCCCGGATGAAGAATTTCCCACCATGGTCGAGGAGATCCGGCGCATCCTCCAGAATGTGGGACACGTGAGCCAGCTTGGCCGCTCGTTCACCTGGACGTCCGCCGTCACCTCGACGCGCCGCAGCCTCGAGGTGGCCGTATCGGTGCGCGGCGGGCAGACCCGTGTCATCGTGCAGGAGAGTCTGTCGAATCTGATCGGCGGCATCTTCGGCGGCATCGGCGGCGGGATGGGAGGCGGCGGGATGGGGCCCATCATGGGGACCTTCGCAAGTCTGCACGTCTCGCCACTGGGCCTGATCGCGATCGTGCCCCTGTGGCTCCTCACCACGCTCACGGTGGCCCGCACGGTCTACAGTCGGAGCTCCCGGCGCCGTGCCGCGGAGCTCCAGCAGGTGGCGGACCGGCTCGCTGCTCTGGCCCTCGAGCTGGCCCCGAGGCCCGCCCTACGGCGCCCCGATCGGCGACTCCTGGGCGAATAGCCCGGCTCCTTCCGCACACCTATCTGCCCCGCCAGCCCGGTTGACGTCCCGGAGGCTGATCACTACCTTGTGCTGAAATTTCAGCATCGAGGCGTCACCATGGCCGAAGCACGACAGACCCTCTCCCGGCGCGAGCGCGAAGTGATGGACGTCCTCTATCGCCGCGGGGAAGCGACGGTCGCCGAGGTGATGGAGGACCTGAAGGATCCGCCGACCTACTCGGCCGTACGCTCGATTCTGCGCGTCCTGAAAGAAAAAGGTCACATCACCCATCGCGCCGATGGCCCGCGCTACGTCTACGCTCCCGCGTTGGGACGTGAGCGCGCCCGCAAAGCCGCGCTCGATCACGTGGTAAATACGTTCTTCGACGGCTCCGCCGAGCGCGCGCTGGTGGCGCTGCTCGACCGCTCCGATCTCGATCTCTCCGACGCACAGATCCACCGGCTCACGAGCGAGATTCGCCGGGCCGGCGAGGAAGGACGCTGACCGTGGACGCTATCTGGATCGTTTCGACCCTGGCGAAGGGGACGGCGCTGCTCCTCGCCGCGGCCGGCGTCGCCGTCGTGCTGCGCCGAGCCTCTGCCGCGCTGCGTCACCTGGTATGGGGCACCGTCCTCGCGGCGTTGCTCGTCCTCCCGTTCGCGAGCGCGGTCCTGCCGTGGCGGGTTGCCGTGGTGACCCTCGCGCCGGCCGCCGCGCCGTTCAGCGCGGTGGTCCCGAGCGTACCGACCCTGCCGCGCGCGGCGCCCGTGACCGGATTCGCTCCCGCGGCCGCGGTACAGCAAGGCGCCGAGTCCCAACCCGCGACTCCCCAAGAGGGCTGGCTGCGGCGCCTCACTCCGGCCTCGTGGTTCGCACTGTTCGTGGGTCTCTGGGCGATGGGCGCGCTGTATCTCCTGGGTCGTCTCGCGGTGGGGGCCGTGGTGCTCGGCCGCGTCGTGCGCCGTGGGACGGTGCTCGACGCGCCGGAATGGCGGCGTCCGCTACTCGAGGCCGCCGACCGGCTCGCCCTGGAGCGACTCCCCCGGCTGGTGATGAGCGACCGGCTGCCGGTGCCGTTCGCCTGCGGCCTGTTGCAGCCCGCGATCGTCTTACCGATCGGGGCCGCCGAGTGGGACGACCGCCGCCGCCGCACCGTGCTGTTTCACGAGCTGGCGCATCTCACCCGCTACGATCTGATTGCGAATACCATCGGCCAGGTGACCTGTGCGCTGTACTGGTTCCATCCGCTCGTATGGATGGCGGTGCGCAAGCTCCGGATCGAGAGCGAGCGCGCCTGCGACGATCTGGTGCTTGGGGTCGGCACGCGCCCCTCCGAATACGCCGATCACCTGCTCCAGATCGTGTGCCGGGCGGCGCGCTCCCGCACGCCCGCCGTTGCCCTCCCGATGGCGCAGCGTCACGAGTTCGAGGGCCGGATGCTCGCGATCCTCGAACGGGCCGCCCGGCGCGAGCCCGCCTCCGGCCGGCACGCCGCCGTGCTCGGCGCGCTGGCGCTCGCCCTCGTCGTTCCGCTGGCGGCGCTCGTCCCCTCCCGGCGCGCGGACATCAAGCAGCCTGGTCCGCCGCCGGGGAACCAAGTCGCCAGCCTGTCGCGCGACTCCGCAAACGTCCGGCAGCGGCCTTCGGCTTCGCCGACGGCGACATCGTCGGCCTCTCGGTCGGCCACACCGTTGGCCACGCCGTCACTGCAGGGCAGGGACTCGGCCGGCGTGATCGCCGCACTCGTCCGCGCGTTGCAGGATTCCGTCGCGTCCGTGCGGGAGGACGCAGCGTACGCGCTCGGCCGACTCGAAGCCGCCGCCGCAGTCGAGCCGCTCACCGCGCGTCTCGCACGCGATCCCGCCGCGAACGTGCGGGAAATGATCGCCTGGGCTCTGGCGCAGATCGGCAATCGCTCGGCGAGCGGAGCACTCGGAATCGTCGCGCAACGCGATTCCTCGGAGGCGGTGCGGGGGATGGCCGTGTGGGCACTGGGACAGCTCGAGGATCCCGCATCCGTCGGTGCGCTCGTGACCGTGCTGCGGGATGCGTCCGCCGAAGTACGGGGCCGCGCCGCCTGGGCGCTCGGCACCATCGAGCCGCACGACGCGCCCGTCCCGCTCGTCGCCGCGCTGCGGGACCCGTCACACGACGTCCGGCTGCGCGCCGCGTGGGCCCTGGGCCAGATCGCCGATTCGGGCGCCGTGACGGAGCTCGCCGCTGCGCTGCGCGATTCGACGACCGAGGTGCGTCGCGCGGCGCTGTGGGCGCTGGGACAGATCGGTGGCGACGCCGCCCAGGGCGCCCTGCTGCAGGCTCTCGACGATCGGGATCCGGAAGTTCGGTCCCGCGCGGCCCGCGCCCTCGCCGGGAGTCATGCGGATCCCTGGCCGTGGCCCTGGCCGATGCCCATGATCCGCTGAGCTTGCCGACCGGGCGCCCAGCGCGGCGCCCGGTTGTCCGCCGGTCCGTCTCCCAGCCTGCGTTCACCCCTGCTTGACATCCCGCCGATCTATGCTGATTATTCAGCATAGTGCTGAAATTTCAGCATACATTCGACGGAGGACAGGATGACGGGCATTGCGACGATGGAACGGTCGGGGTTGAGTGCGCTGGCGGCTGTGCTGGTGTTGAGCGGCGCGCCAAGCCCCGGAGGAGAGCGCCAGTGGGCTTCGGATGTGCTCGCCGCGGCGCACGGCGCGCCGGCGATTCTGTGCGGGCTCGCGGCCCGCGCGGTCGAAGCACGCTACGGGCATGGGCCGTGGACGCCCCCGCTGTTCTCGAGCGACACGTCGCGGGCGTTGGAGTGGGCGCTCGAGCGCGACCGCAGCAGCGCGTCCGATTCGGTGCTGCTCGATGGGCTGGCCGCGGACGATCCGTGTGTGCGCACCATCGCGGCGCGTCTCGTCGCGCGGACCGAGTCGCCTGCCGTCACGGCGGGCCTGCTCCGGGCCCTCGCCGGACCGGCGTCCGGCACGCGAGCGGCGGCGGCCGTGGCGCTCGGGCTTACCGGGGTCGCGGCCGGCGTCGATCCGTTGATCGCTCGCCTGCGCGACGCCGATGCCGACGTGCGCGCGGCGTCCGCTTGGGCGCTCGGCGGGCTCGACGACGCACGAGCCGTGGCGTCGCTGAGCCGCAGTCTCGGCGACGCCGCCCCGACCGTGCGCGCCGCCGTGGCGCAATCGCTCGGTCGCCTCGACGATTCGACCGCCGTACGGGCGCTGGCCGCAGCGTTGCGGGACGACAGTGACGAGCGGGTACGGATCGCCGCGGCCGAGGCGCTCGGGATGATCGGGTCGCGCGCGGCGATACCGGCGCTCGCCGACGCCATCACCGATCGCAGTCCGGCGGTACGACGCGTCGTCGTCTGGGCGTTGGGACATCTCGACTCGTCCGAGACGATTCCGGCGCTCACCCGCGCGATGGGCGACGCCGATCGCGATGTGCGCGAGATGGCGACCTGGGGGTTGGGTCAGGTCGGAAGTCGCGATGCCGTGCCAGCGCTCGGCCGCCGGCTGGCCGATGACGCGGAGCCGTTAGTGCGGGAGCGGGCGGCCTGGGCGCTGGGCCAGATCGGCGACCGGGCGGCGGTGGAGCCGCTCGCGGCGGCATTGCGCGGCGACCATAGCGCGCGGGTCCGCTCGAACGCCGCCTGGGCGCTGGGCCAGATCGGGGAGGCGGCTGCCGTCCCCGCGTTGAGCGCGGCGCTGACCGACAGTGCCTCGGAGGTGCGCGGCCACGCGGCATGGGCCATCGGGCAGATCGGCACCGACCACGCGCCGGCGGCGCTGACGGCCGCTTTGAAAGACCAGACATCGGACGTGCGTCAACGCGCGGCCTGGGCGCTGGGACGGATCGCCGATGCGACCACGGCGATGGCGCTCCGGGATGCCGTGCGCGATGCCGACCGCGACGTAGCGCACGCGGCGCTGTGGGCGCTCTCGCAGATGGACGACGATGTCGCGCGCGCGGTGTTCGTGGAAGTGTTGAAGAGTGCCGATCCCGAGATGCG
>Ga0326726_10006083_pt1 | contig 10872 bp, 7 predicted proteins | sample MHFenrmetagenome_2_FD_207603 | JGI IMG/M metagenome (GOLD analysis project Ga0326726, IMG submission 207603) | Lab enriched peat soil microbial communities from Michigan Hollow, Ithaca, NY, United States - MHF15MN | ecosystem: Environmental > Terrestrial > Soil > Wetlands > Peat | place: USA...
AGCCGCTCCTCGCGCTCGGACCAGTGGTCGTCCGCAGCTCGGCCGTCGGTGAGGATGCCCCCGGCGCCTCGTTCGCGGGACAGCTGGACTCCATCCTTCATGTGACTGACCAGGAGTCACTCGAGCGCGCGGTGCGCGCAGTATGGTCGTCGTACTGGTCGGAGCGCGCGCTCTTCTATAGACGCGCGCGCAAAGTGGCGGCGCGAGGCATGGGCGTCGTCGTCCAGCGCCAGGTAGACGCCCAGGCAGCCGGTGTGTTGTTCACGGCGACAACCGGCGGCGAGATGCTCGTGGAGTACGCGCCGGGTCTGGCGGACGCGCTCGTGGGCGGGGCGATCGATCCGGGTCGCGTGGCGATCGACCGAGCGAGCGGCGCCGTGCGTCGCCTGGCGCGACACGAGAGCTTCACACTCGACGCGCGCTACGTCGCGGAGCTCCGCGCCGTCGGCCTCGAGCTCGAGCGGGAGTTCGGGATGCCGCAGGACGTGGAGTGGGCGATCGGCGGCGACGGGACGCTGTTCATCGTCCAATCGCGTCCCATCACGACGCCGGTGACGATTCCCTCGGCTCGCCCCGCGCCCCCGCCACCCGCGACGCCGCGCCGCATCTCGTGGTCGAACGCGAACGTCAACGAGAATTTCCCGCGTCCCATTTCCCCGCTGCTCTTCTCGATCGCTTCGGCCGGCTACCGGCACTACTTCCGAAACCTCGCCGTGGCGTTCGGCGTGTCGCCGCGCCGCGTGGCCGCGATGGAGCCTGCGTTCAGCCAGATCATCGGCACGCACGGCGCCAGGATGTACTACAACCTGACGTCCATTCACTCGGTCCTCCGGCTGGCGCCGTTCGGACGCGCGCTCACCGCGAGCTTCGATACCTTCGTGGGAGCGGACGGCGACGGCGTGATCGCCGAGACGGCCGAGTCGGCGAGCCGAGTGGGACAGATTCTGGAGGTCGCGGTCATCGTCGCCAAGGCGGCGAGGCTTTTCACCGAGATCGACGGCCGCATCGCGCGCTTCGAGCGGACCGTCGACGAGTTCGCCGCGCGCACTGCGCCGAGCCGCCTCGACGCGATGTCGCTCGCGGATCTGGGCGCGGCGCTCGCCGGGTTCATGGAGATTCGCTGCGACAGGTGGCTCGACGCGTCGTTGGCCGACGCCGCGTCGATGCTCTGCTACGGCGCGCTCGAGCGTCTTCTGTGCCGAGCGTTCGGTCCGGGCGCGGTGCACACGTCGCTCCTCAAGGCCATCCCGAAGGTGGTGAGCGGCGAGCCGGTGTTGCGGTTGTGGGATCTCTCACGGCTCGTTCGGGCCAACCCAGCTCTCCATGCATTAATCGAGACGACGTCGCCCAGCGCGACGCTCGACGCCATCCGCACCGACGCCCGCTTCACCGATTTCCGAACAGCGCTCCAATCGTATCTCGACGATTGGGGTTTCCGTTGTTCGGAAGAGTTGATGCTCACGAGCCCGAGCTTCCAGGAGCAGCCGGAGCCGTTGATCGAGCTTCTGCGCTCCTACGCGCGCGTAAAGACGGGCTCGCCGCGCGATGCGCTTCGCGCGCAAGCAGCCGAGCGAGAACGCGAGACGCGCCGCGTGCTCTCGGATTTGACTCCCGCGTACGCCGCGATGCTCGAGGCGTTGCTCCCGCGCACGCACGCGGCGATCCGCTATCGAGAGCGCGCGAGGCTCAAGCAGGCATTGCTCTACTCACGGTGCCGCCGCATCGCGCTCGCGATGGGCGCCGAGCTGGCGCGTCGCGATGTGATCGAAGCGCGCGACGACGTGTTCTTCCTCAGTCACACGGAACTGGCCGAGCTGTCGGCGAGTGACGCCGCGGCCTCTCGCACCGCTCGAGCGCTCGTCTCGGACCGCAAAGCCGAGCACACGCGCCTGGCCGCCCTCAACCCACCCGACGCATTCACGCTCGGCGAGGGCGAGGCCTATGACTTCAACAGCGTGATCGCCGACGACCGTCGGCCAACGACCGATGGCCTCCTCGGAACCCCGGCGTGCGGCGGGAAAATCACGGGACGGGCGACTGTGCTGAGCAGCGTGACCGAGTCGGCGAAGCTCGCTCAGGGCGACGTGCTCGTCACGAAGCAGACCGATCCGGGTTGGGGACCGGTCTTCTTTCTCATCTCCGGGCTCGTGATCGAGCGCGGCGGCATGCTCTCGCACGGCGCGATCATCGCTCGCGAGTTCGGCATCCCGTGCGTGGTCGGCGTGCAGCGCGCGATGGAGCGAATCCCGACGGGCGCCACCGTCGCGGTCGACGGCGACACGGGAGTGGTTCATGTCCTCGACTGAGCTCGTCGGCCGCTACCTCGCCGAACGCGCCCGGCTGAGCGTCTTCGCGCCGCTCGCGCTACTCGTCGCGTGCGCCGGCGCGTTCAGCGCGCACGGGGTCGCGTCGGCGAATGCGTTCGGCGTCGCGACCGTGCAGGCCTTGCTGCTCATCGTCGCATTCCGCGTCTGGGACGATCTCGAGGATCGCGATCGCGACGCCCGCGAGCACCCCGAACGCGTGATGGTCCGCGCGGGTCGCGTGTCGCCGTTCGTCGGGCTCGCATGCGCGCTCGCGCTGGGCGGACTCGTGCCGACCATGCTCTCGCCGCAGCCAGGAAGGCTCGGCGCGGTCGTCGCGGGGGCGGCGGTGTTGTTCGTGTGGTATCGCGTCCGCCCGAAGCCGGCCACTGGCGTGGTCGGCGGACACATCGTGCTTCTCAAGTACCCGGCGATCGCGCTTTCCGTCGCGCCATCCGTGCCCTCGCCCGCGGTGCTCGCGTCGCTCTATCTCGTGCTCTGCGTCTACGAGTGCTTTGACGATCCGTCGCTCCGCGCGTCGATCGTCGCGCGCCGGATCGCGTTCGCGGAGTTGGCGCTCGTCCCGCTCATCATTTCGGCCGCCTATCTCGGAGGTACGCTCCCATGACCGCCGTCGCCGCGCCTCCGTCTCCAAAGCGCGCGCCCCTTCGTCCACCCGTCGCCGACCAATTCGAGACGGTGTCTTGCTACCTCTGCGGCGCGTCCGAGAGCACGCCGTTCATCACCGCCGAGGACGACCTCACCGGAAAGCCGGGGCGGTTCACCTTCGTCACGTGCTCGCGCTGTGGGCTTCGCTATCAGAACCCGCGGCTCACCGTCGATCACATCAAGTCGTACTACGACGACGAGTACATCGCGCATCGCAAGAAGAGTGACTGGGGCATTCTCACCGGCTTCTTCAACTGGGCGATGGACCGCCACGACCGGCAGAAGGATGCATTGGTCAGCCGCTACGTCGCGCTCGGGTCGGACAGCGAAGTGCTCGACGTGGGCTGCGCCGTCGGCACGTTCCTCCAGAAGATGCGCGCGAGGCACGGCGCGCGGCTCACCGGCGTCGACTTCAAGGACCTCAGCGCGAACCCGTCCCTCGCCGGGGTCGACTTCCGCTGCGGCCTGTTCTACGACCAGGACTTCGGCGGCAAGCGGTTCGATCTCATCACGATGTGGCATTTTCTCGAGCACGACTACGATCCGATCCGCACGCTCGCCACGGCGCGCGATTTGTTGAAGAGCGACGGACGTCTCATCATTGAAGTGCCGCGGCTCGACAGCACCACCTTCCGCCTCTACGGCGACCGCTGGCCGGGACTGCAGGCGCCACAGCACACGGTGCTCTTCGACCGCCCGACGTTTCTCGCCGCGGTGGACAGGGCGGGCCTCGACGTCGTGGAGTACCTGCCGTACGGCGCGTTCCCGGCGTTCTTCTATTTCTTCGCCGGCGCAGCGTTCAAGCTGCTGCGCGGCAAAGGGCTCAACCTGTCGCGAGCCATCTACCCGTATTTCATCGGCCAGATCTTGCTTGCGCCCGTTCTGGCTTTTGAGAAACAACTCAACTTCGCGATGCAGACGGTTGTCTGCCGGAGGCGCGCATGAAACGGGCGCTCACGCAGCTCCGGGCCGCGGCCACCCTCGTGTTCATGACGGCGGGCGCGCTCGTCATGCTCGTCGTTGCGATCCCCACGCTCTTCATGGCCCGGCGCTTCTACTCCGAGGTCATGGGGGCGTGGCTTGGACGAATGGTGCTTCGCATCTGGGGCGTTCACTACCGCGTGCACGGCGCGCCACAGCCGGAGTCCGTCCAGACCATCTACGTCTCGAACCACAGCTCGACGCTCGATGTCTTCATCCTCATCGGGCTCGGACTGCCGCGGACGCGCTTCTTTCTCAGCGGATTCCTCAGGAAGCTGCCGCCGATCGGGATCGTCGGCACGCTGATCCGGATCTTCTGGACCGTACCGCAGGAGTTCCCCGAGAAGCGGCGCGAGATCTTCAAGCGCGCCGACCGCATCCTGCGCGAAACTGGCGACTCGGTCTACCTGAGCCCCGAGGGCATGCGCGTGACGACGGGTGAGATCGGGCACTTCAACAAAGGCAGCTTCCATCTCGCCACGAGCCTGCACGCGCAGATCGCGCCGATCTACTTCTCCATTCCGAGCGAGATCAATCCAGGCATGGGGTACGACGCCAGACCGGGGATGATCGACCTGTACTTCTTGCCGCCCATCGACACGCGCAGCTGGGTGCTGCCCGACCTCGAGCGCAACCGCGACGCCGTTCGTGACCTGTTCGTCCGCGTGCACGATGCGATGCGGACGACGGGACGCCTCCCCGAGTCGGTCACGATCGCGACGCCGAGTGTGCCTGCTGTATCCGACGTCGAGGCGCTCGTATGACGGCGTTCCGAACGCTCGTCGACCTGATGCGCGGTCGCGCCGCGGAGCACGGCGGCGCGACCGCATTCACGTTCCTCGGCGACGGCGACGAGGAGAGCGAGCATCTCACCTACGGCCACCTCGACGCTCGGGCGCGGCTCATCGCGGCCGCCCTGCGCGACCGCGGCATTCGGCCGGGCGATCGCACGCTCCTTCTTTTTCCGCCCGGCCTCGACTTCATCCCGGCCTTCTTCGGCTGTCTCTACGCCGGCGTCGTCGCTGTGCCCGCCTATCCGCCGCAGCCGGCTCAGCTCGCGCGAACGCTTCCACGTGTGCTCGGGATCATCGACGACGCGAGCGTCAGCATCGTTCTCACGACGTCGAATCTTGCCGGCGGCGTGGCGGCGCTAGCGACGCACGCTCCCGCGCTCGGCACGATGCCGGTGCTCGCCACTGACACGCTTTCGGGAACCGCCCCCGACGATTGGCGCGCACCGAACATCGGCGATGGCCTTGCGTTCCTCCAGTACACGTCAGGCTCGACGTCGGCGCCGAAGGGCGTGATGGTGAGCCACGCCAACCTGCTGCACAACCTCGCCTACGCCAGTCACGCGGCCGAGAACGACGCTGCCACCGTGTCGGTGTCGTGGCTCCCGGTGATCCACGACATGGGTCTCATCGAGGGCGTACTCGGTCCGATCTACAACGCGTACCCGGCGTATCTCATGGCGCCGGCGTCCTTCCTGCACCGGCCCATCCGTTGGCTGCGCGCCATAGCGCGGTATCGCGCCACCACCAGCGGCGGACCGAATTTCGCCTACGACCTCTGCGTGCGACGCATCACCGACGCGCAGCGCGCCGACCTCGACCTCCGCACGTGGCGCATCGCCTACAACGGCGCCGAGCCGATTCGCGCCGACACGCTCGACGCGTTCCATGCGCGCTTCCGCGACGTTGGTTTCTCCTGGCGAAGCTTCTTTCCGGTCTACGGACTCGCCGAGTCCACACTGCTCGTCTCGACGGGCGGGCGCACCGACGAACCGGTGATTCGCGAGGCCGATGCCGACGCGCTCGCGCGCGGACAGTTCCGCACAACGCGTATCGTCGACACGCCATCGCGCCGCCTCGTGTCGAGCGGCCCGGTGTCGTTCGGGACGCGCGTCGTCATCGCCGACCCCGACACACATGAGCGCTGTGCCGAGGGCCGAGTCGGCGAGGTCTGGATCTCGTCGCCAAGCGTCGCGCGCGGCTACTGGCGTCGGGAGGACACCACTCGCGAGACGTTCCGCGCCCATCTTGCCGACGGCGACGGCCCCTTCCTCCGCACCGGCGACCTTGGCGTACTGGCCGACGGCGAGTTGTTCGTCACCGGCCGTCTCAAGGACGTGCTCATCGTGCGCGGCATGAAGCACTATCCGCAGGACCTCGAGCACACGGCTGAGCGCCAGCACGCGGCGATTCGCGCCGGATGCTCCGCCGCGTTCGCCCTCGACGCTGGGGACGGCGAGTCGGTCGCGCTGGCGATGGAGGTGGACCCGCGACAGCTCCCCGACGAACCGGACGAATTGGAGGCGCACCTCGACGACATGATCGGACGCGTGCGCCAGGCCATCGTCGAGGACCACGGCATTCTGCTGTCGGCGGTCTCGGTCCTCTCGGTCGGGGCGATGCCCAAGACGTCGAGCGGCAAGTTGCGCCGGCGCGCCTGCCGCGCGGCGTTCATCGACGGATCGCTGAGCGAGCTCGCTCGGTGGTGCGGACACCCCCGCCGCGACGAGCACGCCGTTCGGGTCGCGAAGACCGGCACGTGACGAACACGGCCGTCGCGTCAATCGGTGAGCTTCGCGATCGGCTCGCCGCGGTCGTCGCGACAGTGCTGCGCGTTCCCGCGGCGCGCGTCAGTCGTCTCGAGTCGTTTACGTCGCTCGGGATGGACTCGCTCGCCGCGGTCGAGCTGACCGCCGCGATCGAAGACGAGCTCGGGATCGAGCTGTCGCTCTCCGCCGTGCACGAGCACCCCGACCTCGATTCGCTCAGCGACTTCATCGAGCGCGGATCTGACGACGGCGCCCCGGCGCGGCGTCGCGACCGTCTCATCGCGGACGCCGTCCTGCCCGCCGGCATTCAGCCGTCCGGGCTCACACCCGTGCCGACGAGGGACGCGCGTAGCGTGCTTCTCACCGGCGCCACGGGATTCGTCGGCGCGTTCCTGCTGCGCACGCTGCTCGATGAGACTGCCGCGACCGTGCACTGCCTCGTGCGCCCGGGGCCGACCGACGGATTCACCCGCGTGCGCCGGAACCTGACGCGATACCGGCTGTGGTCCGACGGCGACGCCGAGCGACTTCGCGTCGTTCACGGCGACATCAGACGTCCGCTGTTCGGACTCGGCACGCTCGCCTGGAGCGAGCTCGCTGGTGATGTGGACGTCGTCTATCACGCCGCGGCCGACGTGAACTGGGTGCACGCCTACGAGACGCTTCGCGACGCCAACGTCGTGGGAACGCGCGAGCTGCTGCGATTCGCGTGCGAGGGAACACCCAAGCCGTTCCACTTTCTCTCGAGCGCGAGCGTCTGCCACGCCGGCGCCGGTCCGCGCTTCGTCGACGAGCGCTTCGACGCGATGCCGACCGTCGATGGGCTGCACTTGGGCTACGCGCAGAGCAAGTGCGTCGCCGAGGCGCTCGTCCGCGAGACAGGCGAACGCGGTCTTCCCGTCACGATCATCCGTCCGTCGCTCGTCACGGGCGATGGAATTCACGGACGGTCCAACGTCGACGACATCACGTCGCGCTTCATCGCGGGCTGCATTCGGATGCACGCTGCCCCCGACCTCGACTGGCGCATGGACTGCGTCCCGGTGGACGACGTCGCGCGCGCCGTCGTCAGGCTCGCCGCGGCGCACGAGCGCGGCGTTCGTGTGTCGCACATCGTGGCGCCGCGGCCTCGGCACTGGCGCGAGTGCGTGCTGTGGATGCGGCTTAGCGGATACGATGTCGACCTGCTGCCGTACGGGGAGTGGGCCGACCGCCTCCGCGGAACCGACGACGCCAGCCATCCATTGCATGGCCTGCGCGCGTTCTTCCTTCACGGCATCGCGGCGGAGAATCACCTCACGCTGCCCGAGCTGTTCGAGGAGTCGCGGCGGCCACGAGTCGTCGCGCCCCAAACAAACCTGGCGCTCGCCACGCTTGGTGCGGCCGTCGGCGCGTTGGACTCCGGCCTCCTGTCGCGCTACTTCGACGACTTCATTTCGCACGGAGCGGTCCCTCCGGCGCCGCGACGCTCATCCGCGCCGCCCGTCGCGGCGAATCGCGACATCCTCGCGTCGGTCGGCGCGCTCGCGACCGGCCTCGGCGACTGGCTCGGCATCCCGTCTCCGCGAATCGATGCCGTCACCCTCACCCCACTCGCGAGCGACGAAAGCATCGTCGCCGAGCTGACCGCGTGGCGGGCGAACACGTGCGCCGGTTTGTTCCAGGCGCGCGTATCGTTGACCGGTCGCGGCGGCACTCGCCGCGAGGTGCCACTCTTTCTCAAAGCGAAGACCGCCGACGCGCAGACGATCGAGGTGGCCGAAGCTCTGGCCGCGCTCGCGTCGCCCGACCTCGGGTGTGCGGTCACACGCTTTCGCGACGATCTGGGCCTCACGCGCTCCCACCTGCGTGAGATCGCGCTGTACGACAATTGCGATTCACGGTTACGCGGGCACATGCCGCGTCCCGTGCTCGTCGAGCGTGACGACTCGCGCAAGCGCTGGCTCGTCGCGCTCGAGTGGCTGGACGACGCATGGCTGACGAGCGCCGCGGACACGACGCACTGGACCGACGCGGTCATCGAGACGACACTCGACGGGCTGGCGCAGATCCACTCCGTGTGGTTCCACCGCGAAGGGGAGCTGGCGCGAGAGCCGTGGCTCGCGCCGCCGCGAACCGCGGGCGCGCGCGTCGCGATGACGCCACTCTGGACCGCGCTCGCGGCACATGCGCGCGACCGATCGGCGGCTTGGGACGATCATCGTCTTCGCCGCATCCACGACAAGCTGATCGACGGTGTGGCTGGCTGGGCGCGTGCGCTCGACACGGCGCCGCGGACGCTGATTCACAACGACTTCAACCCGCGCAACATCGCCATTCGTCGCGGCCCGGACCAACGCGACGCGCGACTGTGCGCCTTCGATTGGGAGCTCGCGGCCCTTGGTGTACCGCAGCGCGATCTCGCGGAGCTCCTCTGCTTCGTGCTGCCGCCGGACGCCCCGCTTGCCACCATTGCGAAGTGGATCGAGCACTATCGCGTGGCGTTGGCGAATGCGACCGGTGAATCACTCGCGCGGTCCGAGTGGGAAGGCGTGTTCAGCGCCGCGTTGTGCGACCTCCTCGCCGACCGCCTCGCGTTCTACGCGATGGTCGACCGCGTTCGCCCGCAGCAGTTTCTGCCGCGCGTCGTGCGGACCTGGCTGAACCTGTTCCGCCACTTTCCCTGGACAGGGTGACGCTAGGTAGAGCTCTGTCATCCCGAGCAACGCGAGGGATCTGCAATTCAACTGCAGATCCCTCGCTGCGCTCGGGAGGACGGGTTCTTCGCTCGAGCGCTCGAAGTGGACGCGCCACATGGGCGGCGAATCGAACGACTCGGTGCTGCTGCGCGCGAAACCGCGTCACCGAGGCACGCTCGATTCCGCGTAGCGCTTGAGTGACTGGAGCTGCGCGCGCCAGAAGCGCCGGTATGTCGAAAGCCATTCGTCCACCGCCGCGAGCGGCTCCGGATTGAGCGCGTACACCCGGTTGCGCCCCTCGCGTCGCTCGGTCACGAGCTTGGCCGCACGCAGTACACGAATGTGCCGGGACACGGCCGGCCGGCTGACGCGGAAGCCCGCCGCGATGTCGCCCGCCGCCGCCTCGCCGGCGCGCAGCCGGGCGACGATCGCGAGGCGCGTGCGGTCTCCCAGCGCGCGGAAGATGACGTCGGGCTGCGGCTGTGCCATGCTCGTCGCCTACGCGCGCGGCGCGCGCACGACGTCGATCGCGTGGCCGAACGGATCCGCGAAGACGAAGCCGTCGTCGCTCGCGGCCTCGTCGAGGATCCGGCCACCCGACGTGAGCACGATCGAACGCGCGCGCGCCACGTTTTGTACGTCGAGCGACGGCATGAACGAGCGCGCCGTGCCGGTCCCCTTGATCCAGAGCCGGAGCGTTCCCGTGTCCACCTCGACATGGTTGCCGCTCTCCGAGCAGACCGTGAAGCCGAGTCCGTCGACGTAGAACGCCCGCGCGCGGGCCAGGTCGGGCACCTCGATGGCGACGTCGCGGTTCGAGCGAAACTCCGAGACGCCGCTCGCGCGCTGCCGCAGCGCCCCGAGGACGCCGAGCCAGCCGCCGTTGTAGTCGTCGAAGTCGGCGCGTACATCGTCGAATCCACTATGCCGTAGACGAACGCGGCATCCGCCGGGCAGCTCGTCGAGCTCGTAGCGAACTCGCGTCAGTGGAAGGTTCGGATACCGCTCGTCGCGCCACGTGTACTCGAGCACCGCGGGCGGCCGGATCTCGACGATCTCGCCGCCGAGCGCGAACTCCTCGCCTGCCGGTCCACGCCATCGCGAGCGCCACGTGCCGCCGGGCCGCGGATCGATCTCCCAGTGCGTCGCGGGATAGTCGTACGACGTCCACCAGGCGAGCAATTCGCCGGGCTCGGTGAGGCACGCGAACACCCGCTCACGCGGCGCGGCGATCTCGATTTCGTCTCTGATCTCTCGGCTCATCTTGTCACCCGGCTTATGTAACAGATTGGTTACATAATACGCCACGCGACAACCGTGTCAAGCCGCTTGAACGGCGCCCGCCTTACCCACCGCCGCGGTCAGCGAACGATCCGCAGATACGCGCGCCAGGGACCGACCGCGTCGGCGTACTGCTTCGCCATCGCGCGCTCGATCTGCGCCAGATGCGACAGATCGTGAACCGCCCAGGTCGCGAGGAGTTGCCGCAGCTCCACTCGGCCGAACTCCGGATGCACTCCCGTCTTCGACAACGAGTCGGCATCGAGCCGGAGCGCTGAGACCACGCGGAGACTGTCGCGACGCATCGCCGCGAAGTCCGCTACGAGCTCGGCGATCGGCCGGCGGCCCGACACAGTGATCTCCGCCACGCGATCGAAGGGCGGGAGTTGCTGCGTGTCGC
>Ga0326726_10006084_pt1 | contig 10870 bp, 10 predicted proteins | sample MHFenrmetagenome_2_FD_207603 | JGI IMG/M metagenome (GOLD analysis project Ga0326726, IMG submission 207603) | Lab enriched peat soil microbial communities from Michigan Hollow, Ithaca, NY, United States - MHF15MN | ecosystem: Environmental > Terrestrial > Soil > Wetlands > Peat | place: USA...
GATCATGAGCTGGGAGCGCGATCCGGTTTCGCTGGCCTACATCTCGCACGTACGCGACTCGCGCGAAGGCGCGCGCGGCGCCTCGGGCGCGGCGGGCGGCGGCTGCGGCTGCAACTAGTGCGCAGAATCAACCCGCACGTACTGCTCGCGCTGCTGTTGCCGATGGGGCTTATGGCGGCGACGGCGGCGCGTGCGACGGTGTTGCCGGAGGATCGGGCCGACATTCTCTGGCATCGCTACCAGGGCGGTGGCGTCACCATTGAGGGGCCTTCGTTTCTCGTGCGCAAGAAGTTCGCCGAGCGCGTGTCGTTCTCCGCGAACTGGTACGAGGACATGGTGTCGAGCGCCTCGATCGACGTGATGACGACGGCGAGCCCGTACAAGGAAACGCGCAAGCAGTACAGCCTCGGCGCCGACTACGTGCGCGGCAAGACCATCTACAGTCTCAACTACATCAACAGCAAAGAGAACGACTACGAGGCGAACACCGGATCGGTCTCGATCAGCCAGGACATGTTCGGCGATCTGACGACCGTGACACTCGGTTACCAGCGCGGCTGGAATGTCGTTGGCAAGCGCGGTGATCCCACCTTTGCGCCACGCATGGACAGCCGCGATTATTCGATCGGTCTCTCGCAGATCATCACCAAGAATCTGCTGCTCGGCGCGAGCTACGAAGCGATCACGGACGAGGGGTTCCTCAATAATCCGTATCGTTCGGTGCGCTATGTCGATCCGACGTCGGGCACCGGCTTCAGTTTCGAAGCCGAGCGCTATCCGCGCACGCACACGAGCAACGCGGCCGCCGTGCGCGCGCGCTATCACCTGCCCTGGCGCGCGGCCGCCTATGCCGAGTACCGCTTCTACACGGATACCTGGAAAGTTCATGCGCACACGGCGCAGGTCGGCTACACCTTCCCGTATCAGGACGCCTGGATGTTCGATGCGAGCCTGCGCTACTACACGCAGACGCAGGCGGAGTTCTACAGCGACCTCTTTCCGCGGCAGAATTTCGCGAACTTCCTCGCGCGCGACAAGGAACTGTCAGCCTTCGACAGCGAGTCGCTGGGACTCTCGGCGAGCTATGAGTTCCTGAAGAAGGACTGGTGGTTTCTGCAGAAAGGCACGGTCAACTTTCACTACGATCTGATGCGATTCAATTACAAGAACTTCCGCAACATTCCCGCGGGCGGGCCGCCGGGGGCCGAGCCGCTCTACAGCTTCAACGCGAACGTCTACCAGATGTTCTTCTCGTTCTGGTTCTAGTTGGGCGCCTTAAGTCCCTTCGAATAAAGTACGCGCCCGTCGGGCGTTACCAGCACCGCGTCCACGTCGCCGAGCCGGTCGATCAATTTGATGCATTCCTCCGGGCCGAGGACGAACGCGGTCTTCGACAATCCATCGGTGCGTGTGGCGGTAGGTCCTATGATCGTCGCGCTCAGCACCTTACTCGCCGAATGTCCGGTTTTCGGATCGATGATGTGGTGGTAGCGGACGCCGCCTTCATCGAAGAAGCGTTCGTAGTCGCCTGAAGTCGAGATCGCCTCATCTTCCAGAGGCAGACGCGTGATCACGGCGTTCGGGTCGGCGGCGCGCGGATTGCGTATGCCGATGATCCAGGGTTTGCCGAAGCGGTCGCCGATCACGCGGCTGTCGCCACCCGCGCTTACCACCGCATGCGCGATGCCGAATGATTTCAGGATCTCGATGGCGCGATCGACGGAATGGCCTTTGGCGATTCCGCCCAGATCGATGCGCACGCCGGGCTGCGAAAAGCGCACGCTCGTGTGCTCGCGATCGAGCAGCACATGTCTGAAATTGATGGCCGGCAGCGCCTTCGCGATCGCGCCCTCGGTCGGATGCACATGGCGCCGGAAGTCGTAGAGGTAGCCCACGCTCGCGTAGGTGATATCGAACGCGCCTTCGGTGATCTCGGAATACTTGAGTGAAGTTTCGAGCAGCTCGAAGAGCTCGGGTGTGATGACGACAGGGCGGCTCGCCGCCTCGGCATTCACCAATGACAGCTGACTGGTCGGTTTGTAGGTACTCATGAGCTCATCGACGCGGCGCATCTCCGCGAGGACTGCGTCGATGGCACGCGCGGACACCTGCGGGTCGTCGGCCCACAGCTCCATGCTGATGCGCGTGCCCATGATTCCGTCTTCCACGCGCCGGTACCATTCGGCATGCGCGGCCGGCATGGCGAGGAGCGCGCCCATGAATGCGGCCAGCGCGCCGCCGCGATTACGCTTCAACATCGTCTCGAGATCTCTTAAGTCGCCTGGTGGGCGCCAGGCATTATGCGGGTGCCCGTCGCGGACGGCGAGCGGAACAATTACACTTACGCGCGGTCCTCACTGCCCATCGATTTGCGTTATTGCCCGCGTTCCAGCCCGAGGTATTCCCAATGACCGCACACCTTCGCCGCACCGCCCAGCTTGCCGTCGTAACTTTTGCAACAGTGCTCCTTGCCGCGCAAGCCTTCGCCGGCAATCGTGAAGAGGCGCGCGTGCTCACGGCGACCCAGGTGCTCGAGGAAATGCAGAAGATGCCCGACCAGTTCGCGCCCGACTGGTTGCTGGCGCGCGCATACGGCATCGCCGTGATTCCAAACGTGATCAAGGTTGGCTTCATGTTGGGTGGTCGGCGCGGGCAAGGTCTGCTCGCGGTGCGCGATCAGAGCGGGCGCTGGAGCAACCCTGTGTTCGTGTCGCTCACGGGCGGCAGCTTCGGCTGGCAGGCGGGCGTGCAGTCGACTGACATCATTCTCGTATTCACATCCAAGGCGAGCATCGACGGCATCAGTGACGGCAAGGTCACGCTCGGCGCGGACGCGTCGGTGGCCGCGGGCCCGGTCGGACGGCAGGCGTCAGGCGCCACGGACATCAATTTTCGCGCCGAGGTGTATTCCTATTCACGCACACGGGGCCTCTTCGCGGGCCTCGCGCTGGACGGCTCGGCCATCACGATCGATCGCAAGTCAAACGCCGCGTACTACCAGAAGCCGGGCGTTGGCGTGAATGACATCATCGCCTCCACCGCGCCGCTCCCCCCGGAATCCGGCCAGCGATTCGTTGCGGCGCTCGCGCGTGTCAGCGGCACGATGACCGGCACCCGCGACGCAGCTGCTCAGCAAGCCGCACCCGAACAGGCGCCTGCCGCGTCGGCCCTCAAGACCTATCCGATGGAAGATCCGAAGCCGGGTCAAGAACCGCACTGACGCCGCGCTGCCAACGGTCTAAGATGCACACGCCCGCCATAGCTTGAGGACGGTGTGTGCGCATTGGTTTCATTGGGCTCGGCAGCATGGGCCAGCCGATGGCTCGGCGCCTGCTGCGCGCCCGACATTATCTGCTCGTCTACAACCGCACGCGTCCGCGCGCCGATGCGCTCGCACGCGAAGGCGCTTTCGTGGTCGAGAGCGCGCGTCAGGCCTGTCATGCCGACGTGCTCATTACGATGCTTTCCGACGATGCCGCGCTCGAAGAGGTGTTGTGGCCGCAGGGCCAGTTTCTGTGCGAAGGATTGCCGGGACTCATTCATATCGGCATGAGCACGGTGAGCGATCGCATTGCGCTCAAGCTCACAGCGGCGCACACCGCGATTCAGCAGCAGTACGTATCGGCACCCGTGTTTGGCCCACCGGAAGCGGCGCAGTCCGGCAAGCTGGTGCTCGCGACGGCGGGCCCGCAGAAAGCGCTCGATCATATCCGCCCGCTGCTCGAGGAGTTGGGCCGCATCGAAGTGGTTGGCAGTGATCCAGCCACGGCCAACGTCGTAAAACTCGCGGGTAACGTGCTGGTCGGCGCGGCGGTGGCCGGACTCTGGGACATGATGCGCCTCGTGCACGCAGCGGGCGCCGACCCGCGGCAGTTCGCAGGCATCATCACTCAGGCGCTCTTTCCGACGCCGGTCTACCAGATTGCGGGTGGCGCGCTCGCCAAACGGGTGCTCGACGGCGCGCAGTCCTTCATCAATCCGTTTGCGCGCAGCGCCGAGCTGGCCGAAGAAGCGGGCAAACGCCTAGCGACTCGCGTGCCGACCGCGGGCGGTGTCGCAGGCCGAAGCTAACCGACGCTCGAGCGGCCGCGGCGCCAAGCGCGCCACGCGCCCCAGACAAGTCCAATCAGAAAGCCGGCGGGCCCCGTGATGAAGATGCCCACCATCGGGCCCTGATTCGCCGTCGGCGCCAGCGCGATCGGCAGAAAGAATCCGCCGGCAAATCCAATCGCTCCGAGAATTACGGCGGGCAGCAATGCCTGATCGAGTATCGAGCGGCGATTGTGGAACACGCCGTAACGAATCACGACAACGACGGCGATAATGATGATAACGATCATTGGCTCAGGTGGCTGCGGGCAACTGCGGGTGCGCGAATTGAAACGAAGCGAGCACCTTACGCCGTCGCCGGCAGCGCGCGTGTGAACTGAACCGCAGAATGCAGGCCGCCTAAGGCCCGCGTGCAATAACAACAGCCAGCACCGCGATATAACCGATCAGAAGGACCGGGGCCACGCGCCGGATCAGCTGCCACGGCGAAGCGCCCGTCAGGGTGCCGGCAAATATCACGACGGCAGCCACCGGCGACATCGTGCGCCCGAAACTGCCCGCAATGGCCGCAAGCGTACCGAGGTCGAGCGCGAGCGGCAGATTGTCCTTGAGTGGCGGCAGCACCGCTTTCGCAAAGGCAACGCTCGGCCCAAGGCCTGTGCCGGAGATCACGGCAAGCAGACCCGGGAAGAATCCGGCCGCGAGCTTGCCGATCACCCCCGTGCCCGACACCAGCACCACGAGCCGGTCGATCAGCCCCACCTGCTTCATGCCTTCAATGAGGCAACTCGAGGTGATGATGAGTGAAATGACGTGCACGTAGGCGAAGCCCATGCCTTCGAAGAAGGACTTCACGTGCTGCGACACATCGCGCCGATGCACCAGCAGCACGACCATCGTGCCGAGGATCATGGCGTGCGATACCGGCAGCCCCTTCTCGAACGGCGGCGGCAGCACCGGAAAGAACACGCCCGGCAGCATCAGAAAAATAAGCAGAATGGGCAGTGGCGGCAACAGAGCCTTAGACCATTCGAGCGGCTTGTGCTCAACGGGCGCCGCGCCCGCGGCATTCGCGGATTCCCGGCGAGCGCCGACGGCGAAGAGGAGCACCGCAGCGGCAAAGCCGCTGACGAGCGGCAGAAACATCGCCTGCAGCGCCATGTGCATCGGCGCCTGACTCGATTCGTGAATGGCCACGAGATCGGCATCGCCCGGATTAAAGAGGCTCCCGCCGCCCGAACAGCCGAGTACGAGCGTCGCGGCGGCGATCAATGGGGAATAGCCGGCCGCCAGCATCAAAGGAATCAGAATCGGTCCGACGGCCGCGGCAGAGGCGGTCTGACTCGTGATCGCGATGTTGGTGACGAAACCCGCGATGCAGCCGATGGGAATCAGCAGCCAACGGATCTTGCGCGCCGGCGTCAGCAGCAGCCGCACCATCGCCTGATCGCATCCCGTTGCGCGCAAGACCCATGCGTAGCCCATGGCCGAACAGATCGGGCCGATGGTCTTGCCGTTGCCCATCTCGCTGAGGAACGTGTCGAACACCGCGAGCGGGCGCAGTCCGAGCAGAGCCAGAGCGAGCCCCGCCGTGAACAGCACCAGCCGCACATCGACCTCGCGCAGCAGGGCGTAGAGGGCGAGCAGGATGATGAGGGTCGTCGCAGCAAGCGTCATGGATGGAGCGGCATTATCGATGAACTTCGTCCCCGATTCGCAGTATTCTGCGCTCCGCACTCAGGGGAATCGTCGGAAACATGCGGGGAGTCGACATGAAAAGAAGAACGTTTTGCGCCTCGACAGTCGCGGCGCTTGCCGCCGCTGCCTTACCGTTACGCCGGGCCTTCGCCGCAGCCGATCTGCCGGCGCTGGGGCCCGACGGTGCACAGATTCTCCTCAAACCGAATGACATCGACGATTTGCGCGCGGCTATGCGGGGGGCGCTGTTGCAGGCAGGCCAGGACGGCTACGACTCCGCACGCCGTGTCTGGAATGGAGCGTTCGACCGGCACCCAGCGTTGATTGCGCGTTGCGCCGGCGCGGCCGATGTCGTGCACGCGGTGAATTTTGGACGCGATCACGGAATGCTGATCGCCGTGCGCGGCGGCGGACACAGCCTCTCAGGCCAGTCGGTCTGCGAAGGCGGACTCATGATCGACCTGTCGCCGATGAAGAGCGTGCACGTGGATCCGCTCGCGAAGACTGGGCGCCTCGAGCCGGGAGTGCTCCTCGGGCAGTTCGATCGCGAAGCGCAGGCATTTGGACTCGCGACCACGGCGGGAACGGTGTCGCACACGGGAGCCGCGGGTCTCACGCTGGGAGGCGGCTTCGGACGCATCGGCCGCCGATTCGGACTCGCCTGCGACAACATGCGCGCCGCGGAGCTGGTCACGGCCGACGGCAAGTTCGTACGGGCGAATGATAAAGAGAATGCGGACCTGCTATGGGGCCTGCGCGGCGGCGGGGGCAATTTTGGCGTGGTCACCTCCTTCGAGTATCGACTGCACAACGTCAACCCGATCGTATACGGCGGCCCACTGCTTTACCCATTCAGCGACGCACGCGAGGTCCTGGGCTTCTTCGCCGATTTCATCGCCAAGGCTCCTGATGAGCTGTATGTAGACGGTGGCATCGTGTTGACGCCGGATGGCAAGCGCGTGGTTATGTTCGACGTTTGCTACAGCGGACCGATCGAAGCGGGCGAGCGTGCCCTGGCGCCGCTCAGAAAGTTTCGTAAACCCATGGTCGACGGCGTGCGGCCCTTACCGTATATCGAGTTACAACGTAGCGGCGATGACAACTTTCCGATTGGCCGCGCCTACTACATCAAGTCCGGATTTGTGAAACACATCGAACCGAAGATCATCGACACCATCGTCGAGCAGCTTACAGGCACGCAGTTGCTGAACACGGTCGTCATCTTCGCGCATGCGGGCGGCGCGATTTCGCGGGTGAATCCGAACACTGCCGCATTCCTGCACCGGGATGCCAATCACAGCCTCGTTGTGATGAGCTATTGGGACAATCCCGCCGACCGGGACGCGAGCATGCAATGGTCGCGAAGCGCCTGGCGCGCCATCGAGCCAATGACGGACGGCTTCTATGTCAACGAGGTTTCGAACGACGATCCCGAGCGTCGCATTCGCGCGAACTACGGCGTCAGTTACGATCGACTGGTGAAGCTCAAGAACCGGTACGATCCGAAGAATCTCTTTCGCATGAACGCCAACGTCAAACCGACCGTATGAATCGAGGGCTCGTCCGCGGCAAGCGTGTGTCGCGCCGAGCCCTGCTGCAAGGCTTGGCCTTGAGTCCTGCGCTGCCGTTCATGATGCGAACCGCCGGTGCGTCGATTGTCGATACGCCGCCCAGCGCAAGGCTGCGGGCGACGCCCTTGCCGCTGGAAACGGTGCGCCTCACGCCCTCGCCGTTTTTCGCGGCCGTTGAAGCCAATCGCCGCTATCTCATCACGCTCGAGCCCAATCGACTGCTGCACAACTTTCGCACCAACGCCGGATTGCCCGCCAAGGGCGCGATCTACGGCGGCTGGGAAAGTGAATCGCTCGCCGGTCACACGCTCGGCCACTACCTGAGTGCCTGTTCGCTCATGTACGCGCAGGTCGGTGAAGTCGAATGCCGGCGTCGCGTCAATTACATCGTGGACGAACTCGCTGCCTGTCAGGCAGCCAACGGCGATGGCTATGTCGGTGGCTTCACGCGCAAGCGCAATGACCAGGTCGAAGATGGCAAGCGGATCTTCCCGGAGCTGATCCAGGGTGACATCCGCAGCGCTCCTTTCAATTTGAATGGCGTGTGGTCGCCGCTTTACACGGCGCACAAACTCCTCGCCGGCTTGCTTGACGCGGAGCGCTATTGCGGCAATGGCAAGGCGCGCGGCATCGCTCTCGGCATGAGCGCCTATCTCGATCGCGTGTTCGCGCAACTGAGCGACGCGCAGGTTCAACAGGTGCTCGACACCGAGTTTGGCGGGGTGACCGAGAGTCTCGCCGAGCTGTACTCGCGTACCGGCGATGAGCGCTGGCTCAAGCTATCGCAACGCCTCTATCACCACAGGATTCTCGATCCGCTCGCAGCGGAGCGCGACGAACTTTCCGGGTTGCACTCGAACACGCAGATTCCAAAGCTCGTGAGCGAAGCCCGGCTCTACGAGCTGACCGGTGACGAACGGCACGCGGTGGCAGCCCGCTTCTTCTGGCGCACCGTCACGCGCAATCGCTCCTATGTCATCGGCGGGAACTCCGATCGCGAAAACTTCGAGCTGCCGCTTTCAAAGTACGTGACCGAGCAGACCTGCGAAACGTGCAACACGCACAACATGCTGAAACTCACGCGCCACCTTTATTCCTGGCGCCCGGATGCGGCTTACTTCGACTACTACGAGCGCGCGCACTTCAACCACATCCTCGCGCACCACCGCCCCGATACCGGCATGTTCACCTACATGATGCCCGTCATGGCCGGCGGACGGCGCGAATTCTCAACGCCAACGAACGACTTCTGGTGCTGCGTCGGTACGGGCCTCGAAAGCCATTCGAAGCATGGCGACTCGATCTACTGGCAGGACGACGATCAGCTCTACGTCAATCTGTACATTCCGTCAGAACTCGACTGGCAAGAACGCAGCGCCAGGCTTGCCCTGACGACCGGCTATCCGTTCTCCGAAGTTATCGACTTCGAAATCCGCACGAGCAAGCGACCGCAGAGCTTTGCGATCGCGCTGCGCATCCCGGGCTGGTGCGACAACGCGAGCATCTCGGTGAACGGCAAGACCGCAACGGCAACGCGGGCGGACGGTTATGCGGTGATGCGCAGGCGCTGGCGGAGCGGCGATCGGGTGCAGCTCACGTTGCCGGGCGGGCTGCGTTGCGAAAGCATCGGGGGCGATCCCAACACGATCGCATTTCTCAAGGGCCCGCTGGTTCTCGCTGCGGATCTCGGTGCGGCCGATGCAGCGTTTGACGACCTCGCGCCTGCGCTGGTGGGCACGGATATCCTCGGCCCGATCCGTCCCGTTCAAGAGCGTGCATCGGAATTCGATATGGGAGCGGTGAGCCGACCTGCGAATCTTGCGCTCAAGCCCTTCTTTCAGCAGTACGACCGGCGGACAGCGCTCTACTTTCGCAGGCTCACGCAATCCGCGTGGGACGCCGAGCAAGTGGCGTTCGCTGCGGAGCGCGCGCGCGTGGCGGCGCTTGAAGCACGCGCCATCGATGTTCTTTACCCCGGCGACGCAAGATCGGAAACGCAGCATGGCGTCACGGGGCCGAGCGAAACCCTGCTCTATCGCGGCCGCAACTCGCGTCTCGCGCGCAAGGGTGGCTGGTTCGAGTTCCGCATGCAATGTGCCGAAGGTCCGCTCAGCCTTCAGTCCGTCTATCGGGGCGATGAGCGCAATCGCCGCTTGCGTGTGCTCGTCGAGGGCACGGCAATCGGCAGCGAGCGCTTCGATGGCGATCGCGGCGAGGTGTTTCTCGAACGAAGTTATGCGATTCCGATCGAGCTTACCCGCGGCAGGTCATCCGTTGTCGTGCGCTTTGAAGCGGACAAGGACTTCGGCACGGGCCCGATCTACGGCTGTCGCCTGCTTGCGAGCAAAGACGTCGCGCCTATTTCCGCATGAACTCGCCGAGTTGCGCGGACGTCAGTCCCGCGCCGACGTAATCGAACGTTCCCCGCTCCTTCACTTCGCGCGCTGCGTTGTAAAGCCCGGTCATCGCCGCTCGATAGAGTGAGGCGGCAAGACTGATCCGCTTGACACCCGCGGCGCTCAGCTCGGCGACACTGAACGACCTGCCTTTGATGCCGACCATGAAGTTGACCGGCTTGGAAACCGCCGCGCAGACCGCACGTACGGCGGCAAGATCCGGCAAGCCGGGAGCGAACAACACGTCGGCACCGGCGCGTTCGAAGGCCTGCAGTCGGCGGATGGTGTCGTCGAGATTGGGATTGCCGCGCAGGAAATTTTCCGCGCGCGCGGTCAAGGTGAATGGAAACGACAGCGCGCGGGCGGCCTGTACCGCTGCCGCGACGCGTTCGGTCGCGTGACCCAGATCGTAGAGAGGCCGCGCGCTGTCACCGCTCGCGTCCTCGATCGAACCGCCCACGAGCCCCGCATCGGCAGCGAGCAGAATCGTTTCGGCGACGTCGAGCGGCGAGTCTCCGAATCCCTTCTCGAGATCCGCCGACACGGGCAGCTCCGTTGCATCAACAATCATGCGCGCATGGGCCATCGCTTCCGCGCGTGTCACCTTGCCGTCGAGCTTGCCCAGCGTGTTGGCACAGGCACCGCTCGACGTCGCGAGCGCCGTAAACCCAAGTCCTTGCAGCACCCGCGCAGAGCCACCGTCCCACGCGTTTGCGATCACGAAGGTCGCCGGCCCCTGGTGCAGCTCGCGAAAACTGCGGGCCCTATCTTGCTGATTCGCCGCCATGTTTCTTTTGAGAGCGCTGAACCGTCGTTACATGATCTTCCACACGCCCGGATCGGATTGACAGGCCCTGCCCTTGCGGTTCCAGCGATCCTCACCACGCGATCCGTAAAGGGTGAAGTCGCAGCATACGCCCACTTTGGTGCGCGAGTTGCTGCCCGGGATCAGCGCGCCGACTGCGCCGCCGACGACCCCGCCGAGCACTGCACCGATTTCCTCGCGATTGCAGTGTCCGGAGCGCAGCCCACCCAGCCCGCGAACAAGGCGACGACGATCACGAGTACAAACTTTCTGATTGGCGCTCCTATCCGGGCCAACCAATCCATTTTCACTCGCGCCAGCGGAAAAGTCGCGGTCAATTCAAGGGACGG
>Ga0326726_10006085_pt1 | contig 10870 bp, 11 predicted proteins | sample MHFenrmetagenome_2_FD_207603 | JGI IMG/M metagenome (GOLD analysis project Ga0326726, IMG submission 207603) | Lab enriched peat soil microbial communities from Michigan Hollow, Ithaca, NY, United States - MHF15MN | ecosystem: Environmental > Terrestrial > Soil > Wetlands > Peat | place: USA...
CGGCGTGAAGCGCTTTCCGGTTCAGCGTCCGCGCGCATGGCTGAGAGTGCTCGCGCTCGCCGCGGCGGGCTTCGGCGTCACCGTCGCGCACATCGAGCTGCTGCGCGTGCTGACGGCGCAGTCCGCGCCGCTCTGGTCGTCGACGTTCCTCTCCAACCTGATCGTCGACCTCGGAATCTTCGGCGTGCTCGTGGTCATCGCCCACCGCGGCGTGCTTGCCGAGTGGCTGCGACAGCGAGAGGCCGACACGTCGGCCCTCGAGCACGAGCTCGCGCTCGCGCGCGATCGCTCGGGCGAGCTGCGACGCATCCCTCCCATTCTGCTGCAGTCGCTCGACGGAATCGCCGCGACAGTGCGACGCGATCCCGGCACGACGGAACGCCAACTGGCGCGACTCGCCGACTACCTGCGCGTCGCCCTCGAGTGCGCCGACGCACAGGGGGTCACGAGCGACCGGCGACGGCGCCTCGATGCGGCCGCTGCCGCCCTGCGCGAGAGCGGCGCCTACGCACCTGAACTCACACGGACCGCCTGATGCTCACCGCCATCGTTGCCGACGACGAAGCCGTCGCTCGCCGCCGTGTCGTTCGCCTGGCCGAGGAGACCGGCGAAGTCGAGGTCGTCGCCGCGTGCGCGGGCGGCCGGGAGACCGTCGAGCAGGTGACCACGCTGCAACCGCACCTGCTCTTTCTCGATGTGCAGATGCCGGACCTCGACGCCTTCGGCGTCCTCGAGGCCATCGCAGGACGCGCGTCGCCGGCGATCGTCTTCGTCACCGCGTTCGACCGCTACGCGCTGCGCGCGTTCGAGGTGCAGGCGGTCGACTATCTGCTCAAGCCGTTCGACACGGACCGGTTTCGTGAAGCGTTCAGTCGCGCCAAGTCTCGCGTCGCGGCGGGGCAACCCAAGCGCGACGAGGAACGCATCCGCGCGTTGATCGCCGAATACGTGTCGACCCTCCAGTCGAACGGACCGAACTACCTCGATCGCGTGGCGATCAAGGTCGACGGCAGCTTGCGCGTCGTGCGAACGGCCGACGTCGACTACTGGGAGACCGACGGCAACTACGTGCGGCTCCACGTCGGCCCCGCCGACCACTTGCTTCGGTCCACGTCGACGGCGATGGAGGCGCAGCTCGACCCCGGTCTGTTCATCCGAATCCACCGCCGCTACATCGTGAACGTGGATCGCATCGTCGAGGTGCAGCCGTGGTTCGCCGGCGATGCGATCGCCGTGTTGCGCAATGGCGCCAAGCTGCGCGTGTCGCGCACCTACCGCGAGCGTCTGCACATGCGGTTGGGGGCGCGTCCCGACCCGGCCGTCGAGAGCGAAACCGCCTCCTGATTCGCTGCGAGCCGCGCGGGGTTGGTGGTAGCTTTCGCGCGACATGGTCCCAGCGAACATCTGGTTCTGGGTCGGCTTCATCACGTTCGTGCTGGCGATGCTGGGGCTCGACCTCGGCGTATTCCATCGGCGCGCGCACGAGGTCGGACCGAAAGAGGCTGGAATCTGGACCGCCGTATGGGTCAGCCTCGCCCTCGCGTTCGCCGCCGGGCTGTTCTTCGTTGTCGGCCGTCACGCCGCTCTGACGTTCCTCACCGGATACGTCGTCGAGGAGGCGCTGAGCGCGGACAACATCTTCGTGATGGTGCTGATCTTCGAGTACTTCCGCATCCCGAAGAGCTCGCAGCACCGCGTGCTGTTCTACGGCATCCTCGGCGCGCTGGCGATGCGCGGCGCATTCATCGCCGCCGGGTCGGCCTTGATCACGCGCTTCCATTGGGTGTTGTACATCTTCGGCGGAGTGCTCGTCGTGACCGGCATCCGCATGGCCATTCGCCGCGACGAGGATTTCGACGGCGAGAAGAGCCGCATCGTACGGGGCCTGCGCCGCGTGCTCCCCCTCTCCCACCGGTATCACGAGGCGAGCTTCACGATCGTCGAGAACGGGCGCCGGCTCGCCACGCCGCTGCTCCTCGTCCTCATCCTCGTCGAGGCGACCGACCTGGTCTTCGCCATCGACTCGATTCCCGCGATCTTCGGCGTGACGACCGATCCCTTCATCGTCTACACGTCGAACATCTTCGCCGTGATGGGGCTCCGATCTCTCTACTTCCTGCTCGCCGCCGTCGTCGACCGCTTCCACCTGCTGAAGTACGGGCTGGCGCTGATCCTGATCTTCGTGGGATTCAAAATGCTCTCCGAGGCCTGGCTCGAGATCGACATCGCGCTGTCGCTCGGGATCATCATCTCGATATTGGCGATCTCCATCGTCGCGTCGCTCGTCTGGAGCAAAGACCGGCCAGGACTCCCGCCCCCGCCCAGTTGACCGCTAGCCCCCCCCGGGGCGTCGCTCCATCGCGTCGCGAACGTCGAGCAGAATCTCGAAGTAGAGTTGCTCGCGCCGGTAGCTGAAATCGAGCGCCGCCATCTGTGATTCGTCGCCGGTAACCTTGGCGCGGTCGAACGCTTCTTTATACATCTCGTCGAGGTTGGCGAGAATGCGTTCGCGGGAACGTGACATACCGATCTTCTCGAGGGCTTGGAGAGTCAAACGGGGAGGCGCGTCGTCGGGACGCCGCTGGGGATCAGCCTCGATCTGCTCGAGCAGATACCGGCGTGCCCGATCCATGAGCATGCGCCGCGTGCTGGGAAGGTTGTCCATTGAGGCGAGTACGGAATCCGGGGCCGCGAGCGAGGCAAGCTAGTGTCGCCGTCACGGGGCTGCAACGCCGCGTCAGCGCAGGCGATGGAACACCGCCTCCTCGACGACTCGCCCGTGCTTCAGATGCTCGACGACGATCCGCTCGAGAAGCTCGGGAGTGACCCCCGCGTACCAGACGCCCTCCGGATAGACGACGACGATCGGCCCGCCCGCGCAGACGCCCAGGCACGGCGTCTCGCCGCGCTTGACGCGGTTGGGGCCGAACAACAGCCCCTCGCGCTGGAGCAGCGCCGGCAACAGCTCGTAGAGCCCTCGGCCGCGCGAATCAGGAGAACAAAACCCTCCCACGCAGATGAGCACGTGGCGCGAATACGGGTCCATGAACGGCGGCGGAACGTTCTTGGCCATGTCTCTCAAGCTACAGCACAGTTACCTTCCGGCCCGATGCCCGACTTCACTCGCATCGCCGACCTCTCTGTGTTGTACTCACGACCGCCGCACGCCCACCGGCGGGCCGTGTTGTTCATTCACGGGTACGGCGTCACGGCCGAGGTGTTCGCGGAGTGGGTGCCGTTCTTCGCCGCGCGCGGCATGCCCGCGTACGCCGTCAACCTGCGGGGTCGCGACGAGAGTCACCCCGACATCGACCTGGGCCGAGCATCGATCAGCGACTTCGTTTCCGACGCCGCGGCTGTTGCCCGCCATCTCGACAAACCGATCGTGATCGGCCACTCGATGGGTGGATTGATCGCTCAATGCCTCGCCGAGCGAGGATTGGCCCAGGGGATCGGCCTGCTCGCGCCGGTCCCGCCGAAAGGCATCCGCTTCCTGTCGTTCAAGGTCATGCTGAAGCAGCTCAAGTACCTGCCGGCGATCTACGGCTCGGGGCTGGTCGCGCCGACGGTCGAGGATCTCTCCGAAATCGTCTTGACTCATATTCCCGAAGCGCAGCGCCAGGATGTCCTGTCTTTGTTCATACCGGACAGCGGACGCGCCGCCAAGGAAATGTCGATTAGCGGCGTGCCGATCGACCACCGCCGGGTGCGGGTGCCCACGCTCGTCGTGGCCGCCGACGGCGACAGGTTCGTCTCCCCCGAGAGCTCTCGCGCCGTCGCCGCGCTGTACCATGGCTCCATGCAAACCTTGCTCGGCCACGGCCACATGATGCCGATCGAGCCTGGGTGGCAGTCGATCGCGGACACCATGGCGCGTTGGGCGGTGTCCCTCTAGCGCGGCCGGCACGCCCCCCGTGGGGGATATGTTTCGCGTATGATCGCGCCCCCGATCGACGTCGAAGCCGGGGGACGACGCAACGCGCGCAGGAGGAGAAACGCCATGAGCACCGCCACGACCGCCGCCGACCTCCCGATCGCCACCAAGGGCTACGAACATCCCGATGCTCTCGTCAGCACGGAATGGCTCGCCGAACACCTGAGCGATCCGAACATCCGCATCGTCGAGAGCGACGAGGATGTGCTGCTGTACGACACGGGCCACATCCCCGGCGCCATCAAGATCGACTGGCACGACGATCTGAATGATCCGCTCGTGCGCGACTACATCGGCGCGGCGCAATTCCAGGAGCTCCTGCGGTCTCACGGCATCGACCAGTCGACCACGGTGATCTTCTACGGCGACAAGAACAACTGGTGGGCCGCGTACGCTCTCTGGGTCTTTCACCTCTTCGGATTCACGAGCACGAAGATCCTCGACGGCGGACGCGTGAAGTGGGAACAGGAAGGCCGTCCGATGACGACCGACGCACCGGCGTCGCGGCCCCGCTCGGCGTACGCGGCCGGCCGCCGCGACGACGCGCCGATTCGCGCCTTCAGGACGGACGTCGAGGTGCACCTCGCGTCGTCGGGCAAGCTCGTCGACGTCCGCTCGCCCGACGAGTACACGGGCAAGAAGCTCCACATGGCGGAGTATCCGCAGGAGGGCGCGCTCCGCGGCGGGCACATTCCCGGCGCGAAGAGCGTTCCCTGGGCGCGCGCCGCGAACGCCGACGGCACGTTCAAATCGGCCGCCGATCTGCGCGCGATCTATCAGGACGAACAGGGTCTTTCGCCGGCCGACGACGTGATCGCCTATTGCCGCATCGGCGAACGCTCGAGCCACACCTGGTTCGTGTTGAGCTACCTCCTCGGCTACGAGAAGGTGCGCAACTACGATGGCAGCTGGACCGAGTGGGGGAACGCGGTTCGCGCGCCGATCGAGCGATAGGGATTCTCGAAGCCATGTCTGCACCCGAGCCGTCCCGCCCCGCGCCGTCTATCGGCGACCTGCCGACGACCACGGGGTCGACCACGCCCGTCATCACGCGGAGCGAAGCGACGTGGCGCGGCGATCGGTCGTTCGACGCCGGCCCCGCGGGGCGTACGCACCTGATCGACGGAAGCGCCAAACGTGCGCCCGGTCCCGTCGAGACGCTGCTCAACGCGATCGCCACCTGCTCCAGCCTCGACGTCATCGACATCATCGCCAAGCGAAGGACGCCCGTCGAGCAGTTGTCGGTGAAGATCACGGCGCATCGGCGGCCGGATTACCCGCGCCGGATCATGCGCCTGGAGATGGAATTCGTGATCCAGGGCGCCGAGATCGAGGCGGAGCACGCCGAGCGCGCGATTCATCTGTCGTTCGAGCGCTACTGTTCCGTGGCGGGCTCGCTCGGGCCGGACATCGTCGTCGAGACACGACTCACCCTCAACGGGGTGAGTCGTGAACCGATGCGACAACACGTCTGGAAGCCGACCAGCGCGTAATACCGCCGGCGCGCGGCTGACGTCAGGCGATCCGACGCTGATCGATGGGCGGCATCGACGACGCGAAGCCGGCGTCGCGCGCGTAGGTCATGAGCTGCTCTTGCATCAACCGCCGGCCGCGGAAGAGGCGCGAGCGAACCGTCCCAATGGGCACGCGCAGGAGGTCAGCGGCCGCTTCGTACGATTGATCCTCGACGTCCACGATGATCAACGTCGACCGGAAGGGCTCGGGAACGTTCGCCAGTGCGCCGGCAATCGCGGGCGCGAGGTCGAGTCGCGAGAAGATGCTTTCGATGTTGTCGCGCGCGCCCTCGTTGTAGAACGATCCGACGACGGCGAGATCGAGGTCGCCGGACTCCAGCTCGACCATGGGTCGCGCCCGCTCGCGCGAGCGGAGAAACACGTTGCGGCAGATGGTGAAGAGCCAGCGTCGGCAGTCGCTGCCGGGCAGATACGTGTGCCACGACCGGAACGCGCGAAGGAAGGTGTCCTGGACGACATCGTCGGCGTCGGACTCGTCGCGGGTCAGCGACAGCGCGAAACGGTAGACGTCGTCGATCCACGGAATTGCTTCCCGCTCGAACGTGACGGTCTGTTCCAAAGGCACTTGCTGTGTGTATGGCACGCTAGTCATCAGTTGACGCGTAAAGTATATGGTCAAGACACCGGGCGCGCGAGATCCCCCTATGCGGCGGGGGTCGGTATCCTACTAACCCATTTTGAGGCAATGTGGTCATATTTGGTCGCCAGGAAACGAGCCGAACTGGACTTAACGCATCGGAAGCTTGGTTAACTCAGCGGAGTAGGCGACGGAGTGACAGGTGAGCGAGCTCGAGCAAGCAACAACTGACGCAGGGGCCCGGCTCGATTGGGCCATGGCGTGCACCGGACTCGGGATCTGCACCGTCTCCGACCGAGGCGAGCTCGTTTCGTCGAGTCCCCACCTCGCCAGGATGCTCGGCTATGAGGACGAAAACGCGACGCTGGGGCTCGACCTGGCGAATCGCGTCTTCATCGAGCCGGACGAGTACGCGGCGATCATAGCGGCGGCCGACGCCGCGCATCCGGAGTGGATGGAAACACGATGGAAGCGGCGCGACGGGAGCCTCATCGTCGTGCGTCTCGCTATCCGCCGACTGAAGGACGGGCACGGCGCCGATCGCTTCGAGATTCTCGCCGACGACGTGACCCTGCGACGGCGCCAGGATGAGCTGGTGAGGCGCAGCGAGCGAATGGCTTCCCTCGGCGCGGTCCTCGCCGGAGCGGCGCACGAGTTGAACAACCCGCTCGCGGCGATCATGGGGTTCTCGCAGCTGCTCCTTCGCCGGCGCTGGCCGCTCGAGGACCGCAGCGCGCTCGAAGCGATCTACCACGAAGCGCTGCGATCGGCGACGATCGTCAAGGACCTGCTCGCCCTTGCCCGCCGCCGCGGCGTCGAGCGACGCGCGCCGGCGGACGTCAATGAGCTGGTCGCCTACATCGTGCGAACCCGCCACTATGCGCTCGAGACGGCGGGGATCAGCTGCGAGCTCGAGTTGGGGAACGGGTTGCCGCCGGTGCGCGGCGACCGCACGCAGCTCGAGCAGGTGATTTTGAATTTGCTCAACAACGCGGAGCAAGCGCTTCGTCCACGCGTCGACGGGCGTCACGCGGTCTGGCAGGCGCGCATCACGATTCGCACCCGGCACGAGAAGCCCGACGTGATCGTCGAAGTGGAGGACAACGGGCCGGGCGTGCCCGATGACGCGCGCTCCGACATCTGGGATCCGTTCTGGACCACGAAGGACGAGGGCGAGGGGACGGGCCTCGGCCTGACCGTCGTGCACACGATCGTCGTCGATCACGGCGGTTCCGTGTCGCTCGAGCGCGGGTCGCTCGGCGGCGCGAGATTCGTGGTTCGACTCCCGACCGTCGCCGCGACGGAGCAGGCGGCGCCGCCGTTACGCGCATCGCGACCGCTCGACGTGCTCGTCGTCGATCCTCGCGCCGCGGATTTGCCGTTTGTCGAACGCTTTCTCGCGTCGCGGGGGCACGCGGTCATCAACGCGGCTACCGGCGAAGCGGCGCTGCGCCTCGCGTCGCAGAGCAGGTTCGACGCCGTCGTGTGCGACGCCGACTTGGCGGTCGCCGGCGGCGTGCCGATCGTGGACGAGTTGCGCGCGTCGTCGGGGTGCGCGCACGCGCGCTTCGTGGTGTCGGCCGAGCGGTCTCCACCCGCGATGGACGACGGCGTCGCGTACGTCCTGCGTCCGTACGACGTGGACGAGCTGCGGCGCCTCATCGAAGGATGATTTGACCGGGTGGCCATCTTTGTCCGATGGCTACCCGGGAGCACGACGGCGGCGTTCGCGCGCGCGTCGTCGCCTCATTTGGCGCCGTCTACGTCGTTTGGGGATCGACGTACCTGGCGATTCGATACGCCGTCGCGAGCATGCCGCCGATGCTGATGGCGGGAAGTCGGTTCGCGATCTCGGGCGCGATCCTCTACGCGTGGGCGCGCCTGCGCGGCGCCGCGAAACCCACCGCCGCGGAGTGGAGAACGGCGGCGATCACGGGCCTGCTCCTGATCTGCATCGGGAACGGATCGGTGGCCTGGGCCGAGCGTCGCGTCCCGTCTGGACTCGCCGCGCTGCTCGTCGCCGTCGTTCCGCTGTGGATGGTTCTCCTCGATTGGATTCGCCCCGGCGGCACGCGGCCGCGAGCCGCCGTCGTCGCCGGGGTCATCATCGGCCTCGTCGGGCTGGTGGTGCTCGTCGGACGCGACACGCTCACCGGTGGGGGCCACGGCAGCGTCGACGCCCTCGGTGCCGGCGTGCTCGTGGCGGCATCGATGAGCTGGGCGATCGGCTCCGTGTACAATCGCCACGGCGCTCGCCCCGATTCCGCGGCGATGTCCACCGCGCTGCAGATGCTCGGCGGGAGCGTCGCGCTGCTCGCGCTTGGATTCGCGCTCGGCGAGACGAGCGACGTCAACGTCGCGTCGATCACGACCGCGTCGTGGGTCGGCTGGATCTACCTGGTGACGTTCGGCGCCTTGGTCGGCTTCACGGCGTACATCTATCTGCTCCGCCACGTGAGCGCGGCCAAGGCGTCGACGTACGCCTACGTCAATCCGATCGTCGCCGTGATTCTCGGATGGGCCGTGGCCGGCGAATCGGTGACGCCGCGGACGGTGCTCGCCGCGGCGATCATTCTGGGCGGCGTGGCGATGATCACCATCGCCCGCGGCCGTCGCGTCACGGTTGGGGGAGGCGCGGAATCGCGGCTTGTTGGCGCGGATCGGTCTGGCGCCTGATGACGCGAACCGCCATCATCCCCCGGTCGGCGCGATCGATGATCTGCATGAGCGGCTCGCCGGCTTCGCGCGTCGCCCAGCCCAGTGAGAAGGGGACGGGCGCGCGCTCGAGCGCCTCGATGCGGAGCCGGTCCGCGACGAGCTTCGTGGAGTCGGCGTCGCGGCCGCGAAGCAGAACCACAAACTCGTCGCCGCCGAAGCGCACGACCGCCTGCTCGGCACGTACGTAGCGCATGAGAAAGCGTGCCATGCGCCGCAGGACCCCGTCGCCCTCCTGATGCCCCCAGCGGTCGTTGTACTGCTTGAAATGATCGATGTCGACGAAGACGCAGCCGCACTTGGCGGACGGGTCCAGCGCCAGCTCAGCGTCGATTTCGGTGAGGCAGCGGCGGTTGAGCGCGCCGGTGAGCGCGTCGTGCGTGCTCAGCTCCAGTAGCGACGCCTCGAGCGCCTTGCGCGCCGTGATGTCGATGAGAATTCCGTGAATGAACGCCTCGCCCGTCTCGGGATCGCGCACCAGGTTGCAGCTGTCGAGGACCGTTCGCGTCTGCGCGTCGGGCCGGCGGATGGCGATCTCGAACTCGCGCACCGAGCCGTTGGCCTCGAGCAGGCGGACCTGCTCGTCGCGCCGACCGGGGTCGGCGTACATCGCGATGGCGCCGCCGTGCCCCAATTCGGCGAGCGACGCGACGCCCGCGATCTCGAGGAACGCCTGGTTGGCGTCCAGCACCTCGCCGTCCAGGGTCGTGATGTAAATGCCTTCCCGCAGGTTCTTGGCGAACTCGCGCAGGCTCTCGGGATCGCTCAGGCTGCGGAAGCGCGTAGATCCAAGGGGCGGCGCCGATTCTGTGTGGTTCATTTCGACTATCCCGGCCGTGGGTGGGCGCTGCGACGGCCGCGAGGAGGGGACGACTAGTTCCAAAACGGACGATCGCGCGTGACGAGCGCAATCAGGCACTACGGTCGTCCGGATGAGCCCGATTCAATCTATCAGCCGGGCGGGCAGAATACCCCTGTCCCCGAACTTGGCCCGCACCCGATCGACCGTGCGGGCGAGCACCCGATCGCGGTCCGTCTCGGCCACGCGCTCGTCGGCCAGCTCGAACAGCGTCATCTGGTCGGCCGTCGAGTCGACGGCGAGCGAGGACAGCGCCACGCCGATGAGCCGCGCCGGTACTCGGCGCTTTTCGCGTAGCTTTGCCAGCAGTTGACGCCCGACCTCGAGGATCACGCGGTCCGAGATGACTGGCGCATCGAGCGTTCGGCTCGCCGATCGGGTCTTGAAGTCGAAGTCGCGAAGACGGACGGTGATCGTGCGCGCCGTGAGGCAGTCCGCCCGGAGATCGGAGGCGGCCCGGGTCGTCAGCGCAAGCAGCTCCCGCTGCAACTCGTCGTCGGTCGCGATGTCGGCGGCGAACGTTTCGTCCCGGCTGATGCTCTTGGCGTCACCGTGCGACTCGACCTCACGCGCGTCGATGCCGCGCACGCGCCCGTACAGCCACTCGGCCTCTCGTTGGCTGAGCCACTGCGCGAGCGACGGGACATCGTACTGCAATACGTCGGTCACGCGCCGCATGCCCAGCTTGGCGAGGCGCTCCTGAAAGCGGGGACCGATGAGCGGAATCTCCGCCAGATCGAACGTGTTCAGGAATTGCTGCTCGTCTCCCGGCTCGACGATGTGGACGCCTGTCGCGGCGGTCCCCGGCTTCGGCTTCGCGCGCTCGACGGCGAGCTTGGCGACGAGCTTCGAGGTTCCGCCGCCGATCGACACGGACAGCGTGGTGGCCGCCGTCACGGCTTCGCGAATTCGTCGCGCGGTCGCGGCGAGCGGCTCGTGTCCGTAGACGCCCTCGGTGCCGCCCATGTCGAGATACCACTCGTCGATGCTGGCGCCCTCGACGACCGGCGAAAACTTCTCGAGCACGCCGCGAATTTCGCGGCTCTTCTCCGAGCAGGCGCGTCGAGGAATCGGCACGCAGACGGCTTGGGGGCACAAGCGCAGCGCCCGGGCGATCGGCATGGCCGACCGCACGCCGAACTTCCTCGCTTCGTACGACGCCGAGCAAACGACGCCACGGCTCTCGCGCGTCCCGCCGACGATGAGGAGCTTGGCCCTTCCGGCTCCGTCGGGGTCGACCATCCGCGCGA
>Ga0326726_10006086_pt1 | contig 10869 bp, 12 predicted proteins | sample MHFenrmetagenome_2_FD_207603 | JGI IMG/M metagenome (GOLD analysis project Ga0326726, IMG submission 207603) | Lab enriched peat soil microbial communities from Michigan Hollow, Ithaca, NY, United States - MHF15MN | ecosystem: Environmental > Terrestrial > Soil > Wetlands > Peat | place: USA...
CACGTCCGTGGTCTTCAGTGCGACGACCTCGCCGGCGCGCAGCCCCGCGCCGTAGGCCAACGACAACGCCGTCTGGTGCTTCAGGTTGCCGGCCGAACCGATCAGTCGCGCCACTTCCTCGCGGCTCAGCACCACCGGCAGCCTTTGCTCCACGCGCACCTGGCGGATCTTGGCCACAAGCTGCGGGCGATCGAGCGTGACCTGGAACAGGAACTTAACCGCCGTGAGCGTTGCATTGAGCGTGATGGCAGACACGCCCGCCCTGACCAGATGCAACTGGAACTGCCGCAAGTCTTCGGTAGTGGCTGTGTCTGGCGAGCGACCCAGAAATCGGGCCAGGCGGCGCACGCCGCGGATATAAGCCTCTTGGGTTCGCTCCTGCATCTTGCGCATGCACATGTCTTCGATCATGCGCTGGCGCAGTGGCGAAACAGCTCGATTGGATTCTTCGCTCATGGTCCTGCTCCTGTTGGGTTGACGAGGCCCATTGCCTCATCGCCAACATACGAAATAGAACCTCAGCGTGAAAACATCTGGATCTCCGCCACCAACGCACGCAGGATCGGAGCCCTACCGCGGTAGCGGTTTAGTCCGTTGGCCGCGAGTCTCCATTTCATCGTAGTTCGCAACCTACGTTTAGCGTTCGGCACTGAGCTCCGTTCTGGAAAAGGAGCAGAAATCCATTGACTTTGACGGACGAAGGGAGCTTACTGGATTCGCTTCTGCGAGCCGGACCGGGGTAGATTCTCAAAGCCCAAGGCATGACGATCCGGTTGTTCCCCAAGACATTCGCTGTTGTGCGCGCCATTTCGTTCGGGTGTGCCTGATGCGAACGGGCGGCGACCACCTTAAACCCGCTGCTTGAGGGTTATCTCGACCGGAGCGCTGAAGCAAACGCAAAGGGCGTGACGCGAGTCCCGCCCTTTGTGTTTGCCGTTTTCGGCAAGACGTGCCGGATCGGGCGCGAGGACTGCTTTGTGACAGAGAGCTGCGATCTAGAGAAGTGTCGCGCTCTTGGCGAGGAGAGATTCCAGACCAGGGTCAGTGCCCTGCGAGGAGATCAGTGAGACTCGGACCTACGTTCCATCACCATCCTGCCCCGGAACGGCAGCGTCAGCATCGTTGCTCCAAATGCAAGGCGGAGTTCATCATCCTGCAGATGATCAGGATCAACGATAAGCAGCTGTGCATCTGGTGCGCCGGGCATCCGGCGGGTCTGCCCACCCGCGCCTTCGCCATCAAGTCGAGCAACACTCCCAAGCCAAGGTAGTAGAACTAGCCTAAGCACGCGATTAGGCTTGTAGCGCCCCATACCGTCAGCCCCTCGAAATTCCAACCACATGGTCGGGACTGGGGCGCTGTACACCAAGCGTAACCGGGCGTGGAAAATCTCAGACCCTACAGGCTGGACTTTGACTTTTGCTGTGCGCCTGGTGACGTCCAATGGCCGGTTCGGAGAAATTTTGGGATGAGGTTCGAAAGGCCGGAATTGGCCGAGGCCGGTCATTCGTGAAGGTCAGGCTCCGACTGTGTCAACAGCTGGTGTGCCGCCTCATCAATTCGCTTTCAGGTACAGAATGATCTTGCGGCGGACTTCTGGATCCGGTTGCTTGTAGAACATGTACACGCCAGGCACCCACTTCTGGGTATTGGTGATCCAAACGTCGAGGGAGGCGTCGTTCCACTCCATCCCCTTCAGGGACTTCAGGAAGGCGGAAGAGTAGACGAACCCTTGAATGGTGCCGGCGGGCCTGCCATAGATGCCGCGCAGATTCGGGCCATAAGGCGGTGAGAAGGCGATGCGCACAGCCTCCGCTGCGTCCTTGCCTGGCCAAGCCGGCATCGTTGTCGAGACACTCGATCCTGACGTCATCTCGGCCGGGACATCTCGCATGGTTGGTCCTGCGGACTGTTGCATTGCCAGGCGCACGGCCCGCGGCTCCGACGAGCCGGGGCCGAGATCGCCCGTAGGCGGCGCGACGAGGCCGTGACAGACCCTGCATTGCGATGCGTAGAGTTTTTCGCCAGCCGCCAGATCGTCATCTTGGGCCAGGGCCGTGCCGACTACCATCACTGCCACAAGCAAAGCAGCGCCCGCCGTCCTCGAGTTCATACTCCTCCCCCTTAATTACATCCAAGGGAATTTGCGTCCTTTGATTCCTGGCAGCTCGCGCAACTATATGAGGCATAGACGGCCGCGGCTGGAATCCCGCCGTGCTTCCGGCGTGACGCAAGAATCAGCAGACACCTTCGAGCTGTGAGCTGCTTTGACCTAGATCAAACTTTTGTCGGATGCTCTAACCCGGCGAGGGAAACCGGACTGGAGGCCCCAATCAAATCAATGGAAAGATACCAGTTCGACGACGCGGTTGACCTCATCGCCAAGTAGCCGCCGGAAGATTGTGTTCTGTCGGAGGTTGTAACTACTGACTTGGAGAGCGCGCTGGAGTGCCCTCATGGGAGCTTTTGGACAGTACGGGGCCGGGATGCTTCAATGCGCGGAGTTCCGTCAGGTGATCTGGAATATCGACATCGAATGCAAGCCCAGGGCGATCGACGATCACGCTTTGCATGCTGAGTTGCCGCACGCAGTCGAGATGCCGCTCAAAACTGTTCGGACCGAACGAAAAGTCGAAGCAGACGGAGGTGTGGAGGCAGAGTCCATTGGTGCCTTGCCTGTTGCGATCTGGTGCTAGCACGACGGTGCCAGCCGATGACGCGCTCGCGAGATGCCGCAGATCTTGTGCTCGCAGCAGTGGCAGATCGCTGGAAACGGTCAACATTCGTGTGGCACCCAGCTCGCTCAGCGCCAGCTGCGCCTGCCGCAACGCATTGTTCAATCCGCCCGGGGCATGCTCTTCCAGAACTCGCGCACCGCACGCGGTGGCAGATGCGCGGGCTGCTTCGCATGGGCTGACCAGCAGGGTCCGCTCCAGCCCGGGGAAGTGAGCTGCCTGCTCCAGCGTGCGAACGAGCAGCCACTCGATGAACGCACGCCGCTCCGCTGAGCCAAGCGCTGGCGCCAAGCGGCTCTTGCCATCGCGCAAAGACTTCACTGGCACCACGAGCCACACGCTCATGCCGGGCTCCCCGCGGCGGGTCGCGCGGCTGCTGAGAGAACAGCATCGATGACGCACCTGGCCAACTCGATCCGATCCCCGGGTTCCTTCATGATCGTATTCGTGACAATAGGGTGGATGCCCAGCGCATCGATGGATGCGCCCAGCGCTGAATCCGCGTGATCCACTACGAGCGCGTCGATCAGACCATGGTAGAAGCGGGCGACTTCAAGCGACGAAGGCCGCTTGCCGAGCTCGTGCATGATCTTCGCGGCCGGCCCCTTGAGCGCTTGTCCAGCCACGATCGGCGAGACGGCGACCACCGGAACCCGCCGGCGCTCGAGCGCTGCTCGCATTCCGGTCAGCGCAAGGATAGGAGCAATGCTCAAATAAGGATTCGACGGACAGATGATCACGGCCGCCAGAGATTGACTGTCGAGCGCGGAGCGTAAGGCTTCGGTCATTCGCGCCTCGTCCACTCCAGAAAACTCCAACCTTGTGACAGCCGGTTCGGAACGCCTGCGCACGAAGTAGTCTTGAAAGGTCAGCACGCCGTCCGGGGTATGCACTAGCGTACGCACAGGCTCGTCACTCATCGGCACGACGCGATGCCGGACATTGAGCCGTGCGCACAAGCGTTCGGTGACAGCGGACAAACTCTCGCCCGCGCGCAGCCGCTGCGTGCGCTCGACGTGCGTAGCGAGATCGCGATCCCCCAGTTGGAACCACGTCTCCCCGCCCAGGGTCTTCAGGGCCCGCATGAAGTTCCATGTCTCGCCAGAGATGCCCCATCCCCGGGATGGATCGTTGATCCCCGCAAGGGTATACATGACGGTATCCAGGTCGGGCGAGATGTGAAGTCCCAAATGCTCGAAATCGTCGCCTGTATTGACCACGATCATCAGCTGCTCAGGGGCGAGGACATCTGCCAGGCCTTTGGCGAGCTTGGCTCCTCCCACACCGCCGGCGAGTGCAAGGATCATGGACCGCGATCCTCGTAGCGGGTAACCTCGGACAGCGGACGGCGCTGGAACGGCTTGCCGCGATCCGCCGGGTACCCCAGTGTGATGATCGCTTGCGGCTCCCAATCGGATGGCAGAGTCAGGGTAGCGGCCACGGTCTCCGGACAGAACAAGGGAGCGCACATCCAGCATGCACCCAAGCCCGCGCTATGTGCCGCAACCAATAGATTTTGTGCAGCCATCGCGGTGCCCTGGACTGCCATGGCACGCTCGGCTTGGTTACGCCTATCATCGGCGTAACGGTCCATGTCCGCCATCGTCATGCACACCAGAATGATCACCGGTGCGCCAGTGAGTCGCGCATAGGAACGCGACACGTCGGCCTCGATCGCATCCGAAGGGTCGCCATCGCGCAGGCGATCCGAGCGCAGCCTTTCGCCCATGGCCTGGGCCAGTTGCTGTTTCGTCGCTTGCCCTTCGATCACCAGAAAACGCCACGGCTGGCGATTGTGAGCCGAGGGCGCTGCGGTCGCCGCCGCCAACAGGACGTCAACCAGCTTACGCGCTACGGGAAACCCCAAGTACCGCCTGATCGAGCGACGCTCAGCTAGAAAATCCCGTGGCGGCTCTGCCAACGCCACATCGTTCGCTCCACAGTCCTCCTTGGCGCCCATCGCTGATGCCCTCTCCTAGCTACTAAGCGGAATCGCTGCGCAGCACGCCCGCTATTCCCGTCGGTTCGGCCCTGCTCAACGGAATAGATCTAACTCTCTTGGTCGAATCAAGTCCGCGGCCCGGCCTTCCTGTCCTTTGCGGTGGACACCACGAATGAGCACGGCGGGAATGCCTTCGTCAGCTTGCCCCATCAGAAGCGAGGCCGCTGCAGCCAGCTCGTCGGCCAAGCCGACCTGCGTTATGCGCAGTGCACGCCCGAACAAATCAGGCTTTCCGCGCAGATCGAGGAGCACCGGAACGCGGCTGGCACCGATCGCCACCCCGACGGTGCCATTCCGCCAGGCGCGGCCATGGCTGTCATTGATAATCACTCCGACGCTGACCCCGGTGCGCTCGAGCAGGACGCCATGAATTCTGTCGCATTCACCATCCGGGTCGGTCGGCAACAGTAAGGCCCGCGTGTCTGCCACATTGCCGTCTACATTCGACAGGTCGATCCCGGCATTTGCCATCACGAAGCCCAGGCGGTGCACAACGATCAGCACATCGCGCCGCGCACGCAGCACCTCCCGGGATTCGGAAAGGATGACTTCGATGATGCGCGGATCCTTATCGACCACCTTGGCCAGCTCCAGCGCGCGCGGGGAGGGAGTAACTCGAGCCAAGTCCACATAGCGTCCCTGAGCCTTGGATACGATCTTCTGTGCCAGCACCATCACATCGCCTGTAAGCAATGTCTCGCCGGAGCGCGCAGCCGCGCTCAGGATGAGCTCGCACAAGTCGTCGCCCTCGCGCACGAGCGGTATGCCGGCCAGCGCGATCAAACGAACTTCGCGTTTGGTCGCCGCTGTCTCCAAGCAAGGCTCCGTTAGCTGATTCACCGATGCCTGCTACTGTTCCCGATGCTCTAGGCGAGTGATGCGTATGCCGGCGCCGTTCACTTTGTACCTGGAGTTGATCGCAATGAGTATCGATGTGAGCGCCTCAGCAGCAGCCGAGTTGACGATCGGGCCGGCATGCAGGGCGTGCAAACCGATATCCGTGGCGAGCTTGATCACCGTTTCCCGCGCTTGTAGGTCGTCGCCGCAAACGAGCACGTCGCACTCCACCTCGTGCGTCAGGTCTTGCAGAAGATGCGCCGACACATTCTGAAACGCGGAGACCACCTTCACCGACTCGCCCAATAGCCTCTGGATTGCAGCAACCGCCGAACAGCCCTCGGGGAGCTGGACGCGAGCCACCTTCGGTGGCACCAGCGGCACGGTGGTGTCGATCAAGATCTTGCCGGCGAGTAGGTCGCGCACCTCTTCCACCGTGCTGCGTTGCGCTGCGTAAGGCACGCTCAACACGACTATGGAAGCGGCAGCGGCGGCGCCGCGATAACTGTCATGCGAGACTGCCTCGCGTCCGAGCCGCGAGTTGAGCCGCGCGCAGACCTGTGCGGCCTTGTCGGAGTTGCGGGACCCAATGACGACCGAGTACCCGGCATTCGCCCAACGCAGCGCCAGTGCGCTTCCCTCGCTCCCGGTTCCTCCGAGAACTGCGAGAGTTGTGCGGTCCGATGGATCGTCGCCCGGCTTCATCGGCCTGCGAGCGAAAGCACCTTAGTCGCAAAACGCTCCATCGCGGCGAGCGACTCCCTCAGTGTGGGCCGCACAAAGTTGAACAAGAGATGCCGGACGCCGAACGATCGATAGGCCTGGATATCTTGCGCAACCTCGGTGTCGCTGCCGGTGAAGGCCAGGCGTTGCCCGCCTTCAACGGTGAGCCTTTGACCTTCCTTGTACCAGGAGGCCCAGAAGTTGAGCTCGATACTGTCGGGATCACGCTTGGCACGTGCCGCCTCATCGCGCAAACGGGAGACTGCTTCGGAATACCGCTGCGCCGTGTTCAACGGGAACTGCGGATTGGAGCCGATGGGATACCAAGCATCGCCCAGCGCGACAACGCGACGCAGCGCCGCGGGGCTTTCGCCGCCGATCCAAAGCGGGGGATGCGGTCTTTGGACGGGTTTCGGCAGAAAAGTGATGTTCTCCAAGTGCGCGTACTTGCCCTCGAAGCGCGGATCTTCCTGTGTCCACAGCGTCTTGAAGATCTGCAGATACTCGTCGGTGACCTTGCCGCGCTCAGAGAACGGTGGGGCACCGATCGCTTCGAACTCTTCCTGCAACCACCCTACCCCACAACCGACCGTGACGCGCCCGTGGGAGAGCACATCGATCGTAGCCAGCACCTTGGCGGTGAGGACCGGAGGCCGATGCGGTACCACCATTACGGAGGTCAATAGACGGATCTTCGTCGTCGCCGCAGCCAGGTAGGCCAGCAGCGTGAGTTGCTCAAGGCAGTCTCCGTCCGCGGCGCCAACCATCTTGCGCTCTACGTTGTATGGATACGGCGAGTGGATTTCGCGCGGGATGACAACGTGATCGGGAATCGCGAGATACGCGAACCCCAGTTCCTCGCCGCGCTTCGCCAGTGCAAGAACGCTGTCTCGGTTCGCAAGCGAACCCCGCGTGGGGATGCTGAAGCCGTAGTCCATGGACGTTTCCTCGTAGTCTAGATTCTGGGGTCAGCGCAAAGCCGCAGTGGCCGCACGCCCACCGCCGATACGGGCCCGCTTGCCGGCGGGCGGCAGCACAATCGGGGCGAGTTCCTTCGCGGCATAGGAGAGCTCGCGCCGCTCGGAGGGTGGCTGGCAGTACAGCGTCGTGCGCTGTTCCGGTATGCGGCCACAAGAGGCAATGAGCTCGTCCATCAGTTGCGGCGGCATTTCCTGGCCGTGGCAGGTCCCCGCAGCGCGGGAGATGCTTTCGTTCATGAGCGTACCGCCCAGGTCATTGGCGCCCGCCCTTAGACAGCCGCGAGCGCCCTCCGGGCCGAGCTTTACCCAGGACACTTGGACATTGGGAATCAGCGGATGCAGCGCGAGGCGCGCCACGGCATGCATCAGCACCGCCTCGCGATAGGTGGGACCTTTGCGAGCCTTCCCCTTCAGGTACATCGGCGCTTCCATGTGCACGAAGGGCAGCGGCACGAACTCGGTGAAGCCGTGCGTCCGCGCCTGCAACGCGCGAATGCGCAGCAGATGCCGAGCCCAGTGGGCGTAGCGATCGACGTGGCCGAACATGATGGTCCCGGTGGTCCTGAATCCGACCCGGTGCGCGGCTTCGACCACCTGCAACCATTGTTCTGTACTTAGCTTGTCCGGACAGACCAGGCGCCGCACCTCGTCATCCAGAACTTCCGCGGCCGTGCCGGGCAGGGTTCCCAAACCGGCTTCACGCAGCAGCCGGAGAAAATCTTCGACCGGCAAGTCGAGCGATTGTGCGCCGTGCGACACCTCCAGCGGAGAGAATGCGTGAATATGCATGCGCGGCAGCGCAGACTTCACTGCGCGGCACAGTGCCAGGTAAGTCTCCCCGGTGTAGTCGGGGTGAATGCCGCCTTGCATGCACACTTCGGTCGCGCCACGTGCCCAAGCTTCCTGCGCGCGTCGCACGACCTCCTCCAGCGAGAGATCGTACGCAACCCCGCGCAAGTTCTCGCTCAGCTTGCCCTTCGAGAAGGCGCAGAACTGGCACCGGAAGGAGCACACGTTGGTGTAGTTGATGTTGCGGTTGACGACGTATCGCACCACGTCGCCCACGGTACGCCGGCGCAACTCATCGGCCGCGGCACTTACCGCATCGAACTGCGCCCCGCGCGCCTGAAACAACCGAACGATATCCGCCTCGTCCAGAGTCGCACCATCGAAGGCGGCTACCAGGATCCTGTCGATCGCGGCACTCGCTCCAACTGCGCCAGGCTGCCGGGTGGCCAACGGCAACGCCAACTGGCCGGGCGCCCAATCATCGGTCCGCGCGAATCCTTCCGCGTCCGTGGCCCGCAGCACGCGCGCGACCACTGCGGCGTCGTGCCAGCTCCCGGCATCCCGGCAATAGCTCGGATACACCGCGAGCCGCTCGACCAGCGCCTTGCCGGCCTTCTCAGTATTCTCCCGTAGCCGCTCGATTTCCGGCCACGGGGCTTCCGGGTTGACATGGTCCGGCGTGATCGGGGACACGCCGCCCCAGTCGTTCAGTCCGGCGGCGATCAGATCAGGGTAGGCGCTCGGCGTGAGGTTCGGAGGCGCCTGCAAGTTCATCTCAGGCCCGAAGACCAGACGGGCGAGAGCCAACGTCCACATCAGGTCGCTCAGCGCCGGCTCTTGCGCACCCGCCATCTTGGTGACGGGCTTGGCGCGGAAGTTCTGGACGATCACTTCCTGGATATGGCCGTACGCCTCGTGCAGCCCGCGCAAGGCGAGCAGAGAGTCAACGCGCTCGTCCCGCGTCTCTCCGATGCCGATGAGAATGCCGGTGGTGAACGGGACCTTCAGCTCCCCCCCGAAGCGTAACGTAGCGAGCCGGACACCCGGGACCTTGTCCGGCGACCCGTAATGCACGCCTCCCCGCTCGCACAGACGCTCAGAAACACTCTCGAGCATGATTCCCTGCGACACCGATACTCGGCGCAGCAGCGCGATTTCTTCGCGTGTCATCACGCCCGGGTTGACGTGGGGCAGAAGGCTCGTCTCGCGTAGAACCATGTCGCACATCTGCGCCAGATAGGACAACGTCGTCGAATGACCGAGCCGGGCCAGCTGCTCGCGTGCGGCGGAATAACGCAGCTCCGGTTTATCGCCCAACGTGAACAGCGCTTCTTTGCATCCAGCACGTTCGCCCGCGCGGGCGATCTCCAGCACCTGCTCTGGCGATAGATAGCTGGGGGTGCCTTTACGAGGCGTGCGTGCGAAGGTGCAGTAATGGCACACGTCCCGGCACAGATGGGTAAGCGGGATAAACACTTTGCGCGAATACGAGATAAGCTCGCCGTGCGCCACGTCACGCAAACAACCGGCTCGTAGCATGAGCGCGCCGAGGTCGGCTTCGCGCGCCAGTCTGCGTACCTCATCATCGCTCAGGCGGCGGTGAGGGTTGCCCTCCAGCAGTGCAGCAATTGGCCCCGTCATTTGTTGTCGTGTGTGAGCTCCGCAGGCCGTGAAGAAGTGCCGCTGGGGGTCTTGCGCCGCCCAGCCAGCAAGGGACACCTGAAGACCGGTCGATCGACTCAGGGGCTGCCGAAGGTCAGGATCTGCGTCGGTTCCACCTTGTAGAGTACCCGCACCTCGCCTCTCGGATCCCGGAAGGGATACGGGGTCTGGTTGACGTAGCGGAGTCCCAGCGAGTCGATACTCTGGGTCGCAAGTCGCCCGCGGGCTTTGTCGTCCTCGTCGACGATATCGACGACTTTGCCGTTGATCGACATCCAGTGATACGGGTTCTTCGGATTCATGAGCAGCAGCGTCACCTTGCCGTTGCTGCGTAGATTGCGATCCTTCTTACGGCCGCGTACCGAGTTGAGCTCGAGGTAGGTGCCGTCATTGCCGACCCACACCGGCGTGACTTGCATCTCGCCCTTGTTGTTGACCGTGGTCAGTGAGGCGGTCACGGGCTCCGTCAACAGCTGCTTGTATTGGGGCGCGAGGTCTTTAAGCGCGCCGGGTTTCGTCTCCCGCACGGTGAAAGCCTTCACCTGTCCGGGAGTGATGACATCTCCGATCGTCGTTGCCATGGTGTCTCCTCCTTGCAGTGACCAAAAGGAACGGTACTGGTAGCGATTTGTTATACGGGTTGTTCTGCTTCGCTCGCAGGATAGTTGAGCTCGATTGTCACGTCGCTCGGGTCCTCTACGAACACTTGATGCAAGCTGAGCGAGGGGACCGTTCGCTCTCGATACGGGATTGCGGCCTGTTTCAGCTTGGCACGCATCTGCGACAACCCGGTCGCGCGGAACGCCATATGGTCGACCGTACCGGTGCCCTTCAGGGACGCTACATCCCGATCGCCAAGATACTCCTTTAGTCCTTCCGGGTCGTTCGGGTCGACACCGATGATGTGCACGACGCCCAGGGTATCCGGGTAACTGCCCCCGTTATACAGCCACAGGCCGGGAAACTTGAAAGGGGGTCGAAAACCAATTGTGAAGCCCATGATCTGCGTGTAGAACCTTTCTGACGCACGCAGATCCAGGGTGCGAATCGAATAGTGGTCGAGCTTTTCGACTGGCATGGCGGTCTCCTGCTTGAGGCGGGTTGGACTTGGTCTATCCTACGCCGGAATAATGCTCCACAT
>Ga0326726_10006087_pt1 | contig 10869 bp, 15 predicted proteins | sample MHFenrmetagenome_2_FD_207603 | JGI IMG/M metagenome (GOLD analysis project Ga0326726, IMG submission 207603) | Lab enriched peat soil microbial communities from Michigan Hollow, Ithaca, NY, United States - MHF15MN | ecosystem: Environmental > Terrestrial > Soil > Wetlands > Peat | place: USA...
GGCGGCGGCCGTCCGGCGGGCACTCGAGGAGGTGGGCCTCTCGGCGCGGGCGGCCACGCCGGTCCGGCACCTGAGCCGGGGGCTGCTGCAACGGGCGGCGATTGCGCGCGCGCTGCTGCACCGCCCGGCCGTGCTCCTGCTCGACGAGCCGTTCACCGGGCTCGACGCCCCGGCCGCCGAGCGCTTTCGCTCCCTCCTCCGCGCCCAGCTCGCCGAGGGGCGCGCGCTCATTCTCGTGAGCCACCACCTCGCCGAGGTCTGGCCGCTCGCCACGCGCGTGGCGGTGCTGGCCGGCGGGCGCTGGGCGCTCGAGCTGGCCGCGCCGGGCGACCTCGCCGGCTTCAACGCGAAGTACGGGGAGCTGGTCGATGCCTGACGCGCTCCGCCTGGCCTTCGCGATCGCCGCCAAGGACATCCGGCTCGAGCTCCGCAGCCGGACGGCGCTCCTCTCCGCCATCGTCTTCTCGGCGCTGGTGCTCGTGGTGTTCAACTTCGCGCGCGACCCCACGGCCCTGGCCGCGATCGACCTGGCGCCGAGCGTCCTGTGGATCACCTTCGCGTTCGGGGCGGTGATCGCCCTCAACCGGGCGTTCTACGTCGAGCGGGAAAACGCCGCGCTCGACGGCATCCTGCTGGCCCCGGTGCCGCGGAGCGCGCTCTACGTCGGCAAGCTGCTCGCCAACCTGGCCTTCGTCGGCGTGGTCGAGGCGGTGGCCCTGCCGCTGTTCGTGCTCTTCTTCAACGTGAGCCTGGGCCACGCCTTGCCCGGCATCCTCGGCGTGACCGCCCTGGCCACCATCGGCTTCGTGGCCGTCGGCACGATCTTCAGCGCGATGGTGGTCCGGACCCGGTTCGCGGAATTGATGCTGCCGGTGCTGCTCTTGCCCTTCATGGTGCCGCCGCTGGTCGGCGCCGTCCAGGTGACGGCCCGCCTGCTGGCCGGGCGCCCGTTGAGCGAGATGGAAGGGTGGCTTAGGTTACTGACGCTCTACGACGTCGTCTTCGTGACTCTCTGCATCCTCGTTTTTCCGGCGGTGGTCGACGAATGAGCCCCGATCTTTCCTCCGCCCGGCGCACCATCCGTGGTGGCCTCGTGCTGATGACCCTCGGCCTGCTCGCCGCGGCGGGGGTGTATCTCCTCTCGATCTACGACACGCCGATCGAGGCCCGCCAGGGCCTGGCCCAGAAGATCTTCTACGTGCACGCGCCCGCCGCATGGGGCGCCCTGGTGTCGTTCAGCGTCGTGGGGATCGTGAGCATCCTCTACCTCTGGCTGCACGATGAGCGGCTGGACCTGTTCGCCGCGAGCTCGGCGGAGGTGGGGATCGCCTTCTCCCTGGTCATGCTGACCACCGGCCCCATCTGGGGCAAGACGGTCTGGGGCACCTGGTGGACATGGGACGCCCGGCTCACCCTGACGCTCTTCCTCTTCTTCCTGTTCGTGGCCTATCTCGCCCTGCGCGCGGCGGTGCCCGACCGTGGTGAGCGGGCGCGATTCAGCGCCGTCGTGGGGATCATGGGGCTCGTGCTGGTGCCGTTCATCCACCTGAGCGTCTATCTCTTCCGCACGCTCCACCCGCAGCCGATCCTGCTCAAGCCGAGCGCGCCCTCGATGCCCCCCGAGATGCTCCGAACGCTGCTCTCGGGGATGGGCGCATTCACCTTGTTATACCTGGGGTTCGTGACCGTGCGATATGGGCTGGCCTGTGCGGCCAACGTCCGGGAGGGATCCAGCGATGCCGTTTGAGACCCCGCAGAACGGGAACTTCCTCGTGGCCGCCTATACCGTGGCCGCCGTGATCTACCTGACGTATGCGTGGACGCTGGTGATGCGAGCCCGGAAAGTCCTCAGGCCGGGAAGCGGGGAAGCGGGGAAGTAAGTCGCGACGGAAATGAAGCAAGACGGCCCTCCAGTGTCCTGGAGGGCCGTCTGCGTTTCAGGAGACCGGCGGGCTCAGTCGGTGGCCTTGGGCAGGAGCAGCTTTTCCCAGAAGAACGCCGCCAGGATCGCGCCGATGATGGGGCCGACCCAGTACGCTCCCTGGCCGACCCACTGGCCCGACACCAGGGCGGGGCCGAACGCACGTGCCGGATTGACCGCGGCGCCGGTCAGCGGTCCGCCGAAGAGGATGCAGGCGAGGAGGGTGAGCCCGACCCCGAAGCCCGCCAGGCGCGGGGCCTGCGGCGAGACGATGGTGGCCATCACGGCGCTCATCAGGAAGAACGCCAGCGTGCCCTCGATCCACATGGCCTGGCTGAGCGTGATCGTCGCCGCGATGCTCGGCGTGCCCAGGACGAGCACCGAGGAGACGCCCCCCGGCACCAGCGTGCGCAGCACCAGCGCGGCGAGCGTCCCGCCGACCAGCTGCGCCACCACGTAGAGGCCGCCGGTCTTCAGGTCGATCCGGCGGATGGCGATCATCCCGGCCGTCAGGGCCGGATTGAGATGCCCGCCGGAAATGCCCATCGTGGCGCTCACCGCGATCGACATGGCGAGGCCGGCCGCCAGCGAGATGCCGATCAGTCCGAAGCCGCCCTTGGGAAAGACCGTGGCGAGGATGGCGCCTGAGCTGAAGAAGACGACCATGAAGGTGCCGAACAACTCGGCGAGCAGCCGACGGGTCATGCCGTGCATCCTGGTACCTCGCGAATCGGGGAGGGAGACTGCCGACAGGCCGCGAATCTAATCAGTCCGTGCGCCGGAACACCAGCGCCGCGTTGATGCCGCCGAAGCCGAAGGAGTTGCTCATCAGGTAGTCCGGTCGGGCCTCCCGGCCCCCGGCCGCGAGATAGTCGAGGTCGCAGGCGGGGTCGGGGGTCCGGAGGTTGATGGTCGGCGGGAGCCATCCCCGGTGGCTGGCCAGCGCGCAGATGGCCGCCTCGATCGCGCCGCTCGCCCCGAGGGCGTGGCCGTAGTACCCCTTGGTGCCGCTCACGGCCAGCCGGCGCGCGTGGTCGCCGAAGACCTGCTTGATGGCGCCGGTCTCGGAGGAGTCGTTGAGCGGCGTGGACGACCCGTGCGCATTGACGTAGCCGACCTCGGTGGCGGCTGCCTCCGATTCGGTCAGCGCCAGGCGCATGGCCCGGGCCGCCTGGGCCCCATCGGGGCGCGGGGCGGTCATGTGGTGCGCGTCGTTCGTCAGCCCGTAGCCACAGACCTCGGCGTAAATGCGTGCGCCCCGCGCAATGGCCCGCCCGCGCTCCTCGAGGACCAGCACCGACGCCCCCTCGCCCATCACGAACCCGTCGCGCTCGGCGTCGAAGGGGCGGCTCGCGGTGCCTGGATCGTCGTTGCGGGTGGACATGGCGCGGATGATGGCGAACGCCCCGAAGCTGAGCGGCGCCAGCGGCGCCTCGGCGCCGCCGGCGATCATCACGTCGGCCTCGCCACGGCGGATCGCCCGGAAGCCGTCGCCGATGGCGATCGTTCCCGAGGCGCAGCTCATGCCGTTGGTGCTGTTCGGACCCGTCACCCCGAATTCGATCGCCACGTTACAGCTGGCCGCCCCCGCAAAGACCATCAGGGCGAGCGACGCGTCCACCGCACGAATGCCCCCCTCGACATAGCGTGCATGCTGCGTCTCGGCCATGCCCACGCCGCCGAGCGCCGTGCCCATCATGACCCCGACCCGGTCGGGGTTTTCGCGGGCGAGGTTGAGCTCCGCGTCGGCCAGGGCCAGGCGGCTGGAGGCGACGCTCAGCTGCCCGAAGCGGTCGATCCGGCGGGCCCGCCGCTCCTCGATGTGGTCGGTGGGGTGAAAGTCGTCGACTTGCGCGGCAATTCGCGTGCGGAACGGCGACGGGTCGAAGCGCGTGATGCCCTGGACCGCCGATCGGCCGCGCCGGAGCCCTTCCCAGAGCCCCTCGACGCCGATCCCGATCGGGGTGACGGCGCCGATCCCGGTAATCACCACCCGGCGTGCGCTATCCATGCGCGGACTCCACGGCGCGCGCGAGCCCGGCCAGCGTGCGCGAGGCGACGCCGTGCACGAACACCGGTCCGATGATCCAATCGGCTGCCGGCCGCCGGATCAGCGGCCACGGCGGTCCGTCCCATGTATGCACGATCGTCACCTCAGTCCGCTGTTCGTCGTGGGGCTCCACGGTCCAGACCACGTCCATGCCGGTCGTGACGCCGCGGACGTGCCGATACCGTACTTCGCGCGTGGCGGGGTCGATCCACATCTCGGACTCCCACCAGACCGGCCATCGCGCGGGCCCGAAGGGGCGCACCGCCGCCATCTCCACCCGGCCGCCGTCGGCCCGGCGCTCGCTGAATCGCACCCAGCGGTAGTGCGGCAGGATGTCGGGCCAGCGCACCACGTCGGCCGCCGCCTCGAACATGCGGTCGGCGGGGGCGCGGACGAACAGGCGGTCCACGGTGCGCATCAGCCGGTCCGCCAGGTGGCGAGGAGCCGGAAACCCGGCCGCCGCTCCACGCGGGCGTCGTGGCCGGCGCGCCGGACCAGCAAGCGCAACTCCTCCACAAGGTACCCGCGGCGCACCGAGGTGATCCCGTCCTCCCGCGTCACCCGGTCGAAGCGGAGCAGTGCGCTGCCGACCCGGAACGCGGCCACGGCCAGCTCGGAGCGCCGGATGTCGGCCACGACGACCCCCACGCGGGCAATGGCCGAGGCGTCCTGAAAGAGCTGGACCGTCGCCGCCGGGGCCAGGTGATGCGCCACCTGACTGATGAGGACGATGTCCACCCCGCCCGGTCGCACCGGCAGCGTGCCGGCGCAGCCCAGGATCATGGGCAATTGCCGGGCGGCGCCGAGCGCGGCGGCGACCGGGCTCCGCTCCAGTCCGATTGCGGTGAGGGAGCGCCCCGCGCGACGCGCCCGGCGGATGGCCGCCACCGGGAGGTCGCCGGTGCCGGTGCCGATGTCGAGCAGCGTGGCGGCGCGCCCCGGGGGGAGCAGCGCGAGGAGCCGGTCGATCCCCCGGAGCGCGGCAGCGCGCCCGCCGAACCAGCGGTTGGCGCGCGCCACGTGTCCCAACGACCGCGCCACGATCTCCGGATCGGCGTTGGGGTCGTCGAGGAGCTCGGTGCCGAATGGGGCGAGGGCGGGAGCGCTCACGAGCGGCCGAGATCGGTGTAGCCGCCCCGGTAGTACACGAGAGGTGCGCCGTCGGTGGTGCCGCCGTGGAGGAGCCGGCCCACCAGGATGGTGTGGTCTCCGCCCGGGAACGTCGCGTGCGGTGCGCATTCCATCCACGCCATCGCGCCGTCGAGGACCGGGAACCCGCCCGGCGACGGGTGGTGGCCCACGCCGTCGAACCGGTCGGGATGGCTGTCGGCGAAGCGGCGCGCCAGGATTTCCTGGGAAGCCTCGAGGATGTTGACCACGAACCCGGGCGCCGTCATGAGCGGCTGGTACAGCTCGGCGGCCCGGGCGATGCACGCCGAGAGGAGCGGCGGCTCGAGCGAGACGGAGGCGAGGCTGTTGGCCGTCATCCCCGCTGGGCGCCCGTCCGTCAGCCGTGTCGTGATGACGGTGACGCCGGTGGCAAAGCGGCCGAGGAGCTGGCGAAACTGGGCGGAGTCCATTGGTGGAGTCACAGAATCATCCGGGCAAGGAACCCGGGGTTGAGGACGCGACCCGCCGGCACGAAGTCCCCCGTCACGCCGATGAGTGTGTGGGCCATGGCAGGCCGGCGACCCATGCGGCCGACCGCCCGGTCGAAGAGGGCCGGGAAATACATCCCGTAGCCGATCAGCCGCTCCACCGCCCACTTGCCGAGGAACGCCTGCCGCCGCCGCTCGCGGTAAGGCGCGAGCGCCGCGGCCGTGATGGGTCCGTGCGTGCGGAGCGCCCCGTCGGCGGTTTCCGCGGCGAGTTCGGCGCCCCGGAGCGCGGAATAGATGCCCTGCCCGGTGAACGGGTCGAAGAAGTCGGCGGCGTCCCCAACGAGGAGCGCGCCCGGTCCGCTGACGCGGCTTGCCCGGGCGGCGAAGGGGCCGGTAACCAGCACCTCCCGTTCGAGGCGACGGGGGTCCACCCGGCCCCGGATCCCGGGAAAGCTCGCGAGCGCATCGAAGAAGAACTGGGTGGCGTCGCCGCGGGCGCCGGCCGCGCGGGACTGCGGCACCACGAGGGCCACGTTGTAGAGATCGTCGCCGACGCGATTGAGGCCCGCGTATCCGGCGTCGCCCACATGCATCTCCGCCGTGCGGCCCATCCCCGCGATTCCGCCGAGGTGCGCCACGAACGCCACCCGCTGGGGCCGGGTCCGCCGCTGGTGCCCAAGGCGGCGCGCCACCAGGGAACCGAGCCCGTCGGCGCCGATCGTGAGCCTCGCGCGGATCGGCGTGTGCCGGCCGTCGGGCCCGCGGACCAGCGCGCCGGCCACCGCGCCGGCGTCGTAAAGGAGAGCCTCCACCCGGGTGCGCTCGCGCACCTCGGCACCGGCCTCGCGGGCGGCAACCACCAAACGGGCATCGAGGATGCGGCGGGGCAGGGAAAGCCCGGCGGGGCGGAATGGCAGGAACTCGGTTTCACTGAAGAGTCCGGTGAGGCGGCTGCCGCGCGCGCCGACGACCGTGGTGCCTTCCAGCGCCACGGCCCCCGCAGCCTCCAGATCGGCGACGACACCGAGGCGGTCGAGGAGCCGGACCGCCTCCGGGCTCATGTACTCCGAACAGGGCTTGTCCCGGGGGAAGGCGGCCCGGTCCACCACCACGACCCTCCAGCCGGCGTTGGCCAGGTGCACGGCGGCGGCGCTCCCGGCGGGCCCGGCCCCCGCGATCAGGACGTCAGTGTCCACGCGCCTCAGACCCGATCGTAGGTGATCCCCGAGATGACCAACTGGTCCGGCTCGTTGAGCGGGAACGAGATCGGATAGCTGGTCTGCATGACCGCGCCGACGTAGAGCACGAGCAGCACGTTCTGGCCCAGGCTGTAGGTGCAGGCGGTGCTCGAGGTGTGCGTGATGCCCTCGGAGAACTGCAGGCTCTGGATGGTCTGCAGGCAGTTGCCGTTGGCCAGGAAGTCCCAGGTCGTCTTCGTCGTGATGAAGTCGCTGTCCGGCAGGGCCGTGATGATCGTCGCCTGCCAGCTGCCGACGATCAGCTCCGCCGCGTTGCCGCCCCCGCCGCCGCTGGTGCCGGTGTTGCCGCCCGGATTGGGCAGGTAGTCCGGCGTGAAGGGCTCGCCGCTGGTGCAGGCGGACAGCACCAGGCTCAGCGCGAGCAGCACCATCCCCACGCCGCCCAGGCCGCGAGCGCGGCGGTGGCCGTGGTGAGGGCGTTCACTCCGTCGTTGGTCAGCCATGCGATTCCTCCGGTGTGTATGGTCGGTCGGCCGCAGCGATGGGTCCGGAGTTCGCTGGCCGCGCCACAGGCATTGCAGTGAAACCTACCCTGAAGGCCGGCCCCGAGCGCCGAGTCGAGCGTCATCCCCACGAGGCCGACGATGAACACCGCGAGCCCAGCCGGCCCGCCCAGAAATGCCATGGCGGCCGCCGCCACGAGGGCCGCCCCGGCCGCCCCGCCCCCGGTGCCCAGCGCGGTCACCCCTCCGCTGGTGCCGGGCGGCACCGACCGGCCGGTCAGGAGGTGCCTGGGCGGGGTCCTGCTGTGCGCCCCCACCGAAGTGGCCCAGGTGTCGGCGGCGGCGGCGGCGAGTCCCGCCGCCAGTATGAAGAGCGCGCCGCCACCCGACGGGACCGCCGCGGCGAGAAGGGCAGGGGGTCCTCCGTTGGCCAGGACCTGCCAGGCGTCGCGGCGATCGTCCTTCCCCTCGGCGGGGGCGCCGGGCGCGGGCCAGACCCGGGAGAGGGCCGAACTCGGTGCGAAGAACGCCAGGAGGACCAGCCCGCCGGGCCACCCGGTGGAGAGCAGGATCACCGCACCGACCATCGCGGCCGCCACGGCGCCGGAGCGCCGAAGCGCGCCGGCTCGCCAGGCGAGGGTCGCCACCAGGAGGGAGACGCCGACGGACGGGAGGGGCGCCACGGTCAGCCGGGCTCTGCGCTCCGGAGTGCCTCGCGGATGCGAGCCAGCGCCTCGTCGGGGCAGCGGACATCCCGGGTGGCCCGCTCGAGGGCGGCCAGGAAGTTCCGCTCGAAATGTTCGTGCTGGAGACAGTGTCCGCAGGCGGCGAGATGGCGGACGAGCCGGTCCCGGCTGGCGTCGTCCAACTCCTCCTTCAGGTAGTCCTGGAGGAGGTCGAGGGCCTCAGCGCAATCCATCGGTGCACGGTTCATGGCGCCTTCCCGGGCCGCACGATGCCGGCCTCGACCGCGTACTCCCGCAGCACACCCTGCAGCTGCCGCCGGCCGCGGAAGAGGCGCGACTTCACCGTCCCCACCGGGACGCCCACCATGTCCGCGATCTGCGCATATCCCAATCCTTCCACGTCGCTCAAGACGACTACCTCCCTGAACTCGTCGGGCAGCGCGTCGAGCGCGGCGATGATGCGGTCATCCACCAGCTGGTGGAAGAACTCGCCTTCCGGGTCGCTGCCGCCCCCCTCGTGGATCAGGGCGTGCGGCTCGGCGACGTCGATGTCCACCAGCGTGGGGGACCGCCGCCGCCGCCGGTAGTCGTTGATGAAGCTGTTCCTCAGGATGGTCAACAGCCAGCCGCGCGCGTTGGTTCCCTGGCGGAAGCTCGCCCAGGCCCGGAACGCCTTGAGCACGGAGTCCTGCACCAGGTCCTCGGCGTTCGCGACGTTCCCGGTCAGCCGGAGGGCCACCCGGTACATCGTGTCGAGGTGGGGGAGGACCTCCCGTTCGAAGGCGGTCTCGGCCGGTGCTGGAGTTGCCATGGGCGAAATGTCCCCGGCCCCCGGAGGCGGCGCAAGCGCGCTCTGGCTGTGGGGCCGGGGGCTGGGTAGTTTCTTCGTGTCTATGACGTGGATCACATCTCGCCTCGTGTACCCCGCGTGACCGCCAACGGCGGCACGCCGGCCATCATTCCCCTCAGCCTCCTCGAGGCGCTGCGGAACCTCGATACGCCCGTCGAGGACGGTCTCGAGGAGCTGGCCGGCGAAATCGTGGCCAAGCGATTCGGGCTGAGCGGCACGGTGGCCGCCCAGATTCAGCGCTATCAATCCGCCCTTCAACGCGGGCTGCCGATCCCCCAGGAGGAGACGGTCGCCGTCTTCCGGCTGGTCAGCCGCCGTCCCGATGCCGCGCTGGTCTACGCCGACGCCGGGCGCCGGGCGGCGCGGTACGCCGCGCGCGGGGCCGCGCTGCCGGTGCGGGCGGCGCTCGGCGCGGCGCCCGGGGTGCTCCGCCGCCGGATCGGCGCCGGGGCGGCCGCGCGGGCGGCCCGCCGCACCTTCACCGCGGAGCTCGCGATCCGCGGCCGGGCCGCCCAGGCCTCGATTGCCCAGCCGCTTTCCCTGCTCGCCACGGCCGACGGCCTGGCCTGCTCCTTTTATGGCGCGGCGCTCGCCGAGCTGCTGCGCATGCTCACCGGCTTCGAGGGCGCGATGGTGCACGCGCGCTGTCGCGGCCGGGGGGACGACGCCTGTCAGTGGCGGGCTGCCGCCGCGGAGGGATACGCATGAGTCCGCACCCGTTGCCGGATCGCCGCCAGCTCGCCGAGGGGCTCGACGCCGTCGGCGCCGACGCCTGGCTCCTGTTCGACTTTCACGGGCTCAATCCGGTGGCGGGTCGGGTGCTCGGCATCGGCGGGATGGGGAGCCGCCGGCTCTTCGTGCTGCTCCCGCGCGACGGCGAGCCGGTCGCGGTGGCGCACAAGATCGAGCTGCAGCCGCTGGCCGGTTTCCCGGGCCGCATCATTCCCTACGCGCGGTGGGAGGAACTGCACGCGGCGCTCGGCTCCATCGTCAAGGGCCGGACCGTGGCCATGGAAACCTCGCCCGACGATGCGGTGCCCTACCTCGACCGGGTGCCGGCCGGCGTCGTGCAGCTGATCACGAAGCTCGGCGGCACGGTGGTGCCCTCCTCGTCGCTGGTCACGCGGTTCGCCGCGAGGTGGAGCGCGGAGGAACTCGCCGATCACCGGTATGCAGCGGAGGCGCTGGCCGATGTCGCGCGGGCCCAGCTGGCCTGGGCGGTGGAGCAGGGCGGGAAGGGGCTCACGGAGACGGCGCTTCAGGCGCGGGTGGTGGCGGCCATGGAGGCGCGCGGCCTCAAGCTCACCACGCTCCCCATCGTGGGATTCGGGCCCAACGCCGCCAACCCGCATTACGAGCCCGAGGCGGGCAAGGATGCCACCCTGGCCAAGGACCAGGTCATCCTGCTCGACTTGTGGGCGGGGAAGGGGAGCACCACCACCGTCTTTGCCGACCAGACCTGGATGGGGTATTCCGGCTCCCGGGTGCCGGCGGAGGTGGAGAAGGTGTGGGTCACCGTCCGGGACGCCCGGGACGCGGCGATTGCCGCCATCCAGCAGGGTGCCCGGGCCGGGAGGCCGGTGGCGGGCTTCGAGGGCGACCGCGCGGCGCGCGGGGTGATCGAGGCGGCGGGGTTCGGGGAGTACTTCGTCCACCGGACGGGTCACTCGATCGACCGGGACCTCCACGGGTCCGGCCCCCACCTCGACGACTACGAGACGCACGACGACCGGGAACTCCTCCCCGGGGTCGGTTTCTCGGTGGAGCCCGGTATCTATATATCTGGGTCAATCGGGGTCCGGAGCGAGATCAACATGTATTGGGGGCCGAACGGGCCGGAGGTGACCCCGGCCGAGCCCCAACGGACGCTGATCAAGATTGGGGGGTAGGCCCCCCCTTCCCAAATTCTAAAGCGCGGGATAAGCTTGTCGGGCGCGATGGTGGCCGCACCGTCGTTCGCCCGCTCCATCCTGATTTGTTTCAGCCAGTTACGGCCGGAAATTCGTCCCCCTCCCGCGCCGTTACATTTGCTTGACACGTGATTTGGGTCACAGCATAT
>Ga0326726_10006088_pt1 | contig 10868 bp, 11 predicted proteins | sample MHFenrmetagenome_2_FD_207603 | JGI IMG/M metagenome (GOLD analysis project Ga0326726, IMG submission 207603) | Lab enriched peat soil microbial communities from Michigan Hollow, Ithaca, NY, United States - MHF15MN | ecosystem: Environmental > Terrestrial > Soil > Wetlands > Peat | place: USA...
CAAGATTTGAACTTGCGACCTTTGGGTTATGAGCCCAACGAGCTACCAGGCTGCTCCACCCCGCGTCAGGGAGAGGGAAGATAACGGGCCGGTCCCGGGGAGTCAAGCCGGCCCGGTCGCTGGTAACCTGCGGCGGCGGAGGCAACATGGCTCTCTTTTCGTCCACATCCCTCGAGCCCGGCATGGCCGCGCCTGATTTCACGCTCCCGGATCAGCACGGGAAGAGGGTTCGCCTCTCGAATCTTCGCGGAAAGCGCGTCGTCCTGTACTTTTTTCCGAAGGCCGACACCTCCGGTTGAACGATCGAGGCGAAGGCCTTCCGGGACGAAGGCCCGAAGCTTCCGCAGGACGTGATCGTCGTGGGCGTGTCGAAAGACACGGTCGACGCGCAGGAAAAGTTCGCGAAGAAGAACGAGCTCACCTTTCCGCTCCTTGCCGATTCCAAGGGCGTGGTGATTCGCCGCTACGGCGTGGACTTCGCCTTCGGCATCGCGAAGAGAAAGACGTTTCTCATCGACTCGAAAGGGAAGATCGCGAAGATCTACGAGTCGGTTTCGCCGAAGACGCACGCGGCGGAGGTCGGCGAGGCGCTGAAGGGCGTCGGCTAGGGGGCCGCTCCGCGCCAGGGTCGATCAGACAGGTCCCTACAAGAATGTCGCTTCAAGAGCGTCATCCTACTTTCTTGTAACTAAAGGACCTGTCCGCCGAGGGCTACCTGCGTAGCCCGTAACTCTTTTCTTGGAATGACTTCCGAGCCGCCTGCGGAAAGAGCACGAGGCGGCACGCACTGTGCGAAGGGCCGGTCACCGGAGGGACTGTATGACGAAGAAGAAGCCGATTCTTTTCCTCGCACTAGCCGCAATGCTCCTCGTGTCGTGGGCGGTTCTCGCGGACGCGACCGGCGACAAGACGGGCGGGATCGCGAACGTGCCCGCGCAGGTCGCGGGGAAGCCCACGCTCGAAGAGATCGGAGCGGCCGTCGGCCAGACGCGTGTGTCGCTCAACTTCGTCTGGACGCTCGTCGCGGGCTTCCTCGTGATGTTCATGCAGGCGGGCTTCGCGCTCGCGGAGACGGGCTTCACGCGGGCCCGGAACGCAGCCCACACGATGATGATGAACTTCATGGTCTACGCGCTCGGCATCCTGGGGTTCTGGGTATGCGGGTTCGCGTTGCAGATGGGCGGCTCGGGCGCGCCGATGGGGGCTTCCCTGACCGTTCCCGAGACGATGACCAAGCTCATCGGACCGTCCATCGGCGGCAACATCTGGGGGCTCTTCGGCGGCACGGGGTTCTTCCTGTCGGGTGTCTCCTATGACGTCGCCGCATTCGCACTGTTTCTCTTCCAGATGGTCTTCATGGACACCGCGCTGACCATCCCGACCGGCTCGATGGCCGAGCGGTGGAAGCTCTCGGCCTTTGTCATCTACGGGCTCGTCGTCTCGGCGGTGGTATATCCCCTCTTCGCCTGCTGGGCCTGGGGCGGCGGCTGGCTTTCGACGCTGGGCAAGTACGTGGGGTTGGGGCACGGGTACGTCGATTTCGCCGGCTCCGGCGTCGTCCACCTGACAGGCGGCGTGATGGCGCTGACCGGCGCGATCGTCCTCGGTCCGCGCATCGGCAAGTACGTGAAAGGCGAGGCGCAGGCAATTCCCGGCCACAACCTCCCGATGGCCGTCCTCGGTTGCTTCATCCTCGCTTTCGGCTGGTTCGGCTTCAACGCGGGCTCGACGCTCGCAGGGACCGACCTGAGGATCTCCGTCGTCGCGGTGAACACGATGCTCGCGTCGGCCTCGGGAGCGTTTCTCGCCTTTCTCTACACGTGGAAGAAGTTCGGCCGGCCAGACCTCTCGATGGCCGTCAACGGCATGCTCGCGGGCCTCGTCGCGATCACGGCGCCGTGCGCCTTCGTGACCGCTCCGTCGGCGGTCCTCATCGGCGCGGTGTCCGGCGTCCTCGTGGTCGCGGCCGCGCTCTTCATCGAGAACAGACTGAAGATCGACGACCCGGTCGGCGCCATCGCCGTTCACGGGGTCAACGGCGCCTGGGGGCTCATCGCGCTCGGCCTCTTCGCGGACGGCACGTACGGCGGTGGCCTGAACGGCGGCCCGGCGGCCGGCGTCGCGGGCCTTCTGTACGGAGATCCGAAACAGCTCGTGGCGCAGTTCATCGGGATTGGCGCGAACCTCCTCTGGGTGGGAGGCTCGAGCTTCGCGCTGTTCAAGATTATCGACTTGGTGCTCGGCATGCGGGTGAAGCCGGAGCAGGAGATGCAGGGCCTCGATTTCAACGAGATCTCGGCGCCCTCCTACCCGGGCGAAGGCTCGCCCGTTCACTTCCCTGTCTTCGCGAGCGTGCCCGCGAAGGTCACCTCCACGCTGCTCGTGACACAACCTTCGCCGGCCGGCGGAAAGTAAGAGGAGCGACGATCCCATGAAAATGATCACCGCCATCATCCGACCGGAGAAGCTGGACGACGTGAAAGCCGCCCTTTTCGCGGCCGAGGTCGAGGGACTCACGATCACGCGGGTCTCCGGCCACGGAGGCGAGAAGACGGTCCTCGAGAGCTACCGGGGGCATCCGCTCGTCTACGAGTTCCACGACAAGGTCCGGCTCGACATCGGCGTCTCGGAGCCGTTCGTCGACGTGACCATCGAGGCGATCGTCAAAGCGGGCAAGACCGGCCAGGTCGGCGACGGGAAGATCTTCGTCTTCCCCGTCGAGAAGGTCGTGAGGATCAGGACGGGCGAGGTCGACCGGGATGCCGTCACGCCCGTCCACATGCTGCAGAAGAAGTAGCCAGAAGACGAGTCCGAAAAAACCAGAGACACGCAGCAGGGCTCCTCCTCGCGAGGAGCCCTCTGTGAAAGGAGTTCCTGAGATGTCCCGACTTTGCCGGGCACGCCCCCTGTGGCGCTTCCGCCTCCCCGCGCTCGCGCTCGCCGTGACCGCCGCGCTCGGCGCCGCGCGACCGATGCTCGGCCAGCCGGCCGCTGCGCCAGCCCCTACGCCGGAGCCGAGCCCCGCGCCAACGCCCGCGGCCAAACCCTGGTACGAGGAGATCGCAGTGAACGGTTTCGTTTCTGCCAGCTACTCGTACAACACGAATCGCCCGGCATCGGGCACGAACCAGTTCCGGGTTTTCGATTTCGACGACAACACCTTCAAGGTGGACGCCGCCGAGCTCGTCCTCCAGAAGGCCGTCGCCAAGCCCGGCGAAGCCGGCTTCCGTGTCGACGCCGTGGCCGGCGGCTCGATCCCCCGCGTCTCGGCCGCGGCCGGGCTCTTCCGCGACACGAGCGGGAAGGCGCAGGACTTCGACCTCCAGCAGGCCTTCGTCAGCTGGATCGCGCCCGTCGGAAGCGGGCTCCGGTTCGATGTCGGGAAATACGTGACGAACCACGGCTACGAGGTCATCGAGGGATACGACGGCTACAACGACAACGCCACGCGCTCCTTCAGTTTCGGGTACGCGATTCCCTTCACGCACACAGGGGTCAAAGCCAGCTACGCGTTCGGCGACACGATCTCCGCGATGCTGATGCTCGCGAACGGCTGGGACAACGCCAAGGACAACAACAGCAGCAAGTCCCTGGGAGCGCAGCTCACCTACACGCCCTCGAAGACCATCACGGTCATCGTGAACTACATGGTCGGACCCGAGCAAACCGACAACAACGGCGATCTTCGCAACGTCGTCGACGCGAACGCCCTCTGGAAGCTCAGCGACCTGACGGCTCTGGCCGTCGATCTCGTCTACGGCACCGAGCCGAACGCCGTGACGCAGGGCGAGACCGCGATGTGGAACGGAATCGTGGGCTACGCGCGGCTCGGGCTCACCGACACGTTCGCCCTGATCCTGAGGGGCGAGTTCTTCAACGACCGCGACGGCGCGCGGACCGGCGTGGCGCAAAAGCTGAAAGAGGTCACGCTCTCGCCCGAGCTCAAGATCTCCCCCCATTTCGTCGTTAGGGCCGACCTCAGAGTCGACTGGTCGGACCAGGACGTTTTCGAGAAGAAGGAAGGATTCACGAGCAGCCAGCTGACAGGGCTCCTGAACGTGATCTACGCGTTCTAGACCAACGAGGCGGGAGTAAACCGATCATCGGCACCGTGATGGCGACACCGGCATTCTGGCTCTTGCCGTTCGGGGGCCTTCTCTTCGCGATCGCCGTCCTGCCGCTGACCCTGCCCCGGCGATGGGGCAGGACCGGCTTCCAGGCGCTCGTTGCGGGCCTCGCCGCGCTCCCGGTCATCGTCGGATGCCCAGGGGCTCTCGCTCACGTCGCGCAGGAGTACGTTTCGTTCGTCCTCCTCCTCGGCTCGCTGTACGTGGTCACGTCGGGAATCCGCGTCACGGGAGATATCCCGGCACATCCGACCACGAACGTCGGGCTGCTGCTGATCGGCGGACTCCTCGCCTCGATCATCGGCACGACCGGCGCGTCCATGCTGCTCATCCGGCTCGTGCTCGAGGTGAACTCCGAGAGGAAGAACGTGTCTCACACGATTCTCTTCTTCATCCTCGTCGTCTCGAACGTGGGCGGATGCCTCACGCCTCTAGGAGACCCGCCTCTCTTTCTCGGGTACCTCGAGGGCGTTCCGTTCTTCTGGACGTTGCGACTCGCCGGAGAATGGGCGTTTGCGCTCGCTGCGCTCCTCTGGACGTACTACTTCGTCGAGAGAAGACGCTACCGGGAGGAGCCTCGCGAGGCCATCCGGAAAGACGAGGCCACGCTTCGGCCCATTCGCCTCTCGGGGCGCTGGAACCTGCTTCTCCTCTTCGGCATCGTGGCCGCTACGGCCTTCCTGGCGCCTCCCTACCGTGAAGCCGCATACCTCTCGTGCGCAGGTCTCAGCTTCTCGCTCACGCCGCGGGGACAGCGGACCGAAACCCGGTTCTCGTGGCAACCGATTCTGGAAGTTGCGATCCTCTTCGCGGGCATCTTCGTCACGATGGAGCCGGCGCTCTCCGTGCTCCGTGAACGCGCACCCACACTGGGCCTCACCCGGCCGTGGCACTTTTTCTGGGCGACGGGCGCACTCTCGGCCTGGATCGACAACGCTCCGACGTACGCCGCGTTTTTCGCTCTGGCGCGCGGGCTCGGCCGACCCGAGGTGGCCGGAGTCCCCGCAAAAGTCCTCGAGGCGATCTCGACAGGCGCCGTGTTCTTCGGCGCGCTGACCTACATCGGGAACGGGCCCAACTTCCTCGTCCGCTCGATCGCCGTCTCGCACGGAGTGGCGATGCCTTCCTTCTTCGGCTACGCGGCCCGCGCGGCCGCCGTGCTCCTCCCTCTCTTCGCCCTGATGGCGTTTGTCTTCTTCTCCACCTAGGGAGGGACGCCTCCGATCCTCCTGGTTCGACATTTCTGTCTCCAACGGCATCTGTTCCGACATTCCTGTAGGATCCCGGAATGCCGAAGAGCCGACCCAACCCGCACGCGAATCTGCGTGAGCTGCCGGCCCTCCTGGAGCTCTCGCAGATGCTGGGGTCGGCTCGCGGATTTCGCGCTGCGCTGGACGGGACGCTCGCCATTCTGAAGGAGAGCTACGGCGGAAGCGTCGTCACGGCCGCGCTCGTCGACGAGGCGACCGGCGAGCTGAAGCTCGAGGCCTCCGCAGGCCTTCCCGCCGCGCGACGACCTCAGCCGAAGCTGCGGTCCGGCGAGGGAATCACAGGCCGTGTCGTGTCGAGCGGGAAGGCGGTCGTCGTCCCGCAGGTGACGCGCGAGCCGCTTCTCAAGACGCCGAACGAGGTCCTTCCGGTCTCGGCCGCGGCTCGACACGAACTGAGCTTCGTGTCCGTCCCCCTCGTGGTCGAGGGCCGCACCGTCGGCGCCCTCGGGCTCGCGCTGCCGTACGATCCGGCGCGCGATTTCGCACGCGCGACCTCGTTCCTGAAGGTCGTGGCCTCGCTCCTCGGGCAGGCGATGCACGTGGATCGGCTGATCGAAGGGGAGCGTGAGCGTCTTCTCGACGAGAACCTCAAGCTCAAGCGCGAGCTGAAGGGCCGCTACGACCTCAAGAACATCGTGGGCCACAGCCGGCCGATGGAGGAGCTCTACGAGCAGGTCGCGCAGGCGGCTCCGCGCGACACGACTGTCCTCATCCGCGGCGAGTCGGGAACCGGAAAGGAGCTCGTCGCGCACGCCCTCCACTACAACTCTCGGCGCGCAGGCAAGCCGTTCGTGAGGGTTAGCTGCGCCGCGCTGCCCGAGAGCCTGATCGAGTCCGAGCTCTTCGGCTACGAGCCCGGCGCTTTCACGGACGCGCGGACCCAGAAGAAGGGGCGCTTCGAGCTCGCCGACAAGGGGACGCTCTTCCTGGACGAGGTGGGAGATCTGTCCGCCGCGACGCAGGTGAAGCTCCTGCGCGTCCTGCAGGAGCGGGAGTTCGAGAGGCTCGGTGGCACACATCCGGTCTCGGTCGACATCCGCCTCGTGGCCGCGACAAACCGGGACCTCGAGGCCGCGATGGCGAAGGGGAAATTCCGCGAGGATCTCTTCTACCGCCTCAACGTGTTCACGATCTTCCTGCCGCCCTTGCGCGACCGGCGCCCCGACATCCCGCTTCTCGCGGACCACTTCGTCGAGAAGTACGCGACGCGGCACCGCAAGGACGTGAGGCGCATCTCGACGCCGGCGATCGACGTTCTCATGGTCTATCACTGGCCGGGGAACGTCCGCGAGCTGGAGAACTGCATCGAGCGGGCGGTCCTCGTGTGCGACGGCGGCGTCCTCCACGCCCACCACCTCCCTCCGACGCTGCAGACCGCCGAGGTCTCCGGGACGCTCCCGCGTCAGTCGCTCGGAGCCGCGGTCGAGGCTTACGAGAAGGACCTTCTCCTCGACAGCCTGAAGATCGCGCGGGGAAACAGGGCGAAGGCGGCGCGCCTGCTTCAGACGACCGAGCGCATCTTCGGCTACCGCCTCAAGCGCTACGGGATCGAGGCGGCCCGCTTCCGGCCCTGACCGGCGCCTTCAGACCCTGCGACGCGGCCGCTCGCGGAGGATCGCGCGCGCCGGCGCGCCGTCTCCCTCCGCGAGGCGGATCGGCAGGCAGACGAGGTCCACGAGTCCCGGTCGCGCGCGGGAGAGGTCGAGGCCTTCCAGGATCCAGATGCCGGCCCCGAGGAGGATCTCGTGGGTTTCGCGCCCGTCCCGGTAGAAGCCTCCGACGGAAAGGTAGTCGATTCCCACGAGCGCGACCCTTCGCTCGGCCAGGAGCCGGGCCGCCGCGGCGGAGATGTAGACGAAGTCCTTCACGAACGTGTCGCTCTTCCAGCATCGCGCGGAGTTGCGGGTCTTGAAGAGCAGGCGCTCGCCCCGGCGGATCCGGTGACCCCGAAGCTCCTCGGGCGTTATCTTTTCCGGATTGCGGATCGCGAGGACGCGCGCCCGGCCGACGACGGCCGCGAACGAAAGACTGTCTAGGTCCGGCGCGCCGCGGAGGAAGTGCGACGGCGCGTCCATGTGCGTTCCCGAGTGCGCCCCCATCGAGATCGCCGCGAGCGTGCAATCGTCCCCGCGCGAAAGCTCCTTGATCTTCTCGATCCTGATCCCCCGGTCGCCGGGCCAGTGGACCATCCCGGTCCGGAGCGGAACCGAAGCGTCGATCCATCGGGCGGCGCGGGAAGCCCGACGCACCGTCACGCGATCTCCGCGCGCTTTCGTCCGCGGCCGAGCGCCCGGACCACGCCTTCGGCGACGTCCGCGGGCGAGCCCGAAGCATCGACGCGAACGGTGTCCTTCGGCTCCTCGAGCGCCGCGAGCTGGCTCGCGAGGAGCTCGGGCCGGAAGAAATGCCCGCGCCGGGCCGCGAGGCGGCGTTCGAGAACCTCCCGCCCGGCATGGAGGAAGACGAAGACGACTTCGCCCGGATTGCGGCCTGCGAGCGTCCGGCGATAATGTTCTCGAAGCGCCGAGCACGCGAACACGGTGCCCGTGCCGCTCGCCGCGCGCGTGCGGATCTCGGCGGCAAGCCGCGCGAGCCACGGCTCGCGGTCGGACTCGTCGAGAGGCGATCCGGAGGACATCTTCTGAACCGCCTCCGCCGAGTGAAAGTCGTCGGCGTCTACGAATTCCCAGCCGAGGCGCCGGGCGACCTTCCGGCCGACGGTCGTCTTGCCGGATCCGCTCACACCCATCAGCACGGCGACGCGGCCTTTCGGCCGACGCGCCGGAGGAGAATTCCGTTCACTCACGGCCTTTCGCCGATTGTGTCATCTTCCTCTCCCTCCTCTTCCCCCGTGAACGCGCAGCCCTCGGAGCAGGTGGTTGCGGGCGCGTCGAGCGACGGCATCGCCTCGGGCTCGCCCGCGCGCGCCGCGAGCGCGGCGGCGGCGAGCGTGAGGTACGAGACTCCCCAGCGGTCGAGGTTCTCCGCGAGCGCGGCCGCGAGGCGCGCGACGTGCGCCTTCTGGAAACGTGCGCGGGCCTCGGCGGTCAGCACCGCGGCGTCCGGCATCTCGGCTGCGCGAGCGTAGGCCTCTTTCAGGAGGAGCCAGCCGACGAAGCCGGCCTCGACGGAGACGTGGTCGGGTGCCTCCTCGGTCTCGGGCCGGAACGCGAACGCGTCGTAGGTCGCGCGGATCTCGGCGAGAAGCTGACCGCTGTCGGCGCCCCGCTGCCAGGTGACCTCGCGCGGCGAGACGACCGCGGGCGCGAGGATCGCGAGGAACGCCTCCTCGCACGCCTCCTCGCGTGCGGCGGCAACCGCGAGGGAGAGCGCGGGATCCGCCGCGATCGGCTCGAGCGCATCCACCTCCTCGCGCCAGCCGTCGTGCGGACGCTCGAAGAGGAGGCCAAGCAGCCTCCACGCCGCGGACTCGCGCAGGAGCGGGGCATCGCCGGTCGTCTCGAGGCTCATGGCTGGCCCTCCAGGTTGAAGGGGATCCACACGGTGCGCATCTTCCGCGCCCCGGCCTCATCGTCCGAGCCCTCCCACACGGCGAGCGCAACCTGCGAGCGGGCAGGGGCCGTCACCCCGGTCGGCAGCCGCCGCGACAGGACGACGGCCCAGCCCGTGGGCGTCCGCACGCCCTTGCCGTTCGAACCCGTCGCCGTGCCGGGCGCGAGCGTGCCCGGGCCCTCGGCGACGAGGTCCTCAACCGGCTTCTGCCGCGGGCCCGCCATCGCGTTGCCGAGAGCGCGCGCCGGCGCATAGCGCAGCGCGGCCTCCTTCTGTTCGGGCGAGCCCTCCGCGAGACTCTTCGCCTCGAACGGGTAATGGTCGACGGTCGCGTTCGGGTAGAGGTCCCGCAGCGTGTCGCCGCGCCCGTCCACGACCGCCTGCCAGGACGCGCGCCAGTACGTGATCTCGACGCCGCGCCCCTTCTCGCCCATCTGCGGCGCGGGGAGGTCGCGCGCGGGCGGAGTCGCCGGGAACTGGATGGCACACGCGTCCGTGAAGCTCGCGGGGCCCGGGAGGTCGTTCTTCGTCGCGTCCGCCCACTCGAGGAGGAAGGCGACGCTCGTGCCGTCGTGCATCGCGCGGACGCGGACCTCGGACGTCGTCGCTTTCAGGAGGCGCGGCTCGACGAGGTCCTGGACGACGAGCGGCGCGACGTGGACGGGCAAGGCCGCCCACGCGGCGTCGGCGGGCGCAGCCGCGAGAGTGGCGCGCCGGACGGCCTTCACCTCGCCGGGAGAGAGAACCGGCTTCTTCGCGCACGCGGCGGCGGTCATGACGACAAGGGCGGCGAGGGGGACGCGGGAGCGCGCGAATCGCATCGCAGTCTCCTTCACGGGCAGTTGGTGCGCTGGACGCCGTGGCGGAGGTCGACGGCGGCCCTCACGTGCGCGGGCTCGCGGTACGGGACGCGCACGATCTCCTTGCCGTCTTCCTTGAGGCCGATGACGGTGTCGCCGACGCGCTTCCAGCGCGGCATGACCTCCTCGCTGCAGCCGAAGAGCGCGAGGAGTCCCGCGAGGTCCGGGTCCGCCGTCTTGTACGTCTCGATCGCCTTGTGGGCGCCGGGCCCGAACATCTGCTCGAGGTACGGCTCGGCGCCGTGCACGGGCGGGATGTAGTAGACGTTCGGCTCGAGGCCGAGCTGCGGGAAGAGCGGGAGCGCGACCTTCCGCACGTGGACGAGGTAGTCGATCGGGTTCGCGGGGTCGGCCTTGTCGGGCGTCGAGATGAAGCCCGCCATCCGGATCTTCCCGATGCAGTTCACGAAGCACTGGGGCTGGTTGCCCTGCTCGATCTTCGGGAAACACGCGATGCACTTCTCCGAGGTGCCCGTCATCGGGTTGAAGAAGACCTTCTTGTACGGGCAGGCCTGCACGCACTCCTGGTAGCCGCGGCAGCGCCCCTGGTCGACGAGGACGATCCCGTCTTCGGGGCGCTTGTAGATCGAGCCGCGCGGGCAGGACGCGAGGCAGGCCGGGTACGTGCAGTGGTTGCAGATGCGCGCGAGGTAGTAGAACCACGCCATGTGCGGGCCCGAGAAGCCCGCGCCTTTCTCGATGCGGCCCGAGCAGTCGTCCTCGCCGACGTTCGGGTGCGCGTAGTCGATCTCCTCCGGCCGCCAGCCGAGGACGCGCCTGCCCGCGGGGGCCGCCTCGAAGATCGTCTGGCCCTCGTAGCGCGGGCCGTCCCACGTCTGCGGGCCGAGCTTCTCGAGGATGTTCACATCCCACGCGAGCGGGTAGTAGCCGTAGGGCTTGGACTCGACGTTGTTCCAGAGCATGTACTCCTGGCCCTTGCCTGACGTCCACGTCGTCTTGCAGGCGAGCGTGCACGTCTGGCACGCGATGCACTTGTTCACGTCGAAGACCGCGGCGAACTGCTTCTTCGGCCGGGACTCGGGGTACCAGTAGGACATCTCCCGCTGGATCTGCCAGTTCTTGACGCGCGCCATGGC
>Ga0326726_10006089_pt1 | contig 10868 bp, 7 predicted proteins | sample MHFenrmetagenome_2_FD_207603 | JGI IMG/M metagenome (GOLD analysis project Ga0326726, IMG submission 207603) | Lab enriched peat soil microbial communities from Michigan Hollow, Ithaca, NY, United States - MHF15MN | ecosystem: Environmental > Terrestrial > Soil > Wetlands > Peat | place: USA...
GAGAGCCGAAGCTGGAGATCGCGGCGATGCCGAGGCCGTGGCCGTGCGGCAGCGGCTTCCCCCAGCCCGCTTTCTCCGCGGCCAGGTCGATGCAGGCGAGCAGCTTCGGGTTGCTCCCCAGCAGCGCGCGCTTGAAGCGGTATGGGTCCTTGCCCGCAGCCACCGCCAGCTCGTCGGTGAAGCCATCGACGACGAAGCCCATGTGCGTGTTGGTGACGGACCGCCAGGCGCCGGTCGGGACCGGAATATCCTTGCCGTAAACGTCCACGAGGATATTCGGAAGGGCGTACGGCAGCTCCTGTCCGCTGCCCAGCAGGAACGGGTTGCCCGCGCCGGAGATGTGGTGGACCCAGGCGATGGGGTTGCCGGCGGCATCGAGTCCGCCCTCCAGCTGGTGATAGCTCAGGGGGCGATAGACGCCGTTGCGAGTCGAGTCCTCACGCGTCCAGACCACGTGCACGGGCGTGCCGGGAATCTGCTTGGCCACCGCGACGGCGAGGGCGACGTCGTCCGGCGTGAAGCGGCGGCCGAAGGCGCCGCCGGCCAGCAGTGCGTGCACCTTCACCCTGCCCACGGGCACGCCTGCCGTTTGCGCGGCGATCTCCTGGACCGGGGATGAGCCCTGCGTGGGGCACCAGACCTCGACCGCGCCGTCCGTGACGAGGGCGGCCGCGTTCATGGGCTCCATGAGCGCGTGGTCCAGGAAGGGCAGCACGTACTCGGCTTTTATCGTCTTCGCGGCGGTGCGCATCGCCGCGGGTGCATCCCCCTGGTTTCGTGTCACGCGCCCGGCCGGGCGCGAAGGCGCTGCCAGGTCCCGATAGATGGCGTCGCTGGAGAGGCCTTTCGCCGGGCTCGTGTCCCAGGTCAGGCGCAGCGCCTGCCGGCCCTTCAGCGCGGCCCAGGTGTTCTTGGCCACGACGGCCACGCCCTGCGGCACCCGGAGCACGTTCACCACGCCGGGCACCTGGCGGGCGGCCGCATCGTCCACCGCCTGGAGCACGGCCCCGTAGGCCGGGGGCCGCTCGACGCTGGCCACCAGCATGCCGGGCAGGTCCAGGTCGAAGCCGAAGAGCGCGGTGCCCATGACCTTCTCGCGCCCCTCGACGCGCGGCATGGGCCGGCCCACGATCGTGAACGCCGAGTTCGGCTTGAGCGGCGGGTCCGCGGGTACCGGCAGCTTCGCGGCGGCTTCCACGAGCGCGCCGTAGTCCAGGCGGCGCCCGGTCTTTTCGTGCACGATCGTGCCCTTGCGGGCGATGCATTCCTCCACGGGCACCTGCCAGCGCGCCGCCGCGGCTGTGCGCAGCAGCTCGCGCGCGGCCGCACCGGCCTTGCGGAACGGCATCCAGGACGTGCGTGTGCTGGTGCTGCCGCCGGTGAAGATCGGGCGACGCGATGCGATCCAGGTGCTGGGGTCCTCGGGCGGCGGGAGAGGCCGCACCTTCGACCAGTCGGCCTCCAGCTCCTCGGCCACGATCATGGGCAGGCCGGTCAGAATGCCCTGCCCCAGTTCGTGCTTGTCCACCACGATCGAGACGGTGCCGGCGGTATCGATCGTGATCCAGGCGTTGGGGTGCAGCACGGGGCCCTCCGCCCCGTCAGACCCGGCCCTGCCGCGCTGCGTCTCGGCGGCGAGGTCGTCGGCCAGCGGCAGGTGCACGGCGACGACCAGCAGCGCGGAGGCTTCCGCGGAGCTGCGCAGGAACTGCCTCCGACTGAAGGCATGCTCGCTCATGGCCTGACCTCCCGCGTGGGCGCTGCCTTGACCGCCGTCGCCCGCCGGATCGCCTTCCGGATCCGGGAGTAGGTCCCGCAGCGGCACAGATTGCCCGCCATGTATCGGTCGATTTCGGCGTCCGTGGGATTGGGATTGGTCGCCAGCAACGCCGCTGCCTGCATGAGCATGCCCGGCTGGCAGTAGCCGCACTGGACCACGTCCTCCGCCAACCAGGCGTCCTGCAGCGCCTTCAGCCGGGCGTCCGCGCCTTCGATCGTGGTGATGCTGCGGTTGGCCGCGGCGGCGATGGGCGTGACGCAGGAGCGCACGGGCGCGCCGTCCATGTGCACCGTGCACGCGCCGCACACGGACATGCCGCACGAGTACTTGGTCCCCTTCAGCTTCAGGTCGTCGCGCAACACCCAGAGCAGGGGCGTGTCGGGCGACGCGTCGACGGTTCGACGTCGACCGTTCACCGTGAGGGTGATGGGCATCAGCGCCTCCTGAGAGTCTCGGACGCGGGACAGGAAGGGTCGCTGCCCAATCTACGCGCGCGAGGGCGACGGTCCGGCAGGATCGGCACGAACTGCTCGTGCATGCTGCCAACGACTCGCCCATCGGGCCGAACCGGAGGATCAGGCCTTGCCCGGCGACGGCTGTTCGCCGCCGGCCGGATGGCCTGCCAGGTCACCCGACGTGGCGAGGCCCAGCCCCGATCCGCTGACCGGGCCTCCTCCCGCCGGCCGGCATCACCGCGGGATGCCCGGCTCGTCCTGCGGGACCTGAGGCTGTTGCGGCGGCTGCTGCCGGATGCGCGGCGCGCGGCCGAAGTTGTAGGTGAAGCTCAGGAAGGCGCCGCGCATGCCGAACTTGCGCTCCGAGCGCAGGTAGAACGTCGGGTCTTCCGTGACCGAGCCGAATCCCATGGTGGCAAACGGATCCATGACCCGCAGGCTCACGCTCGCCTTGTCGCCGATCAGTTTCTCCCGCAGCCCCAGGCTCAGGAAGGACATGGACGAGATGCGTCCCTGCTCGGCCTTCATGGGCGCGCGGTACATGTAGAAGCCCTGCGCGTCCAGCCTGGAGCTGATCTTCCAGCCCGCGTTCGCCCGCGCCGACCAGCCGAAGGCGGAGTTCGAGACGTCCGTGGTCAGGTTGCTCCCGTCGGTCACCTGCTTGTAGGCGCTGAAGCCGCCGAAGCCCGTCAGTGCGCCCAGCCGCAGCGATCCGGTCACGTCGCTCCCGTACGAGTCGCTCGTGGCGACGTTCGCGAAGGTCGTGACGGAGACGCCGTCTTCCCGCAGCGAGCGGATCCAGCGCACCGCGCCGACCGTGTGGCGGTAGAAGGGCGTCACCTGCAGCGAGCCGTGCTGGAAGGACTGCTGGTAGCCCAGCTCGACGGCGTGCGTGTACTCCGGCTTCAGCCGCGGGTTGCCCTGGAAGGCGTTCAGGTTGTCCCAGTAGAACGGGAAGGGGTTCAGCTGCCGCGTGTCCGGCCTCTGGATGCGCTTGGAGTAGCTGAGCTTCAGCTGTTTGGAATCCGTGAGGTTGTACGCGAGCAGCGCGCTGGGAAAGAAGCTGGAGTAGTCGTTCGCGTACGACTCGCTCGTCGTCTTCAGGTCGAAGTTCGTGTTCGCGCGTTCCAGCCGCAGCCCGCCTTGCAGTTCTACCTTCCCGGCGTTCTGGGTCAGCACCGTGTATGCGGCATTTACCACCTCGCGGTAGTCGAACGCGTTGCTCTGCGTCGGATCCGGCCCGTACGTCCCCAACCCGTAATCGTAGTTGCCCACCGCGAGGTCGTTGCTCATCCGCCGCAGTGTCCCCTTGTACCCGGCCTCCAGCTTGGTGCGACCGGTGAGCATGTGGGTCAGGTCCGCCTGCAGCGTCCAGTTCCCGGTGCGCGACTCGGTGTCGTTCAGGTGCAGGGCGGGGGACGAGTCCGCCGGCGTGGCCTGAACCGTGAGCGGCTGGTCCGTGAGCAGGTTGCTGTCCGTGTTGCTGGAGCGGCTGTAGCGCCCCTCGACGGACCACTCGTCGGACTGCGGGCGAATCGAGTGCTTGAACTGGAGTGCGTAGTCGAAGGTCAGTCCGCTGCTCGAGCCGTCCGTCGTCTGGCGCGCGAGCGCGAGCGGGTCCTGGCCGGCGTCCAGCTCCCGGTTGAGGCTCTCGTTCGTCCGGTCGAAACGGCGCTGGTTGACGATCAGGTTCGAGGAGATCACGTTGCGCGCGCCGAGCTTGTACTCCGCGCTCCCGTTCACGCTGTGCGAGAGCGGCGACATCGTGCCGCTCTGGCTCTGGTTGAGGTAGGCGTAGGGCAGCGTCGTCGCGCCCAGCACCTGGCGATTGGTGAAGCCGGAGTCCGTGTGGCGATCGTCCATGAAGCCGTAGCTGCCGAAGAGCGTGAGCGGACCCTTCTGGTAGCCCAGGTTGCCGGAGGCGTTGATCTGTCCGGTGCTCCCGCCCCCCAGCGTCAGCCCGCCGCTGGTACCCAGGTCGGTACTCTCTTTCAGGGCGATGTTGATGATCCCCGCCATTCCCTCCGGGTCCTGCTTCGCCGAGGGGTTGGGGATCACCTCCACCTTGTTCACCATGTTCGCCGGGAGCTGCGCGAGGAAGTTGCCCAGCTGCTCGCCGTGCATCGGAGTCGGCCGCCCGTTGAGCTGCACGACCACGTTCTGGTTGCCTCGCAGGCTCACGTTGTTGCTCCCGTCCACCTCCACGGAGGGGACGTTGCGCAGCACGTCTACCGCCGTACCGCCGGTGGTGGCCGCGGGCATGTCGCGCACGGCATAGGTGTTCCGGTCCGGCTCCAGCCGGACGCTGCTCCGCTCGCCGACGACCGAAATCCCCTCGATCTGCACCGCGCTCACGGTCAGCGGGATCCGGCCGAGTGCCACCTGCGGGCCAGTCGCGCTCACCGAGACGTCCGGTCGGGTCACGGTGCTGAAGCCGAGGGCGGCGATGCGGACCGTGTAGCGGCCGGGGCGCAGGCCGAGGATGCGGAAGGTCCCGTCCGCCCCGGTGAGCGCGCCCGCGGTCAAAGCGCTGTTCGGGCCTGCGTGCACAGAGACCGAGGCGGCGGCGATCGGCTGGCCGTTCTCGGCGCCGACCACGGTGCCGCGCATGGTCGCGCCAGCCTGCTGAGAGGCGCCCGGAGGCGGCCCGTGGGGCGCCGGGCCCTGGGCGTCGGCCCGGACGGGGAGCACCGTGCCGGCGCAGGTGAGGGCCAGGAGGAGGATGCTGACGTGTCGCATGGCTGCTATCCGGCGATGAGGTGAGTGGCCGCCGCGTGGCGCCGGCGGCGGTACCGGGATCAAGCTAGGGGCTAAAAGCCGGTCGCTCGGTGCGAACGAAACGAACCGCTCGCAGGCCGTTCCGAACGGCCCATCGATCAGGTCGAACGACCCGCGCCGGGCTTGCGGCGTGGTCGGCAGGTCGGCGGCGCTTGACGCGGCCCACATCCGCATGCCCGGGCCGGCCAGCGCGCGGCTTCCGCGGGCCGATTCCGAAGGAGCCGCAACGGCGTGGAAATGGCGCGGGGGCTCATGTCCAGGCGCAGGTCGCGCGACCCCTGGAACCGGGCCTCGGACCCCAGCGGCTCGGGCAGCCTGGCGCGAACGGCTCAGCGACCGGCATGAACGACTCGCCGGGGCAATCGAAAGAGAGGCCTGCGGGGTTGCCGCGCGCAGAGCGACCGGATGAGATTTCAGGCGATGAGAAAAACGGCGGCCACGCGACCCGAGAACCGAGAGAGAATGCCCCTTCGAGAGGGATCGGCGCAGGCCGAGGGCGGCATCGACGAGGAGTCGCGTCGAGAACCCGATTCCGCGTTCGACCCCGCGGAGTCGCCCTGGATGGGGAGGCGGGCGCTGCTGGTCAGCCTCGGGTTCTGGACGCTGTTCGGCGCCCTGACTGCATCGAACTGGCTGCTGTCGCCCCTCGGCCAGAACTACCCCTACCCGGGGCGCATCGTCGCGAAGGCGTTCTACCAGGCCTACGTGTGGGCGCTGCTCACCCCGGCGATCTTCCGGCTGGCGCCCCGCTTCAGTCCGGAGAGCGGCGCCCGCCTGCGCCGCGGGCTCGTCCTGCTGGGCATGGGGCTCATCACGGGTGCGGTGGTGACCGGGGTGGACGTGGCCGGGACCGCGCTCATCTTTCCCCGCACCGGCCCCGGGAGTGAGCCCTCCGGATGGGTGCTGGCCCGCTTCTACTTCCCCACCGCGGTCGTGACCTTCTTCGTCGTCCTGGTCGCGGGGCTGATGAGCGACATCTCCCGGCGCTACCGTGCGCGGCAGCGCGAGGCCAATCAGCTCCGGGCCGAGAGGGCGGAGCTTCAGGCGCAGGCGGCGCGACTCCAGGCCCAGAGCGCCGAGCTGCACGCGCAGCTCGCCGAGGCACGCCTGGCCATGTTGCGGACGCGGTTCAATCCGCACTTCCTGTTCAACACGCTGAATGCCGTCTCCGCGCTCGTGTCCACCGACGCGCGCGGCGTACGGCAGATGATCTCCCTGCTCAGCGAGCTGCTGCGCTATGCGCTGCGGGATTCAGGGGAGCAGGAGATCCCGATCGAGGAGGAGATGCGATTGCTGCATCTCTACCTGAGGATCCTCGAGATCCGTTACCAGGGACAGCTGCAGTCGGGCGTGACGGTCGAGCCCGAGGCGAAGGGCGCGCTCGTGCCCAACCTGATCCTGCAGCCGCTCGTCGAGAACTCGGTGAAGCATGGCATCGACCGGGCCGGCGGGCACGGTACGATCGCGGTAGGCGCCGCGCGCTCGGGGGAGGATCTCATCCTGACCGTTCGCGACACGGGGCCTGGTGCGGATCAGGAGATGGGGGAGAACGGGCGCGAAGGCGTCGGCCTGCGCATGACGCGGGAGCGCCTCGCGGAGCTCTACGGGAGCGAGACACGCCTCGAGCTGCGGCCCGCCCCGGGAGGCGGGATGGTGGCGCAAGTCGTTCTGCCGTTCCACACCCGCGAGGACGTCCGCCTCGCGGAAGAACCCTCGCCCGGCTGACCCGTCGCGATGCCTGCGCGCAGAGTGCTGAGAATCCTGGTCGTGGACGACGAGCCGCTGGGCCGCCGCCGCGTCCTCGACCTGCTCGCAAACGAGCCGGACGTGGAGGTGGTGGGGAGCGCCGCCGATGGCGCCGCCGCCGTCGCGGCGATCCGCAGCTCGCGGCCGGACCTCGTCTTCCTGGACGTGCAGATGCCCAGGATGAGCGGCCTCGACGTGCTACGCGAGCTCGGGTCCGCGCTGCCGGCGACGATCTTCGTCACCGCCTTCGACGAGTTTGCGATTCAGGCCTTCAACGCGGCCGCCGTGGACTACCTGGTGAAACCCTTCGGTGACGAGCGCTTCGAGGAGGCGCTGCGGCGGGCGCGCCGCAGGATCGAGGCGGATAGCCTGGGGCAGCTCCACGAGCAGCTACTGGCGCTGCTCGAGGGCGATCCGGTCGCTGCCCCGGCCGCCGCGCCCCGGGAACCCCGCTATCTCGAGCGCATCGCCGTGCAGATGAAGGGCCGCATGCGCGTCGTGCCCGTGGGGAAGATCGACTACATCACCGCCAACGGGGCGTACGCGGAGCTGCACGTGGGGAGCGATCACTACGTCATCCGCGAGTCGATGCAGCAGCTGGAGGAGCGGCTCGATCCCGAGAGCTTCATGCGCGTGCACCGCTCGAGCATCGTGCGCCTCGAGCTGGTCGAGGCGCTGCTGCGCAGCGAGGGGAGCGAGTACGAGGTCCAGCTGAAAGGCGGCGCCCGGCTCCGGGTGGGCCGCTCTCGCCGGGAGGCGCTGGAGCGAAGGCTGGGCAGGACCTAGGGGCACGAATCGAGGAGCTACGACATGAAAGGCAGAGGTCCTCTCATCACGCTGAACAACGGCGTGCAGATGCCGGCCCTTGGGTTGGGCGTCTTCCAGAGTCCGCCGGAGCAGACGGTCGGGGCGGTGGAGGCTGCGATCCGCACCGGCTACCGACTCATCGACACCGCGGCCGCCTACATGAACGAGCGCCAGGTCGGTGAGGGCATACGCAAGAGCGGCATCGACCGCTCCGAGATGTTCATCGAGACGAAGGTCTGGATCAGCGACTACGGTTTCGACGCGACACTGCACGCCTTCGAGAAGAGCGTGCGCAAGCTGGACGTCGAGCAGCTGGACCTGCTGATCCTGCATCAGCCGCTACCCAGCGCCTTCGAGCGCACCCTCGACGCCTACCGGGCGCTCGAGAAGCTGCTCGCCGACGGCCGGGTGCGCGCCATCGGGGTGAGCAACTTCATGCCCGAGCACCTCGAGCGGCTGCTCGCCGTCGCGTCGGTCGTGCCGTCCGTCAATCAGATCGAGATTCACCCGTACTTCCAGCAGGCTGCCGTGCAGCGTCTGGACCACGAGCACGGGATCCTGAATCAGGCCTGGTCGCCCATTGGCGGGATCACGTCGTACCGGGGGATGGAGAAGCGCAGCTTCGAGGACCCGGCGCTGCTCGCGATCGGGCAGCGGCATGGCAAGTCGGCCGCGCAGGTGATGCTGCGCTGGCACCTGCAGGAAGGCCGGTCGGCCATCCCGAAGTCGGTGAAGCCGCACCGCATCGAAGAGAACTTCGACGTGTTCGACTTCGAGCTGTCCGGCGAGGAGATCGGCGCCATCGACGCGCTCGAGACCGGCGTGCGCGGCGGACCGGAGCCGGAAACCATCACCCTGGAGACCTACGGCAGGCCGATTCCGGAGGCGTAAGCCCATGTCCCATCGCGCCGCGCTGGTGGTCCTCGAGGCTGCGCTGATCGCGGCCACATTGACGGTCGCAAGGCCGGCGCCCGCTCTGGCGCAGAGCGCGACTGAGATCGCCATTTCGCGCGCCGCGACGCGACCGTCGCGTCTTGCACCGGCGGAGCACTTCACGGGCGCCGTGCGCGTACAACCACTGTTCGACGCGACCGCCACGAGCCGCGCCGCCGGCGCATCGGTGACCTTCGAGGCCGGTGCTCGCACGGCGTGGCACACGCACCCGCGCGGGCAGGTCCTGATCGTCACCGGGGGCGTCGGGCGCGTCCAGCGCTGGGGCGGCCCGGTCGAGGAGATCAGGCCGGGCGACGTGGTGTGGATCCCCGCCGGCGTCAAGCACTGGCACGGCGCCTCGCCTGCGGCCCGGATGACGCACATCGCCATAGTCGAGAACCTCGACGACCGTAGTGTCGACTGGATGGAGAACGTCACCGATGCGCAGTACGGCGCGCCTGTTCCTGCGAGGGACGCGTCCGTTACTCCAGCGCGCGACGCCCCGGTGAAAGCTCAGCCGAGCGCAGCGCAGCGCCTCATGGGGGACGTCGCGCCCAAGCTGGCGCAGCTCACGGACAGCGTGCTGTTTGGCGACGTCTGGGCACGTCCCGGGCTCTCGCGGCGGGACCGCAGCCTCGTGACCGTGAGCGCGCTGGTCGCGATGAACCGTCCTGACCAGCTCCGCTCGCACCTGGCGCTGGCACTCCAGAACGGATTGACGCGCGAGGAGCTGATCGAGGCCATCACACAGCTCGCCTTCTACTCCGGCTGGCCGAACGCGGTGACGGCGGTGGGCGTGGCGCGGGACGTGTTCCAGCAGGGCGAACCGGCGCAGGCGGTCCGGTGAGGTGGGGCGGTGCACGCCGTGTCGGGCGTAACGCCGCGCTGTGCGCGATCATGGCGTCGTCTGGTGTCGGCGCCCGTGCGCAGAGCGTGAACGTGGCGAGCGAGGCGCGCGCGGTGCACCTGCGCGTCGACGACACCATCGGCGACGTCCTCGAGCACCCCGCGTTCGCCGGCTTCGGTCGTCTGCTCCTGCCCTGGGACGACCGCCGCTACGACACGACCATGCGGCTTAGGGACATCGGCGCGCTCCTCCCGTACCACACGCACGTGGATCCCGCCGTCGTCGTGTCGTCGCTCAACCGGATGATCGACGACGCGGCCGCCGGTCGAAGGGTGTTCTACGACTTCTACACCGACGCCGAGAAGCAGGCGAACCCCTCTCGCCGGAACACGGGGCTGTTCTTCTTCCGCGGGAAGCCTGGCGCTCCGCTCGCGGTGATCGCGCCCGGCGGCGGGTTCGCATACGTGGGCTCCGTGCACGAGGGCTTCCCGTACGCGGCCGAGATCAGCAAGCGCGGCTTCAACGCGTTCGTGCTCAGGTACCGCGCGGGGCAGGGTGGCCGGATCGCGACGGAGGATCTGGCGGCGGCTCTCACCTACATCTTCCGGAATGCCGGCGCGCTCGGCGTGACGACGGCCGACTACTCGCTCTGGGGCAGCTCCGCCGGCGCGAGGATGGCCGCCTCGATCGGCTCGCACGGCGCAGCCCGCTTCGGTGGCGGGACGCTGCCGCAGCCTTCCGCCGTGATCCTGCTCTACACCGGGCATTCGGATGTCGCTCCGGCAGAGCCGCCCACGTTCGTCGCCGTCGGCGAGACCGACGGAATCGCGCCACCCGCGATCATGGAACGGCGCCTCGCGGCGCTGCGCAGGGCGGGCACCGACGTGGAGTACCACCGCTACCCGGGCGTCGGTCACGGCTTCGGGCTGGGCGTCGGTACCAGCGCCGAGGGTTGGATCGCCGACGCCGTTCGCTTCTGGGCGCAGCACGCCCACCGGCGTGGAAGGGAACAGGGACCCTGAGAGTCTTCCATCCGGCTCATGATCCGCGACCGAGGTCGAGAACGTACACCCGAGAGCGAGGGCATACCCATATGGCGAGCAAAGGCGGACGCGAATTCGGACGACGCGAGTTCCTGCTGGCGGCGGGAGGCCTGGCCGCCGCACCTCTCCTGAGCGGCATCCCCGGGCAGGGCGCCGTGCAGGCGGCAACCACGAGCAGCCTGCCTGCGACCCCGGACATCGGCCGGCGGAAGCTGGGCTCGCTGGAGGTCTCCAGCGTGGGCATCGGCGTGCAGAACATGAGCCGCAAGTACGAAACGACGGTGCCGTACCGCCCGGAGATGATCAACATCATCCGCGCGGCCTACGACCGGGGCGTCACCTTCTTCGACGCGGCGGAGGCATACGGCCCCTTCGAGGTGGAACGCATCCTGGGCGAGGGGATCGCGCCCTTCCGCAACAAGGTCGTGATCACGTCGAAGTTCGGGTGGAACATCGATCCCGAGACGGGCGCGCGCCGC
>Ga0326726_10006090_pt1 | contig 10867 bp, 11 predicted proteins | sample MHFenrmetagenome_2_FD_207603 | JGI IMG/M metagenome (GOLD analysis project Ga0326726, IMG submission 207603) | Lab enriched peat soil microbial communities from Michigan Hollow, Ithaca, NY, United States - MHF15MN | ecosystem: Environmental > Terrestrial > Soil > Wetlands > Peat | place: USA...
GGGCAGAATAGCCGTGACTGAAACCAGGATGCTCCACTGAAAGACGTATCCGATGACGTACGATCCAATGACGCCTACCGCGATTCCGATCAGTCCTCCCGCCAAGGACACGACCACCGCCTCCACGAGGAACTGATTGAGAATGTCGCTGCGGTGCGCTCCGACGGCACGCCGCACGCCGATCTCCCGGGTGCGCTCCGTCACCGACATGAACATGATGTTCATGATGCCGATACCGCCCACGACCAGGGACACCGCGGCAACCGCCGCCAGCAGCAAGCTCAGCACGTGAGACGACGCCTCCTGGCTCGCCAGGACTTCCGAGAGGTTCCTCATGGCGAAGTCATCGTCTGCGTTGGGCTGCAGGTGATGGCGCTGCCGCAGCAGGTCATGAATCTGGCTTTGCGCCTCCTTCATGCGTGCCGCATCACCCACCTTGATCAGGATGCTGTTTACCGCCCGGGCATTGGCCTGGCTGACGCCCAGGACTTTCTGCTTGGCGGTGGAAAGGGGAACGATGAGGGTATCGTCCTGGTCGTCGCCCTGCGTGCTCTGCCCCTTCCGGGCCAGGACCCCGACCACCGTGAACGGGACTTTCTTGACCCGGATCGTCTGGCCAAGCGGGTCGCTGCCGGAAAAGAGGTGCTCGGCCACGGTCTGCCCGATCACGACCACCTTGGCGGCCCCGTCCACATCCTCCGGCGTGAGGAGCCGTCCGGCAGCCACGTCCCATTCCCTTGCCTGAAAGAACTCCGGCGTCACGCCCTGCAAGGCCGTCGACCAGTTGGCGTCTCCGAAGATGGCCTGGGCGCCTCCCCGCATCGTGGGTGCTGCGGCCTGGACACTGGACACCTCGCGCTGAATCGCCCGCGCGTCGTCCTCCGTGATGGTGAGCTGGCTTCCGGAACCGAGCCGGACTCCGCCGGAGGTGATGGACCCGGAGAGGACGATGATGAGGTTCGCCCCAAGACTCCGGATCTGCTCGGCGACACGAGCCTGCGCGCCGGCCCCGATGGCCATCATCGTCACAACCGCCGCCACACCGATGATCACGCCGAGCGTCGTGAGCCCCGTGCGAAGCTTGTTGGTCTGCAGTGCGCTGACGGCCATCGGAATGCTGGCCCATGCCCTCATGCGGCTTGCCTCCGGGGCATCAGGTTTTCGAGCACGATGCGGGCGTCCAGGCGATCCTGGACGGGCACGTCACCCACCAACAACCCGTCACGGAACGTGAGGATCCGCTGCGCGTACTGCGCGATGTCGGGCTCGTGGGTCACCAGCACGATGGTCAGTCCGCTACGGTGGAGCTCCTGGAGCACGGCCATGATCTCCACGCTCGTGCGGGTGTCGAGGTTTCCGGTGGGCTCATCAGCCAGGAGCAGGCCCGGATCGTTGACCAAAGCCCTGGCAATGGCCACGCGCTGCTGCTGACCGCCCGAGAGCTGAGAGGGCCGATGGCCCTCCCGGCCCTCGAGGTTGACCGCCGCGAGCTTGCTCTGGGCCTTGCCTCGCCGTTCGCTCGCCGGCACATTACTGTAGAGCAGCGGAAGCTCCACGTTGGACAGCGCGCTCATTCTCGGAAGCAGATTGAACTGCTGGAATACGAAGCCGATGCGCTGATTCCGAATGGTGGACAGTTCGTCGTCGTCGAGATCCGAGACGTCGCGGCCTTCGAGAAAGTAGCGCCCGGCCGTCGGGGTATCGAGGCAGCCGAGGATGGTCATGAGCGTCGACTTCCCGGACCCGGAAGGTCCCATGACCGCCACCAGCTCGCCGGCCTGGATCGTCACTGAAACACCCTGGAGCGCATGGACCACCTGCGTGCCAAGCAGGTAATCTTTGACCAGGTCTTGAGCTCTGATCAGGCCGATCATCGTCATGTCCCTCGATGGGCAGGGCGCTGCAAACCGAGTGTCCAGCGTCGTGGGCAAGAACTCTCCACTTGACCTGCTATCAGACCCGCATAGACGACTGCTTCAATCAGAAGCAAGACTGCGAGCTGACGAGGGGCTCGCGTATGGACTGAACTGCCCCGACTCGTCCGATCCCCTGACGTCGCACCGCTTCGCGGATCGATCACAGAAGAGGAAGCGACAGAAACTCCTCATCCGACGCGATCACTTAGTTGCCTTCACTCTAGCGGGCTGAATCCCGGTCCCCAAGTGGACCTTGGTCCAATAGGTGGGGCCCTGCTGGTCTTGGGCTGTCGTCGATTTCGGGGGAGACATCACACCGTACCGTCCATCAAGGTTGTGCATGTCCTCCCTTGGGGGACGAGTCCCCGGTTTCGAGCGTCACCGCGCGCGGGCTCATCAGCCCGCGCACTTTCATCTCGCCCCCCTGGACCCGAGCTGCACTCCTCTCCGGGCCCGGCCGCCATCCCGCTCGCAGGTTCCGGGCGGCGGCGATGCATCCATGCGACAGCTTCCAGCCGGCTGTGCACGCCGAGCTTGCTGAAGATGCTCTGGGCGTGGTTCCGGATCGTCGCCGGGCTCACGCGCAATCGCGCCGCCATCGTCCTCGTGTTCGCGCCGACCGCCATCATGCCGAGGACCTGGAACTCCCGCGCGCTCAGCAGGCCCGCTCGGCCCGAAAGCGCCGCCGACGGCCTGGGGATGAGCTCCAGCGACCTGATCGTCGCCGTCACATCGCGAAACAGGTGCACCACCAGGTGGCGCCCGCCGGATGTCATCGGGGTCTCGAGCGCGGTGATGTCCAGCCAGACGACCTGGCCAGCCTTCGTGCGCGTCTGCATCTCGAAGCGGTGGACGTCACGCTGAGCGGTGCCGGCCCGGAGCCCTTGGCAGCCTCGGCCGCACAGCCGGGCGCCGTTGCCATCCGCGCCCGCGAGTGCCTCCCAGCACGCCAGCCCGACTACCTCCTGCGCGCTCCAGCCGAGGAGCCGTTCGGCGGCACGGTTCCAGAGGACGATGAAGCCTTCCGGGTCCACGACGAAGGCCCCGTCACCTGTCTCCGCCAGGATCTCCTCGAGGCTCCGTGAGCATGGCGATGCTGCGCGGAAGACCCCCACGCGGGAGGAAGACGACCCCGATGTGGCCGGTGGCTGCGAGCGCTTCACGATTGACCGGCCCATGCCTCTCGGAGCTCGGCGATGATTTGCTCTTTGTTCTTGTCTTCGTCCCTCACGCCGCTCCTTGAAGTCGCCCTGACACCGACAAGAGCACCAAAACTCACTGATCCTCGCCGTCTCCCGTGGTAGAAGTAGGCGCTGACACCGACATCTTCGTCTGTCCCCTGGGTTACACGTCATGCCCCGCGAAAGGAAAGACGGATGCAAGAACTGAAGACCCCGATCCCACTAGCCGAGCTTCGCGCTTTGGAGCGACTGGCGTGGCTCCCGCCCGCCAGACTGGAGATTCTGGGTCGCCATATGAGGGCGGTGAATGTGAGCAAGGATGAGGTCCTCTACCGCCCTGGGCAGCTGGCCAAGCATCTCTATTGTGTGCTGCGAGGGAGTGTCGGTCTTTCTCTCTTCGCCAGTGAGGGACGACTTCTCGAGCTTGCGTTGCTGACGCGCGGAGAATTCTTTGGCGAGACCGCACTGGTGCGCGGCTGGCGGCGGGTGAGCCAAGCCGTGGCCCTTCAGGATTCCCGGGTGGGACGGATCGAGGCTGAGGCGCTCGTGACTCAGGTGTGTGGCCTGCCCTGGGATCTCTTTACGAGTCTGACAGAGACTGTGCTCAAGCCGTTGTTCCTCGTCTCACTGCGGCGATCGCTGTTTCTGGTGGAAAAGCTCCACGACCGAGTGGCGCTCGCACTCTGGGAGTATGCGGGACATCCTGAGGCCCAACGATCGCGGGGCCTGCTGCCTTCGACTCTGACTCACGAACAGGTTGCCGCGGTGGTGGGTGCCTCGCGCCCCCGGGTGTCCCTCGCGCTCAAACGGCTGGAACGCGACGGGCTATTCGTTCGCGAGGGGAAGCGGATCCGGGTTCACGAGAGGTCTTTGCGTCGCTACTTGGAACGGAAGTATGAGTTCCTACTATGACCTATCGGAAGTTATTGAGGGTGTTTCGGGGCTGCACGGAAAGCATTGCCCTATGCAGGGCACGGTTCAAAAATAGTTTGTATGCTGCGATCGTGGAGACAAACGGGCGGACGAGGGGGAAATCGGGAATGCGGAAAAGAAAAGGGGCGTCATCTCGAGTCACAGCACCTAACCAGGAATCGGCTGTGGCTGCCGAAATGTCCAAGAGCGGCAGCCTATGACCGCACCAGCGGAGACTCCTCGACATAGGCACTGGCTCAGCGAGGCGCTGGAGGGGCTGGCCCACCGGGTCACCGAGTGGACGGGGGGCTCGTGGGCGTTCGGCGTCGCCCTCACCACCATCGTCGTGTGGGGGGTGACGGGGCCGATCTTCGGCTTCTCGGATACGTGGCAGCTCGTGATCAACACAGGGACGACCATCATCACCTTCCTGATGGTCTTTCTCATCCAGCGCTCGCAGAACAAGGATGCCCGCGCCGTCCACCTGAAGCTCAACGAGGTCGTGGCGGCCCTCCAGGGCGCGAGCAACCGCCTGATCAACGTGGAGGACTTGACGGAGACGGAGATCCGATTACTGCACGCCCACTACCAGAGGCTGGTCATGATGGCCAAGCGGGACGTCAGCCTCACCGTCTCCCACTCGGTCGAGGAGGCGGACGAGCGGCACCGCGCGAAGACGCGTCACCAGAGGACGGTGATGGGGGCCAACCCGGCCGGGGGCGCGGCCTCGCCAGCGGGCACGCCGCCGGGGTGACGACCGGCAGGGGTCGCGCCGTCGCTCGGGGAATAGGTGGCGAAAGGCAGGAACCTCATCGGCGCGACGATTCGACTTCCCGGTCGTCCACCGGAGGGATCTCAGAAGCCTGCAGGCGCCGCCAGACGATCCGGACGGCGGCCATGACCGGGACCGACAGAAACATTCCAGCGACACCCGCGATCTCGCCCCCCGCCAGCACCCCGAAGATGACCAGTGCGGGATGGATCTCGATGCCACGCGCCATGACGAGGGGGCTGGTCCCATAGTCTTGGACTCCCCGCCAGACGAGGACGAACACCGCGAGGAGCCAGGGATGCGCATAGCCAGAGAACAGGCTCACTCCAATGACAACGACGCCGGCGGCCAGCGGGCCGATCACCGGAATGAACTCGAGGGCGCCTCCGATAGCGGCGAGGACGAGCGCGTACGGCACCCCCGCCGACAGAAATACCGCCGACCACACGACGAACGTGATCAGAGCCAGCAGCACGAGCGCTCGCACGTACTGACCCAGCAAGGCATCGAGATCCTCGGAGATGCCCCACCACGTCCCTCGATGCCCTTCAGGGCCGAGTCGCCAAATCGCCGTGGTGGTGAACCGCTCGACATCCTTCAAGATGAAGAAGGCGAAGATGGGGATGAGCACGATCACCCACGCTCCGGCGAGCCAGGTCAGCAGTGCCGCCACGGCCCGCTGAGCGTAGCCAATGATCTCGCCCATGTGCGTTTGCACCAGCCGGTCGATCTCACGGATCTGCTGGCCCTCCCACCCCTTGCGGGCGAGGAGACTCGTGACGATCTCTCCGCTCTGAATCTGTGTGGACATCTCAGGGAGCTTCTGCGCCAGACTCTGGACCTCGCTCGACAGACGTGGCCCTACCGCTACCCCGGCCCCGCCGAGCGCGGCGAGGACCACCAGGTACACGGCCACGATCGCCAACGCGCGGCTCGGTATCAGCCACCGTTGCGCGAGGCGGACGAGCGGGAACAGGAGGTACGCGAAGAACAGCGAAAGGGCGAGGATGAGCAGCACCCCCCGCATCGCGTAGAGCAGTCCGAGAGCACCGAGGATCACCAGGATCGTCCAGGTGGCTCTCGCCGTGCGAGGATCGAGGAAGAACCGGCTCATCGCGCTCCTTCAGTACTGGGAACGGCGCGACCTATCTCGCCACCGAGGTGGCCGTCGCGCAAGGCACCACGGCAGTTACCGCACCGGCTTTGCTCCGGGAGCGGCCGCCGCGGGCGCCAAGAATTCGGTCTGGCGTGACCTGAGTGTCGTCACCAGGGCCTCGTACGAGGAGGTCCGGATAATCTTGTTGAATTGTGCCCGGTAGTTCGCCACGAGACTGACCCCGTCGATGTTGAGGTCGTAGACCTGCCAGCGGTCCCTCGGGTGGTGCATCAGGTAGTCGAGCGACACCTCGCCCCCTTTACCGAGGAGAAGGGTCGTCCGCACGACGGCGTGATCCTCCTCAACCGTTTCGCCCCGGAACGTCATCTCGGAGTTGAACTGGTCCACCTTGGAGACGTACGTACGCTTGAACAGGTCGGTGAAGAGGCGGACAAATTCCTCACGCTCGGCGGGCGTTCGCTGAGCCCAGTGTTGCCCCAGGGCCCGCTTCGCCGTCTCGGAGAAGTCGAAGATCTTGTCGACGGCCGTACCGATCGCGACCCGGCGCTCGTCGGCCCTTCTATCGGCCGCCAGCTCGGGGTCCTTGAGGATCTTGCCAACCCGATCGACCCCTTCGCGCAGGTGATCAGTGGGGGGACCTGCCCACGCGCCGTCAACCGAACAGAGCGTGAACAGGAAAATCAGGATCACGCGGGCATGAATTCTGACCACAAGTTCCTCCGGGTTTCCGTTCCCATCGGCTCTGCCGCTTCAATCGCCAACGTACAAAATGCAACGGCGGTGCCACACTGGGAATTCAATTGGGGCGGGGGCTTCCGCTCGAAGCCGTCCACGAGCCGCTGAGGAGGACTCTTCCCGAGTGGGGCATCCGTGCCCGGTGACCTCCATACTCGCTGACTTGTTGGGGGAGGGCGGTGAACTTTTTGGTGGGGCTCGCCGGTGCCCCCATGAGTTACTATCCGCGCGGTGCCCCTGCACTCCGGGGTGCTCCAATCCAACTGGCTCGCTGAAGTCGTTCGGAGGATGAGCTGACGTGAGAGGGGTCCTGATCTAGGCATGCGTCCGGTCGCGGTCGCCCCGCTCATTCTGCTGCTGTTCTTCCTGCCTGTCGACATTGTCTCCGCCCAGGTCCCCGCCCGCGTCGCACCCCCCTACACCCTGATGGACGACGAGGCCCGGACGTACATCGAGGGCGGGGTCGAGGTGCCCTTGAAGGGCAACGGCCCCACGACCGGCTACGGCTACCTGTTTTACACGCGGCCGCACTTCCTCGCGGAGGACCTCTACCTTCGCCTGGTCGTCCCGCCGGGCTACTTCATATCGGAGCTGATCCTCGACCACTTTCCCAGCCAGAACAGCGCCCTGGGCGTCGGCGTGAGCGGCGGGTTCTTTGCCGATAGCCAGACCGAGTTCCGGGACGGCCGCTACGAGTCCGCAGAGTCGTTCACCGGTGACTCGGCCGGGGGCACGCTCGCCTACTACCTGCGGGGTCCGAAAATCTTTGGCCGCCTGCCGATCGAGGGCCAGATTCGCGCCAATCCAAAGTATGTCTGGTACGACCGCAACGACGGCACATCGCGCTATTTCCGCCTGCCCGAGAACACCGCGATCTACGATGTGCGCGCGGGCATTCGTCTGGGCGGGGTGCCTCCGGAGCTCTTCCCCAACGCCGCGATCGAGGCGTCGGTGTGGCACACCTTCGGCTACCGCGACAACGCTAGTCACTACGGCTTCGCGCAGGAGCTCCAGAAGACCGACCACTTCACGCAGCGGACGTGGACCCGCCTGGGCGCGACCTACACGTTCGGGACGCAGCAGGCGAGCGCGTTCTTCAACGCGGGCATCGCCGAGGACACCGACGCGCTCTCCACGTTCCGCATGGGCGGTGGCCTCCGCCTGCGCGCCGAGTTTCCGTTGTTGCTGCACGGCTTCTATGTCGAGGAGATCTTCGCCCGAAGCTTCTGGCTGATGAACTTCGCCTACCGCTTTCCGATCTGGCCCGGCCAGGACCTCGTCCATCTCCAGCTCCTGGGCGATGTCGCGCAGGTCAACTACATCCAGGGCCATCACCTGCCGCGCAGCACCCTCGCCGGTGTCGGCGTCAACCTGTCCATCGCCGTCACGAAGCGCATCGATCTGGTCGTGGGGTATGGCTACGGTATCAACGCCCCGCGGGGCAATGGCTTCGGCGGCCAGGAGTTCGACACGCAGTTCCAGTTCAAGTACTAGCCCTCTATTCACGAACGCAGCTTCCATGACTCTCGGGGGATAACGGGGGAGAGGCATGCCACAGACACCGCACGTCGAGAAGCACTTCACCTCTTCGGAGACGATCCGGGACGTCGTCATCGGGATGTCGGACGGACTCACGGTGCCCTTTGCCTTGGCCGCCGGCCTCTCGGGCGTGGTGCAGTCGACCGGCATCGTGATCACGGCCGGTCTGGCCGAGGTCGCGGCCGGGGCGATCGCGATGGGCCTCGGAGGCTATCTGGCGGCCCGGACGGACGCCGAGCACTATGGCTCGGAGTATGGGCGAGAGAAGCAGGAGACCTTCGACGTTCCCGAGGTCGAGACGGAGGAAGTGGCGAGCATCTTTCGATCGTACGGGCTGCCGGAGACGACGGTCACGAGCGTTGCGCAGGCCATTCGGAGCGACCGCCGCCGCTGGATCGAGTTCATGATGAAGTTCGAGCTGGGGCTGGACAAGCCGGACCCGGCGCGGGCTCGAACGAGCGCGTTGACCATCGCGGGCTCGTACATCGTCGGCGGCCTCGTACCGCTGGCTCCATACTTCGTCGTGCGCAGCATGGGGACCGCGCTCGTCGTGTCCGTTCTGGTGACTGTGCTCGCGCTGCTGGTCTTCGGGTACGTGAAGGGCACCTTCACGGGCAAGAGGCCCTTCCGCAGCGCGTGGCAGACTGCCGTCGTAGGGGGGCTGGCGGCCGCGGCGGCGTTCGCAATCGCGAAGCTGATCGCGTAGGTCCCGCGGAGTCGCGCGTCCTCGCGGCGATCAACCCGGGCCAGGCGCGGAGCGCGACAGACAAGAGCGCGATATCCAGCGCCAAGTCATCCGGACCCGCTCGCGAAGGTCGCCAAGCTTCGCCGGGAGCGGGTTCATCTCGATCCTCCGCCATTCAGGGTCCTGCCCGGTGAGGGGGGCGCGAGTGATCGCGGGAAGGGTGTCGGCAATTTCTGGGAGCAGCCGGACTACGCTGCGGTTGCCGCTGACGCCGGGATGATCATGCCCATCCAAACCCATTGCTGTGTCCTCCCCGTACAGCGCGAGAGAGATTCGTTCACCGAGGCCCGTCTCTCACCTCTGCGAGTGTTCCTCCATCACTGACCCTGATCCTGCCGCGGCCCCATCGACGCTTCCCTGTTCCGCAGGCGATCCAGAAGCTGGGCGAATGACATCCGCTTCAGGATCGAGTTGAACTGGCTGCGATAGTTCGAAATGAGGCTCACGCCGTCCACCGAGACGTCGTACACAGCCCACCGTCCTTTCTGCTCGAGCAAGCGGTATTCGATCGCGACCTCTGCCTTGCCCGCAGCCATCCGGGACTGCACTTGCGCGTATGGGCCGCTGATGGTCTCGCCCTGGAACGTGATCGTCGCGAGACGGTAGTTTCCAAGGGTGTTCAGGTAGGCTCGCTCGAGAAGATCGGTGAAGAGCACCACGAAGTCGCGCTGCTCGTCGGGGGAAGCGTCCGTCCAGCGCTGCCCCAGCAGCCGGCGAGACATCTCGTCGAAGTCGAAGAGGGCCACCGCGGCCTGGCGAATCTCTGCCCGCCGCTGCCCCCCGTCCGTCGCATCAGCCGGCTGTGACCGGACGATCGTCAGCACACGGGAGACCGAGGAGGTGACCACGTTGAGCGGCCCGGAACCATCGGGAGTCGACGCCGGCTGAGCCTCCGCGCGCGTCGTCTGAGCGAGGGCAGGAGCGACTCCGAATGGAATGACGGCCGCGATCGCCACGAGCGCTGCGAATCTGCGCCCATGCCGGATCAAGACCTTGAGAACTTGCGGCAGAGGAGCATCGAGCAAATGGGCTCCAAACATGACTGCACTCCTTGGACGAGAGTCCTGCGCGACAGGGACGGGACGTACCCGGCGTACCTGAAAGACGCCTCTTCGCTGCATGGCGGTGACTGTAGTCCCGGGAAAGGCGGCGGCCTATTGGACTTAAGGGCCATGCGGGTGGGGCCGAAGAGCCCCGGAGTACCCGTGAGGCGACGGGACCTTGGTCCAATTGGCAGCCCGGCCCCGGGTGCCTAGACTCAGGCCGCGATGAAACTTTCAACGCGGTTGACGAGGGAGACGCGATGAAAACGAGCGGACGCGCCAATGTCAGGAAGCGGATCGAGCGGGACCTCAACGCCGCCCTGTCGCGACTTCGCCAGATCGGCGGAGCGGTGATGGTGATGGATCGACCCGACACCATCGGCGGGAATTCGGCCTTCGCCGACGAGGTCGACCAGATCCAGGCCAGCGCGAGTCAGGACATCGGCCTGGCCACACGCGAGCTGCTGCAGGAGCGTGTGAACTGTCTTTCCGCCGCGCTGCAGCGCGTGAACGAAGGGTCGTACGGGATCTGCGTGGAGTGTGCCGAGCTGATCGCGCCGGCGCGACTCGAGGCAGTCCCGGAGGTGGGCACTTGCATCCGCTGCCAGGCCGGCCTCGAACGCCTCAGCCGTCAGTCCTCCTCGAGTCGTCACAGCGTGTTTGCGGGCGGCGACGATGAAACTGCGGGCCAAACGTTTCGGCATCTGAAGCCTGCTCACTCATCCTCCGCCTAGAGCTTCCTGAATGCGTCGACCCGTTCTTGCGTCCCCTGGGTAGCGAGGAGGCCGCCGTTGCTCCCGCGTTCAGTTTGTATCAGTCAGGCTAGCGGCTTCATTGGTCGCGTGAATATTGGACCTACGTCCAATGGGCAGACGGCTCGGACGCGGCTAGAGTGAAGGAGCAGGAA
>Ga0326726_10006091_pt1 | contig 10867 bp, 9 predicted proteins | sample MHFenrmetagenome_2_FD_207603 | JGI IMG/M metagenome (GOLD analysis project Ga0326726, IMG submission 207603) | Lab enriched peat soil microbial communities from Michigan Hollow, Ithaca, NY, United States - MHF15MN | ecosystem: Environmental > Terrestrial > Soil > Wetlands > Peat | place: USA...
CGCCGAGCACCAGCGTCGGGACGTGAATGTCGCCGAGCTGGTCCATCACGGACCAATGCTTGAGCACCACACTGAACCCCTGGACGATCGCATCGGGTCGTAGCTTCAGCTTGAATGCCGAGGCAAACATGCGCGGCACGTCGCGGACTCGAATGGTGTAGAAGTACGCGAAGAAGAACTGCATCACCGCCGAGCGAACCTCGTGCACGGCGAGCTCGCCGTTGAAGAATCGCCGGGCGGCGCGCACCGCCTTCGGACTCCAACCGCGCTTATCGAGAATGGCCGGCGCGCTCTGCTGATACCAATGGGCGTCGGCCGCGGTGTCGAGAAGCAGGAGGCTGGAGACGCGTTCCGGATGGCGCAACGCATACTCGAGCGCGACGTGGCCACCGAACGAATGGCCCGCCACGGACCAACGATCGAACCCGAGCGTCTCGCGCAGCGACTCGGCGTCCGCCACGAGGTTGTCGAAGGTCATCGACTCGGTCGCTCCCGTCGAGCGGCCGTTCGCGCGATGATCATAGAAGATGAGGGTGAAGTGGGCCGCCAGCGGCTCTAGGGCGTCGAGCGTCGTGTGGTCCAATCCAGGTCCGCCGTGCATCAGGACGAGCGGAGGCCCGTGTCCCATGATCTTCACGAACAGGGAGACGTCGCGGATCGCGAGGAGGGGCATGGCAACTCCTTGGCGAATTGAATTTTCGCCGATGTTCCAACGTAGCCGACGTGGGATTCGACACCATCGGGAGAACGCGGGAGCCGAGTGGGGTGAATGCCGTCGGCGGTGCGCCGACCTCACGACGCCGAATCGCACGGGCGCGCCGTCGAATGGGACATTCGTCTCGATCGATCAGTTCACCCCGGTGAGAATGCAGAGCTGACTCTCGCGTTCATGGAAGTCAGATCCTATCGTATCCATGGCGGCTGGCCCTCCGCGTTGGTTGTTGCGGCATTGACCGCGTGTTTCCTGTGGGGCGAAACACTGCCACCTCGTGGTCGGGGGCAGCCGCTCCATTCCGACGATCGTGATTGGAGAGAAGATCAATGATCACAATCGGTGAGTCAGATCGATGAAGAAAGGCGTAACTGGCGGAAAGCGACTGAGCCATGAGCCGCCGATCGCGACAGCGAAGCTCGGATGGCGGTACCACCACATCGGGATTCCACACACGCAGCCTCGTGCTGAGGAGCATCATGTCGCGCACCTCGGGGTTCACGTCGCCGGTTTTGAGACCAGTCCCTACGGGATCGAGTGGATCCGGTTCGAGCCGCATTGCCGAGTGCCCGAGATCGTCAGAATCGTTCCGCACATCGCCTTTGCCGTCGACGATTTGGACGAAGCCCTAAGAGGTAGGGAGATTTTGATCGCACCGACCGAGCCATCGGCTGGAGTTCGTGTTGCGTTCATCCTTGACGACGGAGCACCAGTTGAGCTGCTCCAGTTTTCCACGGCCAAGTCGGTCCGCCCAAAGACACGGCGCGCTGCCGAACAACGCGATCCCCGCTGAGTCATGAGGGTCACGGGCTCGACTCAGGGCCGCGAGGGGGAAATCCGTTCGCGACATGCGTGCAGTCAGCGGCTCGACGCCCAGGCGAGAATCTGCGGATACAGATCCGCAACCGTCTTTCCCGGAGCCTCGCTCCCCCGCTGCATGGCGGCGCCGATGAGCATAGTCTCATGCTCTATCTCGAGCCGCAGCTCGTGGCGCGGGACTACCGCACGGCGAAGACGGTGAGCGGCGCAACATATGACGAGGGCTTCGCCGTCGCGAAGCAGAGCGACTGGCCCGGCTATATCGGAGCGCCGCGCGTCGCCAGCGCCGCCCTCGGCCGGCGGATCTGGACGGGCTTCTCGGCGGCCGCACTCAAGACGACGCTCGAGATCCTGAGCGGCACCGATCCGGCGACCTACCCGCGCTATCTGTCGTACCTCGTGAAGAATCCGTTGTATCAAGACTGGATCGCGTCGGCGGACGAGCGAGACGCGACCGCCGCGGAGAGGCAGCGCGCCTGGCTTACGCGACGAAAGCGTTGACCGAACCGACGGGACGAGATCCTTGAACGGATCCGAGTCCGTGTTGGTCGTGTGCGGCCCGACACCGGCGCGGCATGATAGAATGTACGAGAGGTTTTCTCTACAAGCTCGTTAGCCCGCACACCGGCGACCCCATCAGTGGGGGTACCTTCTGGACCTCATTGCATTGTCACTCCCCAACCTCGCTGTTCTCGCCGGGGCCGGATTGGCTTGTGGCTACGCGGTCATCCAAATCGGCCGGGCGTTGCTCGCACGGCGGTGGCCGACCGTCGAAGGCGAGATCGTCGACGCCCGAGTGGTGCGCACCGGCGGTGACCAGAGCAAGGAAGCGCTCGACCAAATCGTGACATACCGCTACCAGGTCGCCGGGCAGCCGTACACCAACAATCGTGTGAGATTCGGGCTGCAGCCAACGCCGAATTCGATGGTTCCTGCTCGCGGCGCCAACTCGATCGCCGGTGCTTCCCTGGCGGCCAGCTATCCGCGCGGCAAGCCGGTTCGCGTGCACTACAATCCCCGGCGTCCAGTAGACAGCGTTCTATATCTGACGCCAAATTTTCGCGTGTGGGTCATGCTCGTGGCGGGGCTCGCTTTCGGGTATGCCGCCGTCCACGGTGCCCTGTGAGCCGCTGGGGTCGCACGGGCTGAGCAACCGGGACGCCACGAGAGGTGTCGAAATGAACGTCCTGCGATTGGAGTCCACCGTATTCGTACTGACCATGGCCTTGGCAGCTCCCGCGCCGGGGCGAGCACAAGCGGCGCCCAACCCGGGCGACCGGGAAGCCCTGCGTGCCCGATACGCCCAGCAGGATACCGCAATATCACACCGCGATCCGCGCCAGTTTCTAAGCACGCTGGCCCCCGACTACACGGTGATCCTTCGCGACGGTCAGCGGTTCATGCGTCCGGGTATCGATTCCGCGATCACGCGCGATATGCGCGCGACCACCGCGGTGCGGCTTGTAGGCACAGAGCTGACACAGGTGGCGCGCTATGGAGACACACTCGTCGCCGTCGTCGTGCACCGCGCCGACCGTGATCTGGTGGACGCCCAGGGTCGTACCCACCGCTTCGAGAACGGGGTGAAACACGAGGAACGATGGACGGCGTGGCGAGGCGGGTGGCGCATCGTTCAGTTGCGAGAGCTCGACCAACTTTATCTTCGTCGCGACGGCGTGGATCAGATGCACCGCGGCCAGGCACCGCCCGATGCCTCCCAAGACTCCGCGGTGGCGCACCGTTGAGGTCGTTCGTCTTGACTGATCGCTCGTTGCATCCGAGCATAATGTGTCAGCTCGGTGCCTCCACCTTTGACCGGCGTACACCCATGAGCAAATACACTCTGAACGTCAACGGCCGGACCCACTCCGTCGACGTCGCGTCGGACACGCCGATGTTATGGGTGCTTCGCGACGCGTTGGGGCTCGTCGGGACGAAATACGGGTGCGGAATCGGTGACTGCGGCGCGTGCACCATCCATCTCGACGGCGCGCCCGAGCGCGCGTGCCAAACGCCGGTGTCGGCCGTGGGCCGCAAGTCGGTGACCACGATCGAAGGGCTCGATCCGGCGGGAAAGCATCCACTGCAGAAGGCCTGGTGCGAGCTCGATGTGCCGCAGTGCGGGTATTGCCAAGCCGGACAACTCATGACGGCGGCGGCGCTGCTCAAGAGCAACCCGCATCCGAACGATGCGGACATCGACCGCGCGATGGGGGGCAATCTGTGCCGCTGCGCGAGTTATTTCCGAATCCGCGCCGGAATCAAGCGCGCGGCCGAAATCGCCTCGGGTGCCACGCCGGCTCAAGGAGGCCCGCGATGAAACCAACGCCTGATTCGCCGCTCATTGACCGGCGCCACTTCATCAAAGTCAGCGCGCTCGCCGGCGGCGGCTTGTTGATCGGTACGTACGTACGCTTGGGAGAGCTCGGTGCCGCGGAACCACTCGCTGCTCCCGCCGCCGACTTCACTCCGAACGCGTTCATCAGCATTTCGCCAAGCGGCGCGGTCTCGATCATCGCGCCGAACTCGGAGATGGGACAGGGCGTGAAGACGTCGCTCCCGATGATCGTCGCCGAGGAGCTCGATGTCGCGTGGGCGCAGGTGACGATCACGCAGGGCGACCTGAACCCGGCATACGGCCGACAGACGTCGGTCGGCAGTCAATCGACGCCCACGAACTTCGCTCCGCTCAGGCGCGCGGGCGCAACCGCGCGCGCGGTGCTCGTTCAGGCGGCCGCGCAGACGTGGGGTGTGCCAGCCGGCGAATGCACGACGGAAGGCGGTACGGTCATTCACCGCGCGTCGAATCGGCGCGCCACCTATGGTGAGCTCGCCACCAAGGCCGCGTCACTCACGCCGCCGGCGAACGTTCCGTTGAAAGATCCGAAGGACTTCAAGCTGCTCGGGACGCGCGTGGCCGGCGTGGACAATCCGAAGATCGTGACCGGCGCACCGCTCTTCGGCATCGACGTGCAACTGCCCGGGATGCTGTACGCGACGTACACCAAATGTCCGGCGTTCGGCGGAAAAGTGGTGAGCGCCAACCTCGATGCCGTGAAGGCACGGCCGGGCGTCCGCGACGCGTTCGTGCTCGACGGCATCGAGGGTTTGCCGTCCGGAGTCGCTATCGTCGCCGATTCGACGTGGAACGCCTTCAGCGCAACGAAGGCACTCCAGGTCAAATGGGACGAAGGCGCCGTGGTCAGTCAGAACAGCGTCGAGATGGCGAAGCAGGCGGAGCAGCTCGCGGCGGCGACGCCGGCGCCCGCGCTGCCCGACGGCGCCAAACTCGTGAAAGCCGCCTATCACTATCCATTTCTTGCGCACGCGACGCTCGAGCCGCAGAACTGCACCGCCGTCTACAAGAATGGGGTGATGGAGATGTGGGCGCCGTCGCAGATTCCCGCCGTCGGTCAAGGGCTGGTCGCGCGCGGACTCGGCCTCGCTCCCAAGGACATCGTCGTGCACATCACACGGCTGGGCGGCGGGTTCGGGCGGCGCGGCAGCAACGAATTCTCGATCGAAGTCGCCGCCATCGCGAAGAAGCTGGAGGGTACGCCCGTCAAGTTGATGTGGCCTCGCGAGTACGACTTCGCGCACGACAACTACCGGTCGAACGGCTGGCACTATTTCACCGCGGGTGTCGACGGCGCGGGCAAGATCGTTGCCCTGCACGACGCCTTCGTGAAGATGCAGGGTGGCCCCGGTGACATGTCGGCCACCGGGTTTCCGTTCAACGCGATCCCCGGCTCATCGGTCAATTCGAGCAAGCTGCCGGGCGGCATTCCAACCGGCTATTGGCGGGCGCCCGGTGACAATGGAAATGTCTGGGCCACGCAGTGCTTCGTCGACGAGCTCGCGCACGCCGCCGGCCGCGATCCGCTCGCGTTCACGCTCGATTTGCTCGGCGGGGCTTCATCCCAATCCGGATTCGACGCTCAGCGAATGACGGCCGTGCTCAAGCTCGCGACCGAGAAGGCGGGGTGGGGTCAGCCGCGCCCGCGAGGCCAGGGCCAAGGCTTCGCGATCACGCGGACCATGGGTGCCTATGTCGCCGTGGTCGCCGATGTCGTCGTGAGTCAGGGCGGCGATCTCGCGATCAAGAAGATCACTGCGGCCGTCGATCCCGGTATGATCGTCAACCTCAGCGCGGCCGAGGCCCAGGTGCAGGGGGCGATTCTCGACGGCATCAGCGCCGCCTGGTTTCAGAAGATCACGATCGAGCGCGGTGCCGCCGCGCAGACGAATTTCGACGAGTACCCCATGCTGCGGATGAACGACTCTCCGCGGCTGATGGAGGTCCATTTCGTCAAGTCCACCCTGCCGCCGACGGGCTTGGGCGAACCTGGTCTCCCCGCCGCCGCGCCTGCGGTCTGCAACGCCGTCTTCGCCGCGACGGGCAGGCGCATTCGCACCTTGCCCATCGTCAGCGAGAGTTTGAAGTGGTCGTGATTGCCGGGCGACGTCACCGGGCTCACGGACCTCGTCGCCGCGGCGGGCATTACGCCGTTCGCCGTCCGGAACGCGCTCACGCGCTGTGTGATTCTGTGGTGCGTCGAGGCGTATTTCGGCCGTCTCGGCGGCTCGACGTCATTGAGGTCAGGGATCATGCGAGCGTCGCTTTCCATTCCTCGAGCTGAGCCAATTCCGAGAGCGGCCGCTCCTCGACTGCGTCGAGCGCGCCCGGATAGACGCGGCCGCTCTCGCCGTCCAGCGTGATCTCCGCGCCGGCCTCGAGGCGCCGGCCGCCGAGGCGGCAGCTGCGCTCATCACTCGCGATGGTCAGCTCGTTGCATCCGACGATCGCCACCTTGCCGAGCTCCCGCGCGACGACGGCGGCGTGACTCGTCCGTCCTCCGCGCGCGGTGAGGATACCGTCCGCGCTCGCGATCCCATCGAGGTCGGCCGTCTCCAGGTCGCCTCGGACGAAGATGACGTGGCGTCCCGCGGCCGCGGCCGCGCGCGCGGCCTCCGCCGTCAGCGCGATCGTTCCCGCCGCGACGCCCATCGAGGCCGGCACTCCGCGCGCGAGTGCCCCGTCTGCGCCGGCCGCCAATCGCCGCCGCGCGATGGTCGAGACGTCGAGATCCGCGACGCGCGCGAGCGCCTGGGCTGGCGTGATCACTCCCTCGCGCCCGAGATCGACGGTGATCTTGAGCCGCGCCCATGGCGCACACGTGGCATCACGCGTCTGAAGAAGGTAGAGGCGGCTCTCGTCGACGGTGAACTCGAAATCCTGCGCGTCGTGGAACGTCTCCTCGAGCCGCGTGGCCATCGCCTGAAGCGCCTGGACGACGTGCGGCATCTGACGCTGTAGCTGCGTTACCGGCTCGAGGCGCCGGCGCCCGGAAACGACGTCCTCACCCTGCGCGCTGAAGGCGAATTCCATGTACAGCGTCTTGTCGCCGGTGGCGGGATCGCGGGTGAATCCGACACCTGCACCCGAGCGCGCTCCGGAATTGCCGTACACCATTTGCTGGATCGTGACGGCCGTTCCAGGCAGATCATGCAGCGCGTGGATCTCGCGATACCGTGTGGCTTGTTGTGAATCCCAGGATCGAAACACCGCGTCGACGGCCTGCGCGAGTTGCTCGTACGGATCCTCGGGAAACGCGCTGCCGGTAACCGACTCGAAGACTTTCAGCAACTCGAATACGAGATCGCGAAGGCGGAGCGTGTCCAGCTCCGTCCGCGACGCCGCACCATCCGACTGAAGGACGTCCGCCTCGACGGCGCCGAACGGGGCGCGGTCGGCGCCGCGGACGGTCGTCGCGAACGCCTCGATCACGCGGGCGAAACAGTCCCAGGCGAGGTGCGGGTTTCCGGTCAGCTCCACGAGCCCGGGCAGCGTGGCGCGCGTGAGGCCGACGTTGAGCACCGTTTCGAGCATGCCCGGCATCGACACCGCCGCTCCGGAACGCACGGACACCAGCAGCGGCCGGCGCGGACTGCCGAACTGCAACCCGGTTTTTCCCTCGAGACGTTCCATCGCGCCGCCAACGAATGCGCGAAGGTCGGCAACCGACGCCGCACCGCCCTCCGCGCCCCGCAGGCGCGTCGTGCTGGGGAGGACGAATCCCGCCGGCACGGGCATTCCCGCCGACGCGAGGCGAGCGAGCCTCAGCGCCTTGCCGCCCAGCGAGGCGAGGGCGGACTCCGGTGGCGGCAGTGCCCCGGGTTCGATCATTTGAATTCCCTCAAGACTCAAGCCATTCTCCCATGACATGGTCGGAGACGAGCCGCCCGGCACGGAGCAGTACGTCGCCGACAGCTTCGAGATCTTCGCCGATCGCGCCGGCAATGCTGAGGAGCCTGGCGTCGGCGTTCATCCGCATCAGACTGGCGAACACCTCGCGCTCTGCCGCATCGGTTGCGTGCTCGTCGTCGTGCAACGCCTGCACGAGGTCGACAAAGCGTCGCAGCTCCTCACGCGCGGCTCCGCGGTGCACGGTCCGCAGCGCACAGAGCAAGCGCACATAGTTCGAGACCGCCGCCGCGGCATGGTCGGCGAGCCGACAGAGACCGTCGCGCACATCTGCCGGCAAGTCGGCCGGAAGGAACTGGATACGGAAGGCGGCCTCCTCGAGCGCATCGGCGGCATCGTCGACGCCGGATGCGATGACGCGCCACGCACGCTGCTCTCCGCGACCAGCCAGCTCGCGGATGCGCGATACCTGAACGTCAGCCTTTGCCTCCCAGGCCTTCGCGCGCGCCGCGACATCGTGCGCGCCTTCATGCTCGATCAGGGCGGAGCGAACGAGGTTCCCCAGGTCGAGCACGAGCGCCGCATGATCGAGGGCAAGGTCGAGGATCCGATCGGCCGCGGACGCGGCGCGCGCCAACAGCTCGGCGACAAGCACATCGCGGATGGCCATCGGAGAACGTCCCGAGCGCAGCCCCTCGCTCGCCGTACGAAGCGCCTCGCGGAGAAACTCCACGGCCCCTTCGTCGCCCACGCCGGCCCGCAACGATGTGTACGGCTCGCCGGTCACCTTCGACGCCGTCGCGAGCAATTCTCCGACGAGCGTGTCGCCGCCGACCTCGAGATACCCCCGGTGACCGACTTCGTGGTCGGCTGCCCAGCCGAGCAGGGCAATCGCATCGGACTTTGGAACCAAGCGAGAGAGACTCTTACGCGCCTTGTTCCAATCGATGAGGAACACGAGCGAGGCGCCAAGGCGCTCGAGCACTCCGTCCAGCGCCGCGACGTTCGGCGCATCGAAGACTCCGGTGCCGACGTAGAACGCCTCGTCCGCGAGCTTCGGTGACGCGTGGGTCGAGGTCGTCCACGTGAGCTCTGCGAGCCGCGACGCGAAGAACTCCAGCCGGCGCCGGTGCACGTCGCTCGACGTCACGGACAGGCGCAGCCCTTGCACGGTTGCGACCAGCACGTGGGCCTCGGTCATGCCGATGTCGTTCTGGATGATGAGCCTCGCGCCATCGCGCACCGCCGTCGTCGACAGACCCGGGTGATGAAACTTGAGCGGCGACGTCCGATTGAGCCCGCGCATGAACGCGGCGAGGCGCGCCTTGTCGTCCTCGCTCAGCCGAAATCCCCGCGCGCCTGCGACCTCCTGCTCGCTCAGCCGCGATGCGATGTCGTTGAGCGCCTTGTGCAGATCCATCACGAGGCCATGCAGGGTGTCGTGGCCGTCGTGGGGTGGACGTGTCAGGCGCGAGACGAGCCCGGCGGGGATCACGTCGTCGTCCAGCTTGACCGCGCGACCAATCACTTCTTCGCGCCGCCGAAGATCGCGCGCCGCCGATTCATCGAGCAGGCGCGCCGCGGCGGCGGCATCCGTCGCGGCCCCCATTCGCCCGAGATCGTCCCGGATCCGCGCGAGGACTGCTCCGGCGCGCGGAACCTCCACGCCGACGTCGCCGCGGCTGGTCGCTTCCGGCGCCGCATAGAGGCTGTCGTCCGCGAGCCCGGCGATCGCGCGTTCGGCCTCGAGACCCGCTCCATCGGCCGCGGCTCGTGAGCGCGTTGGGCCATCAGCTGCCTGCAGCCAGCTGAGGGCGAACTTGATTCGCGCGTTCGCGGCGAGCCCTTCTACGACGAGATCGGGCAGCAGGAGCGTCGAACCGGTCAGTTCACTGACGATCTTGGCCTTTCGCACTGGCATACGGGCAACTCTCAGCCGAGCGATGAGCAGGGCAACGTGAGCCGGAGTTCAAGCTACGCCAGACGACCGCGTGGTTCGTCCGAGAAGTTCCTTCTGCTTGTAGGAGCCGCTCAATCGTTACCCGTGCGTTACGGTCGCGCTTGGGTGGCAAGGAGCCTTCGCCCCGGTCTCCGTTCAAAGCGCCGTCGATGCAGCTGGCATTGCTCCCAGGGTCCCAGGTGTGGAGGGAGCGTTGCCGCCCACGGTGTTCATGCTGCCTGCAGAGCTCCCGTCAGTTGCCGGCGTGCGGCTCGCCGTAGATGAAGTCGTCCATCACGACGATGTCGTGCTTTGGTCCCTTGCCCGTCACGTTGTCATTGGCGGTCGCGTCGATCGGCGTGTCGCCCGAGGTGATCCGAACACGCGCGACGATCGGCGAGTCGAACACCGCGCCGACGAACGACAGTCCGTTGTCATCGCTGCGCTTGGGTGCTCTGACCGTCAGCAACCGGTGCCCCTGGGCGTCGAAGTACTCGATGGTCGTCGAGTTCTCACGTCCGACATCGCCGAACACCGAGCCGAAGCCCGTCACGCGCGCCGGCGTGTTCGAGCCGGCGACGACGAACTGCACGTCGGTGATCGTGCTGCCCCGCGCCACGAAAAGCTTCGGCGGGCTGAACACATTGAACTCACCGGCGTAGTTCGGGTTCACATCGACGTACCCGTTGTTGCTGATCCGGAACGCCGACCCGTCCGTCGTGAACAACACGCCGCGCGGCGAATTCACGTTGAAGAAATTGCCGGGGAAGAGGTCGTTATTCGTCAGCGCCGCGGGCACGCCATCCCAGTTGATCTCGCGCCGCCCGGCAGAGTCCTCTCCAGCGACATTTGGATTGAGTGAACCCAGGAGTCCTCGGTACTCGTTGACGGCAGCCGTGATGTCGCCTGTCGCGCGCACGATCCGCGCGTGGCGCATGTGTTCCGGCGTCTCATCCCGAGACGCCGCCGCGGGAGAAACCGGCGCGGTGGCTCCGCGACCGGGCCCGGTCGCGACGCCGCCGGCGTCGCCACAGGCCGCGAGGATGACGACACTACCAAACAGCACAGCTCGAGAGCTCGTTATCTGCTGCATTCGCTTATCTCCATGGTTGAGTGCGATCACCGTCGCCTGACGCGCAGGGCGAGGCCGGCGTCGCTGGAGTGCCAGGTTTTGGAGGCGCTCCGTATCTCG
>Ga0326726_10006092_pt1 | contig 10867 bp, 11 predicted proteins | sample MHFenrmetagenome_2_FD_207603 | JGI IMG/M metagenome (GOLD analysis project Ga0326726, IMG submission 207603) | Lab enriched peat soil microbial communities from Michigan Hollow, Ithaca, NY, United States - MHF15MN | ecosystem: Environmental > Terrestrial > Soil > Wetlands > Peat | place: USA...
CAGTCACCAGCTCAGCCAAACACCCCATGCGTCGCCAAAGAATCAATGACCCTCGAAATGGAGTACCTGCACCTGCAAATGCCCATCGGCGGCATATGGAACAACGAAACAATCACCGGCGTGCCAGTCTCACTGACAGCCATCGACGAGAACGGCGGTGTAACCGACCTCGGCACAGTCATGACCAACGGATACTACGGCACATTCAGCAAAGCATGGACTCCACCAGCAGAAGGCACCTACCAAATCATTGCATCCTTTGCAGGCACGGAATCGTACGGCAGCTCATCAGCAGCCACCGCGGTCTCAGTCGGACCAGCAACCCCAGCGATTGAGTTCCCGGCGCAAGTGCAGCCATTTGACTACTCAAGCACCATCATGTACGCAGCAGTCGCCATAATCATCGCAGTTGTCCTCTCAGTCGCAGTAGCAGTCCTACTGCTCAGAAAGAAATAAACACCAAAACCAAAATCAATTCCTTCTCTCTTTTTTGTTTTTCTCTTCTTGCGGAACGGACTTGTCCTCTCAGCACCGCTACTCGCATCCAGGACGACCTTGGCAACGAGGATTACAGCCAAAAAGACAATGATGGGAACGGCTGAAGGAAACTCGGAAAGTGCGGCTCAGAACAGTTCCTCTTGGTTAGTGGGTTGAATCTCTTTTTTTTAAATAGCTTTATTTTTTCCCTTCGAATAGAGCATAGCAAAGGGGAAGGCTTTGGGACGCGGCAGGTATGCTCTGGAGGTGGGTGCATCTTGTTTAGTTTACGCGCTGATCATCACAGGCGTAACGTTGGTCGTTATCCTTGTTTTCACCCAGCAAATCCACACCGCAGTGCTTTATCTCTCGTACGGGTTGCTCCTTGAAGGCGGAGGAGCCTTGATCTCGGGTGGTGCAGCAGCTTCTTTTTCACCGGTCATCGGAAAACTCGGCGAAAGCGTCTTTCATTCTGCATCATGGGATGCCAAGCGAGTTAGGGAAGCTGAGAAGCAGGCAAGAGTTTGGATTGTGACCGGGGCGTTTCTGTTTGCTTTTGGTCTTTTGGTCTCAAGCTTGTAGGCAAATGTTTGCCATTGACTACTGCTTGTACAAAACAAAAAAGGGAAGATTGGAGATTTTATGTTGGGTTTGCTGCTGGTGCTGGTTTCTTGGCACGCATTCTCCAGACGACAGCGCCGACTACTACGATAATAACCACAACGACGACGGCGACTATGTAGAGTCCGTACTGTCCCCAGATATCTGCGGCTGGTGGCGCAACTCCTGTGTCGTATCCTGCTGCTGCGAGTAGCGACTTTGCCATAGTTACGTCGTAAGAGTAGGGTGTTAGCGATGTGTCAAATCCGGCTGTGACTTTGGTGATTGGAGTTGTGACGCCAGGTGATCCATAGCCAGCGAGAATGCTGTCTATTATGCTCTGCCTGTTAATCAGGTGCGACATTGCCTGTCTGACATATCGCGCGGCATCGGCGGCTCTGGTTGGGTCCTGTTTTCCAAGCGGAGTGTCAACGCCCGTTCCAAAGACTGGGTGATTCATGTTGAAGCCTAATTCTTGGACTCCGAACGCATCGTAACTAACGTAGGCACCCCAAGGCTGCTCAATGCTTGACAACTGCGAGCTTAGTTGGTACTGTGAGTCTAGGACATCGACATCGCCTGATTTTAGCGCTGCTATAGCGGGAGCAGAGTCTTCTATCTGTTGAACATAAAACGTCTGAATACCGAATTTCCCGGCTGCTTCTAAAGTCGCTTTGCCCCAGTAGTTGTTGTTTTTCGTCATCTTGTTCGACAAAGTTGTCGGATCATACGAATCATACACGTAAGGACCAGTGCCGATTGGACCGTGTGCAGTGTAGGAGCCAACTGTGTAGCTTCCCGCTGCGGTATTGAAGACATGGGTCTTCCAGTCTGCGGCTGCAACGCCTTCCAAGACATGCTTCGGAACTATATACCCTTGTGGGGGTGCCAAGATGCTTTCGACGAAGTATGCATAGGGTTTGGGCAGATTGAATTTAACCGTTAGTGGGTCGACGACGACAATGTTGTCTTTGCTGCCAATAATGTCTTTAATGAAAGCTCCAGTTGGACAACCAATGTCATCGTTGAAGTAAGCGTCAAAGGTGAATTTGACGTCATCAGCAGTGAATGCGACGCCATCGTGCCAAGTCACCCCATCTCTAAGATGCACTGTCCAAGATTTCTGATCGGAAGCAACTTCCCAACTTGTTGCAAGCGCGGGTTTCATCGCTTTGGTGTTAAGATCTTCCCTCTCCGCGAGGCCGTCAAATACGGCGTCAAATGCAGTCAGGTCATAGTATGATGTCGTTAGCAACGGGTTAAGTCCTTCTTCGGGGGCGGGCCCAGTTTGTGCAAGCACTATTGAAGTCTGAGTCGTACCTGAAGCTAGTTCCCAGCTTTTGACTCTTGACCAGGCTGGATAATGATAAAGGGTGAACGGATCTCCCTTCAAAGCGGTTGGGTCATATGCGACGATTTCTTTGGTGTAGAGTAATGTTGCTCCTGGTTGTTCGTCATAACACAGCTTTTCCCATTCTTTTACGTATTGAAGGCGTGTAGCTTCGTTCGGTGTTTCTTTGATTAACCTGCATAGCCTATCGCTTTCGGAGTTGTTCCACAGATTGTAGTTCTGTCCTAGAGGTGGGAACTGGGTGCTGTCGTAGAGACTGAATGGGTCTGGATCGATGCCCATTGCGTAGCCGACAAACAATGCGTCAAAGCCTCCTTCATCGTAGGTCTTGCCCACTGTGGCAGTGTCGGGCGTAAGGGCTCTGCTGTAAACTGTATCCCAATCGAGTTCAACCCTTTTTGCGTCTATTCCTGCCGATACAAAAGCGCTTTCAACGACCGCAGCCCACGCTTTTCTAGAGGGGTTTGGACCTGGAACTATCAACGTCATACTGAACAAGTTTGATTGGCTTTGGACCAGAGTAATTGCTGGCAGCGAAAATGCACTGATCAACAGCATCGTGCAAAAGAAGATTGTTTTGCTTTTAGCGGTCAATTTTTTTTATCCTCCATGAGTGTGTTTCTTGAGTTCGCTTTATAACATTTGCCGTAAAATCATTGTGTAGCGACACCTTCGTAAGGAAAACGCAGATTCTTTGAACACTGCGGACTTATCAAAGAATCTTTATATATAGTCCACCCTAAAGGTGAGTGAAAAAGTGTAGTTGCCTTGTCCGCTAAGCCCGAGAGTGCGCATTCAATCCGCGACCGACTTTTGCATATCCTACAAAGTCCCATGACGCGGTACATAATAAGAAGACTCTTGTATCTGATTCCTCTGTTCTTCGGAATCCTGATCTTGGTTTTCGTTGCCTCTCGCCTCGCGGGCGACCCAGTTAAGCTCATGACGGCGCTAAATCCACGTATTACTGCTGAAGCTAGGCAGCACTTAACCGAGTATTACGGTCTCGACAAACCTCTGTACTACCAGTTTTTCAAGTACGTTTGGGACCTCTTTCACGGTGACTTGGGAAATTCCTACGCTTTAAGAGGAGGAACCGCAGTTACGACACTCATTGGGGATGTTGCGTGGGAAACTTTCAAACTTCAACTCGCGGCTCTTTTCTTCTCTCTCATAATCGCCATCCCAGTTGGAGTTTTGTCCGCTCGCAGGCAATATTCAAAGCTAGATGTTTCTGTTACCACTGTCTCTTTGGCGGGTACATGTATCCCTGTCTTTTACATTGGAATAGTTGGCATACTGATTTTTTCATATTACCTCGGGTGGTTTCCGCCTTTCGGAGCACACACTCTGCTAGCCGACCGCTATTTGTTCGGCAACTATACCTTGGATGAACTATGGCATCTTGTCTTGCCCACAGCAATCTTAACTTTTGCAGAGCTCGCCCCTGTCGTTCTATTAGTGCGATCGAGCATGTTGGAAGTCCTCAGACAAGACTACATTCTCGCAGCAAGGGCAGGTGGTCTAAGCGAGCGCACTGTAATCTACAAACACGCATTAAGAAATGCCCTAATTCCTGTCGTTACGTACGTAGGGCTTTACTTCGGCGGAATGCTTGCAGGGGCTCCAATCACAGAAACCGTGTTCAACTGGCCAGGCGTCGGTCGGATGTATGTCGACGCCACGACAAAACTTGATTTCCCCTTGATAATGGGAATCACGGTGTTCATAGCTTTGATGACCCTGTTTGCCAACCTCATAACCGACATAGCCTACGCTTACGTAGATCCCAGGATTAGATTTGACTGAGCACTGATGAGCATGCAAAACCAAAACTCCAAAAAGCGATCCACTTCGGACCCAGCTAAACGTAAAAAGAAAGGCGTCAGCCAGTGGAGCATTGCTTGGCGCAGGTTCAAGAAAAACAAGGCAGCCTTGGCTGGTCTTGTTATCATCGGTATCATAGTTTTCATGGCGGTGTTCAGCCCTGTGATCGCGCACTATCCTCCAAACTACCTTGCAAGCTTCAACCAAGAAGGCAGGATTAGAGTTCCACCTAATACCAAATACTGGTTTGGCACCGACTACATTGGTCACGATGTTTTCAGTCAAATCATATACGCAGCTCCCGCCGCTCTGTTCGTCGGGCTGGGAGCTGCAGCCGTTGCCATGTCCCTAGCAATTGTGGTAGGGCTAGTCTCGGGGTACTATGGCGGTCTAGTAGACAACATCTTAATGCGCATAACAGAGATCTTCCTCGTCATGCCATTCCTTCTCATCCTCCTCGTTTTCTTGCGCGTCATAACAACTTTGTCCCCAGGAGGGCAAGGCGGACTCTCAATAGTGACGCTAATCATAGGTTTGTTCTCTTGGGCAGCCAACGCCAGAATTATCCGGGGAGAAGTGCTTCGGGTTAAGCAGTTTGAATACATCGAAGCCGCAAAATCGCTCGGAGCAAGCCAACGGCGTATAGTTTTTCGGCATGTTCTTCCGAACGTGCTTCACATAATCATCGTCCTCACCACACTCCAAATAGCAACTGCAATTTTGGTTGAGGCAGGAATAAGCTTCTTAGGTTTCGGTGATCCAAACAGCATCACTTGGGGTCAGCAGCTCCAAGGCGCAAGCGAAGCAGTGAGAGAAGCATGGTGGGAAGGTGTCTTCCCAGGCTTGTTCATTACATTGCTTGTCCTTGGCTTCAGCCTTCTCGGAAATGGTCTCAGGGACGCATTGGACCCAAGGCTGAGAGAATAGGGGAGACTGAAAGCGATGGCTAGAGAACTCTTAAAGATTGAGGACCTCAAGACCTATTTCTACACGTGGGCAGGAGTCGTCAAAGCCGTGGACGGCGTCAGCCTCAATATTAATGAAGGCGAAACCTTAGGCTTGGTTGGAGAGTCAGGTTCAGGTAAATCCGTCACTGCGCTCTCCGTACTTGGAATTGTCCCGAAACCTGGCAAGATAATCGGGGGGAAAATTTTGTACAAAGGCGAAAATCTCGTGGAAAAAAATGAGAGCGAGATGTTGAAAATCAGGGGTAAGGAAATCGCCTACGTCTTCCAAGATCCTGCAACCTCATTGAACCCGATTTTCACAATCGAGAGCCAGTTGGTCGAGGTAATCAGACGACATCAAAACTTGACGAAAAAAGAAGCTTACGCAAAAGCAATCGAGCTTTTCAAACTCGTTGAAATTGCCGACCCCGAAGTGAAAATCTGGAACTACCCTCACCAACTGAGCGGCGGCATGAAACAACGCATGGCAGTCGCCCGAGCACTATCTTGCCAGCCAAACCTACTTCTTGCTGACGAACCCACAACGGCTTTGGACGTGACCATCCAAGCCCAGATTCTGGACTTGTTGAAGAATCTGAAGCAGAAACTCGGCATGGCGATGGTACTCATCACACACGACATGGGCGTGGTCGCAGGAGTCGCCGACCGAATAACCGTCCTTTACGCAGGACGCGTGTGCGAATCCGCCAGCACACGCACCATATTCTACAACCCCCTGCATCCATACACGAGGGCACTTCTCGAGGCTGTTCCAAGCCTAGCGTTGAAACGGGATAAACTCAAGGTCATACCGGGAGCCATCCCCAACCTCATAGAGCCGCCTTCTGGATGCAGGTTCCACCCACGCTGCGAATACGCACAACAAGGAGTCTGCACCCTCAAAGTCCCCGAGCTAGAAGAGCTAGAGCCAGAACACTATGTTGCCTGCGTTCGGGCCAGAGAAATCGAGCCGAACAATCGCTGAGGTCTGAAAAAGAATGAGCACTATGCCAGTATTAGAAGTCAAGAACCTCGTAAAACATTTTCCAATCAAGAATCGAGGTGTGCTCTTCAGCAGCCAAATCGGAGTCGTCCACGCCGTCGATGGCATCAGCTTCAACGTGAACAGAGGAGAAACCTACGGATTAGTAGGCGAAAGCGGATGCGGAAAAACCTCTACAGCCCGTGCGATAATCTACCTTGACCCACCAACGAGCGGAGAAATCTACTTCGACGGCAAAGAGGTTGGCGAAGTCTTCAAGTCGAAAGACAAAGAAGCCATCCTGCACCTCAGACAAAAGATTCAGTACGTTTTCCAAAACCCCTACGCGTCCCTCGATCCAAGAATGACCGTCGCGGACATAATCACCGAACCTCTCGTCATTCACAGTCACGTTCCCAAAGAGAAGTGGCACGACAGACTCTATGAGCTACTCAGGCTCGTAGGGCTGGAAGAGTACCACGCTGAGAGATATCCTCATGAATTCAGCGGAGGACAGAGACAACGAATCTGCATCGCCAGAGCATTAGCAGTTGAACCCGAGTTCATCATAGCCGATGAACCCGTAGCTTCTCTAGACGTCTCGGTTCGAGCACAAATCCTGAATCTGCTAAAGGATTTACAGCAAGAACTCAAGATGACTTATCTATACATCTCTCACGATTTAAGCACAGTTAGACACATCTGCCACCATGTTGCTGTAATGTACTTGGGAAAATTCGTGGAGGTTGCCGACACTGAAGACCTCTTCAAAGAACCATTACATCCGTACACTCAGGCTTTGATGTCGGCAATTCCAATACCAGACCCCGACGCTCAGAGAAAACGCATCGTTTTGCCGGGCGAAGTCCCAAGTGCCAAAAACCCTCCGGAAGGTTGCAGATTTGAACCTAGGTGCATCTATGCGAAAGATCACGGTTGTGTGCATTCCAACCCTGAACTGCGGGATGTAGGACACGGGCATTTCGTGGCTTGTCCTTTCGCATAATGTCCTCGTACTAGATTTGTCATGTTACGATACGGAGTTCTCGCTGAAACTGCGGTTGTTTGAGGTCCAATGGAATGCATCTCTTAGATTTCACCAATGGCTACGGGAAGTTGACCGACGTGCCCACTGTTGTTATCAAGGTTTTTCTCAAACTCATAGCGGAACGTAGAACAGGGAGTGCCGAGCTTTTCGTCACATAAGAAAAACTCTGCCAGTGGACATTCAGGCTAAAGTGAGCTAAGTCGGTTTAAGTTCAACTTGAGCATGAAGCCATCGGATTTTGGATAAAGAAAAGGTTGTTCTTTTGTCACATTTCAAGATGAAGCCATATAGAGGGCGTCTTCCTTGGATGATTCTTGAGCCATTTGGTTGCGGAATGCTGATTTTCATATTTTGAAGTGTCAAAATACGGAAAGGGGATGAATAGATCGCAGAAATTGACGGCGCCAGAGTCTTCGGGAAGCGAAAGTAGTCTGATATGCTAAGTAGTCGGATATGCTCAAGTTAGTCTTTTATGGCTTCGATGAGGCTCATTATGTTCCAGAGCTTCACCCTCGTGTAAGGCGGCATGTTCGGGTCTTGCAGAATCTCATCCAAAAGCGAAACCGCGTTGGAGGCTCTCACGGCTGGCGTGTATTCGCCGCTTTGCAGGGTGTTCATGGCGTCCTTTGCTGAGCGCCTAATGTTCCGTGGGGTTGTGCTGTCCTCTGAAACCTCGCTGAGCACGGCGAGTGCTTGCTTGATTCTTTCTTCGTACTCTTCAGCCTTCTTCTTGCGAACCATAAGTAGCCACCCATACCCACATCGCAGTCGTCAACTTATATAAGCTTTAAGACGCATAACGTTTTCGAGGTTCTGACGAGTGCAAAGACGAAAAGAAGACACACACATCAAGCGCATGGCGGAACTCCTGCGCCAGGGCGCCACGCTAACGGATTTGTCGTGCCCCGCCTGCGGTTCCCCACTGTTCAGGCTGAAAGACGGCACGTTGTGGTGTGCGAAGGACGAGAAAAAAGTCATCGTCGTGAAGGAGGGTGAGGAACCCCCGAAACCCGCGGCTGACAAAGGACTGGACGCGCTGGAAGCTACTTTGATGGCGAAGGTGCAGGATTTGCAAGTGAAAATTCAACGCACGGAAAACGTGGACGAACTGCAGAAGCTGACGGCGGCGCTCTCCGAGCTCCTGGACAGCCTGGAAAAGGTTAAGAGGATGAAGAAAACCTGAAATCCGCCCCGAGAATGTCGGCGACCTACGAAGGCTTCCCCAAACAGAGTATCCACGCAAAAGAAACCTTCACGTCCGCCCTCTCGCAGGGAAAACTCCAGCAGAGAATAATACAGGTTTTGCGAAACGTTAACAGCAAAACGTTTACCTTCGAGGACTTCGGCAACCCGAGCATTCCGGGATGCACGGTGATTTTTGAGGCTGGAATAGCCGACGCCAACAGCTTCACGTCCATCGGCGAGGACGAAGCGAAAAAGGTGCTGGCTGCGCTGAAGCAGGAACCGTTTGGAGTTATGGATTTTTTCTGCGCCATACGCTACTACAAGGACTACACCTCACGCAAGAAACCGCTGAAGTTCGACTACTACATCACACGATTCATATTCGGCGAAGGCTTGGTGGAACTCCAAGTTTTCCACGAAAGGGGACCACGCTACGCCTCTCCGAAAGACATGATCACGTTTCTCACGGACAGAATCAACGAAACGTCAGCAAGAAAAATCCTAAAGAAAATCAAGCAACCGAGAGATTGAAGCAGAATCTACAGAGAACAGCAGGAACTACAACCGAAAGTTATATTTCTCACCTCATGCATCCGAGACAGAAAACCTCTTGCTTTAAATAAGCGATAGGAAAAAGGGCTTCAGAACGATGCTCACAGGCGAACACGTATGATTTCCATCGAAGTCTCAGAATTGAAAAAGTACTACGGCGACATAAGAGCCGTCGACGGCATATCCTTCAAAGTCAACGAAGGTGAAGTCTTCGGACTCCTTGGACCGAACGGCGCGGGCAAAACCACCGCCATCGAAATCATGGAGGGACTCCGAGAAAGAGACGGCGGCGACGTGAAGGTATTAGGTTTTGACCCATGGAAAAACGGCTATGAGTTGCACAAACGGATTGGAGTTATTCCTCAGGAGTTTACGTTTTTCGAGAAGCAAAACCCGAAGGAAGCCATCGAATACTACGCGGCACTCTTCGGCGTTAAAGTTGACCCGCACGAGATTCTCAAAGAGGTCCTACTCGAAGATTCAGCTAAGAACCGCTTCGAGAACCTCTCAGGAGGGCAGAAGCAGAAGATGGGGCTTGCCTTGTCGCTCGTGAATTCGCCCGACCTGCTCTTCCTCGACGAACCCACCACGGGCTTAGACCCGAACGCTAGGCGAGCAATCTGGGAAGTCATAAGAGGGCTCAAGGCGAAAGGCAAAACAATAATCTTGACCACGCACTATCTGGAAGAAGCGGAACAACTCGCCGACCGCGTGGCCATCATGAATCTGGGGCACATCGTGGCGATGGGCACTGCGGACGAAATCATCATCCAACATGGATCGGGTGAAAGGCTTGAAATCCATGGAAGCGAGCAGTTGGCAGACTACATCAGAGCCAACACTGACCTAAAAGTTGACTATGATCATTCACGGGGAGTAATGAGCATTCCCCTTAACCAAAGAATCGACGCACTCGCCGCTCTGGCAGCCGCTGAGCAGTCTAAGATGGATTGGGGCGAGATTCAAACCCGCCGCGACAGCCTTGAAGACGTGTTCATCAAACTCGTGAGCGGCGCCGTCGACGAAAGCGGCAACATTTCTGCGGCTCAAAGTTGGAAGAAGTCGGTCGGCAATAGGAGGCAGAAGTAGATGTCAAGCGTAAGAAGAACAATTGCAGACCTCAGACTGTTCGGTCGAGGATACTTGAGAAACATCGTCGGATTGTTCTTCGGAATCATCTTCCCGGTCATCATCATCGGTCTTTTCGGCATGATTTTCCAAGGAAGCGGAGGCGCCGTAACGGTGTACGTGCAAAACAAGGACACGGGACCATTCGTCGCTCCGCAAATGAATATTGCCACACCATTCGTGGGTGCCCTGAACGGAACCGGCATAAACACTAACACCACATGGCCGATAACCGTGCAACTAGTTGATTCCTCAGAGAACTTTTCACAGTATTTAGCTGACCATTCGGCTTCCGATGGGGTTATAATCCCAGAGAAGTTCTCTTTTGACTACCTTGCTGGCCAGCCCCTTAACATAACCGTGTATGGTAACCCGGCTCAGAGTTCCAGTGCCATCGTCGGCGGTGTTGTGAACGCCATAGTAAATGAGTTTAACCTGCAACGTGTCCACGGCACACCCGTAATCCAAATCTCATCAGCCACAGTCAACACTCAGCAGACGAAGTACATCGATTTCTTGATTCCCGGTTTAATTGGCTTCTCCATACTGGTCAGCCCGATGTTCTCGATGGTTAACATCACCTCCGAATACAAAAAAGTGAAGCTGTTCAAACAGCTCTCACTGACGCCCCTGCACAAGATGGAGTGGTTAGCTTCCAAAGTAATCTGGTACATCATCCTGTCGATGATTTCCTTCTTACTTCTGGTCGTGGTTGGAGTCTATGGTTTCGGAGCGAATATGACTTTGACTGTTTGGCTTATCCCGTTTCT
>Ga0326726_10006093_pt1 | contig 10866 bp, 8 predicted proteins | sample MHFenrmetagenome_2_FD_207603 | JGI IMG/M metagenome (GOLD analysis project Ga0326726, IMG submission 207603) | Lab enriched peat soil microbial communities from Michigan Hollow, Ithaca, NY, United States - MHF15MN | ecosystem: Environmental > Terrestrial > Soil > Wetlands > Peat | place: USA...
TATTGTTTCTTATGGCGCGGGCTGTTCCTGTCTGCGTCACGGTCCCCGAATTGTTCAGCGTTACGGTACCGGATGTTCCTGTAACGGTAATCGCCTGAGTGTTTCCTGATACGCTTAATCTGCCTCCCGATGCTATCGTGCCGGTTTCATTTGTCGTCAGGGTTTTTCCCGTGGTGTCTGTCGTGCTGATGCTGAAATTTGCCGCATCGGCGGTGCCTGCAAACAGAACAACCAGTAAGCAGAGAACAAACGGAATCCAGCAGTGAGGGTAAATGCGGTTGATTGCCATGATTCAGCCGGTATCATTAATTGGAGAATGCTTGCGACATGATCGCTATCTGATGGTATCAAGTTCCGTTATGTGAAGCACTTATGCAATCCGTTGCGAGTTACATTACTGAAAACTATTGAGAACATTCTCTCCTGGCTGCGCGGAGAACGCGACCGAAAGCTATTCACAAACTGAAATCATTGGGGAGGTATAGGAGCTGGGGGAGGATATCCAATCAAAGCCGGAATGAAAGCTCAAGTGACTATTTCAGAGAGCTTGACAGCGCATCTGGGAAGCTGACAGGTATAAAAAACTTTCCATATTTGCTGTAAATACACTAACCCTTTTTCAGGTTCTTTTTTACAGATTGCTTGAGTTTGCCGAACTCCCTGTCTTTTTGTTTTTTTTCTGTGCGGGACATTTCGTAGAACTCCGACTCTTTCCTGAGTTTCAGGTAGTTTTCGAAATGCTCCCGGCTGATATTGCCGGAATGCAAGGCGTCGAGAACAGCACATCCCTTTTCGACGGTATGACTGCAGTCCCGGAAACGACAGCTTGACGACAGTGCCGTGATGTCCGAATAGCTGCTCCTTATGCCGCTTTCCGCGCCGGGAATGCCGAATTCACGCATCCCAGGGTTGTCGATAACCAGAGCACCGCCTTCGAGACGAACCAATTCGCGGCGAACAGTTGTGTGCCGCCCTTCGCCTGTTCCGCTGACAGCTTTGGTTTCCTGCATCTCACGACCAATCAGCCGATTGATCAGCGTGCTCTTGCCAACCCCTGACGATCCGACGAAGCAATAGGTTTTTCCCGGCAACAGCAGTCGCTTGAGATCATCCACGCCATCCTGCGTTACGTTGCTCAATGTCATTATCGGAGCGGTGATGCCGGCAGAGCGTATTTCCGCCAACTGCGCCGCCAGGACAGCAGGAGCCACCAGGTCTGTCTTGGTGAGCAGAATGTACGGCTCGGCTCCGCCATCCATCACCATGACGAGGTAGCGTTCCAACCGGTTCAGGTTGAAATCGAAGTGGCATGACTGAACGATGACCACGTAGTCAACGTTCGCCGCTATCATCTGTTGTTCGACGGTGTTTCCTGCCGATTTTCTGCGCAGCGAACTTTTTCGTGCCAGGAGCGTGTGGACCACCCCGAAGTCGTCCCCTGAATGCTTTTCAAGGCACACCCAGTCGCCGACGCATGGCAGCTCATGGGACAGATGATGGCGATGCAGATAGCTGCCGGCCAGCTTCGTCCTGAACGTGCCTGTTTGATCGACGAGCAAAAACTGATCACGATCGACAGCCGATACTCGGGCGATGCTTTCTGTTGGTTTGCACTCTGCCGTTTGCTCGAACCGGTCGCTCCAGCCCAATTCAATCAATTCACTGTGCTGATTTTTCATGTTTCTCAGATCTTCGGATCTTGCAACCCTTCTACGTCGCAGATCATGCAGATAACCCTTCGGTGTATGGTTGAGCATGCCCGCGAGCAGGCGATTTTCCTCTTGTGGCTTAGATGATATTATTTTTCTTTAGTTTATAAAAGATGTGCGGGGGTGTAATTCTTCAGCTCCTGTCACAACTTCGTCCCTGACGCTGCAGGCCTCGAGCAAATCGTTTACAACAGATCGAACCGCTCTTTCACGAACAACAGCCATCAGAGAACAATGAAATCAAAGAGACTCTATCATCGTGTATGCGGAGGCTTGCTGGTTTTGGTATTGAGCGCCTTCTCCGTTTCTGCGCGCGCAGCAGCTCCGGTCTCATGGTCAACAGGACAGACCATCTATGTTCCAGCCTACTCGCATGTTTATATGGGCGATCGCGAAAAACCGTTTTATCTCACCGCGACCGTGAGCATCCGGAATTCAGATCCATTAACGACCATAACCGTCACCAGTGTCGATTACCATGACTCGGCAGGCCGCCTGATCAGGAAGTTTCTCAAGGTTCCGCTTCTGGTTCGTCCCTATGCGTCGTTGCGCTACATCGTCAATGAGTCAGACAAGGAGGGCGGCTCCGGTGCGAGTTTCATCGTTACATGGAAATCGGCGGCAAAGGTCAGTCAGCCGATCGTCGAGAGTGTGATGATCGGCGTCGGGATGCAGCAGGGCATCTCGTTTACCTCCCGAGGTCAGGTCGTCAGGGAGAGCGCTCCTTGAGTTCCTTCAAATCTCAGACAGCAGGATCGTCGGGATAGCTTCTCGTTCCGCTCTCTTTTCAATGAGGATGTGTCGGGGATAATGATTTGCGAAAAGCTCTCGTCAGCCTTTGGTTCGGCTCATGTCGTAATTGAAGCGTTCAGGGGCATCGCGCTCAGCAGATGTTCATCCTCTTTGGCGCGACGCCCTCGTTCACTTGCCGCAATGCAGCTTTGCCTGCAGGAGTTGCTCGACTATCTCTATTTGAGCTTTAGTGGCATGAGGCACAGCTTGCCTTCGTCCGCCGATGTAAATCGTCGTCGGGTGCTCCGTTATTTGCTGATTGGGATTCGTTATCGTCTGTACCGGAATTGAATCTTGCGGCGGTGGTTTCTTCAGAGTCTTCCCAGCGGGATGCGAGGCGCGGAGAGGCTTGTCGATCGTCATAACGGTCATCGAAATCGTGTCGACGGGATCGTTCAGCATCTGCTGTTGCATTGTCCTGAAGAGCTGTCCTGTCGTCATTTTTTTGTTCCGGAGTGCCGGCGATCTCTTTGCCAGTATTCAGGAGGGCCGAAAACGGCTGCATGTGGATATAGGTCCCTATTGCAATCAATGATGTTACCACTATTGTCGTCAGCAGCTCGGCCTGACTCTGCCGGCCTTCGTTTTTTTTCTTTTTCAGGTACGTTAAAAATGGTTCCCGGTTAATGAAAAGCAGATGGTAAAGTGACAGCAGGGTAAAGGCAATTCCGAATACGATATGTTGGTTCAGCCATGCCGGTTTTGTAAGGCCGCCAAACTCCGACAGTAATCCGGAGCCGTTTCCTCCGGGGAAAACATAGAGGATCGCTCCCGAGACGAGCAGAATCACAAAAGATAGAAACAGACCGAAACTTGTGGCTTTTCGCCGGCTGAAAGATTTTTTCATCGTATGTCGTTGCTTGAATTACCATTATCAATGACTCATATGGTTTTTGACGTTCGTTATGCCAAAAACCAGCACGATGTCCGGATAAATGACTATGGGAAAAGGCAATACCTCCTGCGTCGGCTCACCGGCCATACGTGTGGCTTCGGGACTGTTGCTGAGGTGAACCCGGAGGTTATGCTGTCTCTTCTGAAATGATCTCTTTGATGGCCGATTTCAACTCTCCCATCTTGACCGGTTTATTCAACAGCATTGAAATGCCGTAATTGCCCAGGGATGTTTTATCACCGAGATCTTTTCCATAACCTGAAAGCAGGATGATCGGTATTTGGGGGTTTATTCCGTGAAGTTCGGCAGCAAGGTCGGTTCCGTTCATCCCGGGCATCAGCAGATCGGTAATGACCAGGCTGAATTTGCCCTGGTTCTGCCTGAACATCGTGATAGCCTCGATCGGGGAATTTGATGTGTGTGCCGTGTATCCGAGGCTCTTTATCATGACAGACATCAATCTGGTGTTTGACTCTTCATCGTCGACAAACAGGATGTGCTGACGGTTTAATGGCGGATTGTCGTTTTTTGCACGCTCTTTCTCCTTGACGAGCACCGGCAGGTAGATGTGGAATGTTGTGCCTTTTCCTTGCTGGCTTTCGACCGTGATATCTCCATTGTAACCGGTGACGATGCCATGGACTACAGAAAGACCGAGTCCGCTTCCTTTGTTCGTGTTTTTTGTGGTGAAGAATGGTTCGAATATACGCTCCATTGTAGCCTCGTCCATTCCTGTTCCAGTATCGGAGATACTGATTTGCAGATAGTTTTCGGCAACAAGTCTGGGCAAGGCTTTTCTCAGATTGCCATTCACGCTGATTTCCCTGAGCTCTATTCGCATGACTCCCGGGCTCTTTCCCATCGCATGGAGGGCGTTGGTACACAGATTGACAACGATCCGATGAATCTGGGATGGATCACCTGTAATGCTTTGGCAGGTATGGTCGATATGTTCCTCCATCTTTACTGTGGCAGGAATCGAGGGCCTCAGGAGTTGCAGTGCTTCGGTCAGGACTGACTGTACGCTTACGACTGATGATATGATCTTCCCGGGCCTGCTGAACGTCAGGATCTGATCGATAAGGTGTTGGGCTCTATCAGCAGCCATGGTTATCTGGCTGAAATATTCATGCTCGGGACTTTCCTTGGGCAGGCTAAGCAGGCCCATTTCTGAATAGCCGAGGATCGGCGTCAGGATGTTTTTGAAGTCGTGCGCGATACCGCTGGTGAGAGTGCCTATGGATTCAAGTCGCTGAGCTTTGCGGAGTCTGGTTTCAAGCTGCAGTTTCTCTTCTTCCTCCATTTTTCGCTCAGTTATGTCGATAACGATACCGCCGTACTGCAGGACCTTGCCTTCAGGATCAATGACCGGCCTGACTTTGGACATAAGCCAGCGGAGATTCCCATCACGGTTTCGCACTCGCCACATGCTGCTGAATTCTGCGTTGTTTTCCAGAGCATTTTCAGCTTCTTGCCTGACTCTTTCCCTGTCTTCCGGGACTATAGTGTTCAACCAGTTGTCGTAAGTGGGTTCGCAACTGTTGGGTTCGAGGCCGTAGAGTTGCCATACGTTGTCGGACCATCTGGCGACATTCGACCCGATTCCGATTTCCCATAGTCCGGTATTGGTCGAAGCCATGATATAATTCATCCGGTTGTTGCTTTCGACAAGCATTTCATGGGTTCGCTTTCGCTCGGTGATGTCGTTGACGATAGAGTACAGAAGATCTTTTCCGGAGATGTTGATCGGGACGCTGACGACTTCTACGTCCCGGATAGACCCATCGGCCCGGAGATGACGAAAGAAGAAATAATTACAGCTTGTATTCCTGGCTCGTCGCATCTCGGATTGAACATCCTCTTTCGACAGCATGTTGATCTGCTTGATGTTCATCCGGCACAGTTCATCACGTTCCCAGCCATAGAAGTTCACGGCGGCAGGATTCGCATCGATGATCGCCCCGTCTCCCGGGTCGATGATCAGCATGATGGTATACTTGTTTTCAAACAGGCTCCGGTACCTGACCTCGCTTTGGTGCAGCTCCTCCTCGACCATTCCCTTAGCCTTCCGGTTCTGCAGGATCGTGATGCCGTAAGCCAGGTTGTCGGCAAGCGAAGTCAGCAGTGTGGTCTCCTCAGCGTCAAATGCATCAGGGGAGGTAGAATAGATGGTCAATGCCCCAAAAACCTGTTCCCCTTTTTTCAGCGGCAGGCTAAGGTTTGAAGAATATCCGCGTTTCAACGCCTCGCTCCGCCATAGCTTGAATTTATGGTCTTTCAATATGTTATGGCTAACGCTCGGCTTTCCGGTGCGAATCGCCGTTCCTGTCGGCCCACGACCCGGTTCATTATCCGCCCATGTGATTCCGAAAGTATCCAGATACCCGTCCTCTATTCCTGCAATTGCGACAGGTCTTACGCTTTTCAGGAGGTCGTTTTCCGCATAACCGACCCATGCCATGCGATACCCGCCTATTTCCATGACCGTGTGGCAGACGTCGTTCAGCAGCTCCATCTCATTGGTTGCCCGGAGAAGCGCCTGGTTGCAGTTGCTGATCGCCAGCAGTGCACGATTGAGCTGATTGAGTCGATTTTCGATTTTCTTGCGCTCGGTGATGTCCTGTACGATGCCCAGGACGTGGGCCGAGTTGTCGCGCTTGTCGATATGGAACTTGCCTTTTGCTTCAATCCAGCGAACCTCATTGTCGAGTCGACGAATCCTGCATTCAAAAGCATAGTTGTGCTTGTTCGCTATCGATTTCCTGATGAGTGTCTCGACCGAGCTGCGATCCTCTGATATAACGTGTTCAAGGAACATTCCCAGTGACCATCCGGAATACTCGCTTTCATAGCCAAAAATGCGGGAGTGTTCAATCGTGCGTTTTATGGTGTGATCTCCAAGAGTCAGATCCCAGAAGCCCACATGGCTTTTTTCGAGGGCAAATTCCATCCGCTTCCGGTCTATGCCGGGCGATGTTTCTCTCTGCTTGCCTTCGGTGACATCCCGAATGATCACAAACAATCGAGTACGATGAACATCAAGAGGCTTGATGGGATTGATGATGACTTTCAGGGGTTGACCACCCCATTCATCCTCAAATTCAAGCTTTTTTCCGAGAAGAAGGGCCTCCTCGCACTGCTTTTTCAGGCGGGATGCGATTCCCGGAAAATGCAGTATGCTCGAAATCAGATCGTAGAGATTTACATCGATGCAATCTTGTCGAGTCTTTCCGAAACGAGAGGCAAATACGCTGTTGATATTGAAAATCGTTCCATCGGTATCCGACAGACAGGCAGCGTCAGGAAGTGTTTCGAGAAGAGCTGAAAGCGCGGGGTCTGCTGTAGACTGGAGGAGTGGACTACTCGACATGTGGCGTTGAGAAAAGGCTTATAAGAACAGTCACGCACCTATAAATAGTCAGGACTAGTGTTTATTAAACGTCATACATTCAATATCCGAAGGTTTCCTGTGAGGTGTTGCTGGCGATAAATGTTCAATTACCATAAAATTTACTCTGCTTGTTGTGGCTGTGCAATATTCCGGGGAAAATGTGAGAATAAATGGGTATTAGAGTGCAATTATAAGACTATAACGCAGATGATTCCTGCTGTTCAGGCCTGAATCGGACAAAGATCTTACTGAGCGTTTTCCGTGATGCTTCGCGAGTTGTACAGGCCGGCGCCGCTTTCTGCGTATTTGCTTCAGCGTTTATCAGGCGGTTTGCCTCGAACGGGATTTTTCAAGATATGATCATCTGCGTTTTGTAGTTAATCACTGTTATTTCATGACCGCTGTCTCCCTGGATTCATGATTGGGAAACCCTGAATGCAGATGCTGCCGGATTATGGGGCAAGTGGTTTTTCTTGTGGGTATTTGTGAATATTTGTGGGTTGCTAAGCAGTGTTGGTTTCTTTTTTTTACTTGTTAATCATTCAGATGCACTTGTTGGTCATCATGGAACGTTGATTCGGAGGAAAATATTTCGGAGGGCTGATATGAAATAGCTGTTTGTCTTATGCCGGGATGAGGCAGATTGATCGAAGCGTATCGACTTCCGACTAATAGATTTCATGATCAACGGATCTCATTATCCTTTTTCAAGATCGATGATGAATCAGGCAATGTGACTGGTTATAAGCTTGTTGCCTCAGGAGAAGTCATTATTTCTGCATTCATAAGTCCCCGGTAAAGAGAATATCATTTCAGGAATGGTGCCGCACCAAACGCAAGGGTGCTTCGCCGGAACGCATAATGGTTTTCATGAATTGCGCCCTCTCAGGTCAGGCTGTCAGTCATTAATTCAACCGCCGAACGATTATGTTTGCCGGATCACCTCCAGGATAAATCGATCTCTATTGGAATCCTGCATCGGTTCCTTCAAAAACAGCTCATAACCACCAGTTCGATTCGTCAGTGGTTCGCACTATGAAGCCGGTTGTTCGTATTTCGTGATTTTGAGGATGGAAATAGAAAGGTTTCAGGGGATATACAAGAGTGTTGATATATGAAAGAGCCTGTTGAAATTGAATGATCGGAAATTTAAGAAATATAGAGAAATAAATGAGGACGACATGCTCTGCAATGGGATGAATATCTTAGATGTCTATACAGATAAAGCGCCAAGCGTTCAAAATATTTTAGACTTATTTAGTGGTGAGTGGTCATCATCTCTTCCGTTGCATTTTGATATGAAAACCACTCCGGGATCTGCAAATTTATTTGAAGATCCCCGTATTGATTATGTCGAGAAGGTGTTTGGCGGATTTAAAGGCAAGCGTATTCTTGAGTTGGGGCCTCTTGAGGCTGGCCACTCATATATGCTTCATCAAAAAGGTGCGGCCCAGATTATTGCAGTTGAATCAAACAGTCGTGCTTTTATGAAATCGCTTTGTATTAAAGAGATTTTAGGGCTAAATAAATTGAAATTATTATATGGTGATTTCAGGGCGTATTTCCAGAAGAGTTGCGAGTGTTTTGATATTGTTATAGCCAGTGGCGTTCTCTGTCATGTGACAGACCCTCTTCAATTGATTAAGCAGCTCTCTTATTCTTCGGATAATCTGTATATATCGACGCATTATTATGATCCGGAAGTCATACAGGCCAGATTTGATTTGCATTCGAAATTCGGCGAACTGGAAACGGTTGAGATAAATGGATCATATTATCAGTCGATCGAATATTTTTATGACGGGGCGTTAAACTGGAATGGTTTTTGTGGAGGTTCGGCTCCGTCCAGTCGTTGGTTGACACGCTACTCGATATTAGAATATCTGAAAGCTAACGGATATAATAATATTGATATATCGCATGAGTCGAAAAATCACCCCTACGGCCCTTGTTTTTCCGTTTGTGCAAAACGATGTTGACTGCGCTTTCCGATATCCGTTTTTCTCCGGTTTTTTTCGGGTTACCAGGACAACAAGCATGGCCGCAATCAGCAGGGATGCTGAAAACAGGTAGAGCACCGGCGTCATGTTGTGGCCGGTTGCATCGCGGATTATGCCGACAAGTGACGGACTCACGTAACCGGCGGTGTTCCCGAATGAGTTGACAAGTGCGATTCCTGCGGCAGCCGCGGTTCCGGCAAGGATGCCTGACGGCAGCGACCAGAAGCAGGAGAGTGCCGACATGATACCTGCGGTTGCAATACAGAGCGCCATGATGCCGTACCAGCCGGTAACCGAAGGTATGGCGCTGACTAAAAAGGCTGTGCTTCCTGCAAGACAGGGACCGGCGATGTGCCATCGGCGTTCGCCTGTTTTGTCCGAGTGAACTCCGTTCACAACCATCGCAGCTGCCGACACGAACCACGGAACAGCGGAGATCCAGCCGATCGCCTTCTCGTCGGCGGTTATCGTCTCCCTGATGATCTGCGGCAACCAGAAGGAGATTCCGTACAGACCCATGACAATCGCGAAATAGATGAAACTGAGCAGCCAGACAGCCGGATTCATGAAGGCCGCCCTTGCGGAGTTGCTCGTCGTAGCGAGTGCCTTGCGTTCAGTGTCTTCGCTCTCATTCTGCTGCGAAAGCAGCTTTTTTTCGTCGCAGGAGAGCCACCTGGCATCTTTCGGCGAGTTGTCCAGATAAAACAGCACCACGACTCCCATGAGGATCGATGGAACTCCTTCGAGAAGAAATAGCCATCGCCATCCCGGCATTCCATTGCAGCCGTCCGTTGCCTGAAGGATCCAGCCGGAGACAGGGCCCCCGACGACACCGGCGACAGCTATGGCGGTCATGAACCATGCGACCATCCCTGCACGGTACAACGCCGGGAACCAGTAAGTCAGATAAAGGATGATTCCCGGGAAAAACCCGGCTTCGGCAACACCAAGCAAAAAGCGAAGAAGGTAAAGCGTGCGTTCGTTGGTGATCAATACCTGGAGGAGCGCTATCAGACCCCAGGAGATCATGATACGGCCGATCCAGACCTTCGCGCCTATTTTTGAAAGGATGATATTGCTCGGAACTTCGAAGATCAGATAGCCGAAGAAGAAGATCCCTGCCCCGGTGCCATAGGCCGTTTCGCTAAGGCCGAGCTCGCGACACATCTGGAGTTTGGCAAACCCGACGTTGACCCTGTCCAGGTAAGCAAGAATGTAGCAGAAAAAGAGAATGGGGATCAGCCGTAACGCCACTTTGACATAAACGGCCCCTTCACCCTCAGCGGCAACTATCCCGCCAGATTTTTCCATTACCTTCTCCGAGAAGCAGCACCCTGTGCGTATGTAATCAGGGTTACGGCTGATATTAATTAATAACGACGTAGCTGCTTTGTCAGCTTATCGAGAAGGCTGTGCTCATGCAGCAACAGTGGAATACCTTTCCGTCACGTATCCGATGGCGCAGAAGCAAACGCCTGAACGTCATGCCTGGTGGATTATCTGCTCATCGGAAACATCTGAAATATATATGCATGGCGTACTGATAAAAAATCGGGGAATGATATGAGATGCCGTTCCCTGTCAAATGGACGATGCGGCAATCTGGTGTGAGTGATCGGAGCGTTCGTTTCTGACGGATAATGCCGACTGATTATCGCATTTTCGATGTGAGCAGGTGAGCTTTTCCCTGCCTCTGTAATGTGGTATTTTATATATCGCGCATATATGGCGAATATGGATTCTGTTTATGCGGGGTGTTGGCCGGAAAGCTTATGTCTGTAATAGTTTTATACTTTTGTTACGCTGTATAGTCAGGCATGTGTTGTATTTTTGATCTCTATGAAGTATATATCTTATTCATTCCTGGAGTTCTCAGAACACTGGATGCAGAATCGAGGGCGCTTACTGCGCCGACAACACTAAATAATGCTTAATCAAGGAGATTCCCCATGATGTACAGCAATGCTGTGGCGCTCAACCGTGAGCAACACTCAGATTTGACCATCAGCCCCAGTCCGAACGGTTTTCGTTTCGCTTCCGATCTTCTCACCGTCATGCTGGTTACAACGGAATTTTATG
>Ga0326726_10006094_pt1 | contig 10865 bp, 5 predicted proteins | sample MHFenrmetagenome_2_FD_207603 | JGI IMG/M metagenome (GOLD analysis project Ga0326726, IMG submission 207603) | Lab enriched peat soil microbial communities from Michigan Hollow, Ithaca, NY, United States - MHF15MN | ecosystem: Environmental > Terrestrial > Soil > Wetlands > Peat | place: USA...
GAGCCCCCCTGTCAGCAGGTCGCAGTAGGTGCCGGGCGCCATCCCGGTCGGGATGATGGCCATCAAGATGGTGTTCTCCCGGTTGATGGCGACGAATCCCTTGTCGCCGCGCGAAAAGGCGATGGCATTGGCGCCGTTGTCCCACCAGTGATTGATGTCGCTGCCCGCGACCACCCGGCGAAAGCTCACCATGTTCCGGATGGAGGGATCGCGGTGCTCGCACACCCACAGGCCGTTGGTCGCCGTCTCGAGGCTCGTGGCGCAGGTGACGTCGTTGGTATTGCCGTTGGCATCGGACGGCGGTCCGAACGAATTGCCCGCCGGACAGTCGAACGCGTAGCTCGAGAGGATCGACGGGTAGCCGTAGGGCTGCGCCAGCATCCACACGTTGGCGAGGCGGAACACGTTGCCGTCGCGATAGCTGATGCCGCAGGAGTGCTGCGTGTCGTGGTTCTGCAGGAAGACGACGGCTTTGTTGGACGGCATCAGGCCCCAGGCCGTCTCGGAGAACTGGTTGCCCGGGGTGCCGTTGGGGTTGAGCTGCGAGATGTGCTCGCCGTTCACTTGCCGGAACTTGTTGCCGACGCCGGTGAAGGTGAATTCGGTGATGTCGGCGGCGCCGCCCGAGCCGTACCCCTCGCCGAAGTAATCCCGCGGCGACAGCGCTTCCCCCGCTCCCCCGGACACCTCGAGGAAGAAATACGGCCGTGACCGTCCCTCCCCCACCAGCGTCTGGTTGACGATGATCAGGATGCTGTCCAGCTCCACCTGCTGGACGTGCTTCGCCGCGTCGATGCGGAACCCCGCCACGCCCAGCCGCGCGAGCATCACCAGGTAGTCGGCGATCTTCTGGCGCACCGAGGGCTTCCCGGTGTTCAGGTCCGGCAGCGAAAACAGCTCGCAGTCCTGCACGTTGGCCGCGTCCTGGTAGTTGTTCACCGTGCAGGACGAATGGAAATCCAGCGGGGTGTACAGCCCCGGGTAGCTGTACTTGGAGTAGGGCGACCCGTTCGACCCCACGCCGGGGCTCGGGAAGTTGGTCATGTGATTGATGACGGCGTCGACGATGATGTCCACGCCCACCGCCTGGCAGCGGTTCACCATGTCCGCGAATTCCGTCCCGGTCCCCGAGCGGCTGCGCGCGATGCTGTAGCTCACCGGCTGGTAGCGCTCGCTCCAGTCGTGGCTCGGCACGATGCTGTGCTCCTCGGGCGGCGAGACCTGCACCGCCTTGAAGCCGGCGGGGCCGAGCACGGTCTCGCACTCGGCGGCGATGTCGGTCCACTTCCACTCGAACAGGTGCACGAACACGTCGCCCGCCGCCATGTGCCCGGTGGGACGGAAGGTCTGCGGCAGCAGCGGACGATCGGGCGGCGGATTGGGTGGCGGCGGCTGGAGGGTCGCCTCACTGCAGGCCGCGGCGGCGAGCAGGAGCACGAATCCCCAGCTCCGCCTCACGATCCGGCGGAGCTGGGGACTCATGAACAGCTGGTGCCTTCCGGGGCTCAGTAGCCCGGATTCTGCTTCAGGTTCGGGTTGGCCACGAGCTCGGACGCGGGCAGCGGATACAGATCGAAATGCGCATCCGTCGCCGAGCCGCCCACCGCGCCACCCTTCCAGGCCCAGAGGTACGTTCCGCCCGTAAACAGCCCGTAGCGGACCAGGTCGGTGCGGCGGTGGGCCTCCCACAACAGCTCACGGCCGCGCTCGGCCAGGACGAAGTCCGTCGTGAGCTGCGGCGCGGTGATGACGCCGCTCGAGTCCCCGTAGGCCCGCACGCGCAGCGCGTTCACGTAATTCAACGCCGTGGTGGCATCGCCACCGGCACCGCGCGTGACGCATTCGGCGTAGATCAGATACGCCTCGGCCAGGCGGAACATCGGGAAGTCGGTGTCCACGAACGCCGGGTTCGAGCCCGTCGCGCCGAGCGACGTGACGTTCTGGAACTTGGGTGCCGCGTATCCCTGGTTGAAGTTCGAGATGTCGGCGATCGCCAGCGTCTGGCCGGTCGTATAGAAGAACGAGCTGCGGAGATCACCCGCCGCGTAGAAGCTGTCGGCCTGCGGCTTGATGCGCAGACCCCACCAGCAGCCGTCCACGCCGTAGAGGGTGTTGTTCATACTGCCGCCGCAGGACGCGTGAATCAGGAAGTTCACGCCGCCGTACGTCTGTGTCTTCTGGCCGTCCTGCGTGATCGGGAACACGATCTCCGGCGATGTGTTGTTGTCGGCCAGGAACAGGTGCTGGAAGCTCGGATCCAGGCTGTAGCCATCGGCGATGACCGCCGATGCCGCGGTGAGGGCGTCGGCATAGTCCGGCGTGCCGGTGTAGACGCCCGCGTTCAAATAGACCTCGGCCAGCAGGAAGTCCGCGGCCGCGGCCGTGGCGCGGCCGTACGTGGCCGAGCTGGGACCGGCGGGCGGCAGATCGGGCTTGATCGCGTTCAGCTCGCTCACGACGTAGGCGTAGATAGCCGCGCGCGTGCTCGACTTGGGCGGCGGCCCGCCGATCGGATCGGCTTCCGTCACGAGCGGCACATCACCGAAGAGATCGATCGCGTGCCAGTAGCTCAGGGCACGGAGGAAACGCGCTTCGGCGCGGTACTGCTTGATGTCGGCCTTGAGTGCCGGACTCACGTTCCCCCGCGAGGCCAGCTTGGCATCCGTCGTCTGGCGCAGGAACTCGTTCGCGAGCACCACCTGGAAGTAGATCCGGTAGTACATCGCGACCACCATGCGGCTCTGCGAGTTCCAAGTCTGCGTGTTCATCTCGGGGAGGCCGATGTCGTTCCAGGCGATGACCGCCTCGTCCGTCGGCAGCTCCTCGGTCTCCCAGTAGAGACGCAGATACTGGGAGAATCCCTCGTCGATGCCCAGAATGTCCGGCTGCCCGGCGGGACCCTGCTGCCCGCTCACGGCGAGGCCGGCGTAGATCCGCGCGATGAAGGCGCGGTACGAGCTGGGATCGCTGAAGACGTTCGCTTCCGTTACCGTGCTCTTCGGCTCCACCGTCGTGTCGGTACAGGCCGCACCCAGGAGCAACAGCGCGGCGGCGACGGGGAACGCCTTGATCATTTTGAAGTTCATATCCTCGTCCCTTGGAATGTGGTCCAATGCATGGCCACGCTGTCTAGAACCGAACGCTCAACCCGCCAGTGACCGTGCGGGAGCGCGGATAGATATTGTTGTCGATGCCGTTCAGCCCTGCCGTCGGGTCGACACCCTTGTAACCGGTGATGGTGAACGCGTTCTGCACCGTGCCGAACAGACGCATCGACTCGCCGCGGTACTTGAACGCATAGCCCAGCGTGATGTTGTCCATCCGCAGGAACGAGCCGCTCTTAACATAGTAGTCCGACAGGTACTGTGGGCTCGTAAACCCGGTATTCAGGACATCGGCGTTGAGGTTGTACGGGGACCCGCGCCGTATCTCCTGATAGGTCCCGAGGTTAGACGCCACGTTGTTGTAGACGTAGTTGCCCAGCCAGGCCCGCAGCGTAAAACTCAGATCGAAGCTGCCGTAGGTCAGGTAGGACGAATGCCCCAGGATCCACCGGGGCGCCGGGTCATGGAACGCCCGCAGGTCCGAACCGCCGCAGCTGGTGACGATGTTGCCGGTGGTCTGGCTGACGTAGCTCCCCTGGACCGGTTTCCCGTTGTTGTACGCCTGCTGACACACGAAGAACGAGTTGATCGGCTGGCCCGGCTCGAGCACCTGAATCGTGGTGCCCACGCCACCGGCGACCCCGCCGACCAGCACCTGCTGCGCGCCATTGGCGCTGATGCTCGTCAGCTGGTTCGTGTTGCGGGCGGCGGTGAAGTCGGCCGTCCAGCTCAGGCCGTGCGAGCCACCCTGCAGCATGCGCGCGCTGAGGCTGAACTCCACGCCCGTGTTCTTCATGGTGCCGATGTTGGTGGTGACGAAGTTCGAGAAGTTCGTACCGGCGGCGGCGGGCACCGTGAAGATCAAGTCGCTGGTCTTCTTCGAATAGACGTCGATGGCGCCGCTGAACCGCTGGTTCGAGAACCCATAGTCGATGCCGATGTTCGTAGCGGCGGTCTGTTCCCACTTGATGTTGGGGTCGACCGCGCTGGGGCGCAGCGAGGGCACGAAGGCGTTGCCGAACTGCACCTGCGCCTGCTGATTGCCCGCCAGATACGCCGTGTACTGCTGGTAGTTCGCGAACGCCTGATTGCCGGTCTTGGCCCACGAGGCCCGCAGCTTCAGGTCCGAGAGCACCGTCATGTTGCGCAGGAACGGCTCCTGCGACAGACGCCACGCGACGGCGATCGAGGGGAACGTGCCCCAGGCGTTACTCGGCCCGAACCGGGACGACCCGTCGCGCCGCAGGCTCACCGCCGCGAGGTAGCGGTCGTTGAGGTTGTACGTGACGCGTCCGAAGAAGGAGATCAGCCTGCTCTCCTGGATGTTCGGACCGCCCGGCGACGTGTTCAACGCGGTCGGGAAGCCGTTGATGTCGAAAACGTTGGTGCTGAGGCCGGTCAGCGTCAGCGTGGGATACTCGGCGTGCGACTGCGTGTAGGAGTAGCCCGCGGTCGCGTCGATGGTGCCGGGCGCGAAGTTGAGCGGCCGGGCGAGGTTCAGGTACGTCTCGAGCACCGTGTTCGTCATGCTCGGGTCGGTGCGATAGAAGTAGCCGTTCTGGCCGGACTTCTGCTCGCTGTGCAGCGTGCTCGGGTTGAACGTCACCTGGCTGACGTTGGTGATGTCGTACCCGATGTTCATGTTGGCCTTCAACCCTTCCATGAACGGCAGGCTGTATGTGGCCTGCAGGTTGCCGACGCTGCGATAGGTGGTGCCCTGCGCCTTGGCGAGATTCAGGATTTGCAGCGGATTGTCGGCCGATTGCAGCTTGTTGCCCGGCCAGTTGTAGTAGCCGGTGGGGCTGTTCTGATCGAACGCCGGCTGCGTCGGCCCCATCTGGGCGGCGTTGGACAGCACGCCGCCGGGGGTGAACCGGTCGAACGCGCGCGAGCCCTTCAGGTTGGTGCGCACGTTGAGGCGGTCGTTGAACAGCCGCTGCTGGTAGTTGAACCCGAGCGCGACGCGCTGGGTGTTGCTGCCCCCGATGATGCCGTCCTGGTTCAGATAGCCCACCGAGAGATGGTAGTCGTTGCTCTGGCCCACGCCCGAGATGACCACGTCGTGCTGCTGGCCGATGGCGGTGCGGTCGATCAGGCTGAACCAGTCGGTGTTCGAGCTGCCCAGCTGGTTGATGAGCGCGGTGTCGTTGGTCGCCAGCACCGCCGCGCGGAACTGCGACGCGTTCAGCATCTGCGGCAGGCGGGTGACCGACGAGGAAGAGGCGCTGCCGCTGTACTGGATCTGCGGACCGCCCCGGCCCGATTTCGTGTTGATGATCACGACGCCGTTGGCCGCGTTCGCGCCGTAGATCGCCGCGGCGGACGCGTCCTTGAGCACCGTGATGCTCTGGACGTCGTTGGGATTCAGGAAGTTCAGGGCATCGCGGCCGGCGGAGATCCCGGCCCCGGAGCCGGTGCTCACGGGCATGCCGTCGACGACGTAGAGCGGATCGCTCGAGGCGTTGACCGACGTCGCGCCGCGGATGCGGACCGACAGGCCGCCGCCCGGCTCGTTGTTGTCCACCACCTGCACCCCCGCGACCTTGCTCGCGATGAGCTGCTGGGGGGAGACGATGCGTCCGGTATTGAAATTGGTCGAGTCCAGCTGGTTCACAGCGCCGGTGACGTTGCCCAGGCGCTGCTCACCGTAGCCGGTCACCACGATTTCCGACAGGCCGATCGCCTGGCGGTTCATGGTGAGGTCGACGGTCACCGTGTCACCCCCCGCGACGGTGACGAGCTGGGCCGCGGGTGCGTACCCGACGATCCTGGCTCGCAGTGAGTCGGTGGAGGCGGGGACGCCGGTGATGATGTACTGGCCGTTGGTCCCCGTCAGCGCCCCGCGGGTGCCGAAAGTGACCGTCGCCGCCGAGAGCGGCTCCTGCGACGCCGCGTCGGTAATGCGACCGCGGATGGTGCCCGTAGGCTGTTGTGCGCGAAGTGGCGCGATCCCGATAACGACCAGGAGCGCACCGAGCAAACCCCGTACTCGTGCCATACGCATCTCCCTCATTGGTGTGGACGGCGAAGAAACGCCCGGGTGCCAGATACTTGGGCCCGATATGTGCTAACGCGCGCCTGAGATTCTGTCAACGAAAGCGTGAAGGTCTCTTAAAGGCCGGTTTACTCGTGGCGCCGCAACTCCTATCACCCTATGGGGCTTGGGGTTGCCGCGCAGCCATCGGCCACGATTGACCGGCGCATGTCCCCCGGGCGCTACCCCTTATCGTCCCTTCAGGCCGGAGTGAGAACCGATGGCAGTGACGATCAAGGTCGCCGTCTATGCCAACAGCGACGACGCCTTCGTGGCCTGGGCGCCGAGCGCCTTCATACCGGGATGTCGCGGATTCCTGCTCGAGCGGGCACGCAAGACGGGGGCGGGAGATCACGTCGAGCCGGTCGAGAATCGAACCGGGTTCAAGAAGGACAAGCCGAAGTCCGGCGATCACCGGCCTTCGAGCGAGTGGCCGTTTCAGCGCTTCAACTGGACCGACCACGCCGTCGACGTGGGAACCGAAGTCCGCTACCGGGTCACCGCGATGATCGACACGGGAAGCGGGCGCCCGTACACCCGGGGGTCCGCGAGCGCCTGGTCGCCATGGACCGCGTTGTCCGCCGACGCCGGCGGCGGGTTCTCGTGTTACTTCAACCGCGGTCTGGTGCTCTCACAGTTCGTCGCCCGGTACCTGAAAGAGAAGAAACTCTCACCCGCCAAATTCAAGGCCCAGCTGAAGCAGAGTGTCGATCCCAAGTTCCGCGCCTTCCTCGAAGGTGATCTGGGCGCGAGGCTCGCGGAGATGCTGCAGCACGCCCAGGGCGCGGGCCAACAGCTCCATGCCGCCCTGTACGAGCTCGCGGACAAGCCGCTCGAGAATGCGATGATCGCGCTCGGTCCGCACCTCCTGCTCATTCTCGCCAACGGGTCCGACACGTCGGGTGACGGGAACGCGACGGCGCGCCAGCATCTGAACGGCAATGGAATCCCGACGATCGACCGCCTGCTCAAGGCCCAGGGACTCGGTCACAACAAATTCGCGGTGTTGTCGGACTCGAGCGGGCCGGTCGCGGTGTGGACCGGGAGCACGAACTGGAGCACGACCGGTCTGTGCACCCAGATCAACAACGGGCTCCTGATCCGTGATGCGGCTATCGCCGCGTTGTTTCGCCGGCAATGGAACCGGCTGCGGGATGCGTCGCCGCCCCAGCTCGTGCCGGCGGGATTCCCGCCCGCGCTCGTCGGCGCCAACGATGTCTCGCACGACTTCTCCGTCGGAGGCGCCGATGTCACGGTTTGGTTCACGCGTACCTCCGACGGCCGTGACATGGAGGCGCTCCGCGACGTCATTCGATCGGCCAAACAGGCGATCCTGTTTCTGATGTTCACCCCCGGGAAGCAGGGGCTGCACACCCTGGCCGGCCAACGTGCCAACGAGCAGGGGATGTATGTTCGCGGCGTCGTCAGCACCCTGGGCACCGCAAAAGGCGACAGCGACAAGAACGTGCTGGACGTCAGTCTCGTGAGCAGCGATCAGAAGTTCAAACCCGACCACTACACGGTGGTCCAGCCGCAAGGCGTCGATGCCCCGCTGGGGCCCTGGATCGCGGAAGTCACCCGGAAGACCTTCCTGACGCAGATCGGGCACGCGATCGTGCACGCCAAAGTCCTGGTGATCGACCCACTGTCGGCGAATCCGGTGGTCGTCACCGGGAGTCACAACTTCTCCGCGCCCGCGAGCGGGAAGAACGACGAGAACCTGGTGATCGTCCGCAAGCACAAGAAGCTGGCCATCGCCTATAGCGCCTACGTCATGTCCGTCTATCAGCACTATCGCTACCGTTCCTACATCCGCGAGATGAGAGCCCAGGGGAAGAACCCCTGGAGCTACCTGGACGACGACGACCAGTGGCTGGCGAAGGAGCTGAAATCCAAGGCGCTCGAGATCGGCTATTGGACGTGAGGGCACGACGCCGTCGGCGCGATGTAGATTGCAGAGCGCCCACGAGGAGCGGGGCCAGGGCACTTCTATGAAAGCCAAGAAGAAGACGCCGAAAACAAAGGCTCGCAGCGCCACGACGCAGAGCCGCGCCGAGGCCGCGCACTACGTCAAGACGCTGGAAGCCAACCGCCAAATTGCGCACGGCAAGAAGATGACGCCCGGGACCACGCATCAGATGGTCACGGGCGCCAAAGGGAAGAAGACGCTGGTACGCCGGCGCTACTCGGCGATCTAACAGGCGAAGCGGACCCGCCGCAGCACCTTCGTCCCGCCCACCCGCTGCACCGCGTGCGTCGGCAGCCGCAGCCGAATGTCCGTCCTGCTCGCTGATTTGATTCCGTAGCGCGCCGACGTCCCCAAAAAGGCGATCCGGTCGGCCGCCAACAGCGTCTGCACGAACGCGTGCACTTCGTCATCGCCGGCGGTGGATTCGGGCAGCCCCCCGAGGATCGCAGCGGTCCTGTTGTTGATGCCAATGAGCACCCGTTGCGACGCCACGGCGAAGACCCCCTTGAGCCGGCTGTCCAGCTTGCCGAGTGCCACGTGCCGCTGGTGCGTGGCGCGCACCACGCGCACCCCGGCGATGTCGTGCGCCGTGACGACCATGCGCTCGGCGGCGGTGGCGCCGAGTCGCTGGCGCAGGTCCGTCACCGCGGCGCGCGTCAGCGTCCCCCGCGCGGTCGAGACCTTGCCGCCCAATGCCGCGGACGGCGCCAGCACCCCGGAGCTGCCGAGCGCGATATTGTGCTTCTGGAACGCGTCGTGGATCGCGACGTGGTTCGCGCCGCCGTTCGTGGCCGTGTCGGCCAGCACCATCGCCTGCCCCACCGACTGGAAGAATCGGGTCGTCTCGGTCGCTTCCGCCGCCGCCCGCACCAGCAGCTTCCCCGCCGTCTTCACGGCGTCGTCGAGCTGCGCCGCGGTCGGGGTCTTGGAGGCGCCGATACGGTCGCGCAGGATGTTGAGGATCGTGTCGTAGAAGCAGCCGGTGAAGATCCGCGCGAAGCTGTGCACCTCGCTCGACAGCACGCTGGGCGGTCCCGAGGTGGGGAGCGTGGTCGGCAACGCCCACTTGAACGTGTTGTGGGCGTGGCGCGGCTGTGAGGCGGGGTGGCTCGCACCGAGCGCGCGCCGTACGCCGTCGGAGAGATCTTCGGCGGTCGCCTCGAGGAAATTCTGACGCCGCAGCTTGGCGCGGACCGCCGTACGCGTGGCGGGGTCGGCGAAGGCGGTGAGGATCGCCATGCAGTCGCCGAACGCCTCGTGGAACGCGTTCGTCTCGGGGTAGGAGCTGTCCCATAGATCGGGGCGCGACTGATCCAGCAGCGCGTGGCCCGACTCGTGCGCGACGACATCGGTGCTGGCGCCCGACCAGGTGGACTTCGTGCCCGTCTTATAATGAAAGAAGTTGAGGCTGGAGCCGTTGTAGTAGGCGTTGAGGTCCAGGCCGTCGTCGGGAAGGATGTCCAGCTTGCGAATCGGCGTCGAGCGGGCCCAGCGCGCGACCTTCTTTCCTGCAAGTGTCTCGTAGGTCGCCACCGCGGCAAGCGCGGCTTCGCGGCTCTGCCAGAAGAGGAATTCCGGATCCCCCAGCGGATGGAGGGAGGCGGGCTTGTGCGCGATGTAGTTGAACCCCGCGACGGTGGCGGGCCGGTCGGTGCGGGGGGTCTTCTGGCGCGTCGGCGGACCGCCGCTCGCCTTGGGATCGTTGGGGATGAAGTTGATGGGCATGGTGTCCCTCCTCGTTACAAACATAGACCCGCGCAATCAAGTTAGGTTACTGGGATGACTGCGCACCCCACGGCGTTCCGTGTGAGACCTCCTCGGCCGCGCCGTAGCCGCCTGCTCGTCCTGGTCTTCGTCGCCATCCTCCTCCTGCTGCTCCTGCCCAATCTGGTCACGCTCGGCGCGGAATGGCCCTGGTTCACCGCCCTGGGCTACCAACGCGTGTTCGCGACCCGGCTCCTGGCGAAGACGCTCCTCGGGGTGGGAGCCGGCGTCGTGGCGTTCGCCTTCCTCTACGGCAACCTGCGGTTCGCCCAACGCGGCGTCGTTCCAGACCCGCTGGTCCTGCGGTTCAACGAGGGAGGCGCCGCCCTCGATGTGACGCGGCTGCTGCGCCGGCTCGCCCTGCCGGCGGCGCTCGGCTTGGCGCTGCTGTTCGGCCTGGTCGCCACTGGCGGGTGGCTTGGCGTGCTTCAGTTCCTCCACCGGACGCCGTTCGGCGTATCGGATCCGGTCTTTGGCCGCGACGTGGGCTACTACGTGTTCACGGTGCCGGTCGTGGCGAGCGCCATCGCCTTTCTCACGGTGCTCACGTCGGCCGCGCTGCTCGCGACCATCGTGCTGTACGTGTTTCGCCAGGACGTCATCGCGTTGCGACGCCGCGTGACGGTGGAGCCGTCGGCCCAGTGGCACCTCGCGGGATTGATCGCGCTCCTGTTCCTGCTGGCGGCGCTGCGGGTCTACTTCGCGCGTGTCCCGGGACTGCTGTACTCGACGACCGGACCGCTGGTGGGTGCGAGCTTCGCGGATCTCCACGCCGAGCTCATCGGCCTGCGGATCGCCGGGGTTGCGGCGGTCGCCGGAGGCGCCCTGGTGCTGTGGGGGGCCCGCACCCACCGCCTCGCCTGGGCTACCCTGCTCGCCCTCGGGATCTACCTGGGCGTGTCGCTGCTCGGCGTCGTCGTGTACCCCGCGATCGTCCAGAAACTGGTCGTGGCACCGAACGAGCTGGCGAAGGAAACGCCGCAGCTCGCCTCCC
>Ga0326726_10006095_pt1 | contig 10864 bp, 12 predicted proteins | sample MHFenrmetagenome_2_FD_207603 | JGI IMG/M metagenome (GOLD analysis project Ga0326726, IMG submission 207603) | Lab enriched peat soil microbial communities from Michigan Hollow, Ithaca, NY, United States - MHF15MN | ecosystem: Environmental > Terrestrial > Soil > Wetlands > Peat | place: USA...
CACCCGCGCGAGCGCGGCGGACTCGATCTGGCGCACGCGCTCACGGGTCACACCCAGCTTGCGGCCGATCGCCTCGAGCGTCATGGGCTCCTCGCCGGAGAGACCGAAGCGCCACGCTAGTACCTCGCGCTCCGGATCCGGGAGATCGCGGAGCACGCTCGCAAGATCCTCGCGCGCCTTGAGCGCCTCGCCCAGCCCATCGCCGGGCAAGGGCTCGGTGTCCTTGACCATATCTTCCACCGTGCCGCTGCCCCCCGGGGATGGGGGCGCGTCCAGCGAGACGGGACGCTGACTCATGCGCTCGATATGCTCGATCTCCTCGAGCGGATGATCGAGCGCCTTCGCGATCTCTTCGGTGGTTGGCGCGCGACCGAGATCCTGGGTCAAGGCCGCCTTCATCTTGCTGAAGCGACCGAGCAGCAGCTCGATGTGCACGGGCAGCCGGATGGTCCGCGCCTGGTTGGCGAGCGCCCTCGACACGGCCTGTCGAATCCACCAGACGGCATAGGTCGAGAAGCGCGTGCCTCGCCCGGGCCGGAACTTCTTCACGGCGTGCAGCAGGCCGAGGTTGCCTTCCTCGATGAGGTCGAGCAGGGACAATCCGCGATTCAGATAGCGGCGGGCCACGCGCACGACCAGCCTGAGATTGGATTCGGTCAGGCGCCGCTCGGCCTCGGCATCGCCGGCCTGCACCCGGTGGGCCAGCTCCTGCTCCTCTTCGGGCGTGAGGAGCGGAACCTTGGCGATATCGCTCAGATAGAGGCCGAGGAGCTCCCGGCTGCGCGCGGCCGCATCGGGCCGATCCTTGTCACCCGCCAGCTCCGCAGGCTCCCGCTCGAGCAGAGTCTCGAGCGGCTCGCCGCTGTCCGGGAGATCCAGCGTGTCGGCGGGCTGCTCACTCATCTTCTTCGATGTCCACCTGCTGCGCGCGGGCCGACTGAGTCGGCATGTCCGGCGCCTCGTCCGCCCGCACCTCGGTGACCTCGCGGGCGGGCAGCAGGTGGAGCGGGTTGTAGACCATGCCATCGTGGCGGATCTCGAAGTGCAGGTGGGGCCCGGTCACGCGGCCGGAGCGCCCCACGGTGCCGATGATGGTGCCCGCGGAGATGTGGTCGCCCACTTCGACCAGGTTCTCCAGATTGTGAGCGTAGACGGTGACGAAGCCGCCCTCGTGCTCGACACGGATGACGCGGCCGTAGGCCCGCTCCTGGCCGCTCGAGATCACGGTGCCCGCCGCCGCGGCGAGGATGGGCGAGCCGATCTCGGCTTTGATGTCCATCCCTGCGTGCCAGCCCATACGCCGCCGGCCGAAGGGCGAGATGACCTGGCCGTCGACCGGCCACGCGAACTCGATGCCCTGATTGTCGAGGCCTGACTCGGCCATGTAGAAGCGTGTCGGCACCCGGCGCGGTCCTGCTCGCACCAGCAGAACGTCGCCGTTTGCCAGCACGGCGTCGATCAGCCGCACGGGCTTGTCGCCGGAAGCCATCTGGGCGCCCGGCACGAGCACGCGCTGACCGACCCGCAGCTGCTCCGGGCGCGTGAGCTTGTTGGCGTCGATCAGGGCTTTGCGTGTGACTCCGTAGCGTACGGCGATCCGGGTCAGCGTCTCGCCCGCGCGCACCACGTGAACGGTGCGGCCCACCAGCGCCGCGGGCTTTGGCTCAGCGCGCGCCTTCCGCTCGGACATCGGGTGCGCCCTTGGCGGGGCTTTTTTCGGCGCCGGCGTGGCCACGCGATGCGCGGCGCCGGCTGAGCCGGGAAGAGCAAGGAGGAGTCCGGGAAGGAGCAGGCCCAGTCCAATGGCCTGCCGGCATCGCGCGGGTCTCACGAATCGAACTCCGCGTAGCGCACTTCGAAGGACGCGAAGCGCCCGGTGGGAAGACGCCAGGCTACGGAGACCGTCTCGACGTGAGCCAGGGGCGGCCCCTTGTGGAGATCGCGCGCGAGCTCTTCGATCACCTCGCGACCACCCTCGACGCGCACGCGAACCCTCCCGTCCTTCAGGTTCATGACGTAGCCGCGCAGCCCCAGCTGCGCCGCCTTTCGTTGCGCGAAGTTCCGGTACCCCACACCCTGCACATCTCCCCCCACGATGATCTCCGCTGCGCTCTGCGGCCGTGGCGTGCTCATGGCATGCGGTACGGGTGAAAAATGGTCGGGGCGACTGGATTTGAACCAGCGACCTCCTGCTCCCGAAGCAGGCGCGCTACCAAGCTGCGCTACGCCCCGTCCCTGATGGCCATTTTACGCTTCCCAGGCATACTTCCCGATCAACTTCACGAAAACACAGCTGGAGTCCTCTCTCCCCCGCGTCGCTCCGCCAATCTTGTCGACGATTTGCAGGCGCTGGGCGTCCTCCGACCCCACGGGCATCACGAGCCGGCCCCCTTCGGCCAGCTGCTCCAGCAGCGGGGGCGGCACCGACGGCCCACCCGCCGCCACCAGAATCCGGTCGAAGGGGGCCTCATCGGTCCAGCCAACGGTGCCGTCCGCCGCCCGCACCCAGACATTGCTTACCCCGATCGACTCGAGTGTCTGCCTCGCACGCGCCGCGAGCTTCCCGATCCGCTCCACGGTGCAGACGCGCGCCGCCACACGCGAGAGGACCGCCGCCTGATAGCCGCTGCCCGTCCCGATCTCCAGCACCTTCTCCCGCCCCGTTAGTCGCAAGAGCTCCGTCATGCGGGCCACCATGAAGGGCTGCGAGATCGTTTGGCCCTCGCCGATCGGAAGCGGATGATCTCCGTACGCCCGATCCCGCAGCGCCTCATCGACGAACAGATGTCGCGGTACGCTCCGCATCGCCTCCAACACCCTCGGGTCGGCGATGCCCCGCTTGACCAGCTGCTCGGCGACCATGCGCTCGCGCTCTCGCCCGTACCGCGCCTCCCCGGTGGCTACGGTACCCGGCTCGTGCCGCCGGCCGATCACCGCGATCGCTTCTTCAGGAGCGAGTTGAGTCCTGACTCCCAGTCCGTCATGCGGCCCAACGCCCCGTAGTGCGTCAGGTCGAGGTGAAGCGGCGTCACGCTGGCGAGGCCGCGGTTCACCGCGAAGATGTCCGAGCCCTCGTCTTCGTTCCACTCGGGTGGTCCCGCACCGATCCAGTAATACGGCAGCCCGCGCGGGTCGGTCTCCTGTACGATTTTCTCGCGGTACACGCGATGGCCCAGGCGCGTCATCCGTATGCCGCTCGCCGGCCCGGCCGGCACATTGACGTTCAGCAAGGTCTTTGCCGGTAGCCCTTCCACCAGCACGCGACTCGCCACGAGCCGCGCCACGGCTCCGGCGCCCTCGAAGCCCGCCTCCCCCGCGTCGGCCCGCGAGACGGCCATGGACGCCACACCGAGCAGCGTGCCCTCCATCGCCGCCGACACGGTGCCCGAATACGTCACGTCGTCGCCGAGATTCGAGCCGTGGTTGATGCCCGAGGCCACCAGCACGGGCCGCTCCGGCAGCAGGCCGAGCACTGCGAGGTTGACGCAGTCCGACGGTGTGCCGTTCACCGAGAACCGACGCTCGCCGACCTGTGTCACGCGCAGCGGACGATGCAGCGTGAGCGCGTGACCGACCGCGCTCTGTTCCCGATCGGGCGCGACCACGTACACATCACCCAAGCCGTCCAGCGCCGCCGCCAGCGCCTGAAGGCCCGCCGCGTGCACCCCGTCATCATTGGTGACCAGGATCACCGCCGGCATCGCCGCTCACCATTCTGTGAGCAAAAAAGATGGCAGATCCGAGAATCTGCCATAGTTGCCCACTTTGAAATTGGTCGGGGCGACTGGATTTGAACCAGCGACCCCTTGACCCCCAGTCAAGTGCGCTACCGGGCTGCGCCACGCCCCGACCCAAGCCGTCATTGTACGGAGTGACGGCGGGAAAGACAAGGAGGACGTCAGCTTTTCGGAGGACTTAGACGGTCGCGGAGCGCGCGCAATTGATCGCGCATCCGTCGGAGCGCGGCCTCGAGGGCCGTGCTGCGCACGCCAAGGTCGAGCTGCGCGGGGCCGCGGCTCTCGATCAGCAGGCGCTTCTTCGCTCCTTCGAGAGTGAGCCTCTCATCGTAGAGCAGAGTCTTGATGCGGAGCACGAGATCGAGATCCCGCCGCCGGTACAGACGCTGCCCGGCCGGATTCTTCTTCGGCCGGAGCAGACGGAACTCCGACTCCCAATAACGGAGGACGTACGCGGGCACCTCCGTGAGGGCCTCGACCTCGCCGATCCGGTAGTACAGCTTGTCCGGGATCGCCGGCCGACTCTGACCCTCGCCGCTCTCCGCCGGACCGCTGCCGCTCACGCTTCGGGCCTCACGACTGCTGGTTGATCCGCTGCTTGAGACCCTTGCTCGGCTTGAACGTCAGCACTTTGCGCGCGGTGATCTCGATGCTGTCCCCGGTCTGGGGATTGCGGCCGCGCCGCGAAGCCTTCCGTCGAATGCGGAAGTGGCCGAAGCCGACGATCTTCACGTCTTCGCTCTTCTCGAAGCAGCGGAAGATGATGTCGAACAGCGATTCCACCACCGAGGCGGACTGCCGTTTCGACAGTCCGTGGGCCGCCACCGCGTTGATGAGATCGTTCTTCGTCAGTGCTGTCACCTCCCCTCGATCGGGATGGACTCCCGGACCCACTGTGTATAGTCGGGGGCGCCCTCCGTGACGGACAGCGCGAGCACCTCCGGAACCGAGTACGGATGCAGCTCGAGGATGCGGCGCTGGAGAGCCGCATAGCCTGCGGGCCGCGTCTTGATCAGGAGCAGCGCCTCGGCCGACTCCTCGCGCTTGCCCTCCCAGATATAGATCGACGTCAGTCCGGGCATCACGTTGACGCAGGCCGCGAGCCGCTCGTCCACCAGGGTCCGGCCCAGCTCGAGCGCGGCCGCTTCGGACGGCGCGGTCACAAGCACGACCAGCGGCTGCTCGCCGTGCATCAGCGGGCGGCGCCCTGCGTGAGAAAGCCGGGATGTCCCTTGGCCTCGAGCTCGCCGCGCACCTGCTGTGCCTTGGCCCGGTCAGGGTACCCGCCGACGCGCACGACATGGAAGGTGGTTCCGCCGGTGCCGCCGCTTGGCGCCGCCGCAGCCGGCGCGGCTTTCGCGCGCCGGATGACAACCTTGAAGCCTTCCTTCTTGAGTGAGGACGAAAGCGACATGGCCGTCTCGAGATCGTAGGGAGGATTCACCACGAGGCCTCCCTTGACCGGCTGTGCCGTTCCCTTGCCCTTGAGCGCCGCATTGACGGCATCGGGAGTGGACCCGGTGATGAAAAGCTGGTTCTGCCCTCCCGCCTCCGGTTTTGCCGCAGCGGGCGCCGGAGCCGGCGCGGAGGCATGGCCGCCGCGGGAGACACGAGAGATGGTCACCGGGAACTTCTCCGCCCTGAGCTGCTTCGAGAGCGCTTCGGCATTGTTCGCCTCGACGAATGCGCCGACCTGGATAAAGTATCTGCCCTGCGAGCCGCTTTCGGCCGGCGCGGCTTTGCTGCCCGCGCTCGCCGCTTTCGGCTCTTCAGGCTTCGTGGCGGGGGCGGCTTTGGCCGGCGGCGCGGTCGGAGCGGGAACCGCCGGCAGTGGCGCGGTGCCCACGGGACGGTCGGCCGGACCGGTGGTCGCGGGTGCCTGCGCCGAGCTTGGCTGGTCCGGCTTCGCGGGCGGCGCCGCTGGAGCCTCGGCCTTCGCGGGAGGCGCGGGGGCCGTGGGAGCGGGGACCATGGCAGGCGGCTTGGCCTCCGTAGGTGCGGGCGCGGGAGCCGGCGCCGCGGGCTCGCTCACCTTCGCCTGCGGCTTGGCCGGAGGCGTCGGGTTGGGCTCGAGCCAGTTCAAGAGATAGGGCAAAGACACCACGACGATGATCGCCAGCACCGTCAGGACGAGGAGGGCGCGGAACCAGCCCGCCGAGAATATGCTCCGGCGGGCTATCTCGTCCTGCTCGTCCTCTTCGATGAACTCTTCGGGATCCTGGTCGGTCGGCATGGCCCCTCGCTCTGCTTTGATAACTAAATCCGCGTCATGTTAGCACAGACCCTATGGCGCACCAATCGAATTGGCTAGGGGTTCTGCCTACTTAGCTGGGGTCGGCTCAGGGCCTCCGCCTGGAGTCCCGCTGCGTGGCGCGAGGGCCGGCCGAGCCCTTGCGCTTGGCTGCTCCCCTTCTCACGAGCAGGCGGATCGGTGAACCGGCGAAGCCGACCGCGTGGCGGATGGAGTTGATCAGGTAGCGCTCGAAGGAAAAGTGGAGCTTGCCGACCCAGTTGACCTTGACGGCAAACGTCGGCGGCGACACCGCGACCTGCTGCGCGCTCTGGATCCGGAGCGGCACGCCACCCGACGAGATGGGCCGGCGCTCCACCGCCTGGCGGAAGATGGTGATGAGATCCCCGGGCGGGATGCGCTTGCGCGCTTCCGCCGCTACCTGGTCCACGGTGTCGAAGAGATCGCGCAGCCCGAGCTTCGTCACCGCCGAGGTGAAGCAGATGGGCGCGTAGTCGAGAAACGGTAGCCGCTCGTGAATCTGCGCGGTGACGTCGGCTTTGCCCACGAGACCGGAGGGCACCAGATCCCACTTGTTCACCGCCAGCACGATGGCTCGGCCCGCGTCGTGCGCATAGCCCGCGATATGCGCGTCCTGCGCCGTCACGCCGTCCGAGGCGTCGATCACCAGAATGGCGACATCGCAGCGCTCGAGACTCTTGAGCGCCATGACGACGGCGAGCTTCTCGAGCACCTCGGTCACGCGCCCCTTGCGGCGTATGCCGGCCGTATCGATGAGCAGGTACGGCCGATCACGGAACGTGATCTGCGTATCCACGGTATCCCGCGTGGTTCCCGGGAGGTCGTGGACCAGCACCCGCTCTTCGCCCATCACCGCGTTCACCAGCGACGACTTGCCGACATTCGGACGACCGATGATCGCCACGCGCGTCCCGTCGGCGGTCAGATCCACGACGGGCTGGGGCGCCAGTTTGCGCGCGGCCTCGAGGAGCTCGGCCACGCCGCGCCCGTGCTCGGCGGAGAGGTCGAGCACCGTGGAGAAGCCCAGGCGGTAGAAGTCCGCCCCCGCGCTTTCCTGGCCGGCGCCGTCGATCTTGTTCACGGCGACGAGCACAGGACGCTGGCTCTTGCGCAGGATGCGTGTGATTTCCTCGTCGAGGGCGGTGAGGCCCGCCCGTCCGTCCACGACAAAGACCACGAGGTCGGCCTCGTCGATGGCCATCATGACCTGGTCTCGCACCGCTGCGATCAGGTTCGACTCCGTGCTCGGATCGAAGCCGCCCGTGTCCACCACGGTGGCCTGCCAGCGCTCGAAGGTGGCGGTGCCGTAGAGGCGGTCACGTGTGACGCCGGGCACGTCGTGAACGATGGAGCGGCGGCGTCCGACGAGTCGATTGAAGAGCGTGGATTTGCCGACATTGGGCCGGCCCACGAGCGCGATGATCGGGCGAATCACGGTGCGATCCGACCGCTCAGCGCCCGAGGTGTGCGGCGACGAGCGCGCTGACGAGAGCGCCGGGCGATGGCTCGACTGCCCGGACGGGCACGCCCAGGGAGGCGCTGAGGTCACCGAGCGTGAAGTCGTCGAGGAAGACACCTGCCTTGTCACTCAAGGCCACTTGCGGGACCAGGACCTCGTCGCCCAGGGCCTGCCCGGCGAGCTGGGACTGTATGTCCTGGCCGGTCAGGAGCCCCGCTACGCCTATCCCGTGGCCGAACCAGTCATTGACCACCGGAATGAGCGAGACGCGCAAACCGCCGACGCGCACGCCGTCCAGCAGTGCGCGCATCCGCGGGGCGAACATGGTGCCCGTGACCACCGTCACGGCCCGCGTCGAAGCCAGGGGCCGGGTCAGCCTCCGGCTCGAGGCCGCGAATCCGTCGGTGAAGCGCCGCACCAGCCCCACGCCGTCCTCGATGACCGGGAACCCTTCGTAGGACGCCGCCGACGGCAGCGGTAGCCCCGCCTGGAGATACACCTCGTCCGAAGCCCAGACGAAACGCGTGCCCAGCGTGGTCAGGAACTCGCGCTGCCAGCCGGCGATCGCCTCCGCGAGCCCGCGCGCCTCGACGGGCGTTTGAGTGCGGAGCTGCGGCAGCCGCTCGCGATGACGCGTGAGGCCGACAGGCACCACCGCGACGGTGGCGACTCCGGGGTGCAGGTGCCTGAGCTCGCGCACCGAGCGCTCGAGCTGTGCGCCATCGTTCCACTCCGGCACGAGGACGATCTGCGCGTGCATGACGATGCCGGCCTTGGCCAGCCGCTCCATCACCGGCAGGAGCTCGCGACGGTTCCTCGGCTCACCGAGGAGCCGGTGGCGCAGCGCGGAGTCCGTGGCGTGGACCGAAACGTACAGCGGCGACAGCCGCTGCTCCTCGATGCGCGCGAGCTCGTGCTCTTCGAGGTCGGTCAGGGTGATGTAGTTGCCGTGGAGGAACGACAGGCGAAAGTCATCGTCCTTCACGTAGAGGCTCTTCCGCATGCCGCGCGGCAGCTGATGGATGAAGCAGAAGACGCACTTGTTGCTGCAGGTGTCGATCTCGCCCGGGCGCGGCGCCTCGAGCTCGAGCCCGAGATCCGGCCCCGTACGACGGAGAATCGCGTTGCGTTTCTCCCCGCCACGCTCGACGGAGAGTCGCAGCCGCTCGACTCCCGCGTGGAAGTGGAAATCGATGACATCGCGGAGTGGCTCTCCGTTGATGGCCACGATCCTGTCGCCGGGGCGGAGTTTGGCGCGCGCGGCCGGCGTCCGTTCCCGGATGGCCGCGATGACCACGCCTGCCGCGGTGGGACTAGCGCAGCCGGCCATGCTCGAGGTTGCTGCGCTGAGCCTGGTCCGCCGCGTCATCGGGCGGATTGAGCTGCTTGAGCCCCTGTACGAGGTATTGCAGGCCGGAGCCGACGGTGAACAGTGCGGTGACCCAGGCGGCCGCCCTCGGCAGGAAGATCAGCGTCTTGAAATAGTAGGCGAGCATGGCGGACAGCACGGTTCCCATCTGGAACAGGGTCGAAGCCTTGCCGAGCCAGCTCGGCGTCGGATGCACGGTGCCGCCGGCGACGTGGATCACCAGCACGCCCACGCTCAGGATCAGGTCGCGGCTCACCACCACCGCGGCGATCCAGAACGGAATGACCTTGAGGTACGTCAGCGTGATGAAGGCCGAGGTGATGAGGAGCTTGTCGGCAACGGGATCGAGGAAGGCGCCGAGCCGGGTCTGGGTCCCCCGCTTGCGGGCGATATAGCCGTCGAGCATGTCGGTGAGGCTCGCCGCGCAGAAGACGGCCAGAGCCCACCCCGCCTTCCGGTAGACGAGGAGCGTCACAAATACCGGGATGAGGAGGATACGAAGCGTTGTCAGCCAGTTGGCCAGTCCCATAAGGTCATCCGCTGCGGACGAGGACCAAGTCTATCATCCTCCGCGGAGCGGCCGGAGCGAAAGCTGGACGCCTCAGCCGGCCTGCCGGTAGGGCTCCAGCGGACCAATGAGACGCCGCGGCAGCTCGACCTCGACCTCGATCCCGTCCACGCCGTCGGAGCGCGAGAGCACCCTGCCCCGCTCGTAGCACTGCGCGAGCGCCGTGCCGTCGCGGTAGGGTATGCGGAGCCTGACGCGCTCCACGCCGGGCCGGAGCGCCCGCTCGATGCGGTCGAGGAGCGCTTCCATCCCTTCGCCCGTGCGTGCCGACACCGCCACCGCGTCGAAGCGGTCGACCAGGGCGCCGAGGGCGGCGTCCGCCTCGAGGCGGTCCACCTTGTTGAGCACCACGATGGTCGGTCGGTTGCCGAGCTCGAGCTCGCCGAGAAGAGTATCCACCGCTTCCATCTGCTCCTCGAGGCCGGGGTGGCTCGCGTCGACCACGTGGAGGAGCACGTCCGCCTCCTCCAGCTCCTCGAGCGTCGCCTTGAAGGCCGCGACGAGCTGATGAGGCAGCTTGCGGATGAACCCGACCGTGTCGGTCAGGATGAACGGAGCGCGCGAGGGGCGCGAGACCAGCCTGGCCGCCGGATCGAGGGTGACGAAGAGCCGGTCGGCCGCCGTGTGCTCGGAGCCCGTCAGGTGATTGAGCAGGGTCGTTTTGCCGGCATTGGTGTAGCCGACGAGGGCGACCACCGGCACGCCCGCGGACTTGCGGCGGTCGCGGAGCAGGCGGCGGTGCACGCGCACGCGTCCGAGCTCGCCGCGGATCTTCTCGATGCGGTGGCGGATCATGCGGCGGTCGGACTCGAGCTGGGTCTCGCCGGGGCCCCGCGTGCCGATGCCGCCGCCGAGGCGCTCGAGGTGCTTCCACTGGCCGATGAGGCGCGGCAGGAGATACGACAGCTGCGCCAGCTCCACCTGGAGCTTGCCTTCCATGGTCCGCGCGCGCTGGGCGAAGATGTCGAGGATGAGCGCGGTGCGATCGATGACCTTGAGCCCGAGCGAGCCGCCGAGGTTGCGCTCCTGCACGGGCGACAGCGCGTCGTCGGAGATCATGAGGTTCGCGCCCTCGCGCTCCGAGGAGGCCTTGAGCTCGTCGACCTTGCCCTTGCCGAAGTAGAGCTTGGGCGTCGGCGCCTGGCGCTCCTGGGTGATGCGGCCCACCACTTCGGCCCCCGCCGATTCGGCCAGCCGGCCCAGCTCGTCGAGGGATTCCTCGACCTCGAACCGCCGCTGCCTCGGCAGCCTCAAGGCCGCCAGGAGCGCTCGTTCTTTCTTCCTCACTCTATCCATCCCTCCCGCGTGATGTCCTTGACGATGCGCTCAGCGGCGCCTTCCGGTCCGCCCGTCTCGTCCACGTTCAGCCATCGGATGTCGGGCTCGCGCGCGAACCACGTCACCTGGCGCTTGGCGTAGCGACGCGTATCGCGAACCATGAGGCCGAGCGCCTCGGCCT
>Ga0326726_10006096_pt1 | contig 10864 bp, 9 predicted proteins | sample MHFenrmetagenome_2_FD_207603 | JGI IMG/M metagenome (GOLD analysis project Ga0326726, IMG submission 207603) | Lab enriched peat soil microbial communities from Michigan Hollow, Ithaca, NY, United States - MHF15MN | ecosystem: Environmental > Terrestrial > Soil > Wetlands > Peat | place: USA...
AGTGAGTCCCCTGTACTCGCGCAGTGGGGGACTCACCGGACCATCATAAGATGATGTGCACAGCGAGCCCATCAGCAGCGTGATGCAGATTCCTCCCTCTCCTATCCGGCCACTTCTGAGAAAATTAATCGTTCGAGGACTAGCTGCGGTAGACGCCCGTACGGCAGTCAGCCGTGCTATCTCCAGGAATGGCGAGGAACTGGTCATTGGCCGGCGTCGGTATGACCTGCGTCGCTATGAGCATGTCGTCGTGGTTGGGGCAGGGAAGGCCACGGCCTCGATGGCCCAGGCGGTAGAACAGCGGCTGGGCTCTCGACTGCACGGCGGCTTCGTTGTGGTCAAACATGGCCATGTTGTGCCGACGAAACGAATCGTTGTGGCGGAAGCTGGTCACCCGGTTCCCGATCGGTTCGGGCTGCAGGCGGCGGCCAGGCTCAGTGCCATGGCGGCAGAACTTGGTCGGCGAGACCTCTTGATCGTACTCTTGTCTGGTGGGGCTTCGAGTTTACTGCCTGCTCCTGTCGCAGGGATTACGCTAGCCGACAAGCAACGGACCACGCAGGAACTCTTGCGATGCGGAGCGAGTATCCGTGAAATCAATACCGTTCGAAAACATCTCTCACGCATCAAAGGCGGACGTCTTGCTGAGTTGACCAAAGCCACCGTTGTGACGCTGATTCTGTCCGATGTGCTAGGTGACGACCTCAGTGCCATTGCCTCAGGGCCGACAGTCCCGGACCCGACAACCTATCAAGAGGCTGTCGCGATTTTGAAATGCCATCGTATTTGGCGGGCGGTCCCTCAGCGCGTGCGTCAGTATCTCAACCATGGGAGTCAGGGGTTCGCGAGTGAGACGCCGAAGCCTGGCTCCTCTCTGTTTCGTCGAGTCCATCATCATATCGTCGGGAACAACGAAGCGGTCGTCACGGCTGTGGCACAGGCAGCGAGCGAGGCAGGTCTGCGAACCCTCGTGCATAGGTCGGCCTTAACCGGAGAGGCGCGAGATGAGGGGCAGCGGTTCGGTGCCCTCGCGAGGAGCATTGTGCGATCGGGCAAACCGCTGCAGAGGCCCTGTTGCGTGGTGGCTGGTGGAGAAACTACTGTGACTGTCACAGGAAAGGGAGCAGGCGGGAGGGCGCAAGAGTTTGCTGTAGCTGCTGCGCTGGAAATCGCCGGCTTGGCCAAGGTGTGGGTGGTGGCGTTCGGCACCGATGGCACAGACGGTCCGACTGACGCGGCCGGTGCCGTGCTCGATGGCAGTACCGTGGAGCGCGCACAGCGCCTCTCGGTGGACCTGAAGGGTGCGTTGAAGCGTCACAACACCTATCCCGCATTGAAGCGGCTCAATCAGCTCATCATGACTGGTCCCACCGGCACGAACGTGAATGATCTTTACCTCCTGCTTGTGCTGTAGGTAGTATCCATTCCCATGGATCGCCCTTTCTTTCTTCCCTTGGCCGCCTGCACGCAACCATCTCTTGTCGGTGGGAAAGCCCTAGGCTTAGCGCGTCTGCTCGCAGGAGGATTCCCCGTTCCAGATGGATTCTGCATCACGACAGAGGCCTATGATCACGTGCTTAGGACGCCGGGATTTTCTCCAACAAAGGAGTGGCAGGCAGCCCTGCATTCCTCCGGGGCTGAGCGCCAACGGATACTCTCCCGCTGCCACGCCATCATTCGGGATTGCGCGATCAATGAGTTGACGGCTCAGATCATCGAACAGGTGCACCGGCTGGACCTGGCGCCGCAGGGGCTGTGGGCGGTGCGGTCGTCGGCGACGAACGAGGATGGAGCTCATGCGAGCTTTGCCGGAGTCTACCGAACACGCCTCGGCGTTCCGCTGGAGGAGATGGGTTCGGCGGTCAAGGACCTGTGGCTGTCGATCTGGGATGAGCGGGTTCTGAATTACCATGCAACATCGGGATTGAACGGACCACCTCCTGCCATGGCAATCGTGATCCAACCGCTGCTAGAGGCGAGCGCTGCCGGCGTGGCCTATTCCGTCCATCCCCTTACAGGCAGAGTGACCCAGGTGATGGTCAATGCGGTGGCGGGGCTTGCAGCGGCCCTCGTGAATGGGAGCGCGACGCCGGACCAGTATGTGGTTGAGATCGCCGAGAACGGTCAGCCCATCCGGATCAGTCAACGGACGATTGCCAGGCAAACTCAGGTCTTGAGGGTGACAGGCCAGGGTCTTTGCGAAGTGCCGCTGCCGGATGAGGCTGTGGGTCGTGCCACGTTGTCGGACGATCGACTGTTTGCCCTAGCCCGTGCGGCCAAGCAGATTGAAAAAACGTTCGGCCGTCCAGTGGATCTCGAATGGCTCTACGATGAGCGAGGCCTGTGGCTGCTTCAAGCGCGGCCCATCTCCGGTCTAGCTGGACCTAGACCACTGACCAATGACGATTGCGAATGGTCTCGCGCCAACTTCAAAGAGACGTTACCGGAGTTGCCGAGCCCACTTGGCCTGTCGTTTCTCGAACAGTTCATGGAGCGCTACATTCTTTCACCCTATCGGCGTATGGGCTGCCTGATTCCCGATGGGATCTCATCCGTCCGTATGTTTCATGGGCGCCCCTACATCAATACGACGCTGTTTCATTCCCTTGTCGCACAACTGCGGGGAAATCCCTCCTTGTTGGCGGAGCAGATGGGAGGAGAAATCCTTGCCAGGCCGCCGGAGGTTCGCCCGCTTGGGTGGTTCGCGCTCGCCCGTGCCGGCGTTGTGATGATCGCTGAGATGAGAAAGGCAGTGCGCCATGGGCCGGCCTGGTTCGCGGAGATGAAAGCGATGGCAACAGAGCAGCGCGCCGATCGGCTTCGATCTCTCTCAGGCGAAGAGATCGCCCTGCGTCTTGATGCCATCGCGAAATGGCTCGATGAACGTGAACTGACATTTGCCATCGCAGGAGGAGTCGCGCAGTGTTTGCAGGCGCTAGGCGGCGTATTGCCTCGCTGGTTGGGCAAAGACTGGAGAGCTTTGCTGAACGGAGCGTTGCAGGGTCAGGCGGCGGTGATCAGCGCGCAGCAGATTGTCCGCCTGGCGGAAATGGCCGAGATGGTACGGCGTGACCCGTCAGTGACGTCGCTGTTCACCGCAGAGGGGTGGAATCCAGTTGAGGTTCGTCGCAAACTTGAAGGAACCGACGTGCTCCGTGCCTTTAACCGGTATCTCGACGACTATGGCCACCGAGGGGTCGGTGAGTCGGACCCCATGTCGCCTCGGTTTGCAGATCGGCCAGAATTGTTGCTGACGGTATTGCGAACGCAGACTCTGGCTCAGACCAATACCACTCCGGCGGACATTCTTCAACGTCAAACAATGGTACGGGAGCAAGCGCTTGCTGAGATTCGCGCCAGGTTTGGATGGCGATTCCACCGATGGGCCATCTTTTCGTGGTGGTATCGACGGCTCTGCCGGTTCTTTGCCCTGCGGGAAGCGAACCGGCATCATTTGATGTACTACTCTGCAGCGACACGGAGTCTCCTGCTTCGCTTGGGCGAGTGGCTGGTTGAACAGGGGCGACTCTCATCGCAGGAGGATGTTTTCTATCTTACGATCGAAGCGCGCGCCGACTTGTTAGCCGGAGGATCGAGCGATTGGCAAAGGATAATTCAGGCTCGCAGGGCCGAGCGAGACCGAAACGCCACGATCAGCGTTCCAGACACGATTCAGGATTGGCACGAGGTGGTCCGAGGCACGGAGGCATCTCCTGTTGTGGTTTCGGGCGGGATCTTTAGTGGTATTCCCATCAGTTCGGGTCGTGTCGTGGGACCGGTCCGCTTTGTCCGGTCGATGGAGGATTGGAGTCGAGTCTGCCGCGGCGACATTCTCGTGGTCTCGGTCATCGACCCAGGCATGGCGCCATTATTTGGCGTGGCAGCGGGGTTGGTCGCCGAGATGGGCGGGACATTGTCGCACGGAGCGATTATTGCTCGCGAGTACGGATTGCCGGCGGTTGCCAACGTACCAGGTATCACCACCAGACTTAAGGAGGGAGATCGGATCAGCTTGGATGCGGAGCGAGGAGAAATCATTGTTCAAGAGCAGGCCGGAACTCCTCCGTGATGTCATCGATGAGGCATTTTTGCAGAGCGAAAGCCATTTACGGTATTGACCTTTCGCAGATGGTTACGTAATCTTCAACCGCGTGCTCGTCTCACTGCAACACCCAACAACTTTGCCGAATCGTAGTCGGCGGCATGACTTGGACGGTCACCCATGAATGATGGCACGGTCTTTGGTGCGGGGGCTCTCGTCGGATGTCTCCTCGGCGCGCTGATCGTCGGGTTCTGGATTGCCGCTCGCGTACGCGCGAACATGCAGGCGCAACTGCTGACTGCCGGCGAACGGGCGCAGCGGGCAGAATCGCTGGCAGACGAATTACGCCGTCAGGCGTCACAGGATCGTCTCGATCTCGATCGAGTCAGGCAGGATCTTTTAGAGGCCTCTCAAGCCCGTGCGGTAGCGGAGACCAAGGCGGCTGAGGCCGCGCTCCATCTCGATGAACAAAAGACTCTGTTGGGCCAGGCCCGACAGGAATTGGCCGAGACCTTCCAGGCTCTCTCCGGCGAAGCCCTCAAGCAGAACAACGAAGCTTTTCTGAACCTTGCACGCAGCTCATTCGAAACGCTCCAAGCCGAGGCTAAGGGCGATCTCGCCCAGCGGCAACAGGCGATCGATAGTCTAGTCAAACCCCTCCACGACTCTCTGCAACGATACGACGACCAGCTTCGGCAACTGGAGCAATCGAGGCAAGCGGCCTATGGAGGTCTCGATCAGCATCTCAAACTCCTGGCGGAGTCGCAGCAGCGTCTGCAGTCGGAGACCGGCAACCTGGTGAAGGCGTTGCGCGCGCCGGCCATCCGAGGCCAATGGGGGGAGATCACGCTCAAGCGTGTGGCCGAGTTGGCCGGCATGGTGGCGCATTGCGATTTTTTCGAGCAGGAGTCTATCACGGTTGATGGCGGACGGTTCCGCCCAGACATGGTGGTCCAGTTGCCTGGTGGGCGGCAGATCATCGTGGATGCCAAGACTGTGTTGGCAGGCTACCTGGATGCGCATGAAGCCTCGACCGAAGAACAACGGCTTGAAGGGATGCGCCGTCATGCCGCCCAAGTGAGGTCGCGCATGGATGAGCTGAGCCTGAAAGCCTATTGGAATCAATTCGCACAGGCGCCGGAATTTGTCGTGCTGTTCTTGCCAGGCGAACAGTTTCTTGGTGCAGCACTGGAGCATGACCCACGCCTCATAGAGGATGGATTCCTTCGAAGTGTGGTCATTGCCACTCCTACGACGCTTATGGCGCTCTTACGGGCAGTCGCCTATGGGTGGCGGCAAGAGCGATTGACTGAGCATGCCGAGGAAGCAGGCCGGCTAGGGAAGGATCTCTACGAGCGGATGGCCGTCCTGACAGAGCATTTGAACGACGTTGGGCAGGCGCTCGGGAAGAGCGTCCTGTCATACAATAAGGCGATCGGGTCGCTCGAAACGAGAATCTTGCCGGCGGCCCGTCGCTTCAAGGAGCTTGGCGTTTCGTCGGAAAAAGAGATTCCCATGTTGGATCCGGTGGAGCTGGTCTCGCGCAAGGCGTTGCCGTTTGACAGCGAATAAGGAGTATCTAATGGCCGACGAACAGGCGATGGTAGAAGCCTTCCACAGGACCTTCGATATCGTCGTTAATCCGGTCCCAACGGTCGTCGACGGGCGGACACGCGAACTGCGCATAAAACTCATTCAGGAAGAATTCGATGAGTTGAAAGAGGCTTTCGCGGCAGAAGATCTCTCATCCATTGCCAAGGAGATGGCCGACCTCCTTTACGTCGTCTACGGAACGGCGGTGTCCTATGGCATCGACATGGATCCGGTTTTTCGAGAAGTCCATCGATCCAACATGAGCAAGGTCGGTGGCTATAAGCGTGAAGATGGGAAATGGGTAAAGCCGCCCACGTACTCGCCGGCGCGCATTGAACCGATTCTAGCGGAGCAGGGGCCTGTCCAAAGCGAGGCCCGTTAGGCTCATGAAGAAATTCCATTGTCCAACTTGTGGGAGCTCATTTGTCCGCGCGACGAATTGTGAGGGCGGGATCGAGCGCTTGTTGAGCCTCGTCAACCTGTTTCCGTTTCGATGCCAGCTATGTACGAATCGTTTTCGTTTATTCTATTCCGGTGCGCACCGCAATACGCAGATGTCCGATCGGCGTCAGTACACACGCTTGGCAGCCTCCATTGAGGCCCAGGTTCTCAACAGCAAGCAGCCGTCCGTGACCAATCGAATCACCGACATCTCAATGGGTGGCTGTACCCTGCAGACGACCGGGCTCCAGAAGGGGGCCTTTATTGAATTGGTCTTGAAGCCGACGGTGGAAGATGAAACGATTCGTATTCAAAAGGCAATGGTCTGTTCCGTTCGCCCGTCATCAATCGGCATCCGCTTTCTAGATGTTCAACTGGAGAATCACCGTCGTCTGGCTCAGGTTGTCCTCGGGCTCTTAGTCGGTCAAGGCCTTGATCTTCCGGTCAACGCTTAGCCTGATTCTTTCCACCCGGCATGTTCACCAGCAGATTATCGATCAAGCGGATCGATCCGAGCCGGACTGCGCCTAAGAGTACCGCACGAGCTGCAATGGCGGGCAGAGGCTCCAGACTGTCCGGATCGCAGACGGCCAGATACTCGACATGAATGGCAGACTCCTGTTCGATGGTCTGCTGCATGATCCGTTCGATCGCAGCTACGTCGTTCTTTCCGCCTACGATCATCTGTCTACCGGCTTGGAGCGCTTGAAAAAGCAAGGGAGCAATCAGACGTTCGTTGGCGCTGAGATAGACGTTGCGCGAACTCATAGCCAACCCATCCCGTTCTCTGACGGTCGGGCGTATCAGAATCGTCACGTCGAGATTGAGATCGTTCACAAGTTGCCGAACCAGCGTTGCCTGTTGGTAGTCTTTCTGGCCGAATAAGGCAAGATGTGGCTGTACCATACCGAAGAGTTTCGTCACCACCGTGGCGACGCCGGCAAAGTGATGAGGCCGGGCTGCTCCCTCCCATCGGCGCGCGAGCGCCGACACAGTCACAGTCGTTTGGAAGCCCTCAGGATACATGGCCCTGGCTGTCGGTTCATAACAGATATCCACCCCTTCCGCTCGGCACAGCGCACGATCCTTTGCGATGGGCCGTGGGTACTTAGTCAGATCTTCTGTCGGTGCAAACTGCGTTGGGTTCACGAAGATACTCACAACGAGCGCATCACATTGTAATCGTGCGGCTCGAATGAGGGAGCGATGGCCGTCATGCAGCGCGCCCATTGTGGGCACGAACCCGATGGTCACCCCTTCCCGGCGTAATCCTTCGCTCCATGCAGTCATGGATCGTGGGGTACGGATAATTTTCATATGCCTGGAGGCGGGCTGCAAGCAGGGCGAGACCCATAGCGGGTCGAGGGCTGGGGAAACAGGAGGCGAACCTCCGGCTGCTTCCCGGCTTCAGCGAGCAATTGGCTGATTGTGCGCTGGAGTAACGGATGGACGAACAGCGGATCGAGTTCGCTCAACGGCATGAGGACGAACCGGCGACGGTGCATGCGAGGATGCGGCACCACGAGATCCGGTTCGTCGATGATCCGTTGGCCGTAGAACAAGATATCCAGATCGATGGTTCTGGGGCCTGATCGGTTCTCCTCATCCCGGCCGAGCGCTCGCTCGATCTCACGGAGTATAGCCAAGAGGCTTTTCGGCGTGACATCCGTCTCAAGCTGCACGACCCCGTTCAAGAACCAGCCATCGCCAGGTTGGGCAAAATCGTTCACCGGCTCGGTTTCATAGAGCAACGATACCCCCGAGAGTTGGGAGTGCGGCAGCAGGCTCAACAACGTCACTGCACGGTCGCAGAAATCGAGCCGATCACCGACATTTGAGCCAAACCCGATGAACACCGTCTCGCGCTCCATCTTTTCGTATTCTCCCCCCAAGGATGACCGTGGTGCATCGTGAGCCGAGGTGTCGAGATGAGGGGTGACTGCGCGCGTTGAACGAGCATAGTTTTATCGTGCGCGTTCCGCGAGCAAGCCACTCGCCTCGACACCTCGGCCCTAGCCTAAAAACCTACTTTTTTAATGCGCTCGACGGCTTCAGCCAATCGCTCTTTCGACGTACAGACGGTCATCCTGATATATCCTTCGCCCGGCTCGCCGAAGCCGTTACCAGGTGTCGTCACAATTCCGGCTTTCTCCAGCAAGTGAGCTGTGAAGGAAGCGGAGGTGTATCCCTTCGGCACCGTGACCCAGATATAGAACGCAGCCGGCGGCGGATCCACCTCAAGTCCGAGCTGTTTGAGGCCAGGGACGAGGGTATCACGCCGCTCCTGATAGATCTTGCGCAAGTCGTTCGTCACTGAATCATCCAGGCTGAGCGCAGTGATGCCTGCCTCCTGAATGGCCTGGAAACAGCCGGAGTCGAGGTTGCTCTTCACCTTGCCGAGCCCCGCCAAGACCTGCTTATGCCCGACGGCAAATCCGATGCGCCAGCCGGTCATGTTGTACGTCTTCGACAGCGAGTGGAACTCGATCCCCACGTCCTTCGCGCCATCGACTTCCATGAAGCTCGCGGGGGGCTTACCGTCGTAGAAAATCTCCGAATAGGCTGCGTCGTGGCAGACGATGATCTGGTTCTCCCGGGCAAAATCCACTACTCGTTGAAAGTAGTCCTTGCTCATGATGACCGACGTCGGGTTATTCGGGGAATTCAGGAACATCAGCTTCGCCTTTTTCGCCACGTCCTTAGGAATGGCTTTCAAGTCCGGCAAGAAGCCATTCTGTTTCGTAAGCGGCATGAGGTGCGAGACGCCTCCGGCGAAGCTGGTTCCAACAGGGTAGACCGGATAGCCGGGGCTCGGGATGAGCACGATATCGCCCGGATCGACGAATGCGAGTGGAATATGCCCGATGCCTTCCTTCGAGCCAATTAACGTCAGAACTTCATCTGCCGGGTCGAGTGTGACGTTGAAGCGCCGTTTGTACCAGTCGGCGACGGCTTTCCGGAACGAGAGCATGCCTTCATACGATGGATATTGATGGTGCTTGGGATCCTTGGCTGCTTTCGCCAGGCTGTCGATGATCGGCCTCGGTGTCGGTAGATCGGGGTCGCCGATGCCAAGATTGATGATGTCGACACCTTTGGCGATCGCGGCCTGCTTCATCTTGTCGATGGCAGCAAACAGATAGGGGGGCAGGGTCTTGATTCGTGTGGCAACTTCGATAGGGAAACCAGACATGTCCGATCCTCTCATTTTGTAAATTAATCGGTCGGAAAGTCGGAAGGTCATCTAGTCATAAAGTCTTCAAGTCATCAAGTCGTGGGAATTCCGGAAGACTTTTGACTTGATGACTTTTGACGTTCCGACAAGGGAGTTAAGACTACTTCAGGAGCAAGGCGGTAATCAACGCTGAGGAGAGAGAAGATGGCCGATTAAACGATCGGCGATCTGATGGAGTTGCGGAAGATGAGGGAGGGCTGTTGTTTTTACCTGTTGCGCGGCCAATCGTGCTTTCGTGAGATCCGGCGCACATTCCTGGCACAACGATTCGATGCCCTGTTCTTCCATCTCCAAATGAAACAGAAGCCCGTAGGCGCGCGCACCATAGCGGAAGGCTTGCAGGGGGGCGATGTTGGAGGCGGCTAAGGGCACAGAGTCTTTGGGGAGGTCGAACACTTCGCCATGCCACTCGAATACTTCGAATGACTCCGGCAGCGTGCTGAAAACCGGGTCATGTTTCGCCTCAGCCGTCAGCGTGACTTGCGTCATGCCGATTTCCAGCGCCTTACCAGAACGTATGGTGGCGCCCAGCGATTTAGCCATGAACTGGCTGCCTAGGCACACGCCGATTACAGGAGTGCCAGCGTGAAGCACTGACCGAATAAACGATGTCTCCTCCGCAATCCACTGATCGGGATCGTTCACCGACATTGGTCCACCCATGACGATCAATATATCGCCAGGATCCTTCGGAAGACCGTCTTGGGGGACGAGGTAACGTTCCAGGCTCACGCTTCGCTTAGTCAGCGCCGTCGCGAAGGCTCCAGGCCCTTCAAATGGAACATGTTTCAGACAGACTGCGCGCATCAGAAAACCTCGTGCGAAGGCGGTGAAAGAGCACTATTCGTACCATATAGCCCTTCACGATGGAAACATACACGGTCGCAGTATTGACAGCAAGGGCAGTCTCATGGAAGCCAGGCGAGGGGCAAGTGGCACAAGGCTAGAGGCTGGCGGTGACCAGAAGGAATATCTTGCCTCTCGTCACGTGCCCCTCGCCCGGGTTCGAAGCGTTTTCGCGACGAACCGTCATGAATAATGCGGCTAGCCCTTTCGTTTCCCGTTGCGCTACAATTCCCCTGATGAAACAATCCATCAAGTCGAAAGAAGATCTGCGCTGGCTGCTGGGCCATACCGGCGGGTTTCGCGGCGGCTATGTAACGGATGTGCAGGTGTCGAAGCGACGCCTATTGGATGAAGCGTCGGGCCGTGAGGTGGCGGCGGGAACTGCGGTCACGGTCGTAATTCGCTACGGTATTCGCCAGATGGCGCGCGTTGCGAAACTCACGATGACCGGCGTGACGGATTTCTCGATGTTCGAACAGGAGGGGGCCGATTGCTCGACGCTGGGAGTGATCCAGGCGGAGTTGACCGACGGGAGACTGCGTTTCTGGTTTGATCCGCAGGGCGAACTCTATGTGGTGTGCGAGGAAGCGCAGCTGGAAGAAGTGGCGGCGCCGAGCCTTGAATCCTTGTCGCTAGAGCAGGTGGCTCAATGGACCTTTCAAAGTGAAATGCCTGACTGGCCGACGGTCACCTGGCTCTTGGCGGAG
>Ga0326726_10006097_pt1 | contig 10864 bp, 7 predicted proteins | sample MHFenrmetagenome_2_FD_207603 | JGI IMG/M metagenome (GOLD analysis project Ga0326726, IMG submission 207603) | Lab enriched peat soil microbial communities from Michigan Hollow, Ithaca, NY, United States - MHF15MN | ecosystem: Environmental > Terrestrial > Soil > Wetlands > Peat | place: USA...
CCGTCATCTCGACGACCAGGGTCGCCCGCGCGCCCGCGGCGAGACTGGCCGGCGCGACGAGCCTTCCGCGCACGTCCGGCTTCTCGGCCCGCAGCGGTCCGGCGAAGAGACACGTCCCCGCGAGCAGGACAACGGGAAGTGGCCGCAACCGAAATCTCGCCGCCTGTTTCATCATCCCGCCTTCCTTCCGCCTGCAGCAGAACAGCAGGATCGGGCCGCGCCATTCCCCGCGCAGTCGGGCCCTCGAGGCCGGAGGAGACGGCTTCACGGCGGGCTTCGGGTCGAATATGATGGGAGTGCGTCTTGAGTCGGGCCCGGAATTCGAGGAGAGTCGGTTTCACCATGGAATCTGAGACAGCGACATTGGACACCCCGAGCGTCGCCCGCGAGGCGGCCGGACACGGCGTCACCCCGCCCTCCCGAGCCGCGTCCGAGAAGCGTTTCGCCAACAACGAGGACGAGTCCTGCCGGATGTTCGGCAGCGACGTGCAGGAGGTCCTGAGCCACGTTCGTCCCTGGGTGCCTCACGCGATCTTCCTGCCGGTCGTCGCCCTCGCTCTGGCGGCCGCCTTCCGGACGACGAGCCCGGCCAGGGTCGGCGCGTACGTTCTTCTTGGGCTCTTCCTGTGGACCCTGCTCGAGTACGTGATCCACCGCTCGATCTTCCATCCGCCGCAGTGGATCGAGGACGACACGCGGCGCATCGTCGCAACCCTTTCGCCCACCCAGGCCGTTCTGCCGGCCCTCCCGACGCTGCGGCACAAGTTCTATTTCATCGTGCACGGCGTGCACCACGACTACCCCAACGACTCGAGCCGCCTCGTGATGCCACCCTCGGTGAGCATCCCGCTGTCGGCCCTCTTCTTCTTCGCCTTCGCGGGGCTCTTCGGCGCCCGGGCGCCCGCGGTCTTCGCCGGCTTCATCGCGGGTTACCTCGTGTACGACACGATCCACTTCGCCGTACACCATGCGAGCGGCCGGTCGGCGGTTCTCCGGGCCCTGAAGCGCCGCCACTTCCGTCACCACTACGCCGACTCGAGCCACGACTTCGGCGTCAGCTCGCCGCTCTGGGACCTCGTTCTCGGGACCCTCGGTTCGGCGAAGACCGCCCGCGGCGAGTAGCCGGGACCCGATTACCTGCCGGCGGGCTTCGTCGGCGCCGCCATTCGCATCGGCCGGCTGCCCGGCGGAACGACCCCGCACATGCGGAGATACTCGACCATCTGTCCGTAATGGTCGCTCACGTGGGTCAGCGCCAGCACGATGAGCGACATTCGAGTCACGCTGCGTCCGCGGACTCGACGAGCTCCAGGACGTTTTCGGAGGTCAGCCCCTTCGCCGCCGCGTGGGCGTACGCGAACGAGTCGCGGAGGAACTTGAGAATCTCCGCCCGGGACGTTATTTCGAACCCCGAGAGCCATTTGAATCACTCCAAACGGCCGCCACTGCGACACGATCCGGGGGTGACCGAAGAACGATGGAAGGAGGATCTCCCCATGAAAGATGACAATGTCAAGAAGCTGACCACGGCTTCCGGAGCCCCGGTCCCCGACAACCAGAACGTGATGACGGCAGGGCCTCGCGGGCCGGCGCTGCTGCAGGACGTCTGGTTCCTCGAAAAGCTCGCCCACTTCGACCGCGAGGTCATTCCCGAGCGCCGCATGCACGCGAAGGGCTCCGGCGCCCACGGCACGTTCACGGTGACCCACGACATCACCCGCTACACGCGGGCAAAGCTCTTCTCGGCCGTCGGCAAGAAGACCGATCTGTTCGTGCGCTTCTCGACGGTGGCCGGCGAGCGCGGCGCCGCCGACGCCGAGCGCGACATCCGCGGCGTTGCTATGAAGTTCTACACGGAAGAAGGCAACTGGGATCTCGTCGGCAACAACACGCCGGTCTTCTTCCTGCGCGACCCGCTGAAGTTTCCGGACCTGAACCACGCGGTCAAGCGGGACCCGCGCACCAATCTGCGCAGCGCCCGCAACAACTGGGACTTCTGGACCTCGCTGCCCGAAGCGCTGCACCAGATCACCATCACCATGAGCGACCGGGGCATCCCGGCTTCCTATCGGCACATGCACGCCTTCGGCAGCCACACCTTCAGTTTCCTCAACGCGAAGAACGAGCGGTTCTGGGTGAAGTTCCACCTGCGCACGCAGCAGGGCATCCGGAACCTGAGCGACGCCGAGGCCGAAGCGCTGATCGGGAGGGATCGCGAGAGTCACCAGCGCGACCTCTACGAGGCGATCGAATGCAAGGATTTCCCGCGCTGGAAGCTGTTCATCCAGGTGATGGCGGAGAAGGACGCCGCGAAGTGCCCGTACAACCCCTTCGATCTGACGAAGGTCTGGTTCCACAAGGACTACCCGCTCATCGAGGTCGGCGTCCTCGAGCTAAACAGGAACCCGGCGAACTACTTTGCCGAGGTCGAGCAGGCGGCCTTCAACCCCGCAAACGTCGTTCCGGGCATCGGCTTCTCGCCGGACAAGATGCTGCAGGGACGCCTGTTCTCGTACGGCGACGCGCAGCGATACCGGCTCGGCGTCAACCACGCCCAGATCCCGGTCAACGCGCCTCGCTGCCCGGTCCACAGTTACCACCGCGACGGGGCGATGCGCGTCGACGGCAACTACGGCGGCACGCTCGGCTACGAGCCGAACAGTTACTCGCAATGGCAGGAGCAGCCCGGATTCCTCGAGCCGCCGCTGTGCCTCGAAGGCGCCGCGGACCACTGGAACCATCGCGAGGACGACGACTACTACACGCAGCCGCGAGCCCTCTTCCGGCTGATGACCGCCGCGCAGCAGCAGGTTCTCTTCGACAACACCGCCCGCGCGATGGGCGATGCGCCCCGGGAAGTCAAGATCCGGCACATCGGCAACTGCGCCAAGGCCGATCCCGCGTATGGCGAAGGAGTCGCCAGGGCCCTCGGCATTCCTCTCGGAGACGTGCCGATCGAAGTCGGCGTCCTGGCGAACGTCTAGGTCGCGAACGGTCGGACCCCTTCGACCCGCGCCGCCGACGCTCGATCGGTCGGGGCGCGGGCGAAAAGGGGCCTTCGCCCCGATCCCGCGCGCCAGAACCTCCGCCGCTCGAATTCGTACCCTCCGGAGAAGTTCGACCGAACGGGAGGAAAAACGTGTTCTCGACGTTGCGTCGCCGTAGCTCGTCGCCGGCCTTTCTTTTTCTGATCGTCGCCCTGGGCCTGATTCCCCCAAGCCTCGTGGCCGCCGAAGGGGCACGCGGCGCCGATCCGTCCAAGATGGATCCAAGAATCGATCCCTGCCAGGACTTCTACCTGTACGCCAGCGGGACGTGGCTCGCGAAGAACCCCATTCCCCCGGATCGGTCGAGCTGGGGCGCCGGAAGCGAGCTGCAGGAGCAGAACTTCAAGGTCCTGCGGCAGATCCTCGAGGAGACCGCCGCCGACCGGAGCGCCCCGGCCGGTTCGGTGAAGGCGAAGGTCGGAGAGTTCTACCGCGTGGGGATGGACGAAAGCCGGATCGAGAAGGACGGCCTCAAGCCGCTGGATGCGACGTTCGCCGGGATCGCGGCGATCGCCGACGCCGACGCGCTCGCCCGCGCGATCGGCCGCCTCCACCGCCAGGGCACGGGCCCGGCGTTCAACGTCTTCGTGGCGCAGGATTCCAAGAAGAGCACGGAGACGATCGGCCAGCTCTACCAGGGCGGATTGGGGCTGCCCGAGCGCGACTACTACCTGAGCGACGACCCTCATATGAAGGAGCTGCGGGCAAAGTACCAGGAGCACGTCCGCCGCATGTTCGAGCTCGCCGGCGACTCGCCGACGGTTGCCGCGGCCAATGCGCAAACCGTCCTCGACTTCGAAACCCGGCTGGCGAAGGCATCGATGACGCCGGTCGAGCAGCGCGATCCCAACGCCATCTATCACCGCATGTCGCTGGCGCAATTGAACGGCCAGGCGCCCGGGTTCGCCTGGAAGACCTACTTTTCGGCGGTCGGGCTCCCGGAGGGCGAGTTCAACGTCGGCCAGCCCGAGTTCTTCAAGGAGGTCGGCGTGATGACAACGCAGGCTCCCCTGAAGGATTGGAAGACCTATCTCCGCTGGAATGTGCTCAATGCGTCCGCGCCCTACCTCGCCTCGGCGCTCGTCAACGAGCACTTCAAATTCTACGGACAGGCCCTGAGCGGGCAGAAGGAGCTCAAGGACCGCTGGAAGCGAGTGCTCCAGGCCGTCGACGGGGAGCTCGGCGAGGGTCTCGGCCAGCTCTACGTCGAAAAGGCGTTCCCGCCCGAAGCCAAGGCGAAAGCCCTCGCGATGGTCGTGAATCTCAAGGCCGCCCTCGGCGACCGTCTGCGGACGATCGACTGGATCGGGGAAGACACCCGCCGCCAGGCGCTCCGCAAGCTCGACGCCATCGTCGTCAAGATCGGGTATCCGGACAAGTGGCGCGACTACTCGGGGCTCAAGGTGGACGGCGGCTCGTACCTGGCCAACGTCCGACAGGGCGAAGAGTTCGAGTTTCAGCGCAACCTGAACAAGATCGGCAAGCCCCTCGATCGGCTCGAGTGGGGCATCACGACGCCGACGGTCGACGCCTACTACAACCCGAACCTCAACGAGATCGTCTTCCCGGCCGGCATCCTGCAGCCCCCCTTCTTCGATCCGAAGGCCGACGATGCGTCGAATTACGGCTCGATGGGAGCGATCATCGGCCACGAGCTGACGCACGGCTTCGACGACGAGGGGCGCCAGTTCGACGCCGATGGGAACCTCAAGGACTGGTGGACGGCGGAGGACGTCAAGCGCTACAAGGAGCGCGCCGATGCCATCGCCAGGCAGTACTCGGCCTACGTCGCCGTGGACGACCTGCACATCAACGGAGAGCTGACCCTCGGCGAGAACATCGCCGACATCGGAGGCGTCAAGATCGCCTACGTCGCGCTGCAGAAAGCGCTGGCCGGCAAGCCGGCCCCCGCGAAGATCGACGGTCTCACGGCCGACCAGCGCTTCTTCCTCGCCTTCGCGCAGGGCTGGCGCCGCAACACGACGCCCGAGTCGGTGCGCGTCCAGGTCGCCTCCGACCCGCATTCGCCGGCGCCGTTTCGCGTTCGCGGGCCGATGGCCGACACGCCGGCATTCAGCGTAGCGTTCGGCTGCGCCAGGGGCGCGACGGGGAGCGCGAACGCCGAGATCTGGTGAGGCGCGACCCTCGGGGACCCGTCAGGAAGGCCTGAGCGAGACGTTCACCGTCTCGCTCTTGCCTGGCCCGACCACGACCGTGAACTCTTCGGTCGTCATGCCCTGCCGCGAGACCGTGATGGTGTGCTGCCCCGGCGGGACCTGCAGGCCCCTCGAGAGAGCCGAAAGCTCCTCGCCGGTGCCGACGAAATGATCGTTCAGGTAGACGGCGGCGTCCGGAGGCTGAACCCGAACGAAGATACGAGCGCGGTTCTGCGGCACCCCATCGCCCTGCCCGGCGTACCCGGCCTGATCTCCGGCCCGAGGCGCCTGGTCGTAGTCGCGCCACGACTGGTCCTGGACATAGTTCGAATCCGACTGGGCGTCGACGTAGTAGGGACTCGTGGCGGCGTAGTCGCCGGCGTAGTAGCTGCCGTCCCAGTAGGCGGGCCAGCCCCAGCCCCAACCCCACCACCCCGTGCCCCAGCCCAAACCCCAGTAGGGGTAGTAGCTGCCGTAGTAGCCGCCGTAATAGCCCCGGCCTCCGTAGTACCCGCCGTGCCAGTTGTTACCGCCGTGCCAGTTGTTACCGCCATGCCAGTTGTTACCGCCGTGCCAGCCACCGCCTCCGCCATGCGAACCGCCGCCACCGTGCCAGGCGCCGCCATTCGAACCGCCGCCACCGTGCCAGCCTCCGCCATTCGAGCCGCCGCCTCCGTGCCAGCCGCCGCCGCCGTGAGAGGAGCCACCACCATGCCATCCACCACCGCCGCCGTGGGATCCGCCGCCGCCGTGAAAGGCGCCACCGCCGTGGGATCCGCCCCCGCCACCGCCGTGGGATCCACCACCACCGCCACCGCCGTGCGACCCGCCTCCACCGCCGTGCGATCCACCCCCGCCGCCGTGCTGAGCCAGGGCTGCCGGTGCTATCGCGAAAGCCACGGCACCCGCCAGAAGCAGGAGCCGGACCCGCGGGCTGAATCCAAGAGACCTGATCATGAACAATGCCTCACCATCTCAAGTGAGCAAAAGAGCGGCCATCCATCCTGCATCTTCGGCGTGTTGCAGCGGCTTCAATTCAAAGCACTTACACGCACGTCCCCGAAAGGACTCACCGCCCATTGGCCTCTGGAGGGGGCAACCTGTCACCCGGAAAAAGCGAGCCGCGTTTGACTCGCCGAAGGGCCGGCTCGCGGCATCAGCGCGTCATGCCCTGGCGCCATTCCAGAGATACATGCTTGCGTAAGACCGCCATGGCCGCCAGGTTTCGGCTCGCTTCTCCAGCTCGCGGGAGCTCGTCAGACCGAGCGCACGAAGAAGACCAGTGTCGCCGATCGGCAAGACGTCGGGCTCGGCCAGGGCGCGCATCGCCACGTATTGCGCGGTCCGATCGCCAATGCCGGGAATCTCACCGAGCGTTGCCAGGAAAGCATTGGGGTCGACGACCCGCTCAAAGCCGAGCTGCCCGTCGCGAACGGCCCGAGCCAGGGCGCGAACCGTCGCCGCACGCTTCCCGGTCACGCCGACGCCTGCGAGGTTGGCATCCGCAAGGACCTCCGGCGTCGGAAAGAGGTGCGTGAGACCGTCTGCGCCGCAGAATGGCTGACCGAAAGACCGCGCGAGCCGTCCTGCCAGCGAGCCGGCGGCCTTCCCGGTCATCCGCTGACCGAGAATCGCCCGCGTTGCGAGCTCGAAGCCATCCCAGCAGCCCGGAACACGCAGGCCGGGCTCGGCGCGAATTCGCCGCGCCAACTCGGCGTCCGTCCCAAGACCCTGAGCGATGGCTGCCCAATCCGCATTCAGATCGAACAGGCTGCGGATCCGCTCGACGATCGAGAACAGCTCGCGCGGATCGGCGAATTGCACACGCACCGCGAGCGAGTCGCTGCCTTCCTCGAGCGACACCTCGAAGTAACCGTGCTTTCCTTTCCGGGAAATCGAACGGCGATAGCCCCGATGGTCCACGACCTCGACGCCGGGCGTGGCGCGCACCGCGAGAAACGCCAGCATGCCCTTCCAGTGATACGGCGGCCGGAATCGCAGGTGAAAGAGGTACTGATTCGCGGGCTGAATCGTCGTCGGCCGCCTGAGGCGCCGGATCTCGGTCGGCGTCCTCCTGTACGTCTTGCGGATGGCGGCATTGAATCGGCGCACGCACCCGAATCCCGACGCAACCGCCACGTCCGTCATCGACAGGCGGGTTTCATCGAGCAGCTTCTTGGCGAAGTGCAGCCGGCGCGTCTGCGCGACCACGCTCGGCGGCGCGCCCAGGTGCCGGAGGAACAGTCGCCGCAGATGCCTCGAGCCGACGCCGAGGCGACCGGCGAGGCCTTCCAGTCCGCCCTCTTCCAGGCCGTGCTCGCCGATCAGACACATTGCTCTGGAAACCGTGTTCGAAGTGCCGAGCCAGGCCGGAGTTCCCGGCGAGGATTCCGGCCGGCAACGCAGGCAGGGCCGGTACCCAGCCTCCGCAGCGGCCGCGGAGGTCGGGAAATACCGCACGTTCTTCTCTTTCACGGTCGGCACGGGGCAAATCGAGCGGCAGTAGATCCTGGTGCTCCGAACACCCGTGAAGAACCTGCCGTCGAAGCGGGGGTCGCGCGACCGTCGCGCTCGCGAACAGACCTGCGGGTCCAGCGTCATGACGTTTGTCGGCACGGGAGTCCATCGCGGTCGCCGTGAGGCGCGACCGCGGCTCCATTATAAGAGTCCCTCCCGGCGAGACTGGACGTTTTCGGACCACACTCGCCCGGCCCTCCGGAACCCCGAACGAGGTCCGGAAACGTCCAGCCTCGGTGCCGTCCTTTCGCTATGGTGGCATCGACTCTGGGCATCGGGCGAGATCGGGAACTTTAGTCTTTCGCAGACCGCACGGAGGATCCACATGCGTCTTCTTCGCGCCACGGCGCTCGCCGCCATTTCCGCTTCCGCGATCCTGCCGACGGCGGCGACTCCAGCCATTCCTCAAAACGCGAGGGAGACCGGCATGGACCGGTCCGTCAAGCCGGGCGACGACTTCTACCACTACGCCAACGGAGGCTGGTTGAGGACGGTGGCGATACCGGACGGCCAGACGAGCTACGACACCCGCGCGCTCATCACGGAGACGACCCGGCGGCGGGTGAGCGATCTCGTTCACGACGCGGCCGCGTCGGGCGCCGCCAGAGGCAGCGTCGCGCAGAAGGTAGGCGACTACTACGCCAGCGTCCTGGACGAGGCCGCCATCGAGGCCAGGGGGCTCACTCCACTGGCCGTGGAAATGACGAAGATCGACGCGATCAGGGACAAGTCGTCGCTGTCCGCCTGTCTCGGCGCAACTCTGAACATCGAATCCGACGGGCTCATCGCCAACTCGGACCATGTTTTCGGACTGTGGGTCAATCAGGGGTTCGAGCAGTGGCAACGCAACGTCCCGCACCTGATGCAAGGCGGGCTGGGGATGCCGGATCGCGACAGCTACCTGGACCCGTCTGGGCAGAAGGCCGAGTCGCGGGCTCGATACCGGAAACACGCCGCGGCGATGCTGAAGCTGGCGGGCGTCGCGGACGCGGAGGCCAGGGCGGGGCGCATTCTGGCGCTCGAGACTCGAATGGCCCAGGCCTTTGCGCCCGACGCCGACGCCGCGGACGTCTTCAAGCAGAACAACCCGTGGAAGCGCGCCGATTTTCCCGTCAAGGCCCCCGGCATGGATTGGGGCGCCTATTTCAACGCGGCGGGAATGGCGGAGCAGTCCGATTTCCTCGTCTGGCAGCCGACGGCCGTAACCGGCGTTTCCGCTCTGGTAGTCACCGAGAACCTCGAAGCGTGGAAGGACTATCTGCGGCTTCACCTGCTCGAACACTACGCCGGCGTCCTGCCCCGCGACCTGGCGTCCGAGCACTTCGCGTACGTTCAGCAGCCGCCGGACCGCGACAGGGTCGCGATCGCGGCCACGAACGGCGCCCTGGGCCAGGCGGTCGGCCAGCTCTACACGCAGCGCTACTTCCCGGCCGAGGCCAAAGCAAAGGCGCAGGCCATGGCTCGCGACCTGATCACCGCCTATCGCGCTCGCATTTCAAATCTCGCGTGGATGTCGCCGGAGACGAAGCAGAAGGCGCTGGCCAAGCTGGCCGCGTTCACGATCGGCGTCGGCTATCCCGACACGTGGATCGACTACACGTTCGACGTCGTGAGAGGCGATGCCTTCGGCAACATGCGCCGGGCGGAAGACTTCCAGCGCCGCCGCAGCCTGCAGCAGCTCAAACAGCCGGCCGACCCGGCCGAATGGAGAATCGATCCACAAGTCGTCGGCGCAGTCATCATGTTCAGCCCGAATTCGGAATTTTTCGCCGCCGGCATCCTTCAGCCGCCCTTTTTCGACGGCCAGGGCGACGCAGCGTCCAACTACGGCTCGGCCGGCGCCGGCATGGCTCACGAGATCAGCCACAGCTTCGACGAGCTCGGCAACATCTACGACGCCCATGGCCTGCTCGGCAACTGGTGGACCGCCGAAGACCTCGGCCGATATCATGCGGCCGCCGCCAGCCTCGCCGCGCAGTTCGACGGCTACTGCCCGTTTGCCGGTCTCTGCGTCAACGGCCAGCGCGTCTTGAGCGAGAACATCGCGGACCTCGCCGGACTGTCGGTGGCGCACGACGCCTACCTGCTGTCCCTCGACGGAAAGCCCGACGTCGTGATCGGCGGGTTGACCGGGGAGGAGCGCTTTTTTCTGGCCTTCGCCGAGCGATGGCGGAGGGTTCAGAGCGAGGCGGCGTTGCGCCGCCAGGTCGCGACCGACACGCACGCGCCGGGGGAATATCGCAGCGACACCGTACGAAACGTCGAGGCATGGTACCGGGCTTTCCGTGTCGCGCCCGGCGATAAACTCTACGTGAGGCCCGAAGATCGAGTCGGGATATGGTGACGCGCCTTGCGGATTGCGTTCGTAGAATGGCCTGAGGGCCTGTCTCCGACAGGCGCCACGTGGAGTGACCTGAGAAACTCCGTCACCGCGGCGCGCCCGGACATTCTTCTCACCAACGAGCTGCCGTTCGGCCCGTGGATTGCCGAAGGCGCCGTCTTCTCGGAAGAGGAAGCGACTCTGAGCCTCCGCGCGCACGAACGGGGGCTCGAAGGGTTGATCGAACTCGCGGTTCCCGCCGTCATCTCCTCGCGGCCCGTTCGAAACGGAACCCGGCTGGCGAACGAGGCGTTCGTGCTGCTGGAGAGCGGAGCCGTCCGCCCCCTGCACCGGAAGCAATATTTCCCGAACGAACGGGGATGGTTCGAAAGCGAGTGGTACGCCGGCGACGACTCCGGCTTCGACGTGGCCGAGATCCTGGGAATCCGGATCGGCGTTCTCGTGTGCACCGAAGCAATGTTCAACGAACGAGCCCGGGCCTACGGAAGGCAGGGGGCTTCGCTCATCGTCATACCCCGCGCGTCGGGACGGGACATCGAGCCATGGAAAATCGCCGGCGCCATGGCGTCGCTCGTCTCCGGCGCGTACGCGGTCAGCTCGAATCGCGTCGGCCCTTCCCGAGGCGGCACACATTTTGGCGGAGGCGGCTTCGCATACGCCCCGGGAGGCTCGCTGCTCTCGGTGACCTCGGCGGCCACTCCCCTTCAGACCTTCGAACTCGACGCCTCATTGCCCGCGGCCGCCCAACGCGAGTATCCCTGCTACGTGCCCGAGGTGTAACCAGACGCACTGGCGAGGAGTAA
>Ga0326726_10006098_pt1 | contig 10861 bp, 6 predicted proteins | sample MHFenrmetagenome_2_FD_207603 | JGI IMG/M metagenome (GOLD analysis project Ga0326726, IMG submission 207603) | Lab enriched peat soil microbial communities from Michigan Hollow, Ithaca, NY, United States - MHF15MN | ecosystem: Environmental > Terrestrial > Soil > Wetlands > Peat | place: USA...
AGAGTTACCTGGCGATGCTCAGACGGTGAGGATCGGTCAGCTCCCTGTGCCGTCGTTTGGCACATTCTGGATCGGTTATCCGAAGGACGTGAAGCTGCAGAGTGTCGTGACGTCAATGGAGGATCTCGAGCGCGAGGATCCTGTGCAATCCATTGATCAACTCCTGCTGACAAACATAGGGAGAAAGGTACTGGTTCACACATCTGATCGGGACATTGAGGGAACAATCCTTCCCGCGGCCAACCCGAAAGGTCAGCGTGAACCAGCGAGCCCTTATGTGATGAGTCCCCGTCAGCTGGGAAACCCCAACGAGATGTATATCCCCGCCAATCCTTCAGGCAACATCGTTCTGATGAAGACTGAACGGGGGACAGTTGCGCTGTCCCCCGGATCAGTTCTCCGTGCGGAATTCACGGATGGCGAACCGATCAGCATGACTCGACACACCCAGAAATGTCCCAGCATGTTCGTGAAGCTCGAAAAGCCGGCCGACGGCGGGAAACTATCCGTCAGTTACCTGGCGCGGGGGATCACGTGGATTCCCGGGTATCTCGTTGATCTATCAGATCCGACAACGGCGAAATTCAGTGCTCACGCCATTGTCGTAAACGAGTTGACGGATTTGAACAATGTGAAATTACAGCTCGTCACGGGCTTCCCGAACATCAAGTTCAGCGATATTCTCAATCCGATAGCCAAGAGCCAGAGTCTTGCGGAATTTCTCTCGGCGCTGTCCGGTTCCGGAGGCCGGCAGGCGAGTGCCGATTACAGAATGATGCAGCAGGCTGTAATGGTAAATGCTCCGGGAGTGTATGCGGGCGAGGAATCCGAGGTCGTGCCCGGCTACTCAACTGCAGCAGAGGGTGAAGTAGCTGAGGATCTCTATTTCTACCCGACCAAAAATTTCACGTTGAAGAAGGACGAAACAGCCTGGATACCCCTGTTCACCGCAGAGATGCCGTACAAGCATATTTACACATGGAGGATCAAGGATTTCGTCGACAGCGAAGATCACTATCGCGCGGAGGCAGAGTCGCAAGATCGGCGGACCCGTGAGGAAATATGGCACTCGTGTCGTCTGTCCAATACTCTGACCATGCCTCTGACAACTGCCGCCGCACAGTTTGTCACAAATGGAGAACTTACGGGACAGGATGTGTGCTACTATACCGCCCCAAAAGCTGAGACGACAATCAGAATTAATAAGGCCTTAAATCTGTTGGCCGAGCAGGCAGAAATCGAAGTCGAGCGCAAGCGGGATGTTTCGCTGATCCATGGATATCACTATGATCTTGTGAAAGTCCGCGGGGAGCTGAAGATCCGGAACAAGCTCGCCAAACAGGTAAGCGTAGAAATTACAAAAGAGCTCTCCGGCGAGGTCATCGAGAGTGCCCCCAAAGCCACTGATACAAAAACTGCTGCCGGACTTAGGAAGGTCAACCCAAAGCACATCCTCACCTGGTCTCTCGAATTGAAAGCTGGTGAAGATCAGAAGGTTTCATATCAATATCAGGTTTACATACGCGATTGACCAACTGAAGGGACGCGCTCAGAACACGGCGTATGTCCCAAGGTTGGCGGCCGATTTTTCGGTAGTCGACTCTCACCCCGTCGGGCGAGGCGGACGTACGCGAATCGGTGAGTGACTTGTTGACTCAACATCAAGTATCCCGTCCATTGCTCAGCTCCCGTGCCACGTATTTGCTCCTTCCTCTTGTCATTGCTTTTACGCAAGACCTTCAAGCTCAAAATCCCGGCATTTCTGGAATCCATGCGGTAATCACCCGGGTCTCAACAGAACAGGGTCTGTCCAACACTGTGGTGCATGCCATCACTCAGGATAATCAAGGATTCATCTGGATTGGCACAGCTTTTGGTCTGAATAGATTCGACGGGCATAACTTCACGGTATATACGAGCGATCCAAATGATTCGACCAGCCTGAGTCACGACCTGGTTTGGTCGCTCTTCGTAGACAGATCGGGGATCCTTTGGGTAGGCACTCAGCATGGGCTCAACAAGTTTGATCCCGTGTCAAGAACATTCAAGAAGTATTTTCACGATCCCAGTGTCGCCTCAAGTCTAAGCGACAATGAGGTCAGATCATTCTATGAAGACCGGTCAGGAGTCTTCTGGGTTGGCACTGCCCATGGTTTGAATAGGTTCGAAAGAAACACCGAAACGTGGAAACGTTTTCTGCCCACTCCAAACGACTCCACGAGGCCAGGTGACAATTTCGTGAATGCGATTCTGGAAGATCGTGAAGGCACATTCTGGATCGGCACAGGAGGGTTCTTAGCGAATGGTGGCGGACTGCACAAGTTTGACAGGCACAATAATTCGTTCTCCCACTATTGGCACAAGGCCTCAGATCCTCAAAGCCTCTCGGGTGATTGGGTGAGCTCACTTTTGCAGGATCGTTCAGGCACTCTCTGGGTCACGGCGGACGGCGATGTGAACAAGTTTGACAAACATTCCGGCTCCGTCATTCATCTCTCCCTCCCTAATGAAGAATCAAAGCGCCGGGATCCTATTGCAGGCAATTTCATACGTGAAGACAGCACGGGAGCCCTGTGGATTTCGACCTGGGGTTGGGGTCTGTTCAGATATGATACGGGAGCCGGGACCTTTACCCGGTACACCTATGATGCTTCCAATCCCGCGACCCTCTCGAATCCTGCCATCAACACCCTCTTCGTTGACAGGGCCGGACTCCTGTGGGTCGGGACCGACAGGGGAGGAGTGAACACTGTTGCCACCAAATCCTTCGTGCATCGGCATACAATCGGGAATTCGATTCGTATTGGCAGTCGTGTTGATGGTCTCTTCACAGATATACAAGGAAGTCTCTGGATTGGAGCTGTCGAAGCAGGCGTTTGGCAACTTGACACGAAGACGCAGAAAACCACTCATATCCTCAGGAATGGGCTTGCAAATGAAATCTGCCAGGACAGTGCGGGTGCTATCTGGATCAGCACGCTCGATCAAGTCGTCAGATATGATCCGAAGGCCGGTACATCTGCAGTTGCTTGGATAACACCCGTTCGGCACGGTACTCAGGAATTTATTTGTCGTTTGTTTCTTGACAGCCGTGGCGCTCTCTGGATAGGAACCACCGGCTGTCTCTACAAAATCCAGCAGGCGAAGAAGGATTCCTCTGTTTTCGTTCACAACCCTGGGAATTATCAGAGCCTGACAGCCGGACAAGTCAACTCGATCCTTGAAGATCGATTAGGTAGAATCTGGGTAAGTACTGCGGAAGGTCTGAGTAGGTTCAACAGAGAGACACAGTCGTTCACCCGATTCACCCATGATAGCAAGGACTCTACGAGCCTAAGCAGCGATTACTGGCCTTGGATTCTCGAGGATAGATCTGGCACGATCTGGGTTGGAACAGTCGACGGTCTCAATCGATTCAACGAATCAAGCTCCAATTTCTCCCGGTTTTATCCCGCCGATCAGGGCCGAAGTCGCGCTGTAAGTCGGATGTTGGAGGATGGCAGGGGACGACTCTGGTATTCCTCAGGCGGGATCTCGATGTTCGATCCGGTCACCGGCAAGTTCACGTGTTTTGACGAGTCGGATGGTCTTGGAAATCTTGAAGTGCTCGGTTGGAGTTGCACGAGGCTACAGAGCGGTGAAATGCTTTTTGGCACCGCCAATGGAATCCTCGTGTTTCACCCGGACAACGTGAAGGCTTCTTCATATATTCCTCCCGTCGTCGTCACGGGAGTAGAGAAATTCAATCAACCCATGAATCTTGCCTCATCTCCGGAGATTGTACGTGAGATAGCCTTCAAGCACGAAGAGAACGTCTTCTCGATTGAATTTGCGGCATTGAGTTATGATATGTCTGAATTTAACCAGTATGCATACAAGCTCGAGGGATTCGACAAAGACTGGGTGTATTGCGGAAACATGCGGAAGGCGACGTACACGAATCTCGATCCGGGCAGATACAAATTTCGCGCGAAAGGATCTAATCATGATGGATTGTGGAATGAAGAAGGAACATCCCTTGCCATCATCATTACCCCGCCGTGGTGGAGCACGTGGTGGTTTACAGTTCTCTTCTGGTCAACGGTAGTGTTTTCGGTCGGTGGCACGATCAGATATGTTGAGATGCGGAAAATAAGGAGAACGATCGAGCGACTGGAACAGGAAAAGGCACTTGAGCGTGAGCGCAGTCGCATTTCTCAGGACCTGCATGATGACATTGGCGCCAGTCTGAGCCGCATAGCGCTCTTCAGTGAAGTGGCGAAAGAAGAGGCGCTCGCATCCTCTCCGCGCATACTGGAACTCTCCCAGAAGATCGGTGACAACGCCCGCGAATTGCTCGACGCCGTCGGAGCCCTTGTCTGGTCAATCGACCCACGGCACGAAAAGTTCGAAGACCTGGTTACTCATATGAAGAACTTTGCCCAGGAGATGTTCACGCTGAAGAACATTGACTACAGGTTTAAGGTGGACCCGGAGGTGGCTCATCTTGCCCTTCCCATGGATGCACGCAAGAATATCCTGCTTATCTTCAAGGAAGCGGTCAACAACATCGTCAAGCATTCACGATGTCAGACAGCCCGCGTTCAGTTCAGCGTGGATCGTGGCACGTTTACGATGACAATCGAGGATGATGGTGAGGAACCGGACCGATTGAGTTCCCACAAAGGACATGGGATCGACAATATGAAGATACGGGCGAAGAACATTCACGGAGAGATCAGGATTGATGTCGGTGAACGGGGAGGCACAAAAGTGTGTCTCACGGTTCCGGTCGACACACCGAAATGACATGAATATGGCATTGCGCTCTCGTCCATTTCTGGGTAAGCTGTGAGGACCACCATGAGCGATAACGAGGACATCTGTGTTGCCATTGTCGAAGACGATGCCGACATGCGACAGACGTTGCAGCAGCTTATCACAGGTACGCCTGGCTTTGCTTGTCTCGGTGCGTTTGAGAGCTGTGAAACTGCATTTGCGGCGTTCGCCGATCGCACGCCTGATGTGACCCTGATGGACATTAATCTGCCAGGGATATCTGGGATTGAGGGGGTGCGTCGCATTCGACTGCGCTTTCCCCAGGTAAACGTTATCATGCTGACGGTCTACGATGACGACGATAACATCTTCCGATCGATCTGTGCCGGCGCCGTTGGATACCTGCTAAAGCGTACTTCGAGGGAAATTCTTCAGAATGCGATCAGGGAGGCGCATACGGGGGGTGTTCCCATGAACGCCGGCATCGCACGACGCGTGCTCGACCTATTCCGCCAGACGAATGCACCCGCTTCTCCAGGGAACGACCCGCCCCTCACCCCTCGTGAACTGGATATTCTTCAGGCGCTGGTTGACGGCGGTAGCTACAAAATGATTGCTGATCGTGAATTCATCAGCATCGAGACCGTCCGAAACCATATCAAGAGCATCTACACCAAGCTGCACGTCCATTCCAAGTCCGAAGCAGTGGCAAAGGCGCTCAAAGGCCGAATAGTGTAAAATCGGCTGACGAGCCGGATTCCAAGTCTCGCCTCACGTTCTCCTCAGGTTCGACTCTCTTCTTGCTTGATGCCCCCGGGCTCAACTCCATTGCGGTCTTCCTTCCCGATTTACAATTGACATGTATGTGGCATGGTGGACTCCTTCCGGACATTGTACCTTCTCTTAATGAAGTAACATCAATCCACTCATCTCTTATTTGTTTGAAGGAGGTACATCATGAAGCACGGCATGTTTATTCTCACCGTGATCGGGGCGTTCCTGATCATGAGCGGCTGCCAGGAGGAGGGACCTGTTGCTCCCAAGCCTGCAAGTAACGGTTCGCAAGTCTCGCCGGGCAAAGCGCCTGTTTCTTTTCAACCGCAGGATCGCATTTTCGAGAACAATCAACGGGACGCCGAGAAGGAACAACGGGGTCTGTATATTCGGATAAGCTGTACAACAACATCTGTCGAATTAGCTCCTGCCCCGTTCCTGAAGCTCCAAATCACAGGGACAGGCCGTGGTACGCACCTGGGCGTAGTTATTTTCGTCTCGTATCCCACCATCAATTTTACTGTTCCTCCTCCGTTCCCGCTGAGCGGAACTCAGGTTTTCACTGCCGCAAATGGAGACGAAATATTCACTTCGTTTACGGGCAGTTCGACTCCCCCGGACCCGAACGGCAAGGTTTACATCACCAATACTCATACGGTGACTGGAGGCACTGGCAGATTCGCGGGTGCAACGGGGATCCTCGCATGCAGCGCGGTCGCACATAATGGCAGTCGGATCGGGACAGCGACGCTCGATGGTACGATCTACGTCAAACATAGAGAAGACAATGGGAGCGATGACGCCACTCCATTGAGCGACAGGGAATTGAATTAGCTATCTGTGAGCGTGTTGCGCGAAGGGTCGGCGGTTGACCCGCCGATCCCAGGCGGCAGCAGCGTGCTGACGCGGTCTTCATCCCACTCTTTTCTCAGGAAAGGAAGGATTCTCATCATGAAATCATATGTCGTGGTCATTGCTGCTTCGGTGTTTGCTTCAATCCTAACTTCGCAAGGTTATGCTCAATGGGCTGTTCACAATTCAGGGATTCCGACGGACGACCAAATTGTCCTCGCAGCTGTGAACGATACTGTCTGCTGGGGAGTAACCAGAGCCACTGGCGCGCGCTACGTGACAAAAACCACCAACGGAGGTGTTAGCTGGGTTGCATCGAATCATGATTCACTTAGTCCGTTTGTAAGTATCGCTGCGACCGGCGTAAATACCGCGTGGATCGCATCCGAAGCTGCTATTTACACGACGACCAACGGGGGATCGAACTGGGCTCGGCAGCTGGCGACGGGAACCATGTTGATTGTGCGTTTCTTTGATTCCAACAATGGTGTTTGTATCGGTGATGGCGCCAATGGAAGTGCAGAAATCTACACGACGATCAACAAGGGCACAACCTGGAATCCCGTGGAATCGGCCAACATTCCCCCTCTCGTTGCGGAGGGATTCATTCCGGACAATGCTTTTGTACGTGGTAATACAATCTGGGTTCCCACAAACGGTGGCTCACTTTACAAAAGCACAGATCGGGGGTTAAACTGGGGTGTCGTCCGATCTGTGGTGGGTATTGGGGGTTCTTTTTGTGCTTTTCGGGATCCACAAAACGGCCTATTGAGCGGCTCCCTTGCAGGAACGGTAAAAAGAACCTCAGACGGTGGAGCAACGTGGACTCCGACAGAGTCAATGCCACAGGGGATATCTACGCTATTCATGTCCTACATTCCGGGAACGAATGGGTCGTACATGATCACCTCCGGCACCAGCCACGGTCCGTCGACGGGGTCCGCATACACCCTTGACAATGGCGCAACATGGGCCACTGTCGACCACGCTTTGCACGGCAAGGCCGCATTTGTTTCTCCTTCCGTAGGATGGTCATGGGGGGGAGCCGACACAATCTACAAATGGACGGGACCTGATCTCCCTGTCCACGGGGAAAGCAGTCAACTGAAAAATCGATTCGAATTGAGTCAGAACTATCCGAACCCCTTCAATCCAACGACAGAGATCAGATATCAGGTCCCAGGGGCCAGTCTTGTGACATTGAAGGTCTTCGACATGCTCGGCAGCGAAGTGTCGACGCTAGTGAATGAGTGGAAACCGGCGGGGAGTTTTACGGTGAAGTTTAACGCAACGGGCCTGGCGAGCGGGGTGTACTTATACAAGTTGGAAGCAAAGGATTTTTTGTCAACGAAGAAATTGATTTTGCTGCGTTGATGAGTTCGAAGCGCAAACACAAACGCAACACACTGGAATAAACTCCCCATACCCCATGTCTTACTGTCTCATTCCGGGAGTGCACTCCAGGATTATCCGATTATCGGTGAACGAATATCTGATGACCACATTCCAGTGCCCGAGTCTTTCCCTCATTCCAGACTCCGCGGCGACCCGAAGAATCCAATCAGAGAATAGACTACCCCCACGATGAGCGCCATAAAAAAGAAATTCATGAGCGTGTCGCTGACTGAGTGGGAACGGCTGTCGATATCGATGAACTTCCAGACGAGAAATGCAACGGCCGCAAGCAAGACAAGCCAGCCGACGACCGACGACGGCGCAAAGAAAATTCCGATGCGGCGGAACAGGCGAGGATTCATTATGAAGGTCTCCGGAGTGAATGGCGAATGTTCTCCACGGGACCATAAGCCATGAAAACGCAGATGATACCGGGATTCAGCACGAGAAAAAAATATTCGTTCAGCGGAGCTTCAGACTGATGATCACTTCTTTCCGGCGTCGGTCAATCTTAATATGAAGAAGGGCAAGCAGATTGATGGCGAAGGCAGGCAAAAGGAGTGCCCCAAGGAGCAAAGCGCTCAGGAATGGAATGCCGCTCGACCCGTTGTGCCACGCTGACTCCTAAACGTGCGACTTCCCCGCCCCCGACTACACCCAGCCCCGCAGCTTGCACGCCTGCGCAACCCGGGCGACCGCAACGACCATTGCTGCGAGACGGGGATGGACCTTTTTCTCTTTGATGGCTTCCTGCACGGTCCTGTAGGCCCGTGCAAGCTTCTCGTCAAGCCGATCATGAACGAGTTTCTCATCCCAGAAGTACGATGAATGATCCTGCACCATTTCGAAATAAGACACTGTCACTCCTCCAGCGCTCGCCAGGATGTCGGGAATGACATGGATTCCCCTCTTGTGAAGAATGATGTCCGCTTCCGGAGTCGTGGGGCCATTTGACAACTCGCAAACGATCTTCGCTTTGATTGCATCGGCATTATGCTTCGTGATGGAGTTTTCCAGGGCCGCGGGATAGAGAATTTCCACATCAAGTTCGAGAAGCGATTCCCGCGGGATTTCCTTTCCCCCACGAAAATTCAAGACGGAGCCGGTTTTCAGCTTGTGGGTGACGATCTCTTTGGGTTCGAACCCATCGGGATTGAAGATCGCTCCGCGTGAATCGCTGACCGCGATCAGTTTCCCGCCTCCGAGAATTTCCTGATGAAGCAAGGCGGCCCGCTGACCTGCATTCCCGAAACCCTGAATGGCATAGCTTTTGGTCGGGTCGAAATCATGAAGCAGGCAGGCTTCACGCACTGTGATAATACCTCCACGGGCGGTGGCGTCACGCCGTCCTTCGGTTCCGCCGATCTGTTGTGGCTTGTCGGTCATGACCCCCGGCTGATGATGATGGACAATCGTCTCATATTCGTCCATCATCCAGGCCATCGTTTGAGGATTCGTGTACACATCCGGGGCCGGAACGTCTTTGTGAATGCCGATGAACTCGGCGATTCCCCTTACGTACTCCCGGGAGAGGGACTCGAGCTCCCGGCTTGTGAGCGATTTCGGATCGCAACGTACACCTCCCTTGGCTCCGCCCAGAGGGAGATCGACCACCGCAGTCTTCCAGGTCATCCATGAAGCAAGTGCGCGGATAGTGTCGATCGTTTCGTCCGGGTGAAAGCGGACCCCTCCTTTCGCGGGACCACGAGCGAAATTGTACTGAATTCTGTAAGCGTGGAAGATCTTTGCGTTTCCCGAATCCATTTTGACATGGAGGGTGAAGATGACTTCACGCTGCGGCCATCGCAAGAGTTCGATCGTGGCATCGTCAAGGTGCAGGAGTTTGGCCGCTTCGGTCACCTGCTGTTGAGCTACTGTGAACGAGTTGTAGGAGTCCATGGGATTATTGCTTTGAGGGTGGTTTCTGACTTTCGGATTTCTTGTTGTCATCTTCCCCGGTGAACGCGTCAAGAGTGATCCTGTACCAACAATTGCGGCACATCAGCGCCCGATCGACGCTGAGCAATACCTGCTGCCAGGGGCTCAGCTTCTGGCCGCAATGCGGGCATGCGTCGAACAACGGCTTTTTCGGCGTTTCACTGACCTTATCCACGTTCTTTCTCCGGTTTCAAAATGACTCCAATCCCCTGATGGCCATTGATTTTGATGACGAGAGATTTTTCGAAGCGAATCAGCCGTGTAAACTCCGCCGTTTCAAGCGGTCGTTGATCCAGGAGCCAGTCCCAGTCGAGGGAGCTCTTTGTAGCATCGGCGCCGACCGTGAAGTAGCCGACCATGAAGGAGGTTATGTTCTGGAAAAAGTGTGAGCCTTGTGAAGGTGCAACAGAAAGCTCTTTGAATCCGGTTTCCACTATCGCTTTTGCGCCGGAAATCTGTTCCCAGGTGACCGGTATACCCAGCCAGGGATCGAGGGAACCCCATCGTCCGACGCCGATCAAAAGATAAGGACGTTGTTCGCTCGTGAGCCTCCGATTGAATGCATTGACCTCAAGAGCCGCTTCCTTGCTCCGCGACCTTTCGAAGCGATGATGGTCTACAAGCACGATGTCGCGGATATCCTCGATCAGGCCATGACCCATGACCTGAGTGCTCCGGCATATGACGCGCGAAGCCTCGTCGTGCTGCACATCGAGTTCTTCCGGCTCTCGGTGAACAACGAGCGGTCGCATCTGCAGCAGCGCAAATTCCTTGGGTTGATCCGGGGGAACAGAGACACGGACGGCAAACTCGATCTCGACCGGAGTTCCCATTCCCCACGTTCCCATGTCAAGGAGGAGTTCGAGGATGTTCGCCAGGGGAAACATCTTGTGGCGAAGGATCGGCCCGAACGTTACCACCCGAATGCCGTCTCGGGAGAGTCCATCAGTGATCGTGTCGTTTGCCGGGGAATACGTCGAGCCGACATAGCGAAGCGGACCGTCGCGTTCAGCGACTTCTAACGGATGGCGTGAAACCGCCATATCGTGAGTCTCATACCCAAAATCTGAATTTGCGTCAAGGTGCAGGGCGAAGAAATCCCGCTGGCTCGTATTGATCGACTCTTCGGTGGTATAAAACTGGA
>Ga0326726_10006099_pt1 | contig 10860 bp, 12 predicted proteins | sample MHFenrmetagenome_2_FD_207603 | JGI IMG/M metagenome (GOLD analysis project Ga0326726, IMG submission 207603) | Lab enriched peat soil microbial communities from Michigan Hollow, Ithaca, NY, United States - MHF15MN | ecosystem: Environmental > Terrestrial > Soil > Wetlands > Peat | place: USA...
GCGGTTGACGCAGCACATGACGATGGGGAGCCTGGAGCCCGCCGCCCAGTGCAGCTGCTCGTGCATGTACAGCAGGCCGTTCGAGCTCGTTGCCGTAAAGACCCGGGCCCCCACTGTGGAGGCCCCAATGCAGACTGTCATGGCCGAGTGTTCGCCTTCCACCCGGACGTACTCGGCGCGCAGCTGACCGCTTTCCACGTACAGGGAGAGCATCTCGGCAAGCTGTGACTGGGGGGTGATCGGGTAGGCGGCAATCACCTGGACATCGCAGAGCCTTGCCGCCAGCGCCGCCGCCTGGTTTCCGGTAATGATTCGGGCGTCAGTCATCGCACTTGTCCTCCCTCACCATGCTGATGGCCCGCGACGGGCACTCCTCGGCGCAAATCCCGCAGCCCTTGCAGTACTCGAGGTCGATCTCGACAGGAATCCCCGCCTTGACCACCGCCTCGGGGCAATAGAGCCAGCAAAGGTAGCAGGCGGCCTTCTTCTTGACGAAGGGCGTGCACTTGCTGTGATCGATGACGGGCCGGAGATCGCGCCAGTCGCCGGTCCGTCCTGCCTCGCCGATGGTGGGCTTGCACATGGCCGAGATATTCTCGTCTTTTTTCTTCATCGTCTTTGCCTCTTTCGCCTTTGGCCTTTATCCTTGAGCCTTTTTCACGACCGTTCCCTCGAAGGCCGCCCGCACCGTCTCGAAGTTCTGCAATGCCACCGCCGCGGGGAGCTTGCTGCGAAGGGCCTTCTCGATATTCTCCAGGGAGACGATCCCCGTGGCCTTTGCGAAGGCGCCTAGAAGCGGCGTGTTGATCACCGGGGCCCCTTCCTTCAGGAGACGAAGCTTCAGGGCGATCCCCGTGGCATCGACAGTGGCCACATCGAAATCGCCGCTGATGCCCGCGTCTTCGGGCTTGCAGGCGGTGTTGATGATGATCGTCCCGCCCTTGCGGATCCGCCCTTTCACGTCGACAACACCGAGGAGCGTGTCGTCCAGCACGATGGCGATGTCGGCCATCTCCACCTGGGAGAACATCCGGATGGGGTCCTTTGAAATCCGCGTCGATGCCGTGACGGGCGCCCCGCGCCGCTCGGGTCCGAAGGTCGGAGCCGACGTCACGCCCTTGAAGCCCTCCAGGTATGCCGACTCCGCCAGTATCTGGGCTGCAACCACGGCACCCTGGCCGCCACGACCGAACCAGATGACTTCTTTCATCATCGCCCCTCAAACAGGAAATTTGTTCCGGTACATTTGTGTAACCGGGGTTTCAGATACAAAAAAAGGCCATGTGCTTTCGCCCATGGCCTTTAGAATTTCGTCTTCGATTCCCTAAATTCTAAAAACGGCGGGCGATCGGTATGCCTGTAGAAGCAGGAGCAGAGCGAGTCGCAACAACCCGTTCAGGTTCAACAGCTCTCTACTTGCACCGATCGTCGTCATTCTCAGGGTTTCCCTTTATTAACTACTGTTTAATTATAGGAAAGGATTGGGCTTGTCAACAGCTAATTTCCATTGCGCTCCATCGCTCTATGAGCCTGCGACCCGGGGCAACTGCCGTTCTATTCTCTCAGATGACATTGCAAGAAAGTTGCCATCCCGAAGGAAGGTTCGAGGTACGAGGCACGAGGTACGAGGAAAACGGGGCTTTCAGCCTCGATCCTCGATCCTCGGTCCTCGTTCCTGCCTCGTCTTTTCGAGGGCCTTGATGATCATCTCCGCATACCGCATCGATGCTCCGCGGCTCGACAGGACACGGCGCTGGCCTTCCGCCCCGCGCCGCCTGAGTTCCTCAGGATCGGAGAGCATTTTTTTCACACCCTCGAGAAGTTCCTCGGCGCTTCGTACGGGGATGCCCGCACCGACCTCCTCCAGGAGGGTCTTCTCGTCGCTGAAGTCCTCCATGGAAGGCCCGTAAAAAACAACTTTCCCCCAGGCGGCGGGCTCTAGGATGTTCTGGCCCCCTTTCGCAACGAGGCTCCCACCGCAGAAGACAACGGAGGCGAGGCTGTACAGGCTGAAAAGCTCGCCGATCACATCGACGACAACAATCTCGCCCTCCGGCCGCCTGCCTGCCCGGATCTCGCTCATCAGGATACAGGAAAGCCCCTCTCTGGTCACCAGCGACTGAACATCCTTTCCCCTTTCAGGGTGCCGCGGCACGATGATGAGTTTCATATCGGGCCACTCCGTCAGAAGCTCGCGGTATACGCTGAGGACGACACTCTCCTCTCCTTCATGGGTGCTGCCCGCCACGAAGACCCGGCTGTCCGGTGTCATCCCCATCTGGGCCGATTTGGCGGACCAGGTCTCCCCGCTCACCCTCGAGGCAAGAATGTCGTACTTGGCATTCCCCATGACGCGCACATTCTCCGGTGCGGCTCCGATCGCTCGAATCCGCTGTGCATCCACCTCGGAAATGACACCGATCTCGCGAACAAAACTCAACACGTCCGCCCAGAAAAAGCTCGTCATGGAGTAACGCTTGAACGACCGGGGTGAAATCCTGCCGTTCACCATGATGGCGGGGATACGCCTTTTCATGCAGTGTCTGAGGAAATTGGGCCAGAGCTCCGTCTCCGTGAGGACGACAATATCGGGGGCCATGCTGTCAATCACTTTTCTGACTACAAAGGGAAGGTCGAGGGGGAAATAGATGAAGGCCGTGGCCTGGGGGATGAGCCTGAGCGCCATGGCCTGTCCCGTTTCCGTGGCGGTGGAAAGGATGATGCAGGCTCGAGGGAATTTTCCCCTGAGCGTTGCCACGATGGGCGCTGCCGCGGTAACCTCGCCCACGGAGACGGCATGGACCCAGATTCGGGGGTGACCCTTGATGGCGGAGATCACCTCGGCGGGAGTCCATCCCAGTTTCTGACCGAAGCTCTGGCGGTATTTTCCCGTAATGAGCATTTTCAGCCCGAAGTACGGGATGAGGACCAAGGAGCCCGCAAGCAGCAGAAGATTATATATCGCGTAAAGCACCGCCCGACGATAATGCCCTTTGCCGGTCCTGTCAAGAGGACAGGCATCGGGCCACAGGCTTCAGGAAGAATGTAAACGCAACTGACGCGAATGCGTTACTACCGATATATGACACCGGACATCCGGCGCATGGCGTCTATGGCGATTGACATCCCCCAGGTAATATTGTAGGTTGGTTGGGTCCTTCAAAGGGCCTGAAATCACGAGAGAATACCGAGCGGAAAGAACGGAGAGTGTCTGTCATGACCTCCAGAAGAATGACCCTGATATCGATTGCCTGGCTGATTGCCTTTGTGCTCCTCGTCTCCTGCGCCCGCTACCAGAGGCAGGTCGTCCCCTTTAAGATGCCCCAGGCATACCCGAATGCCACGGCAGTGGATGGTGCCCTCATTGCTTCCAAGTCCTGGGACGACCAGAAGGAGGCGGAGGCGGCTTTTGGCTTTGACATCCGGCCGGAAATTCTCCCCGTCCAGGTCATCTTCGATAACAAGGGAAACCACCCGCTGGAGATCGTATCGGAGCAGACCTTTCTCATCGACGTCGATAACAACGCATGGCCGGTCATGGACGCAAGAATGGCTTATGATCGCATCGCCAAGAAGACGCAAATGGGCGAAGTAGCCCCGAATGCGGTAAAGTACGGCGGTCTCGGAGCCGTCGCGGGCGGCATCATCGGTGCGGCCATCGGCATTGTCGGGGGTCAGCCGGTGGGAGACGCGGCCATGAAAGGCGCCGCTGCAGGAGCTGCGACCGGGGCTGTGATCGGAGGCACTCAAGGGATGTCGGATACCGATGTCCAGCGACAGATTCAGGAAGATCTCCGGACGCGTTCCCTGGAGCGAAGAGCCGTTGCGCCGCAGGCGATCGCCTATGGGTTCATCTTCTTCCCCGGGGAGGCAAAAAAGCCTCAGGAACTGAGGCTCCGCCTGCGCGAAGCTGACACAGGAGACGTCTATCCTCCCCTCAGCCTGCGCTACTAGAAAGAAAAGGATCGAGGCGCGAGGTTCGAGATTTTTGATCCTTTGGTCTTTCCTCGGTCCTCGTTCCTCGGACCTCGATCCTGAGACTGGAAGCAGCTCAACGACCGAAATTTCTCTGCGCTTTGAATGCCTAACTCTTATGAAAGGATCCCCCGCATGAAACAGATCGCACCATCCATCCTGTCCGCTGATTTCAGCCGGCTGGGGGAGGAAATCAAGGCGGTGGAGAAGGCCGGCGCCGACCTGATCCACGTGGACGTCATGGACGGGCATTACGTACCGAACATTACCATCGGCCCGGGTGTGGTCTCGTCCCTCAGAAAGACGACAAGCCTGCCCTTCGACGTACACCTCATGATCGAAGAGCCGGACCGGTACATAGACGCATTCGTCGATGCGGGGAGCAATATCATCACGGTCCACGCCGAAGCCGTGATACATCTGCATCGCACCATACACTACATCAAGGGGAAAGGGGTCAGGGCCGGCGTGTCGTTGAACCCCTCGACACCGCTCTCCTGCATCAAGGAGATCCTGCCGGATATTGATCTGCTGCTGATCATGACCGTAAACCCGGGGTTCGGGGGGCAGAAATTCATCTCCGGCATGTTCCCCAAGATCCGCCAGGCAAAGGATATCGTGCAGAAAAAGAATCTGGGGTTTGCAATTGAGGTCGACGGGGGAGTCACACCCGAAAACATAGGCACTCTTTCCGAGGCCGGGGTGGACATCTTCGTAGCAGGCGCTTCCATCTTCGGAAGCTCCTCTTACAGCGAGACCATCAACAAGATGAAGGGAATTCTGGCAGGTTCGTAAGGAGTGGGACTACGCTTACCAGAGAAGGCGTCAGCATGCTGTTTCTCAACTTTCCGCCTTCTTCTCTTCGCCGGGCTTGTCGACGGTTCCAGGCTCTTGCGGACCGGCAGCTTCCTGGCTGAATGACAACAGGGTCTGTGCCTTCACTTCCCTGCGCTTGATGGCCTTCAAGAACCTCGACATGATGATCTCCGTCAGTTCCTGGTGGGTGTGATGCGGATTGTCGCCCGAGGGGATCTTTCCTCCGGCCATCATCTCGTGACCGCCTCCCGAGCCCAGTCCCGCCACCATTTTCTGGGCGATCCGATCCGCCGATCCCCGCCTTTTTTTCGTCCGCAGCGAAAAATAGACATCCCCGACGAATTCCCCCACCGCCAACACCCACTTGACACCTTCCGCGCGCACCATGAGATCGGCCATCTCGGCAATGATCTCCAGGTGTTCCACATGCCCCAAGTCGAGGGTGACCACGTCCTTGTAGATGCGGGCATTGCGGATGGCCTTCTCGAGGATGCTCAGGTAATCCCGAGGTACCTCCGGGTGCTCGATCTGCGAGAGAAGCCGCCACAGAACCCTCTGGTAGAAGTACATGCAGGCGTCGACGTCTTTCGGGCTCACCCCGCGGCCCAGATCGCGCGTGTCGGACCGGATTCCATAGAGGAGCGCAGTGGCCACTTTTCGGTTCACCTCTTCGACCCCCGCATCGCGCAGGTATTCGGCGAGTATCGTCGAGGTGCTCCCATAGTCGGTCCGGACATCGGAATACTTGGCAAGCCGGGTCTTTGCCCGGACAGGCACGTGGTGGTCGATGACAATGTCGGGGATGATGGATCTCGGGAGGGAGTTGTTCCCGGCGCCCGGTTGCGTGTCCACCAGGGCAATCCTGCTGAAATTCTTGAGATTGATCTCGGAAAGGGGCCGCAGGTCGATCTTCAGCTGACGGATCATGGCCCTGTTTTCGGCCCGCCCCACGATCCCGCTGGATGCGATGATGCTGCCCACTTTCCACTTCGTCTGTAAAAGGTATTTGAGGGCAAAAGCCGCGGCAAGCGCATCGGGATCGGGGTGATTGTGGGTGACAATCAGGACTTTCCGTTTTCCCCGGATGAGCTCGTGGAGCTTCTCGAGGCGAGCATTGTTATTTGTGCCGTTTTGACCCATGATGCGGGGGCGCTGTCACGACGTTGAAGAGTTGGCCGGAAAATCCGTGTCCTTGAACCGGCAACAGAAAGGACCGCGAAATGGATGCTTCCCGCGCTCCTCGCTCCTATAACCTCGAACCTGCGGCCTCCGGCCGCCAAGATGTAAGGGGCGATTATAGGACTTTGACAGGGAATGTCCACAACTATTTTGTCGTTCCCGCAAAGGCAAAATCAACGCGTAAGTCGTCTTGAAGCCGCCGGTTAAGTGGGGTATGGTAAGGCCACAGGCTGGAACTTGTTCTTTATTGCCCGATGCCTGAAGCCCGATGCCTGAAGCCCGATTCCTGAAGCCCGGTTTGTGTATGCACATCATCGTCGACGGCTATAACCTCATTCGGCAGTCCGACGTGCTGCGGCTCCATGAACGTCAAAGCCTGGAAGCCGGGCGAAAGGCGCTGGTCCACCTGCTGACAGGATACAGGAGAACCAGAGGGCACCGCATCACCGTCGTCTTTGACGGGTGGTTGAGTGGCCCTGCACAGGAGGAACGCGATCGGGAGGCGGGTATCGACATCATCTATTCACGGCGGGGGGAGAAGGCCGACGAAGTCATCAAACGGCTTGCCCGACAGCATGCCGATGAGACAATCATCGTCACCTCGGACCGCCCCGTGATGGATGCCGCCATCCGCTCGGGGGCCACGGCGATCCCCTCCCGGGAATTCGAGGCCCGAATCCGCCAAACGAAAAATGCCCCCGCACAGGGTCCTGTTATGCCCCGCAAGGACGATGACGACAACAATCCCTCGACCCGTGGAACAAAGAAAAAAGGCCCCTCCCGAAAATCCTCCAAGAGAGACCGCATGAAGCAACGGAATATGGAGAAGCTTTAACCGCGGCCGGAAGGCCGCAGGTTCGAGGTCCGAGGAACGAGGACCGAGGAAGAAACCTCGAACCTCGTGCCTCGATCCTCGATCCTTCTCAGTCGCAGCAGCTGTCGCAGCCGCCTATCTCCCGGGTTGGCATATCTCGATGAGCAGCCGCTCGAGCAGCAGCCTCGGGTCCTGCCCTGTCGACTTCATCGCGCAATCAACGTCGAGTACGCTGCCCATATGCGACAGCAGCTCCCCGTGGGAATAGCGAGTCGAATTGCGCAGCGCGTTGTAGATCACGTAGGGATGCTGGCCCGCAAGCGATGTACCCTTGCCCAGCTCGGACTGGAGCCCCTTCACTGCAGGGTAGATGGCCCGCTGGAACTGGCCGAAGTCCATGTCGGCACGAAAGCCGGCGATTCTTCCCGTATCGAGAAACACCTTCCCGTGGAAGAGGAATCGGACTTCACGGGTGATCATAGCGAGGATGACGAGATGATGAACGCCTTGGTAGAACAGGTCGCCAAGGCTCGCCAGGGCTTTGCGGAGGTCCTTTCCCACGAGGGCTTCCGTGAGATCGAATACGGTGTCATCGCGGGTGCGGCCGATAACCGTTTCCACGTCGGCGGGCTCGATTGTCTTCCGGTCTCCCGTGTATGTAATGAGCAAATCGAGGGCTTCGGCGGAATCCCTCAGGCGGAAACCGGTTTTCTTCCCCAGGACAACCCAGGCCTCCGGGCTGAGCGTCTTGCCCCTCCGGGAGAGCATCTCGCGAAGGTTCTCCATCATGAGACTGCGCTGCCTGGTCTCGCTCCGGGTCCGGATGAAAGACAGAACGACACCCCTGTCTGCAATCGCCTTGAAGAGCTTCTTCCTGCGATCGACAGCATCGGTCGTCATGATCAGGCAGTGTCCCTCGGGAAATCCTGACAAAATCAGCCCCTCCAGGGCCTCGGTCCCGCCATGACGGGTCCGCCCGGCGATGCCCTGTGCCATGCAGTATTCCAGCACCCGGGGAAGCCATTTTCCCCGTTCCTCTCCCCCATCGCCCCCTACGACTTCCTGCCACTGAGCGTCGGTAATCCGTCTCCATCCGTCGTCACGAAGTTCATCGAAGGACCAGCCCGCCAGATCGAGGAAGATCATGAAGGCCCGCGCCGCAGCGGGAAGGTCCGTCTCTGCGCCGTCGGCGATTTTTCTGACCACGTCGGGCAGAGAGGTCTTTGAATAAAACAGGCGAGTCTTGCGCAGGAGCACGACTTTGGGGCCGGGGATGAGGGGCGGTGTGAGCAGGGCCTCGCAGACGGGATCGACACCTGTCGACTCGTCGTCCATGATGAAGAGATTCAGGTCCCTGTCCTGCGCCGGGATCAGGGCATCGAGAAGCTTTCCCAGGGCCTCTTCCACGAGGAAGTCCTCATCCCCATAGAGAAGGTAACAATACGCGCCCTGACCCTTGGAAACGTCCTTCAGGACGCTCTCGAGACTTCTTTCCGTGCTAGGCTCTCTCTGGCTCATTTCTTTTCTTTATATCGGCCTTTGAAAAAATCGTCCACCGACCACAGCGGTCACCGGAGTGTGAAGGATATACATCAATTCATGAAAAAACGGGAGAGTGATATTCGGCAAAACATGGATGGCGGGTCTTTATCTTTGCCTTGGGGCTTGTGGCTTGGGGCTTGTGGCTCTTTCAGGGCCTAAACAATGACAAATTTCCGGATATAATCCACCACCTCTTCGGGCTCGTCCATGACGCGGAACAGATCCAGATCCTCCGGGATAATCATTCCCTGAGCGAGCATGGTGCCCTTCAGCCAGTCGAGTAACCCCTTCCAGTACTCACTCCCCATCAGGATGACGGGAAAGCTCTTGATCCGTTTTGTCTGGATCAGGGTGAGCGCTTCGAAGAGCTCGTCCATGGTCCCGAACCCGCCGGGCAGGATCACATAGGCCATGGCGAACTTGACGAACATGACCTTCCGGATGAAGAAATACTTGTAGTAAAGCTTGACGTTGGCGTACTCGTTGGGTGTCTGTTCGAAGGGCAGCCGGATGTTCATCCCGACCGATGTGCCGCCCGCTTCGGCGGATCCCTTGTTGGCTGCCTCCATGATGCCGGGCCCACCACCGGTGATGACGCTGAAGCCTTTCTGGGCCAGCAGCCGGGCCAGATGCTCCGCTTTCTGATAGTAGATGTTGCCGGGGGTTGTCCGGGCGGACCCGAAGATGGTGACGGCCCGTCCGATGTCGGAGAGTTCCTCTATGGCTTCGACGAACTCCGACATGATGCGGAACATTCGCCAGGATTCGTTAACGGAAAGGGCATCGACGAGATATTGTTTTTCTTCCATGAGACGAAGGACGAGGATCGAGGCAGAAATCGCTCTACTGTTTTCTGCCCCTATCCCCTGTGTAGGTTGTCAGTGAACATGCGTCCATGTTGCCGATTACGAGTGTCGCCGTCTCTGGATCTTGGCAAGCCGCCGTCTGGCTTCGAGCGCCTTTCTCTTGCGCTTGACGGAAGGCTTTTCGTAGGCGCGACGCAGCTTCAGTTCCTTGAACAGGCCGTTCTTCGACAGCTTGTTTTTCAGGACTTTCAATGCCTTGTCGACATCATTGTCGAAAACCTTGACTTCCAAAAATGATCGCTCCCTTCCTATTAAATTCGTATGTTCGAATCAGGGAAAAGCAAACAGAAACGCAGCGGAATCAAAGGCGATTTCATAGGCCGTGAGAATGCATGAAATGATCGATGAATCCGATTTCCCCTGCGAAACCATTGAACATTATTAGAAAACAATATCTTTGTCAACCAAAACTTTCCGCAAAGCAGTTATCAACCTCCAGAGGGCTCCCTGTCTTCACCGGAGCTGCTTTTTCCCTCCAGATTCCACCGGTTCGTTCCGTATTTCCCGGCCAGCAGCTCCTGCTTCAAAGCTTCTTCGGGGTCCGTCAGGCACGCATCGGCGAGGTTGATGCCCAGCGTATCCTCGAAGGCCCCCCGAAGGATGTAGGCCAGCTCATCGCTCTCGATGAGTCTTCCCAGCTGCTCCCGGAGGGTCGTCGTGGAGCCGGAGATCCCGGCAGCCGCAATACCCATGACGGCCGCAGCCCGGAGAGGATCGATGTCCGTGAGCAGCGAGCCATGCTGGAGAAAAGCACCGCCTCCCCTCACCTGGGCGCTGCCGCAGATTTTTCGCCCCCCTACGAGAAGCTCATATTTTGACGGTGCGGCAAAGCAATATGCCTCCATGGCGGTCCCCGCGGCCGAACGCCCCTCGGAGACAATCTCCGGCGCGAGCCCCAGTCGCTTGAGGGCTTCCACAATGCAGGCGCTGATGACCCGATAGGTCTCGAGGATGTCCCCGGTGAACAGGGGATGGTCGACGGATGCCACGAGCGAGTAGGTCAGCTCATGTTCATGAAGGACGGCCTTGCCGCCGGTGGGGCGGCGCACGATGTCGATCCCTTCGCGCCGGCAGAAATCGACATCGATCTCCTGAAAGGTTTTCTGGAAGTAACCAAGGGATACGGCAGGGGGCTTCCAGCCGAAAAACCGAAGCGTAGGCGGCAGGCTTTCCGGGCGGCTCAAGCGGAAAACGGCCTCGTCGATAGCCATGTTTTCAGCGGCGCGCAATGCCCGGCAGGGCAGCAGGCGCCAGGGAGTCTCACTCCTCGATTGCGGCTTCTTCGCCGACATACTCTCTGTATTCCTCTGCGTCGAGGAGGTTGTTGAGCTCGTCCAGATCGCGCAACTCCACTATGATCAGCCAGCCGGCCCCGTAAGGATCGCTGTTGATCACGCCGATGTCATCCACGATGTCCTCATTGACGCTGATGACCTCACCGCTGACCGGCGAGATAAGTTCCGCAACAGACTTGGACGACTCGATGACGCCAAAGGGTTCATCCTGCTCGACTTCCACGTCCGGCTCGGGCAGCTCCACGGAGTAGAGTTCCCCGAGTTTCGCCTGGGCATAGTCGGAAACCCCGACGGTGGCAACATTTCCATCTACCCTCACCCAGGTGTGTTCGCGGCTGTAGAAGAGATCCTCCTGGAAACCGGACATGATTCC
>Ga0326726_10006100_pt1 | contig 10860 bp, 16 predicted proteins | sample MHFenrmetagenome_2_FD_207603 | JGI IMG/M metagenome (GOLD analysis project Ga0326726, IMG submission 207603) | Lab enriched peat soil microbial communities from Michigan Hollow, Ithaca, NY, United States - MHF15MN | ecosystem: Environmental > Terrestrial > Soil > Wetlands > Peat | place: USA...
ATGAGATTATTCCATATTTTATTTCATCTCATCCGGGTTCTTCTGAGAGTGACATGTCGGAGCTGGCAGGGGAGGTGAGGAGCCTGGGAATAAGACCCGAGCAGGTGCAGGATTTTACGCCGACACCCATGACTCTTTCGACGGCAATGTACTATTGCGGGTTTGATCCATATACCGGGAAAAAAGTATATGTTGCGAGAGGGATTGAAGAAAAAAGGAAGCAGAAGGAGTATTTTTTCTGGTATAAAAGCTAAAACCCCATTTATAAACCTATAAAAAGCATAGGTAAACCCCATATAAATTAGTAATATGTTAATTTACAATGATTATCCTGTTAATAACTTGTTTCGGTTATTATATGGTTATTGTGGATTTGTTTGTACCTTTGTTGTACCATGAGGTACAAAATTAAACGAGGTACAAATTAATAAAGACAAAAATGGAAACATTAAAGAAACTGGAAACCCTATTTGAAAAAGGAGGCTTGGAAGCATTGTTGCCTCAAAACCTGCCAAAAGACCTATTAGATGATGTATGCTCCCTGCTTGAAACATTTGATAATATGACATTCAATGAAGACCTGAGAGTTGCCCGGGATATGGAAGAACTTATAAACCCCAAACAGGAAAGACCATATACTAACCTATTAAGATTCCTGTTAGCCAGTTATATGAGAATTGATGATGATAAATTGGAGGATACCCTGGTATTTATCGACAAGGATAAATGGTTTTTAAGTATTAATATTATCAGAGCTTTAATATACCACTACTTATTTGAGCAGATTCGCAGGACTGGTAAATTAACAATCGAGCCGTTACCAACTATAAACAATATCCTAAATAAGGATAAGCGCACAACAAAATTCAAATATATTCCTTCACACCTGTTTTATATGACTACAGATGAAGATGGAGAATATGATTTCTGTTGTGGTTTTCACGATACCTGTTATGGCGAGGACTTCAAAATGGATGAAAACTTTGAATTTATCTATCCACAAAAATCTAACCTGCCCTGGACAATATGGTTAGGACTATGGTTTAGGAGCTTACCTGGAAGGATTCATTTATTTATTCACCGCAAGGAGATCCTAAGGAAAGAAACAGAAGAACTTCAAAAAGAATCAGAATGAAAGGAGGCCTTCATGGCAACAAAAGTAACTCTTAGGCAAAAGGCAATATCAAAGAAAAGACAAACCCTGTATCTGGACTTTTACCCGGCCATCACTAACCAGGAGACCGGAGAAAAAACACGGAGGAAATTTTTAGGGTTTTACATATTTGACAATCCTAAAACGCCGGTTGAAAAACAGCACAATAAAGAAGTTTTGCAGCTGGCAGAACAAATAAAACTGAATCGGGAAAACGAACTTAACAAACCTGAAATCTATTCAGAACTTGAAAAGGAAAAATTAAGATCAGCACAAACCGGCAAGGGAAATTTTGTTGAATATTTTAGAAAGCTTGCAGACAAATACAGGGGCGGATCATACCAGGGCGGAACCTTTGACGACTGGTTAATAGTTCATAAATACCTGAATGAATTTACAGGCGGAAATTTGCCATTTTCGGAACTGACAGAGGAGTTTTGTAACCGGTTCCGGGAATGCTTACTATCAACCAAAAAATATAAAAGTGATATTCTGTTAAGTCAAAACACGGCTTGCACTTATTTTGTTAAGTTCAAAGCAGCTGTAAAACTGGCATATAAGGACGGTAAAATAAAAACAAACGTGGGCCAGGATGTGCCGCCAATAAAACTAGTTGAATCACAAAGGAATTTTTTAAACCTCGAAGAGCTTAATGCCCTGGCAAAAACGCCCTGTATTGTGCCTGTTATGAAACAGGCAGCGTTATTTTCTGCACTTACAGGGATCCGCTATGGTGATATAAAAAAGCTCACCTGGGGTCAAATTGAATGCAATAGCGGCAATTATGAAATCCGATTCAGGCAAAGAAAAACCAAGGGTTTATTGACGCTGCCAATATCGGAACAAACCTTTTCATTGCTTGGGGATCCCCAGGGACCTGATGAACCTGTTTTCCCCGGGCTTATCATTTCATCTTATTACAGTAAATATTTGATCAAGTGGCTTACCAGGGCCGGGATAACTAAGAATATTACTTTTCACTGCTTTAGGCACACTTACGCAACCCTGCAATTAAGCGGGGGAACAGATATTTATACAGTATCAAAATTGCTTGGACACAAGAATATCAAAACAACCGCCATTTATACAAAGGTTGAGGATAAGCTGAAACAGGATGCTAAAAACAGAATTAAGTTAGATCTGTAATATCAAACACAAGGGACAAATGGAAAACGGAGTTTTAATATTTGAAGATTCATCAATTCGGGAATCAGCTAAGGTAAAGCTGGTTTACCAGGATGTTGTCAGGATCCCGCTCTATGCTTATGATTTAAAGCTGAGAACAAAGCTTAAGGTTTTTGAATATGCTTCCAAAATTGAACAATTAGAAAGTTCCAGGATAAATAACCTCATTATTCTTTGGCCTGATTTCAATTACCCTGATCAATATTTACCTGATCGAAAATTTGATTATTGGTCTGAAAGGAATAAGGATTATCAGGATTGTATTAGCGTCATGCTTGCAATAGATAAAAGTCTCCCGGCAGATAAAAAATTTAAACATATATTCACTGATAAAGAAAAACACCAGGAGAAACCTGCAGTAAAGGCTCCTGAAAAAAAATCCTTTCCTGACTTACTTAGTCATTCTGATCCGCCGAAGTTGGCCGAAGGCCTTAAAAATGAATTTAGCTATGAAATAGGCAAAATAATCAAATTAATGATCATAGTCCTGGAGGAAGAAAAAATCTTAAATTCAAAGCCCCGGGGAATGTTTACAATTATTTATAATTCAATAAAGGAATATTTTGGGACCTATATAGGAACCCCTCAAAGCATTAGGAAATGGATTTATCATGAACCGAAGTCCAAGTCTGACTATGATGCTGTTAAAAATAAGATAAAAAAAATATTAGAAAGCATATAAAAAAAAGAGCAATCAGGTTGTAAAAGTTGTAATTAGTTGTATACAACTTTATACAAGTGAATGTCAGTAAGTTATTATAAATATCCCTTGTAACATTGCAGCAAAAAACTGCAATGGAACCAATCACATTTGAAAAATTACCCGAAGCCGTTAACCAGCTTTTAAACAAAGTTGATAACATTGAAAGACTATTAAACGAAAAGACCAGGGAGCCGGAGCCGGATCCGGACCAGTGGTTTAATCTTGACGAATTTTGTGAATACCACCCGGACAAGCCGGCCAAGGCAACTGTTTACCAGTGGGTGCATGAAGAGCGGGTCCCGTATCATAAAGGAGGCAAAAAACTAAGATTTTTAAAGTCAGAAATTGATGCCTGGCTGCAGGATAACAAGATAATCCCCTTCCGGACTATTCAGGAAGTTAGCAACAAGGTTTAACAAATTCATTAAACCTTGTTTTATGAATACAAAAATAAAATCAAAGTGGTTTCCACACGATGTTGATGCATGTGACGACCCTAAACTAATGCTCCTTATTACCCAGCTGGACTGGGAGGGATTTGGACTTTATTGGATGCTGATCCAGAGGCTTTGTAAAGAGGAAGAATATTGCATCCCGCTAAATTTAATTGATTCAATTTCCAGGGTCAGCCAGGTATCAAAGGAAAAACTCGAGGCTATCATCACAAAATTTGGACTCTTTGAGATAGAGGGTGAATATTTTTATTCTCCCTCCTTGATCAGGCGAATGGAACCACTTACCAAAAAAACGCGGATTTATCGGAATAATGCCATTGAGGGATGGAAAAAAAGAAGGCAGTTTATACCCCCTAAAAATGCTATTGCATTGCAATTGCAAAGCAATGGCAATGAACATAACATAACACAACATAACACAACACAACACAACAGAACACAACACAACATAAAATTATTTAAAGAAGAAAAGAAAGAAGGATTTAAATCTGAATCTAAAAACGATTCAGATCCTCTCTCTTTTTTTTCTGAAGATATTTTAAAGCTTTACAATTGGTGTGTTAAAGGAAAACTACCAAACTCAAAGGAATCTGTATTTCCTGAAATATCGATACCTAAAACCAAGAAGGAAATTCATGATTGGATGAAATGCATCCATGATCTCGTCAATATTGACGGATACACACTCCGGGATGTTAACAGAGCAATAATCTATGCCAGAGAGGATCAATTCTGGAAAGACAACTTCCTGTCATTGCGGAAGTTAAGGCGTAGAGACAAAGACAAAATCAGGTACATTGATAGGTTTCTCATGGGTTGGAATAAGGATAACAAGGATAAGCCATTACCTGGTGAAGATACCATACAAATGATGATGCGCCAGATGAAAGAAAAGGAAGAGCTCGAGGAAAATAGTATCCGGGAAACAGAATAAGGATCCTGATCCGCAAAATTACGTACAACTTAAATAAGGGACCATGTAAATGGAAACATTAAAAGAAAAATTCACAAAGAACAGACTTTATTACAAATTACTTGACAGGACTGACAAGGCTGCTCTGTTTGAGCAGAAGTTACCTGAAGGTGAGATAGCAGGTTATGAGGTATGTAAGATATATATTCAGAAGGCTTGTACTTTTTATGGCAGGGACTATCCTGAGAAAGAGCTGATACCGCCAGACGAACAATTTGGTTATGATGGGTCAAAGGCTTTCTTCCCTGCTGATCTGAATAAGGCAAAGAAATATCTTATATCATTCACGGCAAAATTACACGAGGGCAAAAAGCCGACAATAGTTCCTTATGATGAGAATGGGATATTGTCTAAGACAGTTGAAATTGATAATGTAGGCATTCCAGGACTGACAGCTACCTGTATTCAACGGCAGGGCAAATTTGCTATCTATAAACGATCGGACGATTATTATGAAGTTATCAAAATCAAGACCCTGCCGGAACAAATATTATTTGGCAGGCCTTATCCCAAAAGGGAAGGGTATCCGTGGAATGAAGATTTCGGCAAAACTGCCTGGTGTTTCAGAAATATTGATAATGCCCGGAAGAAGTATAGCAGTTTAATCAATGAAGGGGCAACCCGATTCGTGATTTAAGGCATTATCTCTTAAAAGTGATAGGTAGATATCACCCAAAGGTCAAAACTGTCAAAAACGAGTTATCGTAGACTAAATCATACAACATTATGATAGACATTAAGAACCTTAAAAATGCGATTCAGATAAGTAAGCAACTTAATGAATTTATATCAGCTGATGATTTAGAGTTATTAGCTAAGGACGGGAAAATCCCATATTATCTTATAACGAATCCTGTAACTTCTGAAAATAAATATGCTTTTTATTTTCCTGAAGTTGACGCATGGTTTCAGGGAAACTGGCTAAAAAAAATAGAAGTCTACCCAAATATGACATTCCTGCAAGTTTGTGTGAATAATATTAAATCTCAGGTTCCTATGGAATTAAATTGTATAGAACAATTAATTGAACTGCCATATTTTGGATTACATATAATACCAGGAATATATTTCCTATGTAAGGACGGCAAATTACAATATATTGGACAGGCCCGCCATGTTGCGAGAAGAGTAACAGATCACCTTATCGAAGGCGAAAAAGATTTTAACGCTGTTTTTTATATACCATGTGCGCCCAATAGACTTGATGATTTAGAAACTGCGCTTATTGACCGGCTTAAACCACCTCTTAACAAGATATATAAAAGCTTTAAAGATCCTGGGTATTCAAAAATTATCCTGAACAAAATATTTGCATGAAGCCAGCACCTCAAAAATACCTTAATGCGACGGATCGGATCCTGCTGCTGTATATATTGTACGAATCAGGTTGTATTAAGCATTCTGGCTGGGGTGGTGGGTTATTTTGTGATTTTATTACACAAAGGGAATTTTTAAGTCAATTACTCGGTATTAATCCCTCTTCAATCAGAAATCCAATCAAAAGTAAGAAGGGAAAAACGATGCTTTTTAAGATCATGGATGAGAAGTCCGAGTTAGGGCAAAAAGAGATTCTGGACTATTCCCAGCGACTTAAAAGCCTTAAAAAACTATTTAAAAACAACTTTTATCCTGAATGTATTGAGTTGATAGATAGTAGATTACAAGAGCTTTATCATATAACTCCAATAAATTAAAAAGAGCTTGTTAATAACTTAAATACCTGTTGATAACTTGGCAAATTGACGGGTACCCCAAAACGAAAAAGGACAAATCAGCTCTGTAATTTTGATTTAACAAAGTCAGAAAATGAAGACAGGAGATATAAGAAGCTTGCTTCTGCGGAACAAAAGGTTTAAAGATTTAAGCTTTTCTGAGCTATGTCAATTCCTGATTATATGCAGAACAAAACTTTATCACCTGGAGAGACTTACAGACCGCATATTGAAACCTTATCGGGCTAAAAACCTAAACATGAACAGGATAATTGAAAAATTTGAAATATCAAATTAATATGTTTAAATCAAAAAAACCTGAAATGATAAAAGTAATCTGGCTAAAACCACACCCCGCATTTGCTTATTCAGCTGGCAATATCGGCGAGGTCACTGAAAAACATTTTCAAATACTGACCGATGAACTGAAAAACGGCCCTTATGTCCGGGCTATAACTGAAGATGAATTGAAATACATTCAGGAACAAAGAAAACCGGCATCCATACCCCCGCAAAGTGAATTTGTCAATGTGACATGGCTTAAGGTCCATCCGGATTTCAGCTATAATGTTGGGAGTCTGGCAATCATACATAATAGCCGGGTCCAGGAATTGCTGAACGGGGGGTTTGTGGAATACCCGGGCGGAACCGGCATTGAAGGCGTACTGAAATCAATTAAATACTTAACCAGGTAACAATGAGTAAACAGTTTACTTACGGGATCCGGGGATTAATACCGGATGATGTAGCCCAGACCAGGATAATTCCTTTTTGTGTTTTGCCTGGCACCAGGGACCGGCATCATACAAGAATAGATCCCGCATCCTGCGACACCCGGAACTATAAAAAGAATCCGATCGTTCTTTACGCTCATAACGAAACCTCAATCTTCGGTGATCCGGATCCGGACATGGTAATCGGGAAAACGACGGACTTGTTTATGATGAAAAAGGAGCTGCACGCTCATATTGAGTTTGAACCGGCGACAATAAACCCGTTAGCAGAGAAGATTTTTAATAAGATCCTGTTCGGATCCCTTAACATGACCTCCGTGGGATTTATGGAAAAATCGGCAGGATTCTGGGGCCCGGGTGAAGAGCAAATGGGGGGCAAAAATGAGACTTATTATCTTGGCAATACGGAATTACTTGAGATCTCAATTGTAAACCTTCCAAGTAACCCGGAGTCAGGAAAACGCACCTTAAGCTCACAGCCAAAAGGATCAATAAAATATGCTGAATCATCGGTCCGGGGAAGACTGTCAGACTATAAGCTTCACAAACTAACCATTGAAGATCTTCTGGCTCTCCTGGAGATATGGTCCATCAATCCGGATTCAGATATTAAGGACCCGGCCAGGGCTAAGCAGGCCCTCCTCGAGAGGGAGCAGAGACTGCAGCAGTTGAAGGATGAAAAGTTAAAATATGAACATGAAGAAAAAGCCCGGAAGGCTGAATTTGAAAAAGAACAGATCCGCGCCGAAGAGGCCAGGTTTCGCAGGGAACGCATTGAATACCTGGTCAAAAGGGAACAGGAAAAAAATGAGAAAAAGGATCCCTGGTTTATTAGTTAGTGATTAAGTATTTAATATTTAGGCAATTATGAAAAAACAATTTTTGATCAGTGCAATCAGTGCAAAACTTAGGAATATAAGTCATGATCCGGAAACGGCGGCTTATTTAAAACAGGGCGAAGATGAATTTAAAGAAGCCGGGACCTTCGACCTGGTAAACCCTGCCGCATTAACAATTCCCAGGCAAAAACGATCCGTAATTACAGCCGGACCAACAACCGGGGCGGATGTCGATTTGTCAGTAACAGCCCTTGAAGATCAGCTTATTGCAGTCAAGGCCGGTGCCCGGTTTTTGACTAACCTTAAGGCAAATCTTAAATATCCGCTTCCCTCCAGGATAACAGTTTCTGCACTTGCGGAAAACGCTCAAAACTCTGACGGAGGAACAAATCCGGGAACAATAACGTTTGCTCCCAGGTTAAGGCTCACAACTGAGCTGATTGTATCAAAGCAGCTAATCCTGCAGGCAACTCCCGGAACAGAAGAGTGGCTTATGAATTTGATATATGAAGCAACAGGTGCAAAGCTGGAATCTTATATTTTTGGAAAAGCTGCTGCCACAGCATCAACGATCCAGGGGATGGGATTTGCTGTTAGCTACGGGACTGACTCGCAGAAAGCAGTTGTGGTCCCGACGCGTGCAGGTCTGATTGCCCTGGAAACAGAACTGTCTGATAACAATGCATTGCGGGGAACCCTTGCATTTATTACCTCAGATAAGGGACAGCTGATCCTGAAACAGCTTGAGAGGGAACCCGGGACCGGTTATCCTTCACTGATGGAAGATTTTAAGGCAAGCGGCTATCCTGTTTATTTCAGCAAAAGCGTGACCAATGCTGCAGGAACAGGCCTGAACGGCGCCCTTCTCCTCTTTGGTGACTGGTCCCGCCTGGCAATATGCCAGTTCGGTAACTTTTCAATACTTCCTAATCCTTACAGCCGGGCCATGGGCGCTCAGATAAGCCTGGTTATAAACTCTTATTTCGATGTCCGTGGTCTGTCCGGGACGGAAACTACTGGCTCAGGAACTGATGATAATGATTATGCTCAGAGCTTTGCAGCCTTACCGATAAAATTGAGTTAGCTCACTTCTTGTTTTTTAAACATATGCGTATTAGCCAAAGGGGTCGCGGATAGACTTCCCGCAGCCGTGTTTCGGAGGGTCGGGCTGGAGAGTTCGACCCTCTTTTTAACAATCTTAAATCTTAGAATTATGGAAAGAAATTTTAATCATTTAAACATTTCACCAGCTGAAATGAAAACGCTCGAGGCTTCAGCACGTATTGATTACACGATAAACGGTACCCGTGACCTGGCTTTAATCCGCCTTGTCCTGGGCGAGAAACTAACCCCGATCCAGATTTCAAAACTGAATACTGATGATTTACTGCTAAGATGCCATAACGGGAAATTTAAACATTACATAATGCTATTTGATAAAAGCAAACTTTTCAAAATAAACGCCAGGACCTGGCAGGTAATATATAACGACTTCGTTGCAAACAAGGACGCTGAGCCTCGCCCCCTGTTCACTACCATGGGCAGACGGCTTACATCTGAAGAGATATTTGATATCATTAATAACTACCTGGTAAAAAATTAAGCTATGGGAACAAGTAAAAATATTCAGGCTTCGATTGATGAACTGGCCTGTTTTATCACAAGGCTAATTGCAACGGCTTACGAGCATGACGGCAAAAGGCTAAATTATTTCAATCTTAAAGAAATTCATAAAAGGGTAATTAACGACCTTAGTGTAGTTGATTTTAAACAAACCCGTAAGGAGTTTAAGGAATTACTGTATGTTTATCAATTGGTTAGTTCCAAAGCTGAAGAAGAAGATCACCGGAAACACCTGGACATTGTAAATAAGATACATGGAACTTCGTAAACCAATAAAAGTTCTCCTGGAAGAGTATTTGTCGGAGCTCTCCGGGGAGCTGTCAACGATTGATCAATACAGGAAAACAATCCTGTTGTTTATTCTCTGGATAAGCAAAAGAGAAGATTTTAAAGCATCGGAACCAACCAGGGCATCTTTTTGCTTTTTCTACCAGGAATTAAAGAACAAGGGCCTCTCAGTAAGAACAATTGATAATTATACCACTGCAATTCGAATGTTCTTTAAGTGGCTCATAGAGAATGAATATTACGATAAGAATATCACGGAAGGGACAAAGGCACTCAGGAAATCATATGACTTTATTAAAGCACCACTCCCGGAAGACAAGGCAATGATGCTTTTACAAAGCTTCAAAGATGAATCCGCTATCGAATTGAGGGACTTTGCTATCGTTAACACAATGCTACGCCTGGGATTGAGGCGAATCGAAATAACCAGGTTGAACTATGAAGACTTTACACGGGCCGGATCTCAGTGGTATATCAGGATCCAGGGGAAGGGTCACAGCGAAAAGGATGCCGAACTACCAATAACAACCAGGATACTGAAGCCTATTCAGCAATATTGGAAACACCGTCCGGATATGGGCCCGGGGATCCCCGCTTTCATTTCTCATGCTAATTGTTCATCAAAAAGGATAACACCTCACTTTGTTTCAGTTATGGTTAAAGCACGGTTCAGGGCAATCGGCTTAGATGATAAGTTATTCAGTTCCCATTCATTACGCCATAGCGCCGCTTATTATGCAACAAAGGCAGGTTCTTCGTCTTTTGAAGTTCAACAGATGATGAGACACAAAGACGGAAGGGCAACAGAGCAGTATAAGAAAGCATTTAACCAGGAAAGGATCAAGGATGGTACTTCCATATTCTATTTAGACAATTACTTAAAGAAATGTCAGGAAAGATGCGGAAAATAAAGAAAAATCAATTCCCTCCAAACCTGATCAGTAGTAAACACGCCATTTGCTTACAATGGCAATAAAGAGCACAATTTATAACCCACAAGTAAATTGAAAAGAGAATTTATGTGGCTTATTGTTCTGAAAATCAACATGATGGGGAGGGGGTATAAATCTCTACGGGTTTGAACCTCCAGACCGCTAGTTTCGGAAATCACACAGAATGCCATATCTCAAGGGGGGGTATAGTTTAGGAGGTAAATTTTTAGGAAGTTAAAAAACTTGGACAATTAAAGTCAGGT